>Ga0307509_10011699_pt1 | contig 10595 bp, 14 predicted proteins | sample 10_EM_MG_FD_202245 | JGI IMG/M metagenome (GOLD analysis project Ga0307509, IMG submission 202245) | Populus trichocarpa ectomycorrhiza microbial communities from riparian zone in the Pacific Northwest, United States - 10_EM | ecosystem: Host-associated > Plants > Roots > Unclassified | place...
GTCCAAACAGCCTATAGAGTTCTCCAGGAGGGTGAGCGACGAACTATTGACCCTTCACGACAAGAGTCAATGATAACCGCGGGGATAAGAAATAAGCCCGGAGTGTCTCGAAGTACCTCGAGTGTGCTCAAAGTTTTCGCAAGTGATTTGCGTATGGCAGTCGAAGATTTCAAACACAGCCAAGGAAACGATCCACAACCTTTGTCCTTTCAGGGGTATGGGTGGTGGTGACATGAGGACAGATATCGGACCGGGCGTCCGTATTGGTCCTTCTGTTAGCTCCCTACGGAACTATGCTTAACCCGCACGGGTCGGAGAATCCTCGCGCGGTGTTGAACAGGGCCTCACCCTTGTATCCCCACCTCGAGCTGCGCGACAACATCATAGGTCTTAACGCCGAAGGAGCGCGCAATTCTGAGAGCCAACAATAGATCTCCAACTTCTCACCCCCTTCGCTTCCGATAGAGACCGGTCACGAAATCGATCACCGGACTTACCGCCGCAAAACTGGTGGGAAGTCCTACTCTGCGTAAATCGAGAATCGGGGGATTGGAAGGTTTCGGCCTGCGGATCATGGAATGTATCAGAAGTCGAGCCCCAATGTCAAGCGGGAAGGGCGGAAAAAAAGAAAAACACAGGACGTTGGCACAGGTCCGAAACCGGGGTTACGGGGGTCGAACAGAGATGATCAGGGCCGGTATCTCTGTTGAACCCAGCCCCACACAAAACGCGGCGGCCGTTGTCAATAGCACCGTGTTGAGGGGACACTCGTACCCTTTTCGAAAGGCACGGAGCGATCCGAGCGTGCAAATCCGTCAGGTGGATCCGGTTCGGGTGTCAACGGGGCGGAGACACGAACAGCGGAGAGGTAACCGACGAGAGAAGTTGTGGTGAGGGGTGGATGAAACGCGCGAATTCAAGTTGGAACCCGCTCGTGCGCCTGTTGATCGAGAGGTACCCGCGAGCACTGTAGGAGCAAAGGCGCGGATGTGATCCGACCGGGCCTATACACCTGGTCAGGGGCAACGGCGCCCATCCCATTCTGGCCCTTGGGCCCTAGAGACGTCTGAGTGCTTGACGTGAAATCGGAGGTTTCGAATTTGCGAAAGCCTCGGGGTGCATTTCAGATTTCGAGTCAGAATTGTCCGCCCTCGCGACGATTCTTAACACGAGGGGCGGGCGGAGAGGCGCCCCACCTCGTCGACGAGTCACCGGGAAGAGATGGACGCTAGTCGAAGAAGAAGGGTTCCAACGGAAAGCCAGACGATCATTGACTCGGGAATTCATGATCCCTCGACATTAGATCGATCCATGATCCACAGGCGGGCGGGACGTCAGTCGAAGCGAGCGGTGGTAATGATCCTGGGAAGACCCTGTCATGTGAGATGGTTAGGCGGAGTGGTGCCATTGATTGGCCCTCCTCCTTGAGGGTAGGTGGCGTCCATAGTGACCGGTTCAACATCGCCTAGGGACAGGATGGAGGCCAAGGGATCGGGATCATGGCTCAGGGTGTGAGAACAGGGCTGAATTACAAAATGAGGTCGACCAACCGATTGCGCCATTCGCTTCCTCCCCCCAACGCAGATCAGCACTTGATTGACGCGCCGAAGCCGGTCCAAAGTGTGTTGACATTTGAGCGTCATTCCATTTGACCGACCCAGAGCCAGGGAGTGGTTCCCTAAGCACTCGACCGGGTCGCCTAGAACTCTAAAGATCTCGAGACCTTCACTTCGGCCTTGGCGAATCCTAAAAAAAGACGCGATCCGTTTGCGGACGGTGGAACCCCAGAGAAATGACACCATTTCAAAGACGTCAACTCGTTGGGAGTAGCCCCCAGGCGTTCCTTTTCGCACCGTACCTTGCGTCTGAGAACGGCGCCAGCTGTTGACCAGAGGGCTCGAAGGGCCTCGAGTCGGTAGTGTGAAATTTGGACGTCCGATGAGTTTGGCGACGCGCTAGCCGATCGACCTAGACCATATTGCCTGTAGGGGACCTTCTGGGCCGCGAGGCCCCCAGGAGGACTTGTCCAACCCGCAAAGTATGCCGCTGAATGGATCGCGGTTCCTGTAGTTCGAACCTCTTGATGGATAGGACGGTAACCAAGTCCGTCGTATCTCCCGTCTGAGGCGGACTGGTTGGTTCGAGGACGCTCCCATGGATTCTCAGTTTCGCGCGGAACGCCCGCCAACAACCCGTCGTGAACCGTCGCGCGACTGCAGGGACTGCTTGTAAGGTTTGTCCAGATGAAGTCATGAACCGAAGGAGGGGAATCCGAGATACACGTTCGTTGGTTCCTGGCTGGTCGACCCAAGTCTCCCAGGTAGCAGGGTGCCAGGATATTTGATAACCGAGAACGCGGGGCGCGGCGCTCGCTCAGGTCACGTGACCTGAAACTTGCCTACACAGCGGTCCCGACGGGTTATGTCCGACGTCCGATGGCGCACTCGGAGGCTGAAAGCTATTGGGCAATTTGAGACGGGTACAGAATACAGTATACACACGCGGCGTGTGGAAGAGGCGCAACCACACAAAGGGCAGTGGGTGGCTTTGGGATTTGGACGGAGAAGCAGGCAAGCAGGCCGAACCCCTTCCATTGGATTAGGTTTGCTCGGCCGACAGCCGATTCACCCGCCAGATCCCCCGGGAGGGTTAGCCACCGCGATGGTTGGATGGTCATCCGCCCCACGATCTGTTCTCACACACGGGCGACCTTTCCCAGCGTCAACTTCGATTTGAGGTTGAGATCTAGAGCTTGGATGATCATCACTCTGGGAACGGTTAGCACTGATGGATGAGTACAAGACCCGAGACGGGATTTGGTCCTTCAAAGTGCCTTTGGTACTGACCCTTTCTCGAACTTCTATTCCCATTATACAAGGATATCCACCTCTGGGGCTCGTCTGCTTCCACAGTGTAGGTTGTTGGGCCTGTATCCTGACCCCCAAATCACTAGGATCCTCACCCCCTCTACAGCCCCGATCAGCCGCGTTCACCAATGTGATAAACGGTTGTCAGTGCCTGGATCTACCCTGGCAGCTGAGTTCACCACCTAGCCGATCCCGACATGATCTTCGCGGCGGGGAGCCGAAAATAGACCCAACGGGCTCCATGGCCTTCCCTCTCCTTCTCCCGGGTCAGGAGAAATGAAGGGTAGTTGGGTGACAGGTGAACCGCAATTCCCATCGCGCTAAATCGGGGAGGGTTGTCCACTTTGAGCTGATTTGACTGGCACCACATCTGGGTGGCGATCATCTTCCCGATCCCCGTTCCCCAGAAGTCCGACGATGCAGGGTTTGCAGGGGGGTCAAACTTTCGTGACCCGATGGCTCGATATAGGCCGTTTCAAGGGCGAAAACAATGGTGGGCGGAGGGTGGATAGGTTGCGAACTGCAGCCGCGGAATAAACACGTGCAGGAGCTGTGAAACCGGGAGGGAACGTAGCTAGCATATTTGATCGGGTCGCCAAACTCCCGTGGCGGTGTTTACCCATTGGCTCTCGGTCTGGTGAACGACGGAGGGCCCAACAATATCCACCTGCGCTCTGGGAGGGGGGTCAGCCATCAAGCAATGGACAGCCATCACCCGTGGGAATTGCAAATGCCACATAAGGAAACGGGATGACGGGCAAGGATCATCACAAGTTCTTGCCGATCCGCCACGTGCTATCATATGGCCCATTCTCTGTCATCAGAGTGTACTCCCTTGAAGCACGCATACGATTCGTGTTTCAACGCCTGGTTCGCGGGATACTTAGAGCCAACTCTCACCCCACATCAACTGCGCGAGAAGGACAAGAATCCTCAGGAATACCAGAAGCAAAAGGCCGAGGAATACCAGCAGAAATGTGGCAAGGTCTGGGAGAGTTACAAGGAATGCGTCCAGGTGAGTGTCCGCGTGGGCCCTTGATTACCTTGATTCGAGATTCCATGCACGCCATTCCACTTACCACGGGTCTCCCGCGTTTCTAGAAAGCGATCAAGAATAAGGGTCTGAACGAACTACTGGACCAGGCTCGAGAAGAGAACCCGCTGCGGGAACCTCCACCGCCGCTCGACATACCCTCACATGGGGGTCCCTCCTCCAATTCGCAATGAGCGTGCCCGAAACCTCGGTCGCTGACGATCCACGATCCACACCCCATCAGGTAAGACCCGTAACCGTGTAATGTTGCACGGTCCCTCCTCTCCCTCCTCGAATTTCAATCGCTAACGGTCCCAATCAGACCCACATCTTGTTCTATAAACTCACTATCAGCATCCATCACTCGTTTCCCTCAATCCCCGCCGCCATCGCACCTGAGGGCGACGCGCCCATGTCACCAAGATGGGTGTGTGGAATGTACGAGGTGTTTGAAAACCCGTGCGACGGTCTTCCGAGTTCCGGGCCGCCGACCTGGCGCATCTATCAAGATGTGATTGACATTTCCCGTCAGCACTACTTTGGCTGTCATGCGTGTTGGTCGCCTTCAGTGTATGCTATCAGATGTGACGGTCGCTTCTACGCCAGAACGCGGTCAGGAGTCGAGGGCAGCGCTTGATTTTCCCATCTGGTGTCGAACCGTGGTGGAATTTAGGATTACGGTACCGTACCTAGGATAAAAAATGAGACCAGTAATACATAGTACACTCCGGGGTTCGTCACAATGGGTATGAGAACACAAATAGGCGGGTAGGAATACAAAACGACGAGCTTCCCCGGTGTGAGCCGCGAAAACAAAGATAGGATGTGTTGTGATATGCAAAGGACGCGAATGGCCTATGTAAACGAAACCGAATAAGATCTTGGCAGGTAAGCCGAGATGAACCAAAAGGGGCGAGTAGTGTATAAGAAAGAGGAAGGAAAGCTGCTTCTGTCAATAAGGAACGAATTGGGGCCGGACTAAGAACTCTTCGTTGTATGGATGCGAGAGCCCCTCAGTTGATAGAGAGGGATGTTCTCCATTACTCCCTACGGTGTATACCTGATGGGAGCTTTCATCAAAGGAGCAACTCATCGGCAGTACCAGTGGGGTCTGATCGAATTGAGGATACTGAATCGAACGGGGAATGCAGTATCCTTGGAAGTGAGTGGATCTACGGGTCACGATGGTCAGAGGACAAATGGGATATTACGATGAGAAGAGGGTAAACGCACTGGTCGTATCTAAACTCGTCGGCGATAAAATTGTTGTGGTAGACCCCTGGCTGATAGCCTAAGAGAGGCGTGGACTGAGATGAGGGCGACGCCGGTGACGAGGAGGTGGATTCGAGCGCAGGGACCTCGTCGCCACCTGGGATAGATATGGACAACAGAGGTACCAGCTGCGGGTATCGCATGGGTTGCGGAGAGAGAACAGATGAAGGTGGGGTGTCGATCTGTTGGTCGAAAGCTGCCGATTGGATGGAAAGCATGTATGGGGTCTCAGGGAGTTGAACAACCGAAGAATATCCGCCACCGTAGGGATCCTCGTGGGTTAATTCAACAGCTGTGTGGAACTCCGCTTCAGAATCTGGCTCCAATGGCAAGATACCCATGAGAGGTGAACACGGCGACGAGTAGCGGACGTCGTCCAAAGGGGACTCTGCTGTGACAAACTGGGACGGGGTGCGTCCGGAAATAGAGACGGAACGGGATTGGGTCTCGAGGCTGGTACCCGAGACTGAACGCCTGACACGTTTTGGATCGTCGACGTACACGCAGGTGTGTCCGCGAGCGAGGCAGCGTTCACAGGACGGACGGGTACCGCTGCACTGAACACGAGATAGGGATATCAGAGCGGTGAGATACTCGTTGGACGGTGACTGGACGAACCTTGGCCTTGCGCTCACGGCATTTTTTGCACGCTTGGGAGGTGCGCTGGTTTTTCACAGGGGTGGGAGATCGCAAGAAGATGCAAGCACCTTCGGGACCGGGGAGAGTGCCGTACTCGTAATTGTGATAATTGTTCCCCCAAGGGACATTGTAGGGGATTAGGTTCCAGCAGTCCTCCAGCTCGTCCCGGGAGGACTGGGGAAAGGTTGGGGTGATCGGGGAGGGCATGGTGCTGACGGAGGAGTTGGATAGACGGCGAGGTCGGCCGATCTCTGGGGCATACTCGGCGTCCGGAGAGAGGTCAAGAGGAGGGGCAGAGAGGTCCGAGGTGAACTCTGAACAGTAGTCCTCGACCTTGAGAGGGAGAATGGGGAGAGAGATGGGGAGGGACATTGGTTCAGAGAGAGGGAGGGCGGGACGGAGAAGTGTGGGCGGAGGACACTTCTAATATATGTGTCTCGATGATCGAGTGCGAGATAGACTCGCAAATCTGTGGGGGGGGGGGGTTAGTCGGGTTGCGAATCTTACTTGTTTCAGGTCCATTAATGCGGCAAGGCGTGTCCGCTAAGCAATGACCGTCGGTGGACTTTTCAAATCGGAGGGTGTCGGTCACACGTCACCTGTGTCACGCTCCTTCGATGCGAATTCGAATTCGATTTCAATTTTGATATTTTATTTTATTTTCCCATGAAACCGTGCCTAAGAGGACGGGTCGTGGAGGACGGCCAATAGGTATCTCTCCGCTGTCGCGGTACCGGTCAGTCAACCCATGAGATAGGGAGAGAGGAACGCGTACTGGGAGAGATCATCAACTCGTGTCTCTTGGTCCTTATCCTCAAAAATCGGATTTCATCCTGCAGCAGGAGAGGAGGGGGAGGAGAGAGAGAGAGCGTTCAGAGCTTTGAACTCGTCTTCTCCGCCGAGAACCGGGGACTCACCCCTTCGTTTTGTTCCCCGCTAATCTCTTCCAGTCCAGTCTGAACGCTATCCACGATTCTTTCGATCACCCCTGCATACTTCCTGCCTTGGTCCCCCTCAAACACGACCCCAGAATGTTTGACTATGCTGACCGTCCCTCCGCGAGATAAGACCATGTATCCCAGCACCGACCGGTGTCCGCTCAACATCGTAAGGGTCTGTTCGATCTCCGGTGGCGTAGTCGTGTTGGCGTTTGGCGCCCCCGTTGGAACGGACATGAATGATGTGGATGTTGTAGCCTGTTGCCGACGTCTCAGTTAGCGACCAGCACCACAATCCGTCCCACGATCCACCGTGTTCGGGGAGGGGGCGACTGACCATTTGCAAGCGGTCGGGATCAAAGCCAAGTTATGTAATCCCGCGACGAACCACGCTATTGCCAACCGTGAGGGGAAATAACATATGTAGGGACACCAACTCCGCCCACCACCCCCAAAGTATCCCTCGCAGCGTAGGCGAAGCTTGCCGAAAACGCCTGCGTGCCGTACAGTTTTCTCACATCCTGATTGAAAATCCGAACGGCGCAGTCTAACCTTTTCGCCATACGTCACTCCGCGCCGAGATAACCTTGTTGCGAAGTGTAGACATAAGATTTTTCACAGGGTCTTCCTTGACAACAGCCCAACGTCTGTCCCCTGTTGCGCATCCCCGCGTCTATGGAAGAAATCTGGGGTTGCCCTTCACGTGTAATCCGCGGGTTGCCTTGGTTCTACCACCCCACCGCTGATCTATGGTCCCCATTTAATGATGGAAAAAAACCGTCCAAAATGTTGGTGGAATCAATCCGGGGGGATAAAGATAGGATCAAGTCTTACAGCTGAAGAACTGCGCGCGATTCAGGTTCCTGAGGACCATTCAGACCCCCGAGATAGGAACACGAAGCGACTTGAGTCGAATCCATGACGAACGCGCACGGAATACGGAATATTTCAAGATGCGGCACGGTCAACCACATATTGATTTATGCGGGGGCGTCGGCTCCGCTGAATTACGCAACCAAAAACAGGTAACATCGTGTCCCGACAATCTTCACCTCCTTGAGCGTGGATCAGCATCAGGTGCCATGCGTCGTTCACGTTTGAATGTGGAAGTGCTCACCCATTGATGCACCCGCAAATAGTCCATTCAAACGGCAAGAACTGTGTATCCAGGCAGCAATCAATAGGCTTCGCCTCGTAAAACATACGGGAAAACGTGCGGCTGATCATGGCGAATGCGCAAACAGATGTCGTTCAGAAGGCTTGCTTTCCTTCCTTTAGTGCTTCACGAACCGGTTGTAGGGCTCAAACTTGTGGTCTATCACGAGGCCTCCGTTTTATGTAAACGGGTTAACGCACTCCGGGTCATAGCCAATTTCCCGTGATCGTGGCCCCTCACCGCTGATCAGCAGTAACGAGCTGTATACGTCGGAGAAACCTGGGCTCAACCAAACGACACGAGATGCTGGTCACGAGTCGACGGAGGCAGAAGGCTGTACAGGTTGTATGGCGGGGTATTTGCGGCGGTGGGACCACATGGGACTACCCAATCCAATTTTCAGAGGTCACGACGCGGCAGAAACGGCCCTGGGCCCGGTCGTAGCAAACGAACAGCCACCAAAGAGGTGTTACACTGCCAACGGCCTGTTGTCGGTTGAGGATCGTGGTGAGCTCGAGAGGAGTTGGTGACAGGCTCCGTTCGCGCAATGCCGATCACTGGATCACACGCCCGCTTCATTCGGAATCACCCAGGGGAGGGACAACGCGACGGCCGCAGACTCTAGTTGGCCAAGTCCGACTCCCAAACCCCAGAAGAAAAAAAAGGGCCGACAGTGACGCAACACATTGGATACCATGAGCTCTCAAGGAGGACTGTCGCGCAGGAGGGTAGCCAACCAGTCGACTTCGTCTGCAACCCCCACCGATTCGAGCTCAAACCAGGACTCGCGAAATGGCTCCACGAATGCTTCATCCAACAACACCCAATCCCAATCCCACTCTCACGCCGGGTCTGCTTTTCGGGGGGGAGGAGGAATTGCCTATGATCCCAGAGATCTGGATATGACCGAGGAAGAAGGCAAGGGTGGCAAAATGCCGAGACTGACAATCATGGAAGAGGTCTTGTTGTTGGGTTTGAAGGATAAGCAAGTGCGTCCTACCCCCATCTTTTCCCCTTCCCTTCGCTTCATGGAACCGATTTTCGACGTGTGGTGACGGCGTTCCGTGCCCGCAGCAATTTCCATCCACCGCGCTTCTCGCCCGACTGTCACGGCCGCGCTAACGTGTCGCTTGTTCTTCCTAGGGATACCTTTCATTCTGGAATGACAACATCTCGTACGCCTTACGAGGGTGCATTCTCGTGGAGCTGGCGCTACGTCGTCGCATCGCGCTCGTCAAGGACCCCAATCGTCGGCGGGTAGCCATATCCGAACGCTTGGTCGAGGTCGTGGATGATAGGATCACAGGCGAAACCATCCTCGACGAGGCGCTCAAGATGATGAAAGCTCAGGACGGGCCCGGTGGCGAGAGAATGTCTGTCAGCAGTTGGATAGATCTCATGAGCGGTAAGTCAGTCTCAAATTGCTTGCATTGCCGAGTCGTCAGCTTTCCTAATCGGTCTCCGTATTGCCTCTCGTCACCGTCTGTGTGCCGTCAGGGGAGACATGGAATCTCATGAAGATATCATTCCAACTGAAACAGGTACGGGAGCGGTTGCTCAAAGGACTAGTGGACAAAGGCGTGCTGCGAACGGAAAAAAGAAACTTTCTCCTTTTCGACATGGCTACGCATCCGGTAGCTGACGTGCGGACAAAAGACGGAATTGTCGAGAGGGTGGTCAGCTTGTTAACAGCGACGACGACGACGGTCCCCGAACGAGCGCTCGACAAGGAGGGCACACAGTGTAGGGTGATGAGGGCCGTTTGTCTCGTCTGCGCGTCATATGCGGCTAGCGTGTTGGACAACGCGTTTGGCAGGCTAACGTACGAAGATCGAGAGGCGGCCTTTTCGAGGTGTGACGAAATCATGACAGAGTTCTCTGTCTGGCCATTGGGATCCGGTACCAATTCAGGATCGACGAATTCCCGGCGGGCGAGCAGGATCGCGGTTGGCGGGGGAAGTAGTGGGGTCACCGGGCGGGAAATCGTGATCGGGCTGGTACAGGAGGTGAAGAAGGAATCCACGTCCGATTCCGAGGAAGACCTCGGGTTCGAGCTCATCGCCGGAGTCTTGGAGGTTCTGAGCAAGTTGGACTCTTTGCTGTGAGATACCTTGTCCTTTCACTTCTCGTTTGTTTCCGAACCCTCGCCTCCGCTTCTTCGCGTCCTGTTTCCTTTTCTTTCTCTTCATCTAAATCTCTGTTCTTTTCTCAAACCGTCTCTTCGAGTTGGATTGGAAGGACTGTTATGTGGCTTTCCATCACCTACGTAGAATATTTATTTTAAAATTCATCACGATTCGAGTCCCAGTCAACGGGGTCTAGGTCCAGAACAGCTTCCTTTTCTAACGAGGATGCTCAAAGTTTAGGTACCCTAGCTGATGATGGAAAGTTGGGAGACGTTATCTTATCCAAGGTGCCGAGTAAAGGTCAACTGAAGGAAATCTTCGTGTTCGGATGCATTAGAGGTCACCAGAGAGAACTTCGAGCCTTGTTCCTTAAGCCTCATAAAGGAGCTTCCGAATCCGGAAGTGCTCGCGTGAACCCTAAGTGCCGGCGGAAGGCGCGATGGTGAGACGCGCGGTGAGATCCAGATGTCCCCATTCAGCGGAAAGTTTGTCTTCTACAAGAAAAGTACGCCGTGGGAGTGGATCGGTGTTCGTAAGCTTGTAACCATCTTCACACAAACAAAC
>Ga0307509_10011700_pt1 | contig 10594 bp, 9 predicted proteins | sample 10_EM_MG_FD_202245 | JGI IMG/M metagenome (GOLD analysis project Ga0307509, IMG submission 202245) | Populus trichocarpa ectomycorrhiza microbial communities from riparian zone in the Pacific Northwest, United States - 10_EM | ecosystem: Host-associated > Plants > Roots > Unclassified | place...
TTATCTTACGCCATCTTTCAACACTGTGTCGCAATCATATTCATTGGACGTCAGGTACTATACCGGCGGAGCTAATGATTACTTTTCTTTTTCACTGGGTACCGGGGTTTCTCCTGACGATCCCCGAAACATTATTTTGCTGAATAATGGCGGCAATTACCGGTTGCGCTCTCACAATATCGCCGCTGGTTACAGGAAAACGTACAAGCTTAATACTTTCATTATAACAGCGAGCCTGCAAAATCAGGAATATAGGTTTCAAACATATGGTAATCAAATCGACATAGGGGTTGGTTATCAACGGAGGTTCTAAGACATGATAAAGAGAAGAATTCTTTTTGCATTCCTAATGATAATACTCTTATTGCCATTGTGGTTGTGGCTCGGTTGGCTTTTTACGCCGAGCAAAAAATTAGTTGTAGCAATAATTGATAAAACTGTTTTAAATCAAAAAGATCAGGAACATATTTCATTAACGTGGATATTAAATAACCATCGGTTTACAAAAGCAGGCACGCAAACTTATAAGATCAATCACGACTATTATGGCTTTTTCCCGGGCGATAGTGATAAATACAAAATAAAGGGGCTGGAGCGCTTTTCTTTTGACCAACTTAACCGGCTAAGTGTAGATGCAGATGTTGCCTACTTTACTGATACCTATGGCGTTTATAATAAAGATTGGTATAGCGGTAAAGATAACAGAAGCAGACAAGCTGGAATGATATACGGTGGCATGAGTGCCCAGGATATTGAATTCCTGCAGGATATGAAGGCCAGGCATAAATTGATCGTTACCGAATTTAATACTATTGGCCTACCTACCAGTGCCGACAATCGCAATAAATTCGAGAGCCTTTTTGGAATGCATTGGACCGGATGGGTGGGCAGATATTTTGAAAGTTTAGATACATCGGTAAGCAAAGAATTACCCAGGTGGTTGATTAACACTTATATGCGGCAACACCATCGCACCTGGCCCTACCATAAAGCTGGGGTTGCCTTTGTGAATACTGAAGATGTAGTTGTTATATTGGAAGAAGGAACACACCTTGCAAATCCGGTTCCGGATATTATTACTGCTGCTTATGGGCAAAAGAAGCTTTCGCTGCCTGCTGAGATTGATTATCCTTATTGGTTCGATGTAATATCGCCGGAAATTCCGTTAAATCATATTGTTTCAAGGTTCGCTATTAAAGTTAATGCAAATGGGGCCAAAGAGCTAAAGAAATACGATATACCCCAAACATTTCCTGCTATTATAATGCATAACGATAAAGATTATCGTTTTTACTATTTTTCAGGCGACTTCTGCGATAATCCCATCGGCCTGGGTACATCTTATTTTAGGGGAGTAAGTGCATTTAAATGGTTTTTTTATAATGGCGGCGATCCGTCTGAGCGCAGAGGATTCTTTTGGAGCTTTTACAGGCCGATGATGTCCGAGATTCTCGAGGAAAATGCCTCAGAGAAAAAATAGCGACTAAAAGCAAAATAGTTTGTATATCCAAGGAAAACCATTCCGAATCTTGCTAAAGCAATTAGCCATATTGAAACTGCCGCTTTGGAAAGTATGTTTCCTGCAAGCGCTAAGTCTATATTAAGGGGGAAAGCGCTGAACTACCGTACGATAAGATCGACAGTGTTCTCAAATCCTGGGGCGGTCGGTTTGGCATGATGCACAAAACAGGAGAAAGCAAAGAAGAAAAAATTTATTTAGTAAAACAGGATGCAGATGCGCAAAAGCTGCAGAGGGAAGCAATGGAAAAAACGATTGCAATGACTGGTAAAACTGCTCCGCTTTTTGAACTGACCGATATTAACGGAAAACGGTATACGCTGAATGATTTGAAAGGAAAAGTGGTGGTACTGAACTTCTGATCGTTGCCTGTGTGGGGATGTGTTGAGGAAATGCCGGAACTAAACAAGCCATAAAATATATTATCTGAACTTTATTTTAAGTGTTTATTTCACTATTAAAATATTTTTGTTTTACTTAGGTTTTAATTAGGCGCTGTAGGTGTCTGAATTATTATAAGCCGCGTATCCACTTTTTCCAGATATTAATACCAGTACCACTAATAAACTTTTTGACCAAATAGTCTGAAACAAACAATTAAACGAAATTCATTATTGTGAAAAAATACTTTTTAGCACTCTGCACAGCTGTGTTTTATTTGTCGGCTTACAGCCAGTCAAACAGCGCAGAAAAAGTTTATAGCATTGAAGCAGGTAAGATAAAGGCTCATGTGCAGCCAACTATGTACGGGATATTTTTTGAAGATATTAATATGGGGGCTGACGGTGGGGTGTATGCGGAGTTGGTAAAAAACCGTTCGTTTGAGTTCAAAGAACCTTTAATGGGTTGGAACGAATTAAAACAGGACGGCGCCAATGGCAGTATCCTCATATTAAACAGGGGCTCAGTCAATCCCAATAATCCAAAATTTATACACGTAACATCCAGGTCAGCTAAGGGTTACGGTTTAAGTAACGAAGGCTTTCATGGTATGGGCGTTAAAAAAGATAACCAGTATGATTTTTCTGTTTTAGCGAAACAGGCCATGGGGAGCAACGTTAGCCTGCAGATAGAATTGATCAATTCAAAAGGAGAAGTTATTGGCAACACCTCAGTTACTCCATCTTCAAAAGAATGGAAAAAATATGCGGCCAGTTTTACTGCAAAAGAAACAGAGCCTAAAGCCAGCCTTAAGGTTTTATTAAAAGGCGCCGGATCGATTGATTTGGATATGGTCTCACTTTTTCCGCAGGATACCTGGAAGCAGCGCCCAGGTGGTTTACGTGCCGATCTCGTTCAAAAACTAGCTGATATGAAACCCGGGTTCTTGCGTTTCCCAGGCGGTTGTATCGTTGAAGGGCGTGAATTGGATACCCGCTATCAATGGAAAAAAACGATAGGGGATGTGGCGAATCGCAGAATGATCATCAATCGCTGGAATACTGAATTTGCACATCGCCCGGCCCCCGATTACTACCAGAGTTTTGGGCTGGGTTTCCTGGAGTACTTTGAGATTGCCGAGGACATAGGCGCATCGCCCTTGCCGATTATCAATTGCGGGATGGCCTGCCAGTTTAACACCTGCGAGCTGGTGCCTGTAAATCAGCTTGGTCCTTATGTTCAGGATGCGTTGGACCTGATTGAATTTGCAAATGGATCAGTTCATACAAAATGGGGTAAAAAACGCGCCGATCTTGGTCACCCGGCACCATTTAGTTTAAAGATGCTGGGAGTTGGCAATGAGCAATGGGGTGAACAGTATATTGAAAGGTATAAGATATTTGAGAAGGCCATTCATGCCAAATACCCGCAGATCAAATTGGTTAGCAGTCTTGGGCCATTCCCTGGTGGTGATATATTTAATTTTGCAAACGAAACCTTTCGAAAACTTAAAGCATCTATTTTAGATGAACATTATTATGCCTCGCCTAAATGGTTCTTACAAAATGTAAAACGCTATGATAACTACGACCGTAACGGACCAAAAATTTTTGCAGGTGAATATGCAGCGCAAAGTGTTTCAACAGGTAGTCCTGAAAATAAGAATAACTGGGAATGTGCCATGGCCGAAGCCGCTTTTATGACCGGTTTGGAACGTAATGCCGACGTTGTAAGTATGGCTTCCTATGCACCGCTTTTTGCTAATGTTGAAGGATGGCAATGGACGCCTGATCTTATCTGGTTTGATAACCTGCGGTCCTATGGCACACCAAATTATTATGTGCAGCAATTATATTCTTTAAATAAGGGAACAGACGTTGTTCCGCTTACCTTGAACAATGAAACTGTAACCGGGCAGGACGGATGTTTTGGCACCGCAGCCTTAGATATGCGTACGCATGAACTGATCATTAAAATGGTGAATACCGGTAAAGAGGCGCAAAGTGCTGATTTTGTGGTGAACGGCGTAAAAATGGGATCAACCGGAACGTTGACATTGTTACAAAGTGACGATCTGACCAGTGTAAATTCATTGGACAAACCGTTAACCGTTAGCCCGCTAAAAAGTGAAATACTGTTTAATGACAATCACGTAAAATTAAGGCTGAAACCGTACTCCTTCAGTGTGGTACGGGTAAAAATGGCTGAATAGGCCATTGCTAGGTGGTAACGACGCGGCAATTTTTCAGAACTGGAATAAAAGTGACTGAAATATCGTTTTATATGAAAGTACAGGAAGGCTCAATCAGTCCATCCTGTTTCATGGCTGTCCAAAATTCGGCAGGTATTTTTTTTGACATTAATGCAATGTTTGCTGCAACTTTTTCGGCTTTAGTAGTATTGAGAGCGATGGATTTAACGCCGGGCGCACTTTTGCCAAAAACAACACAAGCTTCTACCGGCTGTATCCCGTGCTCAGCGCATAGCCGATTAAACTTTTCGCGCCAATCGAACAGGCTCTTATCTGCGACAGGATGTTTCAACTGGTAATTATAATAAGCTGAACCTACTAAAAAACCGCCGTTAAACACAGCTGAGTTTATGATCGCTATTCCCTGCGCTTCAAGCGAATGCATATACTCCAACAGGGCTTTTGGATGGCTATGGATTGTCATGCTATTGGCAATCATCACCCAATCAAGTTTCACTTCATTGGTGATGTCTTTAATGATACGCCAGTCCTTTGAACCCACTCCAATTGATTTTACTTCGCCGGAAGCTTTCAATTCGGACAAAGCTCTATATGCTTCAAGAATGTCGAGGTATCGGGCTTTACGGTCGGCGGCATCTTTTGCATTTGCCAGGTACTCATCAGGGTCATGCACAGACACAAGTTCTGCCTTATAACCATTCAGTAATTCATTTCCCTGTTGGTAGCATTCCAATATGCCGTCATAGGTTATTTTTTGTATTGCATCATGCTTCAGGTCGCGCCACACACCGGGTTCAAAAGTTGGTTCCGGCGTGTTTAGGTTTGTTCGTAACCAACCAAGTTTATTACTGATCAGTACCTCTTCCCGGTTTACACCAAGTTCCTTTAACGACCGGCCTAATGCTTCCAAAGCCAGGCCGGCACCATATTTTCCTGCTGAATCAAAACACACAGGTTTTTCAGAATGTTGTAGACAAGCTTTTACAATAGCCCGTTTTTGCTCAAAAGGAACCGCCTCATACAAATTACCAAGGCCACTGGTACCAAAAATTATTTTGGGCCATATCATTTCTTTGTTCATAGCTTTGTAAGGTCAGGGTAATTCTATCATTACCTTAATAACACCGTTCGCCGGATCAAGCCAGGTTTCGAATTCTTCTGTTACCTGGTCGAACTGAACGCGGTGCGTAATATAATTATGGGGTTGTACAAGGCCTTTTTTCATCGATGCGATTACATGTTCAAAATCTGAACGTGTGGCATTGCGGCTACTCATCAAGGTTGCCTCCCGTTTATGAAACTCCGGGTGACTAAAGCTGATCTCGCCTTTCTGTAGCCCGATCAGTACATAACGGGCACCATGGGCCATATACTGGAAGCCGTTATTGATTGCTTTTAAGCTGCCGGTAGCATCTATTACAACGGTGGGCATATCGCCATTTGTGATATGAGACAGCTTTTCGGTTGCGTTTTCTAATGTTACATCGATAGTATGCGAAATGCCGAGTCGTTTTTTGCAAAATTCCAGGCGTTTTGCGTTCATGTCCATGGCTATTACATTTGCTCCTGCAATGCGGGCAAATTCCATAGCGCCTAAACCAATTGGCCCGGCCCCAATAATCAATACATATTCGTCGGGGCTTACACCCGCTCTCCTTATTCCGTGCGCTCCTATTGCCAATGGTTCTACCAATGCCAGTTCATCGAAGGATAGCCCTTCACCATGAATTAGTGAGTCGACAGGTACGTTCAGGAATTCCACCATACCGCCATCTGCGTGTACACCGCAAACGGTAATGGCGGCACAGCAATTGGGTTTGCCTGACCGGCAGGCGATGCACAGGCCGCAATTGAAATAGGGTATAAACGTCACGATTTCGCCTTCGGTAAACCCCGGCGCGCCGTTAGCATTAACCAGTTCACCGGAAAGCTCATGCCCTAAAACACGCGGATAACTAAAGTAAGGTTGTGTTCCTTCAAAGGCATGCAGGTCAGTTCCGCAAACACCTATTCTCCTGATCCTGATTTGTGCATACCCCTTTTTTATCAACGGTCTTTCTATTTGACCTGGCACCAGTTTTCCGGGTTCTTCACAAGTGATAATTCGCATATTTGCAATTAAATTAAAGTTGAAAAATCTGTTGCATCCGAACCCATTTTTCCCCGTCTTTTGCCCAGGGCAGCGGTTGCTGAAACTTCCACATCAACTGTTCCCATTCCTGTACTTTTGGATTTACGGCGTCCATCAGTTCTTTTTTTTGGGCATCGTAGTTCTCAGAGGTGTCCATGATCATGAATAGGCGGTTGCCGGTGCGGTATATCTGCATATTTGTGATCCCGGCATCCATAATGCTTCGCCTTATTTCAGGCCAGCCGTTTTCGGCTTTGTGCCAATGTTCATATTCGGCTATCAGTTCAGGATCGTCTTTTAAATCAAGGGCGAAACAATATTTTTTCATGTTTTTGCAATGTATTGATGTCAATTGGGCCATTATTAAATAATGGCAGGTGCCCTTAAGGTTTCCTGTCTTACATTTACACGATGCCCTCTCAATCCGAACAACGCCACCACTATAAAACAAACTAAAGGTACAGCATAGCCGTATTGGATATTGCCTGTCGCATCGCTGATGTAACCGAATACCCTGGGTAAAATTGCCCCTCCTACGATGGACATGATAATGAGGCTGCTGCCGAATTCCGTATCACCGCGCAGTTCTTTTATGCCCAACGCAAAAATTGTTGGGAACATGATAGACATAAAAAAGCACATAACAATGATGGTATAAATAGTTGTCATGCCATGCCCCCAAATGGCAACGGTGCAAAGTAAAATATTGATACCTGCGTAAGCGGTCAGCAACCTTGTTGAACTGTAATACCGCATAAGGAAAGTGCCGATGAACCTGCCGATAACGAACGCCAGCCCGCATGCGCCCAGATAGTATGCTGCCTTCTCCTCCTGCAAACCGGCTGCCTTTGTCGCATACAGGATAAACAGGCTGAAAACACAAACCTGCCCGCCCACGTAAAAAAACTGGGCAACAACACTCCATGCCAAATGGCGGTGTTTAAGCGCATGAAAAATACTCTTGCTCGCTGCATGACCTTCACGATGCTGAATTTTAGGCAGACGGGTAAATGCAAAAAGAGTCGCTATTAATACCAGTACGCTACCAAGTATAAAATAAGGCATTTTTACAGATGATGCTTCGGCGGCAAGCGCTAATTTACGCGCACCTGTTGTCATTCTGTCTAATTGTGCCGGGGTAAAGCCTTTGGTAAGAATTACTTTTGCACCCACGATAGGCGCCAGCGTTGTAGAGAGGCCGTTAAACGACTGCGCAAAATTGAGTCGTTGTGTAGCTGTTTCCGGAGCTCCTAACGAGGAGGCGTAAGGATTCGCGGCTGTTTCCAGGATGGTCAATCCGCAGGCGATGATAAATAAGGCAACCAGGAAAAATGCGTATTGCTGCGTATTGGCAGCAGGTATAAACAAGTATGAACCGCATGCGAAAACCAGCAGCCCGGTTATTATACCGGTTTTATAACCAAATTTCTTCATGATAAATCCTGCCGGCAAAGCCATCAGAAAATAAGCTATAAATACAGCCGAATCCACCAGCGTAGCCTCGACGGTGGTGAGCGTAAACGACTTTTTTAAGTGGGGGATCAATATCGGGTCGAGGTTATGCGCAAATCCCCATAAAAAGAATAAACTGGTGATCAATATAAATGGGAAAAGCGTTTTATTTTTTGCCATGATCGAATGTTTTCTGTGATAAAGGATGGATAGGAGTTACCGGGAACCATGTGTTGAAGCCGTTAACGTTAGTTATCTCTATAGCAGTTTTTTTATCCGGCAATGCCAGCTTAAAAGTTTGTGCAAAAGAGGGAGCCGTCAGCCAACGGACAGCACCCTGGACATAACAAAGTTTCGGATTCATAATATGAATTAAATAGCCCCTTCTATTTTTAAAACGAACGCATCTTTACCAGGAGCCTGTTCCGGCAATTTCACTTTAAGGCCTGCTGCGGTTTGCTCAAAACTCAAGTCGCCGTTTCCGAGCATGCTTACCTTGCTTATCTTACCCGCATTATCACCTGCGTTTAATTTTTTGATGAGGGTTTCATTTCCCGCCGGCCAACCCAGCAAGGTGGCGTAAAGCGTTTTACCTTTTACGGTAAACCGGATATCTTCGGCCCCGAATGGTTTGCCTTTACCCTCGTTAAAGCCCTGCGCACTGATTGGTGCTACCGAATCCGTTGCGGGGCCTTCTCCAAATATCCTCCATGGGCGGGTGCCGTAAATTGCTTCGCCGTTAACCTGCATCCATGCGCCAACATTTTCAACTATGCTACGTTCTTCGCTGTCAATGGTACCATCGCCGCGTACCGGGATGTTCAACAGCAGGTTGCCATTTTTGCTTACTATGTCGACAAGTGTATGCACCACTGTTTTGGCGCTTTTGTAGCCTTTATTATCAAATATGCGACGATCATAGTGCCAGCCGCCAATACAGGTATCCGTTTGCCACGGTAAAGGTTCTATCTGGTTGCTTTGTCCGCGTTCAATATCCCATATCATGCATTTGCGCTGCTGTTCATTTAGTACTTTGCCAAACAATGCCGCTTGCAGTTTGCCATGTTTTTTAATGCTGGTGTTGTACATATGCGCCGCTATTTTTAAGCCCGCATCGTTTACCGGCCAAAGGGGTAAGGCGGTATCGTCAAAGTAAATCAGTTCGGGGCCGTACTTATCTATCAATTCAATCGTCCGATTTAGAAACTTATCGCAGTAGGCCTTATCAGGTACACTGGCCCCATTGCCCCAATCCCAGTGGCGACCCATGCTGTTGTCATCCAGACTATCTTTGCTAAGTGCGTGGTTTTGCGCATACAATTCCTGCGGATCATAACCATTCCACCATTTACCGCTGCCATCCGCCTTAGTGAGTTTGCCATCGTAGGGGATACCTGCGTAAGGTCCGGTTTTATCTGCCCGCTGTGCAACTTCATACCATGTCCAGGGATGTGAGGCATGCACCGTCACCCCAAAGGGTAAGCCGCTTTCACGGGCAGCTTTTGCCCAGCCGCCAACCAGGTCTTTTTTTGGGCCCAGGCGGGTGGAATTCCAGCTTTGATACTTGCTGTCGTAAAGATCAAAATTATCATGATGATTGGCCAGGGCCATAAAATATTTAGCGCCGGCGCGCTTATATAAGCCAACTAATTCACCAGGGTCCCAGTTCTCGGCCTTCCATTCATTTACAACATCCTTAAAGCCAAATTTTGAGGGATGTCCATATTTTTGAATGTGATATTTATACTGATCGCTGCCTTCCTGGTACATACCACGGGCATACCAGTCGCCGCGCTCTGGCTGGCATTGCGGCCCCCAGTGGGCCCACATTCCAAACTTGGCATCACGAAACCAATCAGGAACCTGGTACTGGGCTAATGAATCCCAGTTCGGCTGAAATGGCCCGGATGCAAGATGCGGTTCGGTAACTGACGGAAAGATGCTTTTACCGAATGTTTTTTGCAGATATAGCGCAGGAATTGCAGATAGCGCTCCTTTAATAAGTGTTCTCCTTTTCATTGGTTTCTATGTTTCAATATATTGTTCATTTGCTGTTTGCATCTTCTTCAGCAGGCATAGCAAATCCGGACATTAAGAAGCATGACGTTTAATAATTGGTTCTCCCAACAACCTTAAAGGGCGTTGATGATTGGCAAATCAAATTTAACCGGAAGAAATGCGCTAATATTTAATTTAAAGGGACTTTTTTTTATACAAAACCGACATTTTACTTATTATTGTAACAAGGAGTTAAAAGGATGCTTATGATAAAAAGGGTGCTAAGGCATACGTTTACATTACTGAACGTAGATCATGTTCATCTTGGTCGTAAATGGAATTACAAGAATGTGATCAGTCCCTATTTCAGGATTTACTATATCGATTCCGGTGCAGGCGAAATTTCAGACGTCTCCACTACGTTAAAGCTGGAGGCCGGGTTTCTTTATATAATACCTAGTTTTACTTTTTGTAACCTGAGCTGCCAGGACGCGCTCAGCCAGTATTTCGTGCAATTTTTTGAGGAGTCGCCGGACGGCATTTCGCTTTTTTTAAATAACCGCAAAATCTTTGAAATCGAAGCAAAGGAAGTAGACACCCTGAACTTTAAACGACTATTGGAAATAAACCCGGGCAGGGGCATAAATCGCTCCGACAATCCGATTGTGTATGAGAAAAATATCTATTACCGTGAATACCAGGAACTAAATAATCATCAGAGCATGTCGGCTTTTACTGAAACACAAGGTATTCTTTTGCAATTGGTTTCCCGTTTCCTGGCACCCGGAATATTTAGGTACCACGAAACAAGCCGCATCCCTGTTAAGATCCTCGATGCTATGAGTTATATTCAGTTAAACCTGCATCGGGACCTGACAGTAAATAGCTTGGCTGAAATAGC
>Ga0307509_10011701_pt1 | contig 10593 bp, 7 predicted proteins | sample 10_EM_MG_FD_202245 | JGI IMG/M metagenome (GOLD analysis project Ga0307509, IMG submission 202245) | Populus trichocarpa ectomycorrhiza microbial communities from riparian zone in the Pacific Northwest, United States - 10_EM | ecosystem: Host-associated > Plants > Roots > Unclassified | place...
AGCGATGGCGTCTGTCATACCCAGGCGAAGAGTTCCAACAGCCTTCTGAATCCTCCTCCTCTGCGCTTGGTATCGGTCCAAGGCAGTCTGGTACTCTCTAGGCAGAACGAGAATGGTGGAGTCAGGCAGCTTCACAATCTCTTCATCACCGATCGTCAAATCCCATAGTCCCTCCCGTTGGAGGACATCTGTCATTCGCATAGACCACATGGGATAATTCGTTCCATCAAGCTTCGGAAAGCCTGATCCTATCAGAGATACTGAACCTTCTTGTTCAGTCATCTTGTATTCCGCGAAAAACAGCGTCCGTTGACTGGGTACGTGTTATAGACTCGCTGGCAATACACCGCTTCGTTGGGTAGATGGATGGATGGATGTATGGATGGATTTGTTTGATCGTCTTCTGTGAAAACCTTTCTCCTCAACAGGTAGAAAAAATTTTCCTAGCTTTTTCCGGGCTTGTTAGGCGGGCTCATAACCTGATAGCGACACTCTGATGGCAGCTCGCTCACAACCGAATGATAACTGGGGTAGCGTAGGTAACGGCCCGAAGCACGGAGAAAAGCACCTAGGTGGTGGTTCCGGTATGTGATGATAACAATGTGGATGTTCAATGTACGATCCAGGAAGCTCTCTACTGGTAGCTCAGACTAAATACAGAAGAGAGCGCACAAACACACAAAACAGGAAAAACCCCCAAGTGGCAGTCACGACCCTAAACCGGTCGTACCCCAAACTAACTATCATACCCTAACAACTATGGGATTCCAGCTATCAGAGTACTCGTACAGTCGCACCTCGCTATAATGAAAGCCAAGAATTCAGGTTCTTTCGTTCGTTATAGCGAGGTTTCAGAAGATATTACTTATAACGAGGTCTGTTTGTATAGGAGCAGGGGTGTAAATTTTCAGAAGGTTCATTCGTAACAGCGAGGTTTCCCGTATAGAGCGGTTCGTTATAGCGAGGTGCGACTGTACACTGACTTGATTTGTTCAGATCTAGTAACGCAGTATTTTGTCATGAGTCGTACGAGCATGCTAACCGACTCCCGGTTACTTCCACTTAATGGCTGCACACTCGCCGCCAAGGCATCGGGAACCGTTAACTGGAACGGGTACTATACCCGAGTAGCTAGTGATATATTTCGCTGACTAGCCTTAAATAACTGTTCTATTACATTTGTTCGATTACTTTTGGTAGTAAATTCGCATTGGGCATCAGCGATCGGTAAACTATTCCAATCGTGAAGTATGTTGCGAGAGCGGCCGTTCTAGTGGTAATCTCTGATAACCTACTGTAAGTTACACCTTCCGTAAGAACAACCAACATCGCCCGCCGGACCGAACTCCCCCTACCGTATTTACTCGTTAAATCAGCTATCTGGGATCGGGGCTTGGCTATCCCTTCGTTCGTACGCCGAATTTCACGGAAAATTAGCGTGCCGTAGCGCAGAGAGCGACACAGGATTAACCATTCTCTCAACACACCAGGCAACACACCATGCGATAAAAGAAAGACTAAACGAACAAACCAAACCCAAAAGAAATGCCTATTCCTAAGCTATCCCTTGAGCTATTGAGATATTAGCAGTAACTCGTTTTCGTAAATGTGATAGGAAATACCATGCTCACTGCGAGGAGTGTACTTGTAGTGTCATCGTGTATTCGGAATTGAGCGCTAATAGGAACGCCAGTTCCAGGAGAGAAATCAAAAAAGGTACAAATAGTAGCTACCCACTTTTCAACTTTTAGCTATGAGCTCCACCTAGAGGGCAACTCAGAATGCAGGCTAACTTGAAGCTAGCTGCAGAGAAAGAAAAATGAGAACTTTGAAGAACTGACAAGCTGACTATACCCAGAAATGGACGAAACAATCTTAGAAGGAAACGGAAGTGAATAAGAAAAATAAAATAAGCCCAAAAAAAAGACACCGAGTGCTGGTCCATCCTACTTTTCCCGGACTCTGCCCAGCTCTCACTACCGACCCGATCCCGCCTGCTCCCATCCTATTCCCATATACCCGCCCACACTGTTCTCCTACTAGTTGCTATTCTTTTCCACCTATAGCCTCCGGTCAAAAAAATCGGGAATGTGGAAATTAAAGATACAAAACACAGTTATTCAATTGGGTCTAGCATAGTGAACGCTCCAATCAGAACCACAAAGGCTGTTTCGTCCGTTGCCGATATTTTCTACTGGGCTGTAGTTCCCCGCTTCATGTGAGTGTCACATGTAGATCTCAGAATGGTAGTTGGGATACATACGTGAATCTAGCCATTTCCAACTATGCGCGAAATTCATTTCCATCCCGGGCTTCTATGACAGCAGCGATCCGGCGTGGCATGGAAGCTATTAACCCATTTATATAGTCCACAGAGAGGCCTTTCCACTCTTCTACCACAATCTGTCGAATTGCTGGATCGCGATAGTTCCAACCAATTCTTCTCTTAACAATATCCTTAATGTAGCGCCAAACCTCTTCTATTGGGTTCAAGTCAGGAGAGCAAGGGGGAAGGGTAATTCTTTCAAAGCCACAGTCCAATGCTTCGGCGACATTGTAGTTCTTTGTATGAGTTGGGACACCATCTTCAATAAAGTAGAGAAGCTCCTGGCGTATGGTCATTTGTTGAAAGAGGAATGGAAAGACTTTGGGATGAAGAACTTGCTCTCTGTATATATACCAGTCTACTCCTCCTTTGCTTTTTGCACTGCGAGTTTTGTGAACTGGAACGGTATGAGGTTTCCCCAATCCAGTAAAGTAATGGTAGTCATCGGTGTCGCTCTGAAACTCTTGTTGTAAGCCGACGAGTGATGCTTGCCATTGGGCCTGTGACTCAATTGGTGATGGGAAAAAGTGGTAAGGCAGCTGGGAGCCATCGTAACGAGACATAATCCCACCCCAAAACATGGCTGCTGACCCTTTAGGAACCCTTCTATCCAGGTTCCGAGGCAAGTACTCTTCCCCAGCCTGCCTTAATACCCCCTTTGCCCAAGAGGATCTCAGTGTACTTGCTTCAAAATGCGACTCATCAGTGAATAAAACATTAGTAAAATTGAAGTTCTGATACTTCAATGCCCACTCTAGTCTAGCAGCCTTCGCCTTGGCAGTCAGAAAAGGTTTCCTGGTGGGCCGGCAACGGTGTATTCCATCAGCGGCCAGGATATTTGATAGAGTGTTTCTGCTAATAGACAACTGTGATTCTGTAATAAGCTCTTCCAGACACTTCCTGCAGTGTGTGGCATCCTGAAGTGCGAGGGCAATAACATGCTGTTTTTCCTCAACTGTTAAAGCTTCATTGTGACCTTTTTGGGAGGTGGGAGCTGGGCACAGATTTTCTTCCGAGCAAGGATCAAGAATGTGAGTCTGGGGTATGTGTAGTGTTGAAAGACGAATGATATCTGAGCAGGTTGAGAGAGGCACATTTGTGGAAGCTGCAATTTCCCGGAGCGGTAATCGCATATTTCCCGGCAAATTTGCAAGAGCCACTATTTGCCCCCGCTTGGATTGAGAGGTGGTAGGTCCTCATTGCTGCCCCATGCTTTAGTCTTTCCTACTACCACAGTCTCTTAGCAATGATCTTCATGAAATGGAGTCTCTCTCTGATAAGAATTTTGGTGGCCGAACCACTATAGGATAGTACTACCTGATTGGTGCAATTGACCCCGAAGTCTGGACAGGGAGGTATGATCTACGAGGTCTTTTGTGAGGTGGCCTCTTCTGAACCACCTGTATTTATAAACCCCCTATGGCTACTCTGGCTGTGAGCATCCATAAACCTCATCATGACTCGGATCAGAATTCTCATCCTACCCACCACTACTCCGATCATTTCTCCACTAACTATTGTCATTATTTCACTTAATTTCCCTTTTAAGATCAGGATGATGTTAGCGATCTAATTTTGTACCATTTCTACTAGTTCCGGAGCACTGCTTATAGTTACCAGATTCCGAAAACGCCATGACAACATAGGTAGTGCTCAAAATATCACAAAACCAGTACCACTCAGTATGGCCGTGATGTAAACAAGAAATTCAGCGTATATTGTCTCCCAATTACCCAATGAATTAGTGTCAAATATCGCCACCTTCCAGTTTTCACCCCCCAACACTCTTATTAATCCTTCCCAGGGACTATTCTGCTAATAGCTAATACCTTATTCGGCCGAGTTTAGTGCTACACTAGCTTCCTTCCGTGAATACGAACGAAGGGGTGTGCGCAACAGGATTCACGACTTTAAACTATAACAGGCTTAGCAGAGCAAGTTAACAGGATTGCGAATGCATGTTAACGGGGGCTGCCAAGGTCGGCTCGCCCAACCTATAACGCGTCGGGAAGACGCTATTCCTTCTCGGGTTCCCCCTCGGGTTGCTCCCCCGAAATATGGAGATTAGAGGCCGATCGGAGATTGCTGATTTAACGAGTAAATTCGGTACATCTCTTGCTTCGACACCTTCCCCCTCGTTCATTTTCTCGCGGTATCCCTCTATCTATTAGAAATCATAATTATCATTTGACGTCATTCCAGGTAAACATAACATTCGGCATGGATTAGAGAGTTTGCGCAAAGAGACCTAGGTGGCAGAAAAACAGGTTATTTTCTGTTAATCTAAAAGTCTTGGACACCTAGGTGGGTAGCGAGACCTGGAAGAAGTGTAAAATCAGGCTTTTTAGACCTGAAGAAATACAATCGCTTCAGAACAATAAGTCAGCAGCAACACAGCTCCCTTTAAAAGATTTTGGTCATGATAATATTGGGCATTCAGTAGCAGATTATCACCTGGTCTACGGCAGCCAGCATTGTTAATACCTGGCTTGCGCAGCAGCTGGGAATCCAAATTTGAGCAGTGAACGAATTTGAGCGCATGGCGATATTACCCTACTCAATCCACCATCTACGGTACCTACACCCACCTGTATTGCGCAAACTCATTCTTGCACCTAGGTCTATTTCCTATTAACCGCCACCTAGGTCCCCATGCGCAAACCCTCTATTGCCCTCCCACCGGGGAACAACGGTTGCAGGATCGCGTAGAATGCTCGGGGCCTCCGGGACTCGGACTGCCAGCCACTCCACTCCTCTACTCAGAGAGCGAATCGTCTTCTCATTTCCACAGCCCCAGAAACCGTTTATCAACAAGCTGAAGGTCGCCCAATCGAGACGGTTAAAAATGTAGCCATAAAAAAAAGGAGCCCAGCCAAATGGATGGGCACTTCACAATAAGAGAGATGACTGAGCCCTACCTGTTATGTTCTCGGGAGCTATTAGGCCATGTATTTACTCGGTTTGTATTTCTTTGTTTCACACCCCTGGGCATATACTGTAGATTGAGGTTACAACGTGGGTTGAAAGTACCTTTTACCATTTTACCATTTTACCATTCTTGACATTGTGGCTGTTGGGGCGATTTTATTGGCTAAAACACCCGAAGATGAGCGATACCATGATAAGCATTAGCAATGAAAACCGGCTCGATGACTAGTGTGGGCGTTGCTCTCTGATCTTTTCATGTATCGGTCACCAATGCCGAGAGGTGTTCATTCAACGGGGGCTTGAACGGGGAATGATTGCGTCGTAATTAAGTAGTTAGAGTCCTACGCTTCCTTTCTTCCCCCCGCCCTCCATAAAACCCCCAATATCATCCCCATGGTTACCGCGGTAACATTCTGGATATGCAATGGGCCCCACAGAATATCCGCACCCGATTAATGCCGGTAATTACAACTGCAATAACGGAATGGAATGTCAAACCAATGTCGGCGGGGCGAGAAATACCACGGCCAATGAGAATCTTGAAATCAGACGCCGGCTTTCACCGCGAGATCTCATGGGAAGGCATGAGGTTGTGTGTGCTGGTAGGGTCGATACTAGGAGGAATTGGCTTTTAGAAACAAAGGAGTCACACGAGTGGGTAGGTGAGGTGGGTGGAGCGGATAAGGATGTCTTATTTGGCGATGGGAATTCTGGAGTGGATAACACATATCTAAGGTAAGTCGCGGGTTCCTGTTGTGGAAGGAGGAATTATTGCCAGCGTCCAGCATTATTAGCTCATTAGTTATCGATAGGGTATGTGATGAAACTGAAGGGGAAGATAAAGCAATCGCAAAATCTAACAACCATATCCGCGAAATGCTGGAGCAAACAACTACCAATAGTATGGGAGCCATCCCGAAGCAGTCGGTGGGTGGAGGGGGAGTGCAGGAAGGAGTGCAAAAGACACTTGGATGGGCAGCTGTAGGAGGACATGGGAATATGGTAAATGTGATATTACAGCGGAAGGATATCAGTCACAACATTGCGGACACTGAATATGGTGCGACAACACTCTCGTGGGGTGCACAGAGCGTGCGTGAGGGAGAGGTAGGGATGCCATTGGGAAGAGATGTTATCACGGCCGGCGTTGCGGACACCAAGGGTGGCCTAACTGCAAGCTTGTGGGCTGCGGAGAGCGGACACGAGGGAGTCACAAGGTGGCTATTAGGGCGAGTGGATGTCAATCCCAACACTCTGGGCACCGGATTTCACTGGACACCACTCGGGCGGACTGTGTGGGTGGGGCATGCAGAAATAGTAAAGTCGCTATTGAAACGGGAGAATATCAATAGGAATATGGCGGAAACCAAACATGGCAGAACGCCACTCGGGTGGGCTGCAATGGGTGGACACGAGGAGGTAGTAAAGTTACTATTGGATCGAGAGGATATCGATCCGAACATTGCTGACACCGAACATGGTCGAACGCCACTCGTGTGGGCTGCGATGGGTGGCCATGAGGGGGTAGTAAAGTTGCTATTGGAGCGAAAGGATATCAACCCCGAGACTGAAAACACAAAATATAGCCTAACACCACTCTTGTGGGTTGTTGATCGTGGTCATGAGGGAGTTGTAGAGCTGCTATTGGAACGCGAGGATATCAATCCGAACCTTGGGGAAACCAAATATCGCAGAGGGCGATTCTGGTGGGTGACTGAGCGTGGGAACAACGGAGTGGTGAAGTTCCTACTGGAAAGAGATGATATCAATCCCAACATTGCCGACACCAAACATGGCAGAACAGCGCTCGGGTGGGCTGCAAGGGGTGGATATGAGGGGATAGTAAAGTTTCTATTGCAGCGAGATGATATCGATCCGGACATTGCGGACACCGAACATGGCCTAACACCACTCGCGCAGGCTGCGATGGGTGGACATGAGGAGGTAGTAAAGTTGATATTGCAAAGAGAAGATATCGATCCAAACTTTGCGGATAAGGAATATGGCGGAACACCACTCCTGTGGGCTGCTGTCCGCGGGCATGAGCGAGTCGTAGAGGTGCTGCTAGAGCGGAATGAAATCGATCCGAACTTTTCGCATGCCACATCTGGCCGAACCCCACTCACTTTCGCTGCTGTGGGCGGACATGATGGGATAGTAAAGCTCCTATTGCAACGCGTGGATATCAATCTCAACGCTGCGGACATCCAAGATGGCCTAACTCCACTCATGTGGGCTGCGCGCCAGTCCCGGGAGGGAGTCGTGAAGGTCCTATTGGAACGAAATGATATCAATCCCAACATTTTGGACACTAAACATGGCCGAACAGCGCTCGGGTGGGCTGCGATCTATGGACACAAGAAGGTGGTAAAGTTACTATTGAAACGAGAGGATACCGATCCGAACCTTGCGGATGTCGAATATGGCCGAACCCCACTCTCTGTCGCTGCGGTGTGCGGACACGACGGGGTAGTAATGTTGCTATTGCAACGAGAGGATATCAATCCCAACATTGTCGATACGGAGGATGGCGGAACGCCACTCATGTGGGCTGCTTTCTGCGGGCATGAGCGAGCCGTAAAGTTGCTGCTAGGACGAAGTGATATCGATCCGAACTTTTCGCATGCCAAATCTGGCCAGACCGCACTCGCTTTTGCTGCTGTGGGTGGACATGATGGGGTAGTAAAGCTCCTATTGCAACGCGTGGATATCAAGCTCAACGCTGCGGACATCCAAGATGGCCTAACTCCACTCATGTGGGCTGTGCACAACTCTCGTGAGGGAGTCGTGAAGGTCCTATTGGAACGCGATGATATCAATCCCAATGTTGCGGACACGAAATATGGCCGAACAGCGCTCGGGTGGGCTGCGATCCGTGGGCATAATGAGGTAGTAAAGCTGCTATTGCGGCGAGAGGATATCGATCCGAACCATGCGGACGTCAAATATGGCCGAACCCCACTTTCTTTCGCTGCGTTATGTGGATATGATGGTGCAGTGATGTTGTTATTGCAAAGAGAGGATATCAATCCAAACATTGCCGATACGCAATATGGCAGAACGCCACTCATGTGGGCTGCTGCTCGCGGGCATGAGCGAGTCGTAAAGTTGCTACTAGAACGGAATGATATCGATCCGAACTTTTCACATGCAAAATCTGGCCTGACCGCACTTGCTTTAGCTGTGACGAGAGGACATGAGCGCGTAGTAAAGTTGTTATTGGAGCGCGGGGATATCGATTGCAACATTGCGGACACAGAATATGGGCGCACACCACTCATGTGGGCTACGGAATGCCGCCATGAGGGAGTCGTAAAGTTGCTATTGGAACGAGAGGATATCGATACGAACATTGCGGACATCACATATCGCCGAACCGGCATGGGCCATGCAACTACTCTCCCGCCTTGAGCCATCCCTGCCCATTTCGATACATGCCAAAAAAAAACCCTGAGCGTTCCGCATCTTTGTCCTATTGTTCCTGTTGAATCTCTTTTTCCGGTCACATTTTCTAATGTCATACGTTGTTACTAGAGATCCTATTGTTGTTATCCGGATGTACTTGGATTTGTTACGGGAGTGGGAAGGATAGTTTAGGACATATGCAGACAGAATGGATACGGGAGAATGTTCTATGGAGAGGGTATCTGCCTGTTCTTTTCTTTGTTATTACGGGAGTGTCCGGAGGAATAGGGACATGAGGCAAACACAAAGATAGGTGTGATCCATTGGTGGATCAGTATATCATAGTATGTTTTACTTATACACCTGTCTTTACCTTTAGTTTGATTTTAGAATGGATGAGGCGAGCAGCTAGAGCAGAGTGAGCGAGAGTCAATGAACGAAGCATTATTGGCAGTAAACTTACGTTCCATATTCCTTCCTCCGTGTGCCTTAGTTTTAGGTCAGGTATCTTAGTCTATTGGCTTACTTCTGTGCGACCCTCACCTCCCCACGTCACGAACCTTTTGACCCTTATTGGCCACTCTTGCATATCCGGACATATGCGGACTCGGTTGTTTTTACAAACGTAAGGAAAAACTGAGGAGAGACCGCTTCGGCTCCAGCTGCCCGATCAGCTTTTACCTTTACCACACTCCCCTAGTCTTCCCATTTCCCTTCCTTGTCTTGGTATTAACAGCTTTTGTCTCAACCGTGCTTTGAGATCTTGACTGTGTCATCTCGCTAACATCTTCACAGCGATAGTCGCTCCTCGCTTTTTGGCTACTGCAGCCTGGTCCTCTGCTGCCGCAAGCTGCTTTCCTTCTGCCTATTGCTCCCTCTTAACCGCTGCGGCCTCCGACCTCTCTCCCCCGCCTCCTCCTGTTTGATGTTCTCCTTCTCACTCTTTATTCAACACTTAACTTGAGCCAATTTTGCGAAGCAGAACAAATACATTAAGATTATAGCTAACATAAGAGAAAATGAAAACCCAGAGAATAAGAAGAAATCGGGAAAACCAAGGGAAACACCATTCGGGCAATCCCATCCTTCCATCAGGATTCAATCCTAAGTCCACTGGCGGAGGCGTTCGGGGAAGGTCGCTGCCCTTGTCGCTTTAGATCGTTGCCACCAATATATCCCAAGATGACAATGAGGGCGGAGTATGAGTTGCCGGGGTGGTGGGTAAAAAAAAACAAAGAACGCGAACGGGTAGCGAGCTTGGAAGCGTGAACGCGAGTTGTAGCGAGAGTGAAGGTATCCAGCTCCCTGGAGAGCGATGAGCCTATATATGCTGGTTGCTCCCAGACCCCGGGCCCCGGGAGTGAGCTATGGCCTCCCGGGTAAACCTTTTTCCCACCCACACCCGGGAGGGAGTTCACCCGCTTCAACCAATTGGCAACGGGTTGTTCCAACCCACCATTGTTAGTCACTGCGCCTAGTTGGTACCCACAAGCATCCGCAGCCATTTGTTGCTTAGCCACCAGCTCTACCGCGATCTTGTTGACCAAAGCTTGGTGATTCGCAGCCCTCGTTGCAGTGGCTTTTTTTTGCTGCAGCCGATCGGGCCTCGGCTTTCTTTGTCACCACTTTAGCGACAGGTCTTTACGACCAGTATTGGTGGAGGCCGTTGGGTTTTCTCGGCTTTAGGCACGCTTTTGCCTGGGTCTTGTTTACTGACTTCCTGTGAAATCTTGGTTCTTTTGATGTTGCGGCTGGTCTGGAGTAGACTAACGTCATTCACCCATTAATGGCTCGGTACCTGAATGCGGCTCACCATGGCAACCACCGGAAAATCAAATGTAAATTTTATTATCTACATAAATAGTAGTGATACAATATGGAAAATTTGTTAGAAAGTACTTTTAAATATGGAGAATCAGAATCTGAAGGTTTTA
>Ga0307509_10011702_pt1 | contig 10592 bp, 12 predicted proteins | sample 10_EM_MG_FD_202245 | JGI IMG/M metagenome (GOLD analysis project Ga0307509, IMG submission 202245) | Populus trichocarpa ectomycorrhiza microbial communities from riparian zone in the Pacific Northwest, United States - 10_EM | ecosystem: Host-associated > Plants > Roots > Unclassified | place...
GCCAAAAAATGACAAGTAGTGATAAAATGGAAGTAGTCTCAGTTATATTGCATGAAAAAATATAGAGCTGTGTAAAAAAGTAGAGCAGTAGTAAAAAAGTACATGGAAAGTAAAGGGGTTGGCTTGCTACAAGTAGTCTGTACTTTCCAAATTTTTACTTTTTTTACACAAAAAAAGCAATAAAAGCAGTAAAAGTAGCAAAAAGCAAATAAGGGGTTTTCCTGATGTAACTGGAGAAAGAATGGGCCTATGCAAGTTCTAGGTTGGGGAATAACAACATTTACTGATGGCCTAGGCATAAAGATATGCCCCAGAACAAGAAGTGCAACACCACAAACCAAGCCATTCAGAAGCAGTTACCGTACCACCATCATCCCTAGGAAATAGATCCAAAGGCTGCTGGTCGTTCTAGCTACACATCACATTCAACAATTCTTCTATCTGCCCGCCTTGTCAGTCTCCTCCTCTCCACCGCCCCCAGCTTTGGCCATCATGTCTTTTACCCCCATCGACCCCTCCTGCTTCTACAACCCAGGGCAATCCCCTGTCTCCTTCTGCATTCCCCAAGACCTCCATACTATGGAGGACCTCACACAACCCAACCCCGACCCATCTGTCGTCATGGACCTGGACAACTCAACCGCTATCAACTAGGTCCGGGCCATCCTTGGCTCCAACTTCATGGACACCTGCACCTCTTGGCTCCACCTCCTTGCCTCACTCATCACCGACACCCATAACAGAGTTTGCACCTCCATCACTAAGTCGTCCATCCACCGTTTTTCCGACCTCTCCTCATCGGAACAAGCCACCATCTCCCACCTCCAACTTGCTATCACTTCCCTCAACATGTTCCTCTCTGACCTTCAGGATAACCCTGCAGACTGGATCACCTGCATGGGCTGCGTCAAAGCCTTCCAGCTTTCATCCACAAAGGACAAGTGGTCCGTCAACCTCTCCGCCTGCAGTGGCAATGTCGAGGAAACCTGCAAGGTCATCATTGCCCAAGCTATCGCAACGGCTCACATGCACATTCAATCCTGGGTTGATGGTAAATGCATTGCAGCTCAAGACGCCACTATTAACAGCCTCACCTCCGATCACACCCCCGAGATCGCCACCCTCATTTCCGATCCTCACATTGTGGATTGGTCTCACTGCCTCCTCAAGTCACTGATCAACCGCCTCAATGCTGAGCATCAGGCCAAGATCAACTCTGCCAAAGAGAACGCTTGTGCTGATGCCAAGTGCCTCTATGATGCGGAACTCCTCCGTCACCAAACCGCCGCCCTGTCAGAGGCCACTGCAGACTTCCACAACTGGTCATCCTCCACCCTCCTCCCCAAATACCAAGCAAAGGAAGCTGAATCCCGTGCTCAGGCCAACCGGGAATTTGCTTGCTTCAAGATGGATCTGGAAGCCAAGTTTGCCACAAAGTGTCAAGCAGTCCTGGTGGCTGCCAATGACGATCTTGCCACATTCAAGCTCGTACATGCCCAGGTCCACAAGCCACACTCATCAGGTGAAGACCCTGCCTTTGACAAACACGCCCGCCATGCTAAGCACCGTGCGGACCCCATCTCTTGCCCTTCCCGCAGTGTCTTATGTGTGCGGTCTCCCCCCCCATCACCCAGTCAGAAGCTGGACAAGACGCCAACAAAGGCGGACTTCCAGGTAAGCCAGAACACTGCTGCTCCAGTTATTTAGTTGGCTGTTGTTGTGCCACTGGTTGGGCCCAACAATGTGAAAGCGTTGGTGGGAACCCTTGGCGATGCCAATCTGGCAGGACCTCAATCCCTCAGCTGTCCTGGGACACTACCCACCGCAGCTCCTCTTGATACCCTACTGTCTTCCCCCGATGTCATGATAACACCGGCCGCTCTTGTAAGGGATGCTGCCAGTCCTAGTTTGGCTGAACCCACAAGTGTTAAGGTCTAAGGGCCTTAAAGACGTGACGTGCATGGTTTGGTTTGGCGATGACTGGAGTTGCTGGCTAGTGGGGTCTCCTCCTAGTGCAATGACTTGGGATTGCTCAGTGGGGTATCCTCCTGAGGCAATGATCACATGAGTAGTGTGGTACTGATCGGCTATGCAGTATAGCAAGTAAGTCCCTGATGATAAGGGCGACTTCTGAGTGTTCTGTTAGAAGTAGAAGGGGAAGAGCTTCAAGGGCTTTGAAGCGACTGAGGGTTCAGGCTGATGACTCTTGGAGTCCTGGGTGGAAGCTACAAGTCTTGGATTGAAAACCAAGTTAGGCTTAGGGCCCAACTGCTTGAGATATGAGGGTTTATATACAAAGGGATCGCTATGATGACTAAGGAATAATACTACTAGTACTTGTACTAGTTGTGACGGAAACTGAGTACAGTAGTTAGTAGGAATGACGAATAACTAGGAGAGGGATCCTAGTTATGAGCTGGTGTGCTAAAGATAGCAAAACAAGGATAGCGATCCTAGGAATGAGTTGGCAAGGAGTGCTGCAGACTGTGGAGTGATGGCATGTGATATCTGACTGCAGAATGGTCAGGTGATCCATTAGGTGACTTGTCAGGTGACTTGGTGGCGGTCCGAGCGGCACATAAGGGAATGAGTGAGAGACAAGTGACCAAGAGTGCGAAATAAATGGGTAGAAAATGGCGAAAAATAAGGGATGGGGTTTAGGATCGTAACAGCAAGGGTGCACGGAACCTAAGTGTTAAGGCTGCAACAAGCCTTGATAGTATGACTTGTACTAAGATTGGTACTGGTGGCAAGTTACTAAACAAGTAGAGTTCTCTAGTGCTGCTAGAGACGACTCAGAGTGTGCTAGGTCAAACAAGTAGAAGGGCTATTAAGGGATTGACAATGGTTGTATTGGAAACCAAGTCAAGCTTAGGGCTTGACTGTCAAAATACTAAGCACTTATATACAGGCATGTCTGCGCACGGACCAAGACTACTAGGAGAGGTACTACTAGTAGTGACGGAGCTATCTGTATCGTCATGATATCTGCGGCCAAGTGCTGCGGTCTGTATGAGTGTTACAAGGGGGATGGAGCAAGAGCAAAATCATATGTCAGAGGATTGCCTAATCTATCCTTAACCAGGTACTAGTAATGATGGGTCATTCTGAGAAGAGAAGCATCGTCATGATGCGATCATGATGACAATGTTTGAGATTGATCCAAGGTGACCTGGTTGCCACGTGTCCATTACGGTCTAATAGGCATCTGAAGTAGTGTTGCTGCGGTCTGGTCCAAAGATTGCAGACCGCCAGACCAGACCAATTTTGGACTGGACCAGACTGCCCAAATGGTCTGTGGTCCAAAGACTGAAAATTATGGACCGGACCATGGATGGATCGGGGACCATAAGTGGACCAGTGGTATTTCCAAAATAAGCCAGCCATTGATAAGTTATTGATTGTTCAATGTTCAACTTGATGGCTTGTCTGCTTGACATGTCTGGTCCTTTCTACCAATCCAAGACGACCATGAGTTAGTATCTTATTCTGTCATACCACTCTGCATATCTAAGAATCTTTCATTTGGAATGAAATGAAAGTAATCAGGAGATCAGAGCCCTATCTTGCAAGTCACATTGCAATACAATGGGTTTTGGTCCTATGCACCCTCACTCCAAGTTCCACACCAGTCATATACCTTTTGCAAACTCCTCTTTTCACCCCAGACCTCTATGATGTTGGTGGGAGCTTTATTTTGACTATCCTCCAGGACCATACCACTGAAGTTTTGTTTTGCACAAGGACAGTGCTGTCATTTCATATGGTGCCTTGGTGAGCTTTCTCATTGGACAATTTCTGCCACTGGCAGAATGCTTACAACCCCAGTTTTACTGTGGCTCTGTGCCAAGCACCAGTCTCAATCACTCCCGGCCCTTATGTCTGATTCTGTGGCCTTTTGCAAGACCAACTGGTTGAGCACCTCAATCTTCTCCATCAGCAATCTGTTGATGCAGATCAAATCACAGTGTGCTCGCAGCTTACCAATGATGAGCCACTCGGACACATGTGTCATCTTACCAGAACCTGCAACACAACCACACTTTACAAGTCATGTGTTAGCATCATTCTTGTTCTGAAGTTGCAATTTCTCATGTTTGCCCCCATTCCTAGAGTCACAGCTCATACCTGTTGTGCTACCTCTGATCAAGATGGTCCTCAATGTACAAGCTTTGCGCTACGAGTTTGAGGAAGGCGCCAAGGAGGTGAAAGAGCGTGCCAAGGAGGGAATGAGTGAAGGCCATCTGCGAGCATTGGGAGGAGACAAAGAAGAAACGTTACCCTGTCCCCCCAGCAAACAGGCACCAGTATGGCATGCAAAATTTCTCTCCCTTCCCTTCTCAATGCTCCCTGCTGTCCTTCACAGCTCTCCTCCCTCCTAGAGCAAAAGTTCAGCACCCTCAAAGAAACATCCCTCCTCTTCCCATCCCGAAAATCGGCCAAGGCATGCTGTGCCTTCCTGGCCACGTGTGGTATCATCACTGCCAGCATTGTGTGGCACTGCATCTCTGACTCCCTCTCCATCTTCCCTGTCTTCTTCCCAAGACCAAGTCGGCATTGGGCAGGCAATTCTGGCAGCACACCAGCCTGGGCATCTCAAGTCACTTCGCCACACAGGTCCTCGCTGCAGGGGCATTGCCCCTGCTGACCCCAACGTGCCTCAAGTCCATGGCCCACAGCCATTACACCCTTGAGATGTCGCGCCATCCTTTGAGCTCTTCTTCTAGTGATGCACAGCCACTCGAAGAGGACCAGTCTGTATACGTTGAGCAGCATTATGGACGTAATCTGGATGTCATTGCAGCTAAACAGGCAAATCGTGCCCTGTGCCGCCACATTGCTGGTGTGCTTGTATGTGATGAGAGCACCGTCAACTAGGAAGTTGAGGTTTCACAAAGCATACGGGGCATCATGGTCACGGAGGGCGATATACACCTCCCCTACACCAATACCCTCAAGGTCCTGGAGAAGTGGGGTCCTGATTGCCACTTCTTGGGCCATGGTTTAGACTCTTCCATTGATGAGCTAGAGACACTCCTGGAAACAGAATGAGCACAAAATCCCCACAAGCCTCCCATTCTTGCACTCTTCACCGAGTGTCCTTCAAACCCAATAGATGCTGCCAATTTTATACACTAGATTACAGTAACACTGATGAATTAAAGTGTACATAAGCCCAGCTAGCTGTAAGACTACAAAGTATCAGATAATCTATAAAGTAGTACTACTAAAGGTAGTATTGACAATCTGTGGAATAGTAGTACTAAACAGAATGGTAACTGTAGGATAGTACTACTAGATGGGACAGTAACTGTAGGATAGTAGTATGAAATGGAACAATAACTGGAGGACAGTAGTACTACATGGGGTGATAACTGTATGTTAGTAGTACTAAATGGGATGATATCTGTAGGATAGTAGTACAACATGGGACAATATCTGTAGGATAGTAGTACTAGATGGGGTGATAACTCTGGGATAGTAGTACTAAATGGAATGATAACTGGAGGATGGTAGTACTCAATGCAACAATAACTGTAGGATAGTACTACTAAATAGTATGATAGCTGGAGGGTAGTATTACTAAATGGAATGATAACTGGAGTATAGTAGTACTAGATGGGGTGATAACTGTAGGATAGTAGTACTAGATGGGATGATAACTGTAGAATAGTACTACTAAATGGGATAATATCTGTAGGATAGTAGTACTAGAGAGGGCAATAACTGGAGGATAGTAGTACTAAATGGAATGATAACTGGAGGATAGTAGTACTAGATGGGATAATAACTGTAGGATAGTACTACTAAATAGAACAATAGCTAGAGGATAGTAGTACTAGATGGGGTGATAACTGTAGGATAGTAGTACTAGATAGGGTGATAACTGTAGGATAGTAGTACTAGATAGGATGATAACTGTAGGATAGTACTACTAAATAGAATGATAGCTGGAGGATAGTAGTACTAGATAGAACAATAGCTGGAGGATAGTAGTACTGGATGGGACAATATCTGTAGGATAGTAGTACTAAATGGGGCGATAACTGGAAGATAGTAGTACTAGATGGAACGATAACTGTAGGATAGTACTACTAAATGGAACAATAGCTGGAGAATAGTAGTACTAAATGGGATCATATCTGTAGGATAGTAGTACTAGATGGGATGATAACTGTAGGATAGTACTACTAAATAGAATGATAGCTGGAGGATAGTACTACTAAATGGGGCAATAACTGGAGGACAGTAGTACCAAATGGGACGATAACTGTAGGATAGTACTACTAAATGGAATGATATCTGTAGGATAGTAGTACTAGATGGGACAATAACTGTAGGATAGTACTACTAAATAGAACAATAGCTAGAGAATAGTAGTACTAGATGGGATGATAACTGTAGGATAGTACTACTAAATAGAATGATAGCTGGAGGATAGTAGTACTAGATGGGACAATAACTGTAGGATAGTAGTACTAAATGGGGCAATAACTAGAGGACAGTAGTACCAAATGGGACAATAACTGTAGGATAGTACTACTAAATGGGATGATATCTGTAGGATAGTATTACTAGATGGGGTGATAACTGGAGGATAGTAGTACTAGATGGGGTGATAACTGTAGGATAGTACTACTAAATAGAACAATAGCTGGAGGATAGTAGTACGAGATAGGACAATATCTGTAGGATAGTGGTACTAAATGGGAGGATAACTGTAGGATAGTAGTACTAGATAGGATGATAACTGTAGGATAGTACTACTAAATGGAACAATAGCTGGAGAATAGTAGTACTAAATGGGATCATATCTGTAGGATAGTACTACTAGATAGGGTGATAACTGTAGGATAGTACTACTAGATGGGACAATAACTGTAGGATAGTACTACTAAATAGAATGATAGCTGGAGGATAGTAGTACTAGATGGGATGATAACTGTAGGATAGTAGTACTAAATGGAACAATAGCTGGAGAATAGTAGTACTAAATGGGATGATATCTGTAGGACAGTAGTACTAGATGGGATGATAACTGTAGGATAGTACTACTAAATGGGATGATATCTGTAGGATAGTATTACTAGATGGGGTGATAACTGGAGGATAGTAGTACTGGATGGGGTGATAACTGTGGGATAGTACAGTGCCGGACAGCAAAAGTTGACAAGTTTCCTAGTGCCAGAACCAGAACTTTTTCAGAAAAATAGAGTTCAGAATTGTGATCAGGGGGGCTGAAAATGTCCAAAAACACCCTTTATGGGCTTTCCCACATATTTTTTGGGGTGGCCAACTATTGGGGTCAGGGTTTCAACATAATATCTAGTTTATAATGGCATCATCACTTCTGGACTGACCCTCCAGTGCAATTTCTGCATATGGATGGCCCACTTGGCTGCCTTCCTGGTCAAACTTGGTAAGCAGTCATATTTTGCCACATTAAGATTAGTGTTGCAGCAGCTCCAGGAGCCAGAGCCAGCCAGGAGTCAAGCTGCCTGAGCCAGCCCAGTTTTTTTTTCAAGCTGAGCCAAGCTGTGGGTTTGGTCCCACTCAGCTGAGCCTAGCTGAGCCAATCAAAAAGCCAGCTTTCTCTGGTTAGATTACAGCTCAGCTCAAGTAGCCAACTCAACTGCTGTCTGTACAGTGTGTCATCTTGAAAAATGCTTCCCTGTGCTCTCAGAATTCACCTCAAGGCCACTGCACTTTTAGTTTCATATCCAGTTTGCAAGTATGGCCTATCCTGCAGTCCTTGCACTCACTACCAAACTCACCAGACAGATGCAACTGTCTGACACAGATTGGAACAAGGTTGAAACCACCTCCCAGGCACCGGGCAACTCATTGCAGTCAAGGAACAGTGTGGGCTCTTGTTTTTAGTATCAATACTCTCAAAGTCAAGATGATGCATTGCAGATGATACTCAGACCGTGCTGGGAGGCACACAGCTGCCTGCAGTCCTGGCTGCGATAGTCAAGGACACCTTACAAGGCTTGCAAGTGCCCGCTGTCTCCCACCTCCCTGCATTATATGAGACACTTTGTGTTGGGGTGGATGTTTGCATAGATCATGGTGGGCCTTGGTATCCTTTCCATCCTTAGGTACTAATTCTTCACAGACAGGAATGGAGGCCACCTTGTCAACTTGGGATTCCTCCACATCCTTGTCAACCTGTACAACTAGTATCTGGACTTTTGAGGCAGGTCTGTATAAATTTGAAGGATATATAACAATTGGTAAGTGTAGACAGTATCATCAAGAGTTCCAGGCACAAGCACAGCCCCTTATTCAGTCACACAGGTTCTCTCAAGGTACGCATGCACACCCGCATGATCTCTGCATTGAAGATCAATGCATGAACAGCCCCATCCAATTCATATAGACAAAGGACACAATAAGGCGTGATTAAGAATCAGTAATGTTATTGTTTTATCACTGGTGGTACTACCTTCTGACTTGATGTCAGATGCCCAGGTTTTTTTTGTTGGCAGGCAATGCTGCCCACAGTTGCTTTTGCTGGCCCCAGCAGGCCCCTTTCCCCAATGATTCCTTCCCCAGGCAGCCTCCTTCCATGGTCCCAACTTGCCAGGACACCCAATTTCGGCCCGTTTTGTTGCTGCCAACCATTCTTGTGTTCCCCCTCACTTGGGTTGCCTTGCAGCAGGGCATTGTGGTTGCAGGTGCCATTTTGTGACCACGCCTCATGCTCTTGCTTGCCCTCTTGCGATAGTGTCTCTCCTTTGCACCTGCGCCCTACCTCGCTATATGCCCTGGGCCTCCATGCTTGCTGGCGGGGCTTGACAGTGCCCTCAGCCATGACAGGTGCAGCATCCATGATCAATGCTCACCCTTGTTTGTGTGCATCAAAGTCTGCAGTTTCAGCTTTCCTCATGTGGGTATTCATGGCCATGTGTGCAAGCACAAGACAGTCAGTGTCTTCATGGAACATATGTACGTTACCCACACTTCCCTTGGTTCATGCAGTCTTCATCACCTGGCTTCAAGGGTTCATGGCTACAGTTTTCAGTGGTGCGCCACTCAGTGGCAGTGCCTTCACACAGCAATTTGCATGTGAGGACTTCAGGCAGAAATAGAAAATGGGGCAAGGGTGAGAGTGATGGAAACGGTTGAGGGGCAATAGGTTGGCATATCGAGCATGCTATATGATTGTCATCGTTGAGCGTTACAAGTGCCGACTGGAACGGAGGGAGCCTTACCCACTTTTTCCACAGCAGTGGACATTCACACTCAAGAACCAATAGTTCCTGATGAAACATATTTCGGTGCAGTTTGCAATTTGCTGTCAGGGTATCGCTTTGCAAACCCAAAATCGATACAGCATGCCATCCACAAACTGTAAGTTGATGTTTTCCTTCACCTCGAGCTATGATAATGGCCTTGAACAGGTGTCCAGATCAATGTCGACAGTGCCCAGGTGAAGATTCAGGGCGTGCATGAGCACCTTGACAAGAACAGGTATCTGCGCCAGAGTTGCGTGGACAAGGACTTTCGGGCTGACGGGCTCTGGCTCCCCCACAATGGATCCTTGCCTTTGTGGGTCGGGGAGTTCAAGAGGGTGGCCTTGAGCCTCTCCAATAGACACCTTGCCCTCAAGTGCATGTGCTGAGTGGCTGCTTACCCCAGAGCCACTCCAACAACTCTTTCTCATTGGGGGGTTCTATGGCCTCTAGCAGCCATGGTGTGTTATGCGGCAATGGCCCCAAGTCTGCTGCTGTCATCTGGTTCTGGGATTGCCAGCATCCCTCCCTCTGTTGATGGCCAGTACATGTTCCCTCTACTTTCACCCTTCTCTTCTGTGCTCTACACTCATCGGGTGCTGTGCCCCCAAACACTTGCTTTCATATTTGGGTACAGATGTATGCAGGGGCTTTATAGTTTATTGGTAATAAAATCACTTTACAAACTATTTACGGTGATGAACACAAAATGGAATCTTTTCAGGGGGGTTCCAATGTGGGACTCTGCATGAGCACAGGTGTGTCCACAAGCAGCCCGCACCCACGCCCCTCGCCCTCAACCTCGCCCTCTTCTGGCTTGTGCATGCGTCGGTCGGCGGGCAACAAACCAGTTGGGCTCTGCGCAATGTACCCATCATGTGAGAAGCCATGCTCAGATGAGCGGCCGGGGACGAAGTACAAGCCTGTGTAGCCTCTTCTACCTGAGGCAGTGCGACAAACGGCGTGTGAGAGTGTGGCCACCAAGGGGCACACTTTGGCAGTGGGGCCATAATTAGGTAGCAGTTTAGCATCGTTGCGCCTTTGTGCTGGAGGAGCGGGATGGTGGCAAGGGTGGTGTAAGGGAGGGGTCCTTGTGGGCTGAAGCAGGGAGGGGTTAGTAGAGGGACGGGACGGACACATCTCGAGTAGGATACTGATGACCAGAGTTTTTTGCACCAGACAGGTAAGGGGGGAACGGTCTTCAAAGATGGCAAACACTGGAGAGGGCAGACATCAGAATACCAATTAAAGTGAGCAAGCAAGGGTCACTCACTTGCTGGCATGGGCAGAGGTTGGGACCAGGACATGGAAAAAAAGTGTGTCAGTCAGGACAAGCACAATGGTGTGCCAGTG
>Ga0307509_10011703_pt1 | contig 10592 bp, 5 predicted proteins | sample 10_EM_MG_FD_202245 | JGI IMG/M metagenome (GOLD analysis project Ga0307509, IMG submission 202245) | Populus trichocarpa ectomycorrhiza microbial communities from riparian zone in the Pacific Northwest, United States - 10_EM | ecosystem: Host-associated > Plants > Roots > Unclassified | place...
AGGCGTGGCTCTGATAGGGGTCTTTGTCCGCCCGCATGGCCAGATCGGGGGCGTGGTACAGCGTGCGGGCCATGGCGCAGTCATCTTCATCCCAGCCTTGCACGTGGGTCACGTTCCAGATTTTGCGCAAGGCACTGGAAAACACTTGCCAGCGAAGGCCGGCGCTGTTGTAGGACGCGTTCCAGTAATCCAGTTGTTGCTCCTGGAACGCGCTGTACAACAGTAACGCGAGCTCGTTGATCAGGCGGCCAATGGTGTCGATCTTTACGGGCAGGTGTACGGAGGGTGTGGTGTCGGGCTGTAGGGTCAGGAAGTGCTCGCCCTCCAGGTAGGTCACCGGTTCACGTCCGAGCGCCTGGCGGGCCAGGATGCTGGTGAGGGATTCGACCAGCGGTTCAAGCGGCTCGATCACCTCCTTGTCGACTCGCCAGCGTGGCGTTACGAGCATCGCCAGGTCTGGGTTGAGGTTGAGCGTCGGGTATTGCTCGCTGAGCGCCGTCTTCAACAGGGTGCTGGCGACCTCTCGGGTGGTCGGACCAGTGGTCAACTGGGTCAGCAGGCCATAGGCGGTTGAGGGGCGGTTGTTATTGCTGTGGTTGGAGGCGTCGTTGGGCACTTTCAGTTCCTTGTCGGTCACCAGCCTGTTCGGGCTGTGGAGCCGCAAAGTAATCACTGAGGGTGCTGCGCAGTCGGTAGATAAGTACCGGGGCCCGCTCCCCGGCGGGAGCGGGCGTTGAGATCAGGTACCGGACTTGATCCTGGTCCAGGCCCGCGTCCTCGCCCGCTCGGCTTTGCTGTCCAGTGGCTTCAAGGTATAGAGCGTGGCCATGGCCGCATCGGTGGGGTACAGGTTGGGGTTGTTGCGGATCGCTGGGTCGACTTGCAGGGTGGCGTCCTTGTTGGGGTTGGGGTAGCCGACAAAATCACTGATGGGCGCAATGACTTGGGGCTGCAACAAGTAGTTGATGAAGGTGTAGGCGTCCTGCGGGTTCTGAGCGCCTTTGGGGATGGCGAGCATGTCGAACCAGATCGGCGCGCCTTCTTTAGGCAGGCGCATGTCCACGGTCACGCCGTTCTTGGCTTCCTTGGCACGGTTGGCGGCTTGGGAGAAGCTGCCCGAGTAACCCACGGCCACGCAGATGTCGCCGTTGGCGATGTCGGCCATGTACTTGGAGGAATGGAAGTAGGTGATGTAGGGGCGGATCTTCAGCAACAGCGCCTCGGCTTTTTCATAGTCCTTGGGGTTGTTGCTGTTGGGGTCCAGGCCCAGGTGTTGCAGGGCCAGGGGCAGGATCTCCGACGGCGAGTCCAGCAGGGCCACGCCGCACTGCTTGAGCTTGCTGATGTTCTCTTGCTTGAAGATCAGGTCCCAGCTGTCCACCGGCGCGTTATCCCCCAGCGCGGCCTTGACCTTGGCCGGGTTGAAGCCGATCAGGATGGTGCCGTACATGTAGGGCACGGCGAACTTGTTGCCGGGGTCGTTGGCCTCGATCAACTTCATCAGTTTGGGGTCCAGGTGGTTCCAGTTGGGCAATTGGCTGCGGTCCAGGGGCTGGAACACGCCGGCCTCGATCTGCTTGGCCAGGAACACGTTGGACGGCACCACCACGTCATAGCCGGAGTTGCCGGTGAGCAGCTTGGCCTCCAGGGCTTCGTTGGTGTCGAAGATGTCATACACCAGCTTGACGCCGGTGTTCTGCGCCTTGAAGTCTTCCAGCGCCTTGGGGGTGATGTAGTCGAACCAGTTGTAGACCTTGAGGGTTTTTTCTTCGCCATGCACCGTGCCGCTCAACACGGCGATGCACAGGGCCAGGGAGGTGAGCATCTTCATCGGGTAGCTCCTTGTTGTTCGAAACCTTCGAGGACGTTGACGGCGTTGATGCCGATTTCTGCCACTGCGTAGCCACCTTCCATCACGAACAGCGTGGGCTTGCCCAGGCGTGCGATGCGGCGGCCCATGGCCAGGTAGTCCGGGCTGTCGAGCTTGAATTGGGAGATGGGGTCGTGCTTGAACGTGTCGACGCCCAGAGACACCACGATGATGTCGGCGCTATAGCCCTCGATCTCATCGCAGGCCGCGTCCAGTGCCGCGCTCCAGGTGTCCCAGCCCGAGCCGGCCGGCAACGGGTAGTTGAAGTTGAAGCCCTCACCGGCACCCTCTCCCCGCTCATCGGCATACCCCAGGAAAAACGGAAACTCCGCCTCGGGGTGGCCATGGATCGAGGTGAAGAGCACATCGCTGCGCTCATAGAAAATCGACTGGGTACCGTTGCCGTGGTGGTAATCCACATCCAGGATCGCGACCTTCTGCCGGCCCTGGTCGAGAAATGCCTGGGCGGCAATCGCGGCATTGTTCAGGTAGCAATAACCCCCCATCAAGTCACTGGCGGCGTGGTGCCCCGGTGGTCGGCAAAGGGCGAAGGCGCTGTGGGCGCCTTGCTGGATCGCCTGTTGCGCGGTCAACGCGACCTGGGCCGCGCTATAGGCCGCTTGCCAGGTGCCGACGGTGATGGGGGCGCCGCCGTCGAAGCTGTAATACCCCAGTTGTCCATGCAGGCTGGTGGGCAACACCCGGCGCAGGGTGCGGGCGGGCCAGGTGTAGGGCAGCAGGTCGCCGTCCTGGCCAAATTCGCTCCAGCGTGCCCAGGCACCTTTGAAAAAATCCAGGTAGTCGCGGCTGTGTATGCGTTGCAGGGGCGCCAGGCCAAAGTCCTGCGGCGCCAGTACCGGGCCCAGCTCGCGGTCCTTGACCCGTTGCAGCACGTGGTCGGCGCGGGAGGGCATTTCGAAACAGGGCATCAGTTGCCCGTCCATCAACTCGCAGCGGCCGTGGTGCAGATGGTGATCGTCCGAATAGATCGTCAGCATTTTGTTGTTCTCCAGGCGTCTTGTAGTGCCCACCAGTGTTGCGTCGCAGGCGTTGCAAGAGAACGGCAGGAGCGGCCAAAAGGGGATAGATATGGCCAAAGAATCTGACCGCTATTCGCCCCTTGATGGAGCATCAGGGCCGAAACTGACTGGGCGCCACCCCACTCCAGCGCACAAAGGCGTGGCGGAAACTCGCGGTTTCGCTGAATCCCAATTGTTCGGCAATGCGGTGGATCGGCACCCGATCCTGCACCAGCCATTGCTTGGCCTGCTCGAAGCGCAGTTCGTCGAGCAATTCCTGGTAGCTGCTGCCCAGCCCGTGCAAGTGGCGGCGCAGGGTGCGTGGCGAGCAGTTCATCTGCTCCGCCAGGCAGTCGAGCCCGGGGGCTGCGTGCAACTGCACGGCGAGCAGCTGGCGCACGCGGTTGAGCCAGGCCTGGCGCCCGGTGAACTCGGTGTTCTGTTTGCGGCAGCGCTCGGCCATGGCTCGGTGGGTGACGGCATCGGCCAGGGGCAACGGTTGTTGCAGCCAGTGTTTGTCGAACGCGAACGCATTGGAGGGCGCCGCAAACTGCAGCGGGCAATCGAAGCGTGCGGCATAGCGCGCCTGGTAGTCCGGCGCCGGGTAGGCAAATCGCGCGCCCAGCAAGGGCAGCGGCTTGCCGAGCAAGTCATCGCAGATCACTTTCAGCGATACCAGGCAGAACTCGATATTGAACTGTGCCAGCGCCGGGGCTTCCCGGTAATCGCTGGCGGTGAACCAGATGCGCTCTTCGTCTTCTTCAAGGCTCAACTCGAAGAGTGTTCCCAGCAGCGCCGGGTAGCGCAGTGCCAGGCGTAAAGCGTCACCGAAAGTGGCACTGGTGAGCAGCGCGTAGCCGAGCAACCCGTAGGACGACACATGCATGCGCTGGCCCACATCCAGGCCAATGTCCCGGCGCAGGGCCACGGCATTGGCGCACACCTGCATCTCCTGGTGGGTGGTGATGCAGGTGTCGGCGTGGCTCAGGTCTGCGACGCAGATGCCGCTGCCGGCCAGCAGGGCCTCGGTAGCCTGGCCCTCGAAGGTGGCCAGCAGCAGGGAGACAGCGTTGAGAGTCGTCAGGTGTGAGTGCAGCATGGTCGCTCTGCCCAAGGGGTCTGCCCTTGAGGGAGCAAGTTATGTGCCGTCACTCGAAAAACAGGCGGCGGGCCTGTTCGAGGCTGATCTCACTGCGAAAGAACGCGATCTTTTGTGAATCGCTCAACACCTTGGTGGTATCGGCGGCAGCTCCCAGGCGGTGTTCTTCTACGGTTTTCAAGCGTGCCGAGAGGTAAGTGCGGGCCGGCGTCCAGTTCGTGCTGTAGTGAAAATGCGCGTACCACAAGGCCTGGTGGTTGCTGCGGTCAGTGATGGTGTACTCGTCCAGGAAGTCGGGCGTCGGGCTTTTCAGGCGGCGTCGGCTGATGGTTTTTTTGATGGTGATCGCGTTGTGGAGTTTGAGCCACTCCAGGTTCGGGATCGTCGGGGGGTGTTGTTTGATCATCTTGAGCACATGTTCGTTGCTACGGCGGTACAGGTCCTCCACGGCCACGGTAAGAGCCTTTTTGACCCAGCTGGCCGGCAGCTTTTCACCTTCGCTGGTATTGCTTTGGATGAGCGCGGTTTCGATTGCGCCGATCGCCTGTTCCAGGCGTCGGGCCTGGCGATGGAACAAGTACTCGATGCCGATGGGGTTGCGTTCGGCCTGATCGGCCAAGGTCGCAGCGTGCTGGACAAACCCAGGCAATTCATCGAGCAAGGCCTGCCCGGCGAGAAGGCTGGTTTGCAGGTCCACCGGCTCCACCGGGCTTGGGGTGCGAGGTGGCGTCTTGATCCGTTCGACCCAGACTCCCGGGGTTTTTTCATGATAGGTGGCAACCACGTTGCGGGTGAGTGGTGAGTGGATGTCTACCAAGCCGGTTTCCAGGCCCAATGGGGTCAAGCGCGGCTCACCAATCAACTGGCCGTTGTAGCGAGTACGGATGAATTTTTTCTGCGGGCGCGGTGGCGTTGGCGGTGGGCTTGGGCGGCTGCGGAAGGTGTCCCTTTCTGCACTCAGCAGCGCCAGGTTGCTGATGGCGCGGTTATTGAAATCCCCCAGGATGCGCCGCAGGTGTTGAAACGGCTCGGTGATGACGTGCTGTGGATACTGCGTGTGCAGATCACCCAAGCGTTCGTCCAACAAGCGGAACTGTTCAATCAGGCTGCTCAGCGTGTCGATGCGTTCATCCAGGCGGCTTTCGCTGAGCTCGCTCAGGGTGTCGCGCAAGCACTGGATTGCGATGTCGGCGTTGTCGACTATGGAGTCGATGTCTTTCCAGGCTTCAGGTGCACTGGCCTGGCTTGCTTCTTCCAGGCACAGGTTACGGCTTAGCGTGACCTGCAGCGCGGTGAGGTCTTCGCTACTGTAGGCCGGCAATGTGGCCTTGATGGTGGTGATCAGCCGCATGCCGTCGCGCTGCAGTTTGCGCAGCTCTTGGAAGCGCCCTTGCATGTAGTCCAGCCGCTGGATCATCTGCTGGTTCAGGATGCTCAGTTCGCGTGCATCCTTGATGTTGCGCTCCAGTGGCATCGAGGCCTGGCGTTCTATCTGATCGAGCACGGTGCGCAGTTTTGGCGTGAATTGGGGCAGGGCCTCGCGGAGGTCCGCGCTGGCGAACTCGGTCTGGGCCTTGATGTAATTGAGCGCCTTTTGCGAATAGTCCGGCGTCGGGGCGTGTACGTTCAGCTCCTTGAGTTTTTGCAAGGCTGTTTCGTAATCGTCGCGTTGGGACTCCAGGGTGCGCAGGTAGGTCTCGCGACGCGCTTCGACGGAGGTCGATGGCCCAGCCGCCATCGCCGCCCGGACCTGTTGCAGGGCACTCTGGGCATTTTTCTTGTCGCCTTCGAAATCGCTGAGCTCCTTGCGTAGCTCCTCTGCGCGCTTTTGCGCCAGGGTCTTGGCCTTGCGGATCGCTATTTTGGGCCCGCCGCCGCGCAGGCGCAGGCGCAGGTCGATGAACCATTGGCCTTGTCGGTTGTGAATCAGTGGTGGGCCCGTGCGTTCTGGGTTGGTCGGATCGATAATTTGCACGGTGTCGTTCTCATCCAATTCCACCTCGAACCAGCGCGTGCCGACCGGGACGTAGAATTTTCCCGCGCTGGTGTAAAGGTGTTGATAGTCGCCCGGGGCGCTGACGGGGCCTCCCAGGCGCTCGGGCTTGGCGACTTTGAAAGAGTCCAGCAGCGTGCCCAGTTCGGTGGGGCCACGCCTGATTGCGCCGCTGGTACTCAGTGGCTGGGCGCGAGTGGTGGGCAGCTCATCGGCGCGGATGTCCGGTAGCTTCTTGATCTCGAGGGGCTTGGGCTTAGGAGGTCGGTGCGCGGGGGGCGGCAGCTTGGGGGCTTCTGGGGCCCTTGGCTGGGAAGCCGTCCGGGCGACACCATGCAATGCGATGGTCATGCCGAGGTTGAGCAGCAGGTCACTGAGCGCGACCCACGGCGATTGGCGCTCGGGGTGCGACTCGGCGTCGACCACGTCTTGAAGCTGGTCCATGATCTGCCAGACCCACGCGGCTGCGCCAACGGTGCGGCCCAGGAACGGCAATGTGGCATTGAAGATCAGCCAGCCGGCCCGCTTGAAGGTCTCCCAGCGAGATTCGGCATTTGATACCGATTGGCGATCGGCCAGTGTCACCAGGGCGTTCGCGTTGGCCTTGAACAGCGTGGCAAAGAGCTCGCCGTTCAGTGTTTGGTTGCTCAAGCTCATTGGCCCGCTCAGGGTCCACAGTTTGGTCGGGTCCACAAGGAAATCGGCCGCGGCCCAAGGTGACGGCAGTGCGCTGGGGAACACGTAGCGGGCGTAGTCCTCGCGTACGTCGTCAGGCAGCCAGGCGAGCACCGACTCGCGAAGCCGCGAAGACTGCTGGATGGCATACAGCACGTTCGCCGGTGACGGGTATTGCACCAGCGGCGGGTCGAGCAAGGGACGGTACAGCAGGCATGGACCGGCATCCGGTTGTTGAGGGCCGATCACATACATGTTGGCCACTTCATCCCGGGTAGCGTCCGTACGACGTTGGGGCACAAAGGCCAGCGGCCGAATGACAATACGTTGGCCATCCACCAGGCGGTCAGCCGCATCGGCTTGCATCAGCGCGGCCACGTAGCGGTAGCCGAGCTCGTTGATACCGTATTGCCGGCGGATCTTGTATTGCAGGGCCAGTAGCGGCAGTTGCACCTGCAAGTGCTGGGTATACAGCGTCTGCCGCCGCGCCGACTCGCGCGGGTCCTGCAACAGTTTGCTCTGGATGAGTGCCGGGTAGCGGGCGCCGATATTGATGCGGCTGACCAGGCTTTCGACATAACTGACGGTCAGCCAGGCCGGCAGGTCGCGGTCATTGGCAGAGCGCAGGGTCTTGTCACCGAAGGGCACGGCGATCAGGTTTGCCAAGGCCAGGTCGACGAGGTTGAAGGTTGTCGTGTCGATCTGGCCAGGTACGACGAACGTGCCCCAGATCACGAGGCTCTTGATCACCAGTTCGATCTTTTCCGGCATGAGCTGGCTGGCGTCGGGGTGGTCCTTGAGCATCTGGGCCTTGAGCTGGCTCAGGGCGTAGGCCTGGATGGGCTCTATCTCGTCCAGGTAGGTCTTGCCCTCATTGAGTCGGTGCACGGCGGCCAGGTCTTTGAGATGGCGTGAGCAGGCGTTCAGGTCGGACGTGGAGGCCTGGCTCAACCAGTCTGGCAGTGCTTGCTCGTACCACTGCCAGTCAGCGTGCTTGCCTGCCATCGACGCCGTCGGTGGCACTGCGAGCACAGCCTGCTGGGTTTCGCTGCCTCTGAGATCGGAAAAGTCGATCTCGCCGATGGCTTGGATCTGCACCGCGATCAATGCGCACGCCAGGTAATCAAAATAATTTCCCTCGGGTTCCACCAGCCGCCATTGCAGGTTGCCGTGGGCAATCGACGTGTCGACGAGGGTGGGCAGTGCGTGGCCCAGTTGGTCCAGGCTGCTGTATTTGTCGTAACCCTGCAGCAGCGAGTGGGTGAGAATCACCTCGTGGCCCTGCTGGCGGCCGATCAATACCGTGACCAGATGCTCGTTGAGGTGGCGGGCCTTGCCTTGGGCATCGATCTCTTCGACGTCGATCAGGTAGGCGCGGATGGCGTAGGCATCGTCTGCGCGCAACGTCTTCAGGTCCGGGGCGCGGAACAGTTGGCGGGCCATGAGGCAGTCCTGTTCTGTCCAGCCGCGGACCTGGTCGACATTCCAGAACTCGCGCAGGGTGCGCGACAGCTGCTGCCAGTGCGGGTCGCTACTGCCATTGGAGGCATTCCAGTAGGCGATTTGCTGGTCCTGATAGCCGCGAATCATCGCCGGAGCCAGCACGTTGATGATCCCGGCGATTTCGTCGATACGTACCGGCAAATGGACGGCGGGTTTGGCGATGGGCTGACGGGTGAGGAAGTGTTCGCCTTCGAGGTAGATCGTCGGCACGGCGAGTACGGCCTGCTTGGCCAGTACTTCGGTCAGCGGTTGATAGTGCGGGGCGCCGGCGACCACCTGGTCTTCAACGATTTCCCACACGGGGGTGCCGACCATCGTGGTTTCGGGGTCGATATCCAGCGTCGGATAACGCTCTTGCAACTGCTGGCGCAGCAGCACGGCAGCCACTTCGCGAAAAGCCGGGCCGGCAGACAATTGAGCGATCAAGGTGTGGTTGAGGTTGGGGCGGGGGGGGAGCGTAGAGGTCATTGCGTACTCCTGGCGTGCCTGAGAATGGAAACGACCCGAGGGCTTGCCTCGGGTGTTGCCATGCTAGGAATCGCTCAGCCAGGAGGGGGGTGATTATGTAAGGGGTGGGCTCAGCCCAGTTCGCCGCACAGGTTGGTTTCCACCAGGCCACGGACCTGCGCGTTGTCCAGCCCTGCGCCGAGCAGCGCGTTGAGCTTGCCGAATGCCGCTTCTCGGGTCATGCCGCCACCCGACAGCACGCCTACCCCACGCAGGCGGCTGCCGGCTTCGTAGACGTCCAGTTCCACGCCACCTTCATGGCACTGCGTGACTGCGACCACGACCACGCCTCGCTCCTGTGCACGCTGGAGGCTGGCCAGGAACTCGGGGTTGTCGCTGGGCCCGGTGCCGCTGCCGAAGCACTCCAGGATCAGGGCTTGAATGCCGCTGCCAATCAAGCCGTCCAACTGTGCCGCGCCGATGCCCGGCACCAGCGGCAGTACGCCGACGTTGGCCAAGGCCTTCGGCTGGCGATAGTCCAGGGCTTGAGGAATGGTCGCGGCACGGGCCACGCCGCCCTGGCGATTCAACGCCGCGAACGGGTTGCGGCCAAAGCTGCGCACCTTCGCGCAGGCGGTCGGCGCCATCATCGCGCCGTGAAAGTGCAGGTGCACGCCCGGCACCACGCCCGCGCCCAGCGCTTGCAGCGCGCCGCTGACGTTTTCCCAGGCATCGCTGTCCGGCACGCCGGCCGGCAACATGGAACCGGTGAACACCACCGGCACCGGCAGGCCCAGCAGTTGGAAAGCCATGGCTGCTGCACTGTAGGCCAGAGTGTCGGTGCCATGCAGGACCAGCACGCCGTCGCAGCCCTGGTCCACGGCATCGATCACCGCGGTGCGCAGGCGCTGCCAGTAGGCGGGGGTCATATTGGCGCTGTCGATCAGCGGGGCCATTTCCTCGAAGCGCCAGGCGGGCACAGGCTGGTTGGCGAGCTGTTCGCGCATGCGCGCTTCGAAGCCGGAAGCGGGCGCCAGGCCGTTGGCACTGGCCTGCATGCCGATGGTGCCGCCGGTATAGAGCACCATGACGTTGTTAGCTGGTTGCATCGAAAAATCTCCTGAACGAAAAACGCCGCACGGCCCCGAGCATGCCCAAGGTCGTACGGCGTGTCATCTCTCTACGCTCAGCGCTGGGCTTGGGCGTTCAGTTCAGCCGATGGAGCGGCCTCGGGTTTTACCGGGTTGGCCGGCCAGGCGCTGCGGTCCAGGTCCAGGTCAGGGAACTGGCTGGAGTCGAACACCGGGGTCTTGATGCCTGCCGCGCGCTGGTTGTCGTAGTCGTTCAGGATACGCATGGCGATCTTGAACAGGAACGCCAGGGCGAACAGGTTGACGAAGGCGAGCATGGTCATGGTGATGTCGGCAAACGCGAACACGGTGCTCAGGTTCTCGATGGAGCCCCAGAAGATCAGCACCAGCACCAGGGCGCGATAGCCCATCAGTACCTTGCGGTTGTTGCCCACCAAAAAGCGCAGGTTGCTCTCGCCGAGGTAGTAGTTGTACATGATCGAGGTGAACACGAACAACGCCAGGGCCACGGAGATGAACATGCGGCCCCAGTCACCGACCACGGCAGCCAGGGAGTTCTGGGTCAGGGCAATGCCGTCGCCTTCAAAGCCCGGGGTGTAGAAACCGGAGAGCAGGATCAGCAAGGCGGTGCAGGTGCAGATCACGAAGGTATCGAGGAACACACTGAATGCCTGGACCACGCCCTGGGCAATCGGGTGCTCTACAGAGGCCACGGCAGCCACGTTCGGCGCACTGCCCAGACCGGCTTCGTTGGCGAACACGCCGCGCTTCACACCCATGATGATCGCGCTACCGACCAGGCCACCGAAGGCTTGGTCCAGACCGAAGGCGCTCTTGACGATGGTCATCAGCATGGCCGGTACGTGGTCGAACTGCAGCACGATCACGTACAGGG
>Ga0307509_10011704_pt1 | contig 10591 bp, 9 predicted proteins | sample 10_EM_MG_FD_202245 | JGI IMG/M metagenome (GOLD analysis project Ga0307509, IMG submission 202245) | Populus trichocarpa ectomycorrhiza microbial communities from riparian zone in the Pacific Northwest, United States - 10_EM | ecosystem: Host-associated > Plants > Roots > Unclassified | place...
AGGAACCACAAAGAGTTCACGTTTCAAGATATGGCTAACTGATTGGAACGATGATTAGAGAACCAGTTCTCTACTCTTACTAATGCATACGCATTATGCATTGATAGTTGAGTATCGGACTTGATCACTCCATATTCATGATACTATTGGTATGTAGGCATTTAGACTGCATATTCCATTATAGTCTGTCAGGACGAAGAGATCGAAGACTGACTAGTAGTGGAGTGGGGACACCCTCAGAAGAAATAGCAGTCGGGAGATTCTCAGAGTCAAGCTGGGCAAGATTCAGGGTCAAACAGTGTTCGCACTTTGTTCTAAAGAACTGAACTCTTAGAAAGATACTTCTCTACTAGAGAAGTCAAAGTAGCGTAAACATTAGTATAAATAGTAGGGCTCTCCCCGATGGTTGAGAACATCATCAAGCAACGGAGAAGAGACCTTAACAATATTATAAGTTATTACAATATTCTTCTATTATTTTATCGAACAATTCTTCTTGAGCCTTCCTGATGAATATTGCGTTGTCTCGAATATCCTCGGCCTAGTTAGCCCAGAATCCTAGCGTGTTAGCTACCCCGTAACAGAGACATTACCTGCAGGGAACGGAAATGCCGGTAACAGTGTATACTGATCATCAAAACCTCCAGTATTTTCTTACAACAAAAGTCTAGATGCATAGACAAATAAGGTGGTCGCAAAAGTTATGTTGCTTTAATGTTAAAATAGTCTATCCTCCTGGAAGCAAAGGAGGCAAGCCCGACCCTTTGAGCAGGCGGCCGGAGAACCACCCTGAGGAGGGAGCTACGCATCGCAAACAACAAATTCTGCAACCGAAGCACTTCGGAAAATTCCAGATCTCTATTATAGGAGGTTCAAATGCGGAACAGGTCCAACAGGGATTGGCTCAGATGGAAAGGGAAATGGGGATTCGGGTACAAAGACTCTCAGAAGACTCACGAATCCTGCCATATGGATCAAAGCTAGCAGCAGGACACGACCTCTACAGTATCGAAAACATCAACATGCCCGCAAATAACAGAGTAGTGGTTAAGATTGGCTTGGCCATTGCAGTACTATAAGGAATCTAGAGTCGCATAGCGCCTGGAAGTGGTGTGGCAACTAAAGAAATCTCAGTAGACGCAGGGGTTATTGACGCTGATTATAGAGGAGAAATCAAGGTCCTGCTTGTTAACTAGAATGAGGTAAACTAAGAAGTAAGGAAAGGTGACCGCATAGCTCAGCTAATTGTGGAACGAATAGATGATCAAGATTGGATGGAGGTAGAAGGATTGGATACAACAGAAAGGGCAGAAAAATGTTTTGGAAGTAGTGGGCTAGGAGCAAAGTTGAAAGAGTTCAGCCAACGATATACTTCCTTCAAGCAGATGGCAACCATCAGTTCTACGATCCTTTCGATATTAATCAATACCCTATATTACGCAAGGGACAAGTCCTCCTATCTAACGCGATTATCGCTAAGGCCAGCTTAAGAAAATTCGAAGAGGATTTCCTATCATCTGTTAAAGAAGTGGCAATGGAGGATGAGAACTGAATGCGAAGAAAGGAAGAGTTGGAAACCTTAATAAAGGAAGAAAAGGAACTACCTAAGCAATGGTCGATATCCGAAGGCCTACTCTACTACAAGGATCGCCTAGTCATTTCCGATAACGAAGATCTGCAAACCCTTATCGCTAAAAGTTGTCATGATGGCAAAATAGCAGGACATTTTGGACAAGAAAAAACCCTGGAAATTATCACACGAGACTTCTATTGGAAACAGATCACCGATTGGGTAAATGCCTATGTCCGATCCAGTACCCCATGCCAACAAGCGAAAGCCCCGAGGCATGCTAGCTTTGGGTTGCTTAGTCCCCTACAAGTGCCTTATGCTGCTTGGGCCTCTACATCGATAGACTTCTTCACGCAGCTACCAAACTCAGCAGGGTATACTGAGATTATGGTTGTAGTAGACCGATTCACAAAAATGGCCCACTTTATCAGATTACATGAAAACGCGACCGCTAAAGAGGTGGCAGAAGCATTCCTTAAGGCAGTATGGAAACTTCACGGGCTACTATCGGAAATCATCTTGGATATGGATATGAAGTGTGCGTGTGAATTTGGGAAGTCATTGTGTAAAAAACATGGGGTTAAGAGAAAAATATCGACAGCTGATCATCCCCAAACCGATGGACAAACGGAAAGAGTCAATCAAGTATCGGGAGGGTACCTTCCAATATTTGTCAACTACGATCAGGATGACTGGTATCACCTCTTACGCCTAGCCGAGTATGCCTACAACAACTCGGTTACAATGGCTCATGACATGACCCCCTTCTTTGCAAAATACGGTTATCATCCACAAACCAAATGGTTAAAAGAACGAGAAACACAAAGTCCAGGAGCCAACCTTTATGCCCACTGGATGCAAACGATACATCAACAAGCGAGACAATCACTTGAAAGGACAAGGGAAGATATGGGATGATATTACGATCGAAAAGCTAAGCGACAACCAGATTTTAAAGTTGGTGACTTGGTTATGCTCAATGCTAAAAATATCCCAACAAAACGCCTTTCTAAGAAGTTTGCTCCAAAACTTTACTGACCGTTCAAAATCCTAGAACAAAGAGGAGAACTCGCCTACATGTTAGAAATATCGGATCGATGGAAAATACATCCGGTATTCCATGTGTCGCTTCTCGAGCCCTACCGAACTTCCACTCGACCTGCCCGAGAACAACCACCGATGATCCCAGAAGAGATAGATAGAGATCTTGAGTGGGAGGTGGAAACAATAGTAAAGAGTGAAATAATCTCTTATGAACGAAGAGTTCACGAAAGTACCAGAACATTTGAAGAACTGCGGTACTTCGTAAAATGGAAAGGGTGTTCGGCAGATGAGAACACCTGGGAACCACCAGAGCATTTAGAACATGCTAAGGAATTGGTTGAGGAATTTCATAGGGAGAATCCGGATATGCCACAATTGGGCTAAGTAGTATTACTAGGGAAAAGGTTTTCCTGCCGTGGCCAAGTAAACGCGGAAGGTTTTTTACCCTACCTAGTAGAGTACTAAAAGGAATTTATGTTTTTCTCTATACATGTACTATAAGGAGTTTGAGGTCAAACCCCTTTGGTGGGAGCTAATATTACCCAAGCGGGAATAGCTTGCATAATTATGCGCAAGGTATATGCCACCATGGGGGAGAGCATATATCCGAACCCAAGCTTCCTGAGTAAGAACTTCCCGGAGGCATCTGGGAGACTACTCAGGAACCACAAAGAGTTCATGTTTCAAGATATGGCTAACTGATTGGAACGATGATTAGAGAACCAGTTCTCTACGCTTACTAATGTATACGCATTATGCATTGATAGTTGAGTATCGGACTTGATCACTCCATATTCCTGATACTATTGCTATGTAGGCATTTAGACTGCATATTTCATTATAGTCTATCAGAATGAAGAGATCGAAGACTGACTACTGGTGGAGTGGAGACACCCTCAGAAAAAATAGCAGTCGGGAGATTCTCAGAGTCAAGCCGGGCAAGATTCAGTGTCAAACAATGTTCGCACTTTGTTCTGACGAACCGAATTTCTAGAAAGATACTTCTTTACTAGACAAGTCAAAGTAGTGTGAATATTAGTATAAATAGTAGGGCTCTCTCCGATGGTTGAAAACATTATCAAGCAACGGAGAAGAGACCTTAACAATATTATAAGTTATTACGATAATCTTCCATTACGTTATCGAACAAATTCTTCTTGAGCCTTGCTGACTTACAATCTGTTGTCGCGAATATTCCCGGCCTAGTTAACCTGGAATCCTACCGTGTTAGTTATCCCGGAATACCATGGCACTTGTGCCTATACTCCCGTGGCTGGATTGAAACCAGAAGGGCCTATTTTGGACCAGTGCATGTTTAGTGACAGGTAATCATATATCGTATAAACTCGCCAAACTCAGTGGAAAACCCCACCATAGTTGTGGTACTGAACTCATGGCAGCCTTGACTGCATAGCGAGTTTGGGAACCTTATACCATATGTGGTTAGCTGTCACCTGACAAGCAATTGTCCAAAACTAGGCCTCCTGATTTCAATCCTGCTGCGTGAGTTCAGTAGTAGGTGGTTGGTGGCGGTACCAGTATGTGGGTGTGGACGTGTACAATACCGTAAAATCTCATGAAATCCACTTTCTCTATCAGCTCCCAATCTCTAGATTCTTAGTCAAAAGTTTCTTCCAAGGATTAGTTTTTTCCTGATACGGTATAACCTGCGTCATTCTATCTTGTTGGATCTCATTAGCTTGACAAACTCAACCTATGTGTACTGATGTCGCGATATGCAGGGATATTCGTCACAGCTAGGAGATAGTAAACTGCACGAGATTAACCCTTAGAGAGGTAAAGTAACGAAATTCAGGGGAGCCACGAAATTTTGCCATACTTACATATAACATAGAGGGTTTCAGATTACTCCAGAAAGTAAAACATATAAAGAAAAACACTATTATTACTGTCCAATACCATGAACTAGAGGCAAACTCGAGCGACAAAGAACAAGATAATAGCGCTGGCACTGAAAGCTAGACTGATGAATTTGGACGTTCGGACCTCCCTGCTCCAGCCTCCACCGACACTATAAACACAATCTCCGCGTAATCCTCACAGTATATACCCGAATATGCCCTTCCTGCAGTATAGCATACTTCCCAACTAGCTTAGGCTCTAAGCTGTTATTAGTAATATAGGATTGGCGTGTAGGGTTGTGAAGGCGAAACTGCCTGCATTGCCTATAGAGAAACTTAAACTTAAGCTTATTAAATACAAAGGAATGTGAGCAAGTTGGGCTACCAGTGAGAGATGTTTGAGCTGTGGTTAAAAGAGCAGTAATAAGGGAGGAGTGAAAGACATGGTGAGAAACAAGGGAACCATTGGTGCCGGCAAGCCGGTAGCCATTAATGATCGCTGTATCGACTAACTTGTCGAAGAAAGGCTGCCAATTGCCTCGCGCAGCTTGCTGTGTAGACAAATATGATCGTAGTTGATCAGCAATATCAATACTACCCATATACTGGTTATAATCATCGTTGATCTTTGGAATTGGAAGGAGTTTTCTCTGTTGATTTTCAGCAAAAGGTCTTCAGAGCCGCGGTAGCATTGGTACTTGTTTCCCTAGGCTTCTGGCGCATTTTTTTCTTTACCTCGGCACTGGAATCAAGATTATGCACAGTGGAAAGTAGATGAACTGTGCTGTTATCCTGCCACAAAAATACCACAATGGGTGGAATACCCCATTCGCATGCTTGATTCACCTTAGCCTTCCTTGATGTATCTTGTACCTCATGAACCACTACTCCAGTAGGGAAATTCCACTCTAGTAGACCTACTGCCTTATCCTTACTAATATTTAGAATATTAGGAAAGTCTTTACTGCTGGTACGAACAGTTCCACATGCTCCAATATCATAGTCTAGTAGGAGTGCAAATAGACGAATATTTGAGAAGTAGTTGTCTATATATACAGTGGAAAAGGGTGATCAGTAGAGTAGCCTCACTAGCATCTGAAGAACAGCTGAGGAAGTAGGTCAAAGAGGATAAGGCTTCTTTTGCTCAACTTGAACTGAAGTAGCAAAGCCTTCAACCTGAGATGTAAGCTCCCAATCATAGGTATAGCCAGTATCGCATACTGCAAGTACTTTAGAGTCTAAACCAATAGGCTTATTCAGTATTTTAATAGTAAGCGCAGATCTGCCCAAAAGTTGAATCATCATCTTGTCGATCGCCGCATTCATAGAAGGAAGAAAACACTTCTTAGCTGGATTCCTGATTATGCTATTCAATAGCTCTAGCTTTTTCCACCACTGCTTCTGCTGGATTGACGACTTGCTTGACTCAGAAATGTGAAAGTACAGCATTAGCTTCTGGAACCTTGTGTAACTCATCTGCTTCATTGGCTCTCGGAGGATACCTTTAATTTGCCATCAGAAGGGCTTTGGACTTGCCACTTTTGATAGACCCATGTAGATTAAAAGTGTGAAATAGACAAGCAGCTCAGAAGGCGAGGTTGGATACCACTTGCGGATAAAGGGATGATGTAAACTAGCTAATCCAGCCCGATGAGAAGCAGCATATATATTGGTATGTTTTGCGAGAAGGCTGACCTGCTCATGGGAAAAAAAACAAAGAAAAGAGTTTGTAAGAGTCCAGAGAGCCAACTGCAGCATCTATTGCTTGAGCTTTGTGAGGTGGAAAGAGTCCCTGAAAGGGAATATGCGATGGTGGAGCAGGAAGCTCTTTGATCTTCGCAATAGTGGAGAGTTTGTCGCTGATAGTGGAGGGCTGTGTTTCCTTTCTCGTCACCGTCTCGACCTTAGATTTGCCAGAAACCTTTCTGCTTTCCTTCTGGCCACTGCTTCAGTTCTCCCTGTCCCCCAGATCTCGTTCTTTTTAGATATTAGCTTAGCAGTAGGTATGGGTAGCTGTCATCATATGTGTTGGGGTTGAGTAGTAGGGTAAGTAGAACCGGGTTTTGGCTCTTGGCCGTAATGTATCTTTATATATACCTTCGGTCATAGATACGAAATACACTAAGTCATTCTTCTACTACCACCACGTTCCTACACTTCTTAGCCCTTTCTCTCTTTGCGGCACCCTTCAGATTCCCATTCTCCTGGAATATATCTCTTGTGGGACTCTCCCTTGCTTCAGGCCAGTAGGTTTCCGTAACCGGTGGGTGGAGTTGTCAAGTTTGTGATCGTGTCCAGCGCTTGGAAACTGCCGTTTGCTTTTGCTAAGCTATTTGTCCCAACACTTGTTTTACTACTATGCACTTTCTGTCAGCCAATTGGCTTCCTTCAAGAACTCCTATAGTATTTTCTCTATTACCTTTTTTGTTTTGCAATTGGGGCATTTTTTTCTCAATAATCAATATTATAGCTGGTTGTTCAGCCTGTCTCCGCAAAATTTTCACCTTAGTTTATGTTGTGATGATGTTGAAAATTGATTTATTAAGCCCCTGTCTTGGAGAGTACTAGTGCGCAACTTCATGGCAGCACTGAATTTCGTTGTTTCATCTCTCTAAGGGATACGGTACTACATGTGCTGTCAATAGGGTGGGTATAATTTGCTGGCAGGGAAGTGGGAAGGAGATTTTGTTTCTTCAACACATACGGGTACCTGTAACAGGGGCGCTCTGCAGGAAGACCGATCTTAAGATTGTGACCGCACCAAAGAATCATAGCAGAAGTAAGGATCAAAATAAAGATAATGATTTTCAAAGTAGAATCAAGTGGTAAAACTTAATATCATTAAGCCTGAAAGCGTCACTCAATAAGTTCCCTCCAGGATTTTTGGTTATCAGAATAGGATGTCTCTCGCTGTAGTTGAGTAGAATAATGTAAAGCCAGAGCACACCCATCAACTATTCTGACCTTTCAGGAGCACCCTGCTCAGCTCAGGGCTGTTCAGGTCACCTTCCTAAAGTGAGCAAACACTCGGAGGTAGTCAGACTGCTCGGATATTAACTATCTCCACAAATAGGAAGTGTTCCCAGTAATGTCTCTCCAGCTCCATCTGCATGAGGGAAAACTTCTTCCTATGGGTAGCATGTCAGTGGCAGACCGACATGTCCACCGTAAAGATAATATCCATTGGGACTTACTGGCCCAGCGGTGGTTTCGTCTATACAAGTCATGCAGTCCATCGGCAAATCAACTTAACTATACTAAGCTTCTAAACCTGACTGCATACTCCAACGATAAGAAATCTCCTGCTGCTTGACTGTCTGGATGCTACCCACAGCCAACCATGCAGGACTCTCTTAAATGGTGAGAAGACTCACACCTCTAGAGTCCACTAATAACTCATAGTAATGCTAGTGTTTACAGGGTAGCCTGGGACTGGCATTGGGGTGGTTGTCCTGGAGGCCTTGCAGCTTTCCCGGTCAGCCCCAAGCCCTCTACAGTTGACCATACTACTACCCGGAGGTTAAGGTTGGCCCGTAGGTAGTTGCCCAGCGGTATCCAGGTGGCGTCCCAGGAGGCGGTCACCCTCACACCTCTTATATATCCAGCGAACAGCGTCTGGTTGGTTGGACGGCCACAACTGATACCGTATTGTGGGAGCGTTCCTATGGATTTCACTTTACTAGGAAGCTTACAACTACACAGCCAGACAGTGGTGTCGCGCGGTACCAACGCTGGGGCCGCAGAGGGGTAATAGGAATATCTCCTGAAAGTTACAGGAGGTTCAGACCACTCCAGCTCTGTCAGTAGCCTGTTTCGTGCGATATGAAGCGGCCCAATAAACATCTAAGAGCCCCACCATAGTGGGATAACTTTTCCCTAAGTCCGCAGATGACTCTGTAGGTGAAGGTAGAGTAATCATGTTTCTAAGGTAGGGTAACTTCACTCCCACATGCCTTTATTGCCTTCGGGGGTCCGCGCAACCACATATAATGTTGCCTCGGAAACCTGTCCAACGTTTACACTGTGTCTTTAACTTTACGCGAACATGTTCTCTGAAGGTTACCCGGCCCAGCAGGGTAACCTTAGCCTACCTGGGTTACCTTGTCTAACCCTCTGTTACCAAGTCACTTTGTAGACACTTGTACCAACTAATGCCTACCAGTCGTATACTAAGTATACTGGTCTAGCCTCAATCTGGTTACTTCTTGGTATACCATATCGGCTTGAGTCTAGTCCACTGTAGCTACCTATCTGTATCGTCGTTACAGTACCATAAGTTCTTTAAGAGTCCGAATTTCACTAGAGCGAACTAAGATGAAACTAAGGCAACTGAGCTAACAGGAAGACAGGAAGAATGCCAAGTCGCAACAGTTTAAACATAAAGAGTGTCTATTGGGCACGTTCAGGAAAATCTCACTAGCAATGTTTCTGGTATGTGGTATGAAATTGGAATTTATCTCTTGGACTGCTGAAATGGTGGAAAGCTTTGTGCCACGGGTCTCAGTGCCTGAGACAGAGATTTCTAAGATGCATTCTCAGTATTCTCGAGTGATAATGTGAGTAAGTACATCTTGTTGCTAATCTTGGCGACGGTCTGGAACTTGCACACCTGTGAACCTTTAGTAATTAACAAATGTTGCTTATTAACCTGTGTTTCCAACACTCTGAGGGGTAGGAGAAAGATTCCCACTTTGTCAGCATTCCAAGAGATAGCACCATTCCCAGTGATACAAGCAGATATTATACTTGAAACTTTCTGACTGGTGGTGAGATGGCTCGGATACTGGCTGGCAGACAATGGAGAAAGGGCAACACATTTCACAAAGAGGCTGGCCCTAGCACTGTGGGCCTTCTGGAGATTTCAGAGACTATCACTCAGGGGAAAGGGCCTCTAATCATACCGGGCCTCCAGACTAGTGAAGGGAATACTCCTCCATACATTGCTTTACACCGCAGAATTCCTGGCGCCTTTAAAGTCAATAGTCAAAACAATGCAAACGTTCTGGAACCATGTTCTGTATCAGCAAAAAGGTGGCCTGCGTCAGATACACTATTGTTACGTCCTGACTCTCATATGTTGGACTCTGCGTCCTGTGCGTCCTATGTGTCCTGTACCCATACGCCACATCTGGTTGCGTCTGGTGCGTCCGGAGACCCTTGCCTACACTGGGTTCTGTCTGGATACATGCAACTAAGCAACCCTGCCTCCCCTGCATCCTGACCAAAACCCCAACACTATTGTATATCAGGATTCACGACTACCCCTGATTCTCCTTTCCGCCTTCTTTGTCTTCTAGCCTGGATGTGAGCAAGGGGTATTTCTTGGCAAAGAAAATATAGTTAGTGCTGGCGCCTGGTGAGAAAGCCATCATACCCTTATTCTTAAATTTGCGCTAAAGACTTAGAGTTCTATTTTCAGAACTTCATCTTTGAGGGAGCGAAAATGCCAGCTCACTCCAGTCTGAAAACGAGTGATAGCTATAATACTCTCAAGTCTAGCATAGTGCCTGGTGGTTTCTCGGCACTTAGCCTCAAACTGGAGGCGACGCGACACACTTTTTTCATCACCATACTCAACACGGGTTCGGGCATTCACACTCCCAAGCCACAGCTGCAATACCCCACCACAGCCAGACATGAATCCTGAATCCGATACCTGGAGGTTCCTGGGCTCGATGCCAGCTATCCAGTGGCATAAGATTCATCCCCAGAGGGATATTATTCATGAAGTTACAGGGCTGAATGTGGTGGGGTGCTTGCGATCTCAGAACTCAATGGCAGATTCCTCCACAACCACTTCTCCGATCCTGAATCTGATTGCGGGAGGTTGTTAGGCACGTCGCCAGCTACGCAATGGTATAAGGTAGGTCTCTGTCGCATCATAGCCCATGAAATAGCCGTCTTTTGTGCAAGGTGTATTAGATATCCATCAGCAAAAATTAATCCTGCGTCTGAGGCGCGGGCGCCGCGTCCGGACGCATCCGACGTCGTTTTTCAATCCTCTGCGTCCCCAGCGTCCGGACGCCATTCCCAACGCCGATTGCGTCCTGACGTGACGTCGGACCTTACCCACATCCCGCCGCCACCCCACATCTCCTGCTCTTCTCCCCCCCCT
>Ga0307509_10011706_pt1 | contig 10589 bp, 8 predicted proteins | sample 10_EM_MG_FD_202245 | JGI IMG/M metagenome (GOLD analysis project Ga0307509, IMG submission 202245) | Populus trichocarpa ectomycorrhiza microbial communities from riparian zone in the Pacific Northwest, United States - 10_EM | ecosystem: Host-associated > Plants > Roots > Unclassified | place...
AGGGCCCGATGATGTCGAGCGGCAGCGGGAACACGATGGTCGAGTTCTTGTCGGCGGCGATCACCGTCAGCGTCTCGAGGTAGCGCAGCTGCAGCGCCTGCGGCTGGCGCCCGAGGATCTCGGCGGCCTCGGCCAGCTTCACCGAGGCCTGCAGTTCGCCTTCGGCGTGGATCACCTTGGCACGCCGTTCGCGTTCGGCCTCGGCCTGGCGGGCGATGGCGCGCACCATGCTGTCGTTCAGGTCGACATGCTTGATCTCGACGATGGTCACCTTGATGCCCCAGGCCTCGGTCTGCGCCGCGAGGGTCTTCTGGATGTCCAGGTTCAGGCGCTCGCGCTCGGCCAGCAGATCGTCGAGGTCGTGCTTGCCCAGCACCGCGCGCAGCGTGGTCTGCGCCAGCTGGCTGGTCGCGGCGAGGTAGTTCTCGACCTGGATGATGGCGCGCTCGGGGTCGACGACGCGAAAGTAGAGCACCGCGTTGACCTTGACCGAGACGTTGTCGCGCGTGATCACGTCCTGGCTCGGGACATCGAGCACGACGACGCGCAGGCCCACGCGCACCATCTGCTGCACCACCGGCAGCAGGATCACGAGCCCCGGCCCCTTGACCTTCCAGAAGCGGCCGAGCTGGAACACCACGCCGCGCTCGTACTCGCGCAGGATGCGCAGCGACGCGGCCATCAGCAGCAGCAGCGGCACCAGCACGCCCACCAGACCCATACCGATGTCGAAGCTCATGACGGTGCTCCCTTGATGAGGTCGTTGCCGAGATCGGCGGCATCGGCGGCCACCTCGAGTGCAGCGCCTTGCGCGCCGGTCACGCGCACGCGTCGGCCTGGCTGCAAGTCGTTGGCGCCGCGTACTCTCCAGTGCTCGCCGCGGATCATGGCCCAGCCTTCGCCGCCCGAGAACTCGATCAGCTCGCCGGTCGCGCCGACCAGCGCGGGGCTGCCGCTCAGCAGGTTCACGACAGGCCGCTGCCGCGCCTTGGCCGCCACGCCAGCCACCACGAGGACGAACGCAGCCGAGCTCGCGCTCAGCAGCGCGATCAGCGCTTTCGGGATGCCGAAGCCGGGCACGTCGCTGTCGATCAGCAGCACCGCGCCGAACGCGAATGCGACGATGCCGCCGACGCCCAGCGCGCCGAAGGTCGGCAGGAAGGCTTCGGCGATCAAGAAGGCCACGCCGAGCAGCATCAGCGCCAGCCCGGCGTAGTTGACCGGCAGCATCTGCAATGCAAACAAGGCCAGCAACAGGCAGATGCCGCCGACCACCCCGGGCAGCACGAAGCCGGGGTTGGAGAACTCGAACAACAGGCCGTAGATGCCCACCAGCATCAGGATCAGCGCCAGGCTCGGGTCGGTGATCACGCTCAGCAGCCGGGTCCGCCAGTCGGCTTCGAACTCGCGCACCGGCACGCCCGCGGTGGCCAGTTGCAAGCTGCCACCGTTGATGCGAATCTCGCGCCCGCTCAGCTGCCGCAGCAGGTCGGGCACGTCGGCCGCGACGAGGTCGATCACCTTGAGCTTGAGCGCCTCTTGCGATGACAGGCTGACCGCTTCGCGCACCGCCTGCTCCGCCCACTCGGCATTGCGCCCGCGCAGCTGCGCGAGACTGCGGATGTAGGCCGAGGCGTCGCCGATGCGCTTGGCAGTCATCGCATCCGTCGCGTGGTCTGCGGCGGGTGCGGCAGCCGATCCTGGCTTGCTCGCGGGTTGAGCATCAGGAGTGCGCGGCAGCGGGTTGTCCGGCTGGCCGCCGGGTGTCGGCAGGCCGATCGCGACCGGCGTCGCGGCGCCGAGGTTGGAGGCCGGCGCCATCGCGGCGACGTGGCTCGCGTAGAGGATGTAGGTGCCTGCGCTGGCGGCACGTGCGCCATTCGGCGCGACGTAGCCGACCACCGGCACGGGTGACGCGAGGACGTCCTTGATGATGCTGCGCATCGACGCGTCGAGCCCGCCCGGCGTGTCGATCTGCAGCACGGCGAGCGGCGCCTTCAGCGTCGCGGCCAGGGCCAGCACACGGTGCAGATGATCGGCGGTCGCCGGGCCGATCGCGCCGTCGATCTTCACCAGCACGACGGGTGCGGCCGATGCAGCGGCGACAGGCATGTCTGCGGCGCTGGCCGCCCCGATTGCGTGGGCCAGCAAGGCCAGTCCGAGCAGCCATGTTCTGGCGCGCCGCATGACATGATTTTAGAGCCGCCACTGCCAAGCGGGAGACGGATGCGAAAGCCCGTGCTGAGGTATGTCAGTGATCCATGGCGTTGTGCGTCCGCTTGCGGCCCGTGCGGCTGTTGGATGCAGGCCTTGCCAGTGTTGGCGCAGGATCGGGCCGCAAGCAGCCCAGTCTCACGGCGCGACTGAATATGACGAGGTCACTTCAACGCAGGAACAGCACGGCCAGCACGAACAGCGTGCCGGCCATCAGCAGGTTGAACGCGCGCTGCTTGCGTGGATCGGTCAGGGTGCGACGGATCGCCATGCCGAACAAGGTCCACAGCGAGATGCATGGGAATCCGATCACCAGCCCGACGACCGAGACGAGCAGTGCACCCAGCGCGGTGCTCATGCCGGTCGGCATGAACACCGAGGCGAGCGTGATCGCCTTGATCCAGCTCTTGGGGTTGATGGCCTGGAACACCGCGCTCTGCGCGAACGACACGGGCCGCGGCATCTGCGCCTCGCCGACCGAGGCGCCTGTGAGTTTCCAGGCCAGCACCAGCAGGTACAGCGCTCCGGCGACGCGCAGCGACACCTGCAGCATCGGCCAGGCGACGAACAGCGCGCCCAGGCCCAGGCAGGTGACGTAGGTCTGGACGAACCCGCCGGCGTTGATGCCCAGGATCTGCGGCAGCGTGCCGCGGTAGCCGAAGTTCGCGCCCGATGCGGTGAGCATGATGTTGTTCGGCCCGGGCGTACTCGACATCACGAAGCAATACGTCATCATGGGCAGCAATTCGGTCATGGCCGCGAGGCTCCAAGGCAGGGTGGCTCTCGAGCGTAGTGACGAGCCGCCGTCTCGCCAAGGCACAGACGCGCGGCGTCAACGGCGACATCTGTGCCGGTGTCGGCTTTGATGTCAACCGCCACAATCGATGCAACCCGCACCACACCATCGGAGCCTGCCATGACGATCCACGTAGTCCGCGACCGGATGCACAAGATGAAGCACAGCGTCAGCGTGCGTCAACATTCCTTTGCCATCGACGAGCCGGTCGCCAACGGCGGCGAGGACGAAGGCTTCACGCCGCACGATGTCTACGACAGCGCGCTGGGCGCGTGCAAGGCGATGACGGTGCTGTGGTACGCGCAGCGCAAGCAGATCCCGCTCGACGGCATCGAGGTGACGGTCGATCGCGACGACAGCGAAGAGCGCAAAGGTGTCTACCGCTTGCGCGTGACGCTGAGCCTCGGCGGCGCGCTGAACGATGCGCAACGCCAGGAGCTGCTGACCGTGGCCGGCAAGTGCCCGGTCCACAAGCTGATGACGCTGGCCACGACCGAAGTCGTGACCGAACTGGCGCCGGTCGTGGGGTGATCGCCGATGAAGCCAGTCCTGCTTGTCCTGATCTCGATGTCCGAACCCAGCCTGGCCGAGCTGGGCGCGCGCTTCGAGCTCCACCATGCGCCGACCGCGCAGCAGCGCGCCGATGACATCCAGACGCACGGCGCGCGCATCCAGGCCGTGCTGACGAACGGCACGACCGGGCTGCGCGCCGACGAGATCGACGCGATGCCGCGGCTCAGCCTCGCATGCGCGCTCGGCGCCGGCTACGAGAACCTGGCGCTCGAGCACGCACGTGCGCGCGGCATCGTGCTCGCCAACGGCGCCGGCACCAACGACGACTGCGTCGCCGACCACGCGCTGGCCTTGCTGTTGGCCACCGTGCGCGCGATCCCGCAGCTCGACCAGGCTTGCCGCCAAGGCATCTGGCGCGATGCCTTGCCGATGCGTCCGCAGCTGGCGCGCAAGCGCCTGGGCATCCTCGGGCTCGGCACCATCGGCCGCAAGATCGCGCAGCGCGGCGCGGCCTTCGATCTCGACGTGGGTTACCACAACCGGTCGCCTCGCGCGGCGCTGCCTTATCGCTACTTCGACAGCCCGGAGGCGCTGGCGCAGTGGTGCGACTTCTTCGTCGTGGCCGCGCCCGGCGGCGCGGCCACCAAACACCTCGTCGACGCGCCGGTGCTGAAGGCCATCGGCCCCGCCGGCTTTCTGATCAACATTGCGCGCGGCAGTGTCGTCGACACCGAAGCGCTGGCCCACGCGCTGCGCGCCGGCGATCTGGGTGGTGCCGGGCTGGATGTCTACGAGAGCGAGCCGCTGCCGCCCGCCGCGCTGATGGACCTGCCCAACGTCGTGCTCACGCCGCACATCGCCGGCTGGTCGCCCGAGTCGATGCAGGCGTCGTTCCAGTGCTTCCTGGACAACGCCGAGTTGCACTTCGCCGGCCAGCCGGTGCGAACGCCGATCTGACTCACTCGCGAAGAAGCGGTTTGAGCGCGACCAGACTGCCCTCGACGACTTCGTTGCGATTGGGGAAAAAACTCCGTCGGAGTTCCAGCTTGGACTGCGCCATGTCGCGGCGATAGGGCAGCACCAGCCCGCCATATGTCTTGAAGACGCGCTCTCCGTTCGAGCGAAAACCCGTGAGCTCGAGCGACAGCCCTTTGGTCGTGCCCGACCACACCGTCGTCTGATCGATGCCTTGCGTGGTGCGGCCCATTCTGACCTGGCCGTCCCATTCCGCAGCGTCGCCCCGAACCGTCGCGGTGCGCAGGACGAGGCGCGAACTCAGGACCAGCGCCGCCTCGTTCTCGTCGACGAGGCGGCGAGTCAAGCGGCCGAGCGCCTCCTCGTGACGCGCCGGATTCTGCTGGCCGGTCACGGGGTCGTAGATGCCGCCGACGGCGGCGATCTCTTCTGTCAAGGCCTGGATGAATTCGCGCCTGACCAGTCGCCGTACCTTGTAGCCGGCACCGACGAGCAGGCCGATCAGCTCCTCTTCGACAGGGTCCTGACCGTCGGCGAATTCGGGGAATTGTGCGAGCGGCGGCAGCAGGACAACGACGGTCGGTCGTGGCGACACGCGGACAGAAGCTGCCTCATCGGATGAAGAGGGTGTCGCGGCTGCATTGGCGAACGCTGCGATGTGCGCGAGAAAAAGGACAACGACGATTCGGGTCAGGTACGCGGACACGCGGGCTCCCGTGGAACGGACAGCGAAGCGTACCGGAAACGACGGCGACGCTTGCCGTTGCGATGGCGCCGCACGCGTGCCGCTGGAAGCGGCGTCGACGACGCGCGGCTGCGCACTACGTCACGTCAATCCGGCCCGAGCACGCGGCATCGGCCGAATGGCCGATATCGGCTCGCGAGTGCGCCACGTACCTTCGCGTCGTGGCATCAGAGGGTGCCCGGTACTTGGCAACAACGCTGCGCAAGCCGCGCAGTACGCAGTAAAAGGAACTGACCCATGAACAAGAAACTCATCTTCGCAACCGCGGCAATCCAGGCTGCTTTGTTGGCCGCCTGCGGTGGCGGCGGCAGCGACAGCAGCACGCCGGCTGACGGCGGAACCACAACGCCGACCGCGCTGACGATCAGCGGCACCGCGGCCACCGGTGCTGCGATCGCCGGCGGCAAGATCGATGTGAAGTGCGCTGCCGGCACCGGCACCGCGACGACCATCGCCGACGGCAGCTACACCGTCACGATCAGCGGCGGCACGCTGCCCTGCGTGATGCATGTGACGGCCAGCGACGTCGATCTGTACTCGCTCGCCGAAGGCGGCAGCGGCAATGCGGTGCGGGCCAACATCACGCCGCTGTCGCAGCTCGTTGCGGCAGAGGTGGTCGGCGGCAACCCGGCGAATCTCTTTGCCAACTTCGATGCCAGCGCGCAGACGCTGCTGACGGCAGCGAATGTGGCCAAGGCCATCACCACCGTCACGAGCGCGCTGAGCGGTGTCGTGGACCTGACGGGGATCGACCCGCTCAAGGACTCGCTCGTCGCCGCCAACGGCAGCACGACCGGCAACACGCTCGACCAGAAACTCGACGCGCTCAAGGCCGCGCTGGCCGCCGCCGGGATCACGCTCGCCGACGCCACGACGGTGCTCGTGTCCAGCCCCGACACGTCGGCGCCGTTCAAGACCTTGCTGCAACCGGTCGTCTCGACCTGCGCCGGCCTGCGCAGCGGCAGCTACCGTTCGCTCAACCCGAACGAGACCGACCCCGCCTGGGCCAACCATGTCTTCACGTTCGACGCCGGCACGCTGAACGTCAAGTTCTTCGACGGCACGAGCACCACGCTCACCGACGCCGGCAACTGCGTGTTCAACACCGCCGACGGCACGAAGCTGATGGTGTCGAAGTCGGGCGCGATCGTCGCGCTGACTGCGGTCTCGGCGACGCAGACCGAGGCCTCGGTCGTCATTCCCGAGCAGACCATTCCGCTGAGCGCACTGGCCGGCACCTGGAACGTCTTCAGCTACGAACGCGACACCGCTGGCGCCCTGCTCAAACCGGCGACCACGACCATCACGCTCGACGCCACCGGCACGTTCACCGCCGGCAGCGACTGCGTCGGCCTGAGCGCCTGCACGGCGTGGACCGCCATGCCTGGCAAGCTCACGGTGGGTGACGCCGGCGGCTTCCAGTTCACCGACACCGACGGCAACACCCACAAGCTGTTCGCCTTCAAGACCGGCGACAGCCAGTTGTCGCTGTACGTGCTGGACGCCAACAACATGGGCTTCTCGGTCGCGGCCAAGCAGGTGGCGCTGACGCTGCCCGTGGTGGGGACGGTGAACAAGTTCTGGGACTTCACCATCGGCAGCGGCGGCTACGCCTCCACGGTGACCGACACCACGACGACGGTCCAGGCGGTCGACACCACGGCGGCGAGCTACACCCGCGTTCGGGCGCTCGACGGCCGCGTCGACGGCTTCAGCATCAACAAGCCGCGTGACGGCCTGCGCTATCGCGCCGCGGGCAGCAGCGCGACGACGAGCGGCGGCACCGTGAACTACTCGGAGATCATCTCGATGCCGCTGCCCAGCACAGGCCTGAGCGTCTATGTCAGCGTGGCCGCGAACCAGAACTTCTTCGGGGTCTCGGTCAACCAGCCCTGATCGTTCGTTCTCTATCATTCGCGGTGAGGAGCGGCCCGAGCGGCCGCTTCTCCGCGTTGTACTCGCCGACACCATGACCTTGAGATCCCGTCTGATGCGCCATTGGCGCCGTGTCTTGTCGCTCGTCATGGGCCCGGGCATCGCGCTCGCGTTGCTGTCCGCGCCGAGCCTGGCGGCAGATGATGACGCGCCGACCCTGGCGCTGCGCGAGGCGCGCTTTCAGCGTGGCGATGCCGCCGCAGCAGAACAACGCGTCAGCCTGCCCGACACCTGGGCCTTGCGCGGCCTGCCGCCGCGCGGCACCGGCAGCTATCGCCTGCAAGCGACGCTGGCGCAGGCGCCCACGCAGATGTGGGCGCTGCGCATCGACCGCATCAGCAGCACGCACGCGGTGTACATCAACGACCGGCTGGTGCATGTGGGGCGCGATCTGGCGCCAGGCACCGGCCGCCCGATGGCGCAGCTGATCGACCTGCCGCCGGGTGCGCTGCACGCCGGCGCGAACGAGATCCGCATCGAGCTCGACTACCGCAATCGCGCCGGGATGTCGGCGCTGTCGCTGGGCCCGCAAGCTCGGCTGCGGGCCGACTTCGTGCGCTTCGTCGAGCTCTCCGAGACCCTGCCGGAGAGCCTGAACATCGCGGGCGCGGCGTTCGGCCTCTTCATGCTGGCCGTCTGGTGGCGCCGCCGCAGCGAGGCCGCCATCGGCTGGTTCGGCGCCTTGTGCATGCTGGTCTCGGTGCGCAACTACTGCTACTTCGTGGTCGACGGCCTGCCGGTGTCGGCCGGCCTGAGCAACTGGTTGTTCTACATGGCCCAGCTCGGCAGCATGCTGTTCTTGGGCTGGTTCGCACGCGCGTTGTCGGGCCGGCGCTGGCGCTGGTTCGATCGGATGCTGAAGGTCGCGTCGATCACGCTGCCACTGTGTGCGCTGCTGGCGACCGGCCCGCTGCAGCAGGATCTGCGCGCGCTGACCTACCCGCTGCTGATCGCGCTGGCGTTGCCGTCGCTGTGGCTGGTGTTCACCTATGCGCGCGAGGTTCGCCAGCATGGCCTGCTGGTGTTGCTGTCCGGTTTGGCGATGGTGCTCGTGGCGGGGGTGCACGACTACCTTTATCAGCAGGGCCATGTGTCGATGCTCGACGTCTACTGGATGCCGTTTGCGACGCCGCTGGCCCTGGTCAGTTTTGCCCTCGTGCTGATCGACCGTCTGGTGCAAGCGTTGAGCGATGTCGAGCTGCTCAATGCCTCGCTGGAGCGGCGCGTCGCCGAGCGCACGCACGAGCTCGAACTCGCCAACGCCGCGAAGACGCGCTTTCTCGCGGCCGCGAGCCACGACATGCGCCAGCCGGTCGTGACCATCGGCCTGCTGCTCGGCCTGCTGCGCGAGCAGCTGAGCGCTGCGCCGCTGCGCGCGATGGTCGACCGCATCCACGAAGCCGCGGCATCGATGGAGCTCTTGCTGAAGGGCTTGATGGACCTGTCGCGGCTCGAGTCCGGCACGGTCCGGCCGCGCCTGCAAGCGGTGCCGCTCGCGCCGCTGTTCGAGGCGATCGACCTGCACCACCAGACCGCCGCGGCGGCGAAGAACCTGCGCCTGCGCTTCCGCGCGGGTTCGCTCGCGGTGAGTGCCGACCCGGTGCTGCTCGACCAGATCGTGCGCAATCTGGTCGACAACGCGGTGCGCTACACCGATCGCGGCGGCGTGCTCGTCAGTGCGCGGCTGCGGCGTCCCGACACCGTGCTGCTGCAGGTCTGGGACAGCGGCCGCGGCATCGCGCCCGAATCGCAGGCGCTGGTGTTCGAGGAATTCGTGCAGCTCGACAACCCGGGCCGCGATCGACACAAGGGCCTGGGGCTCGGGCTCGCGATCGTGCAGCGCAGCGTTCGGCTGCTCGGCCGGCGTGTCGCGCTGCGTTCGTCACCGGGGCGCGGCTCGTGCTTCTCGCTCGAGCTGCCGCTGGTGGCGCATGCGGCGCCGGTCGCTGTTGCGCCCGCGATCCCGAGCTTGCCCTTGAGCGGCTTGCTGGTCTGGTTGATCGAGGACGACGCCGCAGTCCGAGAGGCGCTGGCGTCGCGCCTGCAGCACTGGGGCGCGCGCGTGTTGCCGCTGGCGAGCCGGGCCGACGTGCGGCGACGGCTCGCCGATGAGCAGCCCTTGCCCGCGTTGATCGTCAGCGACCAGCGCCTGCCCGACGGGACCGGGGTCGAGTGCGTCGCGCTGATTCGCCTGCAGGCGGAACGCGCACTACCCGCCGTGATCGTGACCGGCGACACGGCACCCGCCGACATGGCGCTGCTGGCCGCCAGCGGCCTGCCGGTGCTTCACAAGCCCTTCGGTGCCGAGGCCTTGCTGAGCTTGCTGCACCAGGCGCTGCGGGCCGAGGCCGGCGCCGCCGAGACCGGCACGATCGAAGCCTGAGAGCGCGGCAGCGTCAGCGCGCGCCGTCGGCGCCGAGCCGCAGACCGAGCCGCGCGGCGGCCACGACCGCCTGGGTGCGCGAGCCGGCATCGAGCTTGCGAAAGATCGCGCTCAGGTGCGTCTTGACGGTCGACTCGGACATCTCGAGCTCGCGCCCGATGACCTTGTTCGGCTTGCCATCGACCAGCATGCGCAGCACGTCGGCCTGGCGCGGCGAGAAGCCGATCTGTTCCGGGCTCAGCGCCTGCGGCACCCAGTTCGCGTTGTCGGGGCGCGGCGCGCTGCGTCTGTCGAGTGCGGCGCTCGGCAGGTAGATGCCGCCGTCCAGCACGATGCGCAGCGCCTCGAGCATGGCACCCGACTGCACGCTCTTCGGAATGAAACCCGCGGCGCCGGCATTGATCGCGGCCATGATGGTGTCGATAGCCTCGTCGGCCGACAGCGCCACCAGGCGCGCGCTCGGGGCGGCTTCGCGTAGCCATGGCAACTCGGCGATGCCGTGGCCGTCGGGCAGGCTCAGGTCGAGCAGCACGAGCTGGATGTCGGCGTGCTGCGCGATCGCGGCACGCGCTTCGGCGAGGGTGCCTGCCTGCACCAGCTGCAGGCCCGTGAATTCGCGTTCCATCACCAGCGCGATCCCGTCGCGCAACAGCGCGTGGTCGTCCACAAGCAGTACCTTCATTGTTTGAATGACTCTCTCTGTGATCGGCAAACCCTTTCATTATCAACGGCCACATTGAACCTGCGGGACGCTGTCGCGCCCATCAGGATGCGCGCGGTCAGCGCTTGTCCAGACCGCGCGCGACGGCGTTGCCGGCAAACTGGATGAGCTGGACCAGCACGATCAGGCAGGCGACGGTGAGCACCATCACGTCGGTCTGGAACCGGTAGTAGCCGTAGCGGATCGCGAGGTCGCCGATGCCGCCGCCGCCGACCACGCCGGCCACCGCCGAATACGACAGGAAGCTGATCGCGAGCACGGTCAGCGCCAGCACCAGGCCCGAGCGCGCTTCGACCAGCAGCACCCG
>Ga0307509_10011707_pt1 | contig 10588 bp, 5 predicted proteins | sample 10_EM_MG_FD_202245 | JGI IMG/M metagenome (GOLD analysis project Ga0307509, IMG submission 202245) | Populus trichocarpa ectomycorrhiza microbial communities from riparian zone in the Pacific Northwest, United States - 10_EM | ecosystem: Host-associated > Plants > Roots > Unclassified | place...
AAAAAGTAAAACAGAAACTTTCTTTCGTTTGTTAGTGTCAGCAATTTGCTTCATTTAAGCTTGACATTTGTCAAGATTGTGTTTTTTGGTGCTCATTACTTGGTTTTTTGTTGTTGGGTTTTTATGCTGTCGAGTTCTCGAGCTTTGATAAGATCACTAACTGTGTGTTTCCGTGGGTATTCTTTTGTGGGGTCTGGTTGGTTTTTTTCAGATTGGAAGTGGGTTTATGGTTGGTGGTGTATAGAAAGAAGAGATAATTGAGTTCGAGAGTTTCAATGGGAGTCAAGAGATCTGGTAAAAGAGTGTGCTTGAATTTGGAGATCTATGGAAAGTTCTTTATTGGGTTTGTTTTGATTTGCACAGCAAGGATTTCTGTTGGTGTTACTAATCCAAGTGATGGTAATTAAGCTTGACCTTTTTTTTTCTTTTGCTCTTTCTTGTTTTGGGTTTCTCTCTGCTGTTTGGTTTGTGAGAAAATGTGGGATATAAAAGTAAAGTTATTAGTTAAAATTAAAATGATATAAGCTATCAAACCTAGATGGAAGAAATGCTTGGTTGGTTTTGTAAATTTCCTTTCTTGTTTCAACTTTTCTTTTTCAGCAACCAAATTCGGATTTTTACTAGTTGTTATTGTATAATTTTAAGCTGGAATAGTAGTGTTGCTTATTAATTTTGTTTTATAGTACATGGAACTTTGAATCTTATCACCTGCATTGTTTTGATTGACTTAGTTACTGCAATTAATAGCTTATACATTTCACTGGGCTCTCCTGTACTGCCCGGGTGGGTCGGCACCGGGGGAGATCCATGCGGCGAAGGGTGGCAAGGCATTGTATGTAATGTTTCAGAAATTCAATCCATGTATGGAGCTCTGCTGTGGTCTCATCATATTTATTGCCATTTGTCGGCATTGATAATGTAAAGCCTTTTAAAATGTGCTGTTTTGCAGAGTTCTTAATGGTGCGAATTTGGGAGGAGAACTTGGTGATAATCTGGGAATGTTTGCTTCTATCATATCGATGTAAGTGGCAGTCTCTCAATCGTTCCCTCTCTCCCCTCCCTGTCTCTATACGTGCATATGCCCATGGGGGTGAGCATGTGAATGGTGTTTACACGTTGACTAATGGAAACATCTTTCCTTCCATCCTAAAGAGCTTTTTCACTTATTCCTTTGCTGCCATTAGAAACGCTGTTTTGGTTTTCATTTCATGTGAGAGGAACAGAACGGGCATTCTATGTGTGCCTTTTGACAGTTATTGACTACAAGAGGCATTGAAAAAATTACATGGGATTGTTTTATATTTACAGGGGCTTTTAGAAAGTGAGACGGGGTTGCTCCAGCCAACTTGGAAGACACTGCATTGTTTGAGTAAAATGCCAATGATGTGTTGCATTGTTCCGGGACATGATTTTGAAAACTTCATTTATATACCCTTAAATGAATGGTCTAACTTTCCTGATACCCCAAGTTTCGATTTCTAGTTGTGTGCTTCACACATTAGATGAAATAGGAGGAAGTATAACCAAAGTACATAAATTGCATTTGTTTGGATTCCAGGCAATAATCTTTCGTGTGATTTTTGTGGATTCTGACATTAATCTTTGTGCACTTATTCTTCTCTTCTTCTTGTTTTTTAGAGGTCTGAGCAACAACCACATAGGGGGGAGTATTCCATCGAATCTGCCTGTTACTATGCAAAACCTGTACGCATCCTGTTACATGAGATAATCTACGGGTTTTTTTTTCCCTCCATGTCTTCTATTCCTGTTAACTTTTTATGCAACAGCTTATGATAGTCTTTACCTTTGACAGTTTCCTTTCAGACAATAACTTCACTGGAAGCATCCCTGATTCCCTGTCCACTTTAACCTTACTGAAAGCCATGTAAGTTTTGGCTCCTCTTTTGCCAGTGTTGATGCCTGCTTAGTCTCATTTTTTTTAATTTTTATGCTTATATCTTAACTTTGTATGCCTTGTAGGTCTCTTAACGATAATTTTTTAAGTGGAGAGATACCAGATGCCTTTCAAGCTCTTCCTGGGTTGATCAACTTGTAGGTTATTTTTTCAAAAGCTGGCATACTTTTCCAGTTTCATTAATGTTGCATTATGGTTAGTGTAACAACTTATGCTTTTTGCAGAGACTTGTCCAATAACAATTTGAGTGGGCAGTTGCCTTCTTCTTTCATAGATTTGGCTAGTCTTACAACCCTGTAAGTTGTCACAGCAAGTCCATTTATATTGCATTCACTTCATCTCCTCGTATAATACTAACCACTTAGTTGGCAGACGTTTGCAGGACAATCAACTATCTGGGACCCTTGATGTTCTACAAGATCTTCCCCTGAGAGATTTGTACTATTCCCAACCATGTCTCTTTCAATTTTAAATGATAGTACCTTTTTACCTCTTCAGGAATTTCTATCTAGTTTTGTGTCCTGAAGTTTGTTGAATGATTCTTTCCCTTGTTTTGTTGTTCTTTTTGCTCCTCATAAAACAGGAATGTAGAGAATAACCTGTTCTCAGGACCCATACCTGACAAGCTGCTGGCTATCCCAAATTTCAGGTAGGAATGAAAATGTATTTCATTTGAAATAGAACTTGATGTTTTTTCAAAAGCATTCATTTATCTCTATGAATTATGCTGTCATGATGACTTAAATTGATGAATATTATGTCAATTATACATCATGTTCACTCAATTTAGGAATTTCTGGTATTTAATACTTATTGACAGTTGTATGAAAACTCCATTAAGCTTAAATCTTTGAGTAGACTAGTTAAGGATGATGATAATTATTATGCATTTCCATTGTGTTATTCTGACCAGAGCATGAGCAACCATTTGCAGTGTCCTTGAAAACAAGCAGGTCTTGGAAATCATACCATGTTGATGTGTCCAAACGATTCAGACCAATCATGTTCTTGAAGGGTTCTATTAAGAATGCATGGATTTTTTTTAAGCAGGGATTTTTTCTGGATATAATATACATGTGAAGAAACCTCTAATCCTCTGTTGGAACTTATGGGGAAGAATACATCCAATTCGTGTTAAATGTGGTGAAACACATAATTATTAGACATATTTATACCTTACAGAAATCGGAGCTGAATAATTTCTTGAATGCAAGCTAGGAATTTGCTCAGTATGGAAATCATTCTACGGGGACTTTCTGATCTCCACATTCTGATGCACCAAGTTAACAACACCATATGCTTACTATGGCTCCTACCAGAAAAAAAAATCAAATATTCTTAAATAGGATGGAGGCATTTTCTTTTACTCGCATCTGCTCTGTTTGGCATCTAAGTCCATAAAACTTTGCAATATGCTGTTTGAAATGAATAGGAAGCACTGTTCTTTGCAGTTTGGAAGATTTAGTTATCTCTTCCCTCATTTGTTTGCTAATATTGATACTTGTTGCAGAAATGATGGCAATCCGTTCAATACTTCCTCTGCTCCATTACCTGCACCCACATCCCCATCACCATCCCCACCAACACCTACACCACCACTTTCTGGGGCTCCACCATCACCGTCTTCTCGGAGAACACCCGGGAAGCAGGCTGATGCGCCGTCTTCATCAGAGAAATCGAGTTCTGGAGGAAAAAATAAAAGAGTAGTTTGGATATCCATTGCAGGTGTATTGTTGTTTGTAATACTGGCATTAGCACTTGTGCTTTTGATTCCAAGATGTAGCAGAAGAAGGTGGGAGGATAGCAGAATTTTCAAGCGGCATCAAGTTGGAGAGAACCCAAGGGACAATGGATCCTTGGTCCGACCAACTAATCAAAATGAAAAAGGCAAGCAACTATTTAACTTGAATCATGTGCTTCCATGCAAGATTTCAATTCTTTTGATCGCTGACATGTTCTAAAATTTTTCAAACAGTTCTAAAGGAGACCACACAGAAGCCCAAAGAGGACCATCCAAAGCCACAAAATATGCATATGAGAAATGAACCCAAAATGAACCCAGCACCAAATAGGGACAATCACTTAATGGCCATTGGCAGAGCAGATCTAGATTTCATGGCTCCTCCTCCTCCTCCTCCTCCACCTCCACCTCCACCTCCACCCCCACCACCTCCTCCTCCTCCACCCCCTGTTGAGAATGTCATTGTTAAGCCAATTGTGCCTGCTGAAGTAAGCTCAGGGAAGCCTTCTCGTAAAACTCAGATCCCTCTCACTTCTGCTAGGTCCTTCAATATTGCATCACTTCAGCAATACACAAGCAGCTTTTCTCAAGAAAATCTTATAGGAGGCGGCATGCTGGGAAGTGTTTATAGGGCACAGCTTCCTAATGGAAAGGTGCGATCTTTTACCATGATTGGTGTTAGTTTTGGCAATTTATTTATGGTGATTGACGACGAGCCACAATATTCTATCTGGAGATTTGCTGTATTATTATATTAATTTTGTTAGTTTTATAGCTTTGTTTCTTCTCTCTCAAGTACTTTTTTAACCAGTTTCCTTTCCTTGTGTGCTCCTTTCCACAATTGTCCAAAACTCTGGTTTTCAACTGTTGACCATTACTGCAAATCCTTAAACAGAATATATCAATGAGCTTTGAAAGGTGAAAACTTATGGTGGTTCAGTGCATTTATCTCAAACCTCTCTATTATATGGTGCCATGTATCTGATCAAGCAAGTCAATTTTGTTGTAAGAAAAACATATCGCAGAGTGTCTGGCTTCTGATATTTGATGTAATTGGTTGCTGTTTTAGCTTCTTGCTGTCAAGAAACTCGATAAGAGGACTGCAGAGCAGCAGAAGGACGTGGAGTTTATTGAATTGGTTAACAATATTGATCGGATCCGACATGCTAATGTTGTTGAGCTCATGGGATACTGTGCAGAGCATGGTCAGAGGCTTCTGATCTATGAGTATTGCAGTAATGGCTCTTTGCAAGATGCACTACACTCAGACGATGAATTTAAAAAGAAACTTTCCTGGAATGCCCGCATTAAGATGGCACTTGAAGCTGCTAGAGCCTTAGAGTAAGTGAACTAGCCACTGAGATGAAACCACTTTTCCAACTCGAAAAAAAATCTTAACTAGTAAGAAACATGAATACAAAGAGTTTGTGTGCATGTATGGAGAGAGAGATTTGAAAAGCCGACAAATACAAGCTATCCGAAGGTATATGGGTTAAAAAGATATAACTAGGTATCCAATATGCTAGAAATGGTTTGTAGATTCAGGTCTATAAAATGGTCAATCATTCACCAACATATTTCAATGGGGTGAAGGTGGGAGGCACGCTTCTGCACACTGATTTTGTTGTTTTATGTGTGAAGGTATTTGCATGAGGTCTGTCAGCCACCTGTTATACACAGAAATTTTAAGTCTGCCAATGTTCTTCTTGATGATGATCTTGATGTTCGTGTCTCGGATTGTGGTTTGGCTTCATTAATATCATCAGGGTCTGTAAGTCAGGTAAGTAATGATCATACAATCAGGCAGTGATCCAGTTTGAAATGTGAACCATCTTGGGAGTTGACTTTCAGATGTGTTAGATTGAGTTACTTGACTGCAATTTATTGATTCTTAAAGAAGGGAATTTTGTTGAGCTAGTTGACTGATTTGTTAAACTTCTTTCAGTATTAGGAAAAAGTATTTCTGTTGGTGTAGGGATGTATATAGCCTTCTTGTTTCCATGTCTGCTTACTTCTCTAAAATTATTCCCCTCATTTTCAGTTGTCAGGCCAGCTGCTAACAGCTTATGGTTATGGGGCTCCAGAATTTGAATCAGGTATCTATACCATCCAGAGTGATGTTTACAGCTTTGGTGTGGTCATGCTGGAACTCTTAACTGGCCGGAAGTCTTATGACAGGTAAAATTGTAATGCATGCTGTGTTTGTTTTCCCAAGTGCAAAAGCATATGGTGCTTGTTATCCCAAGGCAAATTTTTTACTTATCTAATGATGTCCTCTTTTCAAATTTTGCCCAGGACACGGACTCGGGGGGAGCATTTTATAGTGAGATGGGCAATCCCCCAGCTCCATGACATTGACACATTGTCAAAGATGGTTGATCCCGCCCTTAATGGAGAATACTCTGCTAAATCTTTATCAAACTTCGCCGATATCATTTCTCGATGTGTTCAGGTGAGAATTATATTGCTGGTTTCGTTATGATTTCCTCAGACTTGGTACATTATTAACATGTGAATGCCACCTAGTTGCAGTCCAAGATTTTGTTTTCTGCCAAATATAGGATGATTACCTTTGCCTAACCTCAAGGTTACCATGCAGTCTGAACCAGAATTCAGGCCACAAATGTCTGAGGTTGTCCAGGATCTAACAGACATGATAAGGAGAGACCGCCCCAGCAATGAATCAATCGGCGGCTGAATGAAAAATCGGTACATAGAACTTATGATTCCACTTTGGAATGTGAAGCTGCAAAGTTGTAATCTCCCGGAATGTCAACACTAGAAGATGCATCATCAACTGTAAACAAATGCTGCAAACTAACACAATGACTGTTCACATCCCAGGTCCATACCTTTGAGAAGTCTTCAAGCTACCTCTGGACAGAATGTGAAAAATTCATTTTTCTTCTGGTCAACAATTTGTGATTCCGTTGTTCATTAAATTATGCAAAACAAAGTCTATTCCTGCTGGAATTTGCTAACCAATTGTTTTATATTATTATTCGTTTGTAATTCTTGACAGTGAAATTTTGTGGTAATGTATCTGTACCGAGTGAAACTTACATTTAGCTTCAGCCAAATCTATATGATTCTACCTTTCAAATACTCTTAATTTTACCTTGTATGCATCGTTGTGGTAGCTCAAGATAATGCAGCAATCGATTCTATACGTGCTACTTGCCTAATTTTATTGACGTAGGGGCGCGACAATTAGAACTACGGTCTGCAAGGCTATCTATGAGTATTGCACAGCTCTTCCTGTCTGCAGTCATCGAGATTTTATTGCATTAAAACGCTTTCTAATTCACCGAATCTCTGGCCGAATACCTTTTCTTGCAAGGAAGAACGTTGTATGCGTAACCAAGCAAACTGGTGAAAGATGCATGCATGCATTATAAGCCAGTGAAGCTTCAGTTTCATGTTTTCGATGCGTGGCCCAAAATACAAGATAGAGTTACAAAAACGTTATATAGCCTGCTGTGCATGTAGGCTATAGCCCACAGGCACAGGTAATTGACTCAACAGACACACAGCTACTGCCATTGTGCCATGAGTTTGGTCTTAAGTTATTTAAACTGTTGAAAATAATGATGCCCCTTCACATCTTTCCCAGCTCCTTAAATTATTTTGTTTTATGAAATGAAAATTATAAATGACATGTTAGAACTCGTCTTATAAAATCTTATATTATATTTTTTTCCCCTTCCAAATGCTTAGAAGCTCTATAACCTCGCTGGCAAGCTCAATTTGAGTCGCTCATGAACCTAACCAAGCTAAGCCAAACCAAGCTTTAGTGCTCGAATTAGCTTAGCCACCGTTGAAAGAGTGTATAATAATTCCGAAGATGAACACGACTGAGTGATCTGTCAAAGCTACAAAATGTAAGAAATTCTTTGGTAGGGGAGCGTTCTGCTCAGAGGGAAACACCGGCACTAGCAAAGATTGATGATAAAGTGAAAGCGAAAATGTGGGCTTGAATAACACAAAATTGGTGAGAATCCAATGCACTCACCCTGGCCTGTCATCAACTTTAACATCGACAGGAAGTTAACATCTCATTATGCGAAGTGATCAGGAAAAAAAAAGAAAAAAAGAAAAGGAAAAGCGTGAACAGCAGGATTCGAACCTGCGCGGGCAGAGCCCACATGATTTCTAGTCATGCCCGATAACCACTCCGGCATGTCCACCTTGTTGCAGGCGTTCGGATTTATATACAATTTACTTTTAAAGACAAAGGCATGACCTTTTCTTAAGAATGAAGCAGACGTACAAGAGCCCAAAAAACATGTACCTGGAGTGTATGTGTGAAAAAGGGTGAAGTAGAAAACCAGCAATGTCTTAGAATTTATAATCTCCCATCCAATTGGTGTGGCAAGAAGATAAGAACAGTTTGGCAAAACAAGATCTAAGTAGAGAGATTTTTTTATCAACTATATATACATAAACACCATGTCATGGTGATGACAGGAATCAATTGAATCAAAGTTAGAAGACATGGCCATGACAAAAATCGCGCGGATCTAATTATAATTTTGATCCTTCTTCGTGGTCCAATTGAAGATAGGTATATGTTTTCATGGTTAGATGGCATGCTTTATGGGACTTGATTTTGATATTTGATTATTATAATTTTCAGGTGTTGGCTAAAATGGTTATTGATTTGATTTGATTATTTTATGTGTATTTATCCCTCGTTAATATACGTGTAAAAAATATTTGTCTATTATTAATATTACAAGGATGAAACAACTTTACAACTATTTTATTCAAGCAAAAAGACAAGTTTTAGAAGGTATAAAAACCACCTAAGTAAAAAAGGTGGATAATTTCTCTATTATTAAAATATACACATAACACCATTTTCCCTCACAAAACATTTATTATATACCTAAAAAAATAGTTTTAGTCTCGAGATTTAATGTTTTTTTTTTGTATATTTATTATACTCTCTCACCGTAAATATATTAACTTAAGCATTTAAGAATATTTAAATCCATCAAAATGTATTGTTTTGCTGGCACTAAGCTTCCTAGTTATATTAACAATAATTTTATTCCTAAATATATTAGAATTTCAAAACATTTTTGTGTATTTATTGCTAACGCGTGCCTGGAGAATACCTTAACAAAAGGGCGTGACAAGAAGAATTAGTGTCTGCAAGACCTTTATGATACTGATAAAAAAAAATTAAATTAAAAAAATCACTTCTGATTCAGACATTTATACACCAGAGAACCAAGGAGAAGTTGTAGTGTTAGAATAATGGTCTGGAAAATTAAAAAATGATCAACCTTGTGATATTCTACTAATTACACCTTCCCCTGCAATGCACGCCACTATTTGAATTAAAAAAAAAAAAAAAGAGGTTTGCTCCCTCTGTGGTCTCAGGTTCGAGCCCTGTGATTTTCATATGATGGCCACTAGAGACTTATATGGTCGTTAATTTCAGGACCCGTGGAATTAGTCGAGGTACGCGCAAACTGGCTCGGACACCCACGTTAAACTAAAAAAAAAAAATGGTAACCTCACCTCTCTGTAAAGGGGTGTTTATGAAAACGAATCCTTTGATTATGATGACGACCACTGGGACATAGAGATTGTTACATACAGTGTGATAATTTTTTTTTTTAAAAAAATATATTAAAATAATTTATTTTTATGTTTTTATATATTAATACATCAAAATAATTTTAAAATACTAAAAAATATATAATTTAAAGCATTTTTTTTCAAAACTTGATAAAAAATTGATTCAACTGCAGTTTCAAACGATACCATAATATTAAATTATGAGGTTAATCTTTGATTAACCATAATGTTTTTTTTTTATTGGTCTTGACCTGACCATATTTATACCATGGGAATCATAGCTCTAAGAAGTGTTGGATTAATATCTTATTTAATTTAATTAAAAATATAATCTTGATTAGGTTTTTAATTTTAAATTTTTTGAATTAATCAAGATAATAAAACCGGGTTTAATAACTATACCATAGAATGAGTAGGAAAAAACTGAAGAAACTATAGGGTGACCCGCATGGCTAATTGTTTAATAAATAAGCTTGAACTGACTGCAAAACTAAATTGATTGTGACATCTTGATGCAGATCATGCATACCTTTCAATTTTTTTTTAAAATATTCCTTTCAAAGGCCATTTTCTCAGGGAAGAAGACTCCTTTCCTGTATTTGTCTACAAGTCACACAGAGAAGGTTCTGGTTGATAATAAATAATTATAATAATAAGGTGAAATAATCTCTTATTAATTAAGACTTGAGAATCCATGACAGGAAGAGAAAGGTCAGGTTTTCCTAATTAATTAAGGAAATTGATACGTATCATTCAAACAAGAAGGTTCAAATTATCCTCTCATGGATATTGTTTACTTGGAAGCAAAAAATATTCGTGTCAATAAAATGTTTTTCGATGAAAAACAAATTATTCTAATTAAAACTTCATCTACACTTATGTATTAACTCATATGTGATAAAATATATATTTCAATCATGAGGGGTGTAACTCAACTGGTCATGTTCTAAATTTGCTCCTTAAAGATCACCAGTTCGAGTTTTACAAATCTTAGGATCACTGGAGACTTACATGGTCGTTAACTTCAGGATCCGTGGAATTAGTCTACGTGCACGCAAACTGGCCGGACACCTACGTAAATCAATATATATATATATATATTTTTTTTCTTGTATATTATATATGAATATTGATCTTTCATGAAAAAACCCTTCAATCATTAAAGATTTTTAAGTTTTTGTTTCAATTAAGAAATCTCGTAATTTTCTAGCAAAAGTTGTGTTATGGGTCGGATTAATTTTTTTTAACGTAACAAAAATGTCTTAGTTATTAAAAATTATTTGACATTGTTATTAAACACAGGTTAATGAGTTTAATATTTTTATCTTACACAAATAAAATCT
>Ga0307509_10011709_pt1 | contig 10585 bp, 10 predicted proteins | sample 10_EM_MG_FD_202245 | JGI IMG/M metagenome (GOLD analysis project Ga0307509, IMG submission 202245) | Populus trichocarpa ectomycorrhiza microbial communities from riparian zone in the Pacific Northwest, United States - 10_EM | ecosystem: Host-associated > Plants > Roots > Unclassified | place...
CGCGCGGCTGATCATTCGCCGGCACGTCGACTACTGCCGTACCGCCTCCGCCGTCTGTCCTTCCGTACGCCCCTGACCCACGTCGGCCCCACGGGCCGTCCGTCTCGACGCGTTCTCGGAAGGAACCTCCATGTCCGGCTCCGCTCTGCGGCTCGCCCTCGAAATCGACGGCGACGGCGCCCATCCCGTCGCCTGGCGCCGCGCCGCCCACTCGCCCGACCACCTGCTGAGCCCGCGCCGGGTGGCCCGTGTCGCCGCCGACGCGGAGAACGCCGGGTTCACCCTGCTCACCCTGGAGGACGGCGCGCTCCCGCCCGGCACCGGCCCGGACGTGGTCGGCCGGATCGGTGCGGTGGAACGGGCCGCGTTCGTCGCCGCGTCGACGAGTGTCGTCGGCATCGCGCCGGTCGTGCCGCTCACCTACGCCGAACCGTTCCATGTCTCCAGCCAGTTGGCGTCCCTGGACCACATCTCGATCGGGCGTGCCGGGTGGGTGGTGAGCGAGGAGACGCGGCCCGAGGCAGCCTCCGTATGGGGGCGCCCGCTCGTCGACGGGGCCGCGGCCCGCGCCCGCGAGTCGCGTGACGGCGTCGAGGTCGTCCGCGCGCTGTGGGACTCCTGGGAGGACGACGCGGTCATCCGCTCCGTCGCCACCAGCCGCTACCTCGACCGCGACCGGCTGCACTACGTCGACTTCATCGGCGACACCTATACGGTGAAGGGTCCGGCGATCGTGCCACGCCCGCCGCAGGGCCAACTCGTCGTCCTCGGCGACCCCGGCCGGGTGCCCGCCGGGCAGCTCGACGTCGCTCTCGTCGAGGGCCGTGATCTCCTGGAAGTCACCTCCGGCGCGGCCACCGCCGGAACGCCCCTCGCCTTCGCCGAGATCGAGGTCGCCCTCGACACCGCCCACGCCACCGCCGAGGAACGCGTCGCCGATCTCGAACGCCACGCGCCCTGGCCCGACCGGGGACGGCTGCGCCACATCGGCTCGGCCGCCGGACTCGCCCTGCTGCTGGGGGAGTTGAGGGGAGTGGTGGATGGAGTGCGGCTGCATCCGCTGGTGCTGGACGAGGACCTCCCGGAACTCTCCCGGCTCGTCCTGCCGCACCTCTTCGAACGACGGCACGCCGTACGGCCCCTGCCCGCCGCGACCCTCCGCACTCACCTGGGCCTGGACCGGCCCGCGAACCGGTACGTCGCCGCGGCCGTCCAGGAGGAAGCCCGATGACCCGCACCGACCCCCTCGACGTCCCACGCCCGGACGCGCAACTCCACCTCGGCGTCTTCTTCCAGGGCGTCAACCACTGGACCGTCTGGTCCGACCCGGCCAGCGGTTCCCAGATCGACCCCGCCAACTTCCGGCGCGTCGCCCGGACCGCCGAACGCGGCCTGTTCGACGCGTTCTTCCTCGGGGAGGGGCTGCGGCTGCGCGAGGTCGACGGACAGATCCACGACCTCGACGTCGCCGGACGGCCCGACGCCATCACCCAACTCGCCGCGCTGGCCGCCGTGACCGACCGCATCGGCCTGGTCAGCACCTCCAACACCACCTTCAACGAACCCGCCGACCTCGCCCGCCGCCTCTCCGGCCTCGACCTGCTCTCCGAGGGCCGCGCCGGCTGGAACGTGGTGACCACCGACAACGCCTGGACCGGCGCCAACTTCCGCCGCGGCGGCTACCTCGACCACGCCGACCGCTACCGGCGCGCCGAGGAGTTCCTCACCGTCGCCCGCGCCCTCTGGGACGGCTGGACGGACGCGGCCGTCTCCGGCTCGGCCGCCGCCCCGGCCTGGGCGGCACCCGACGCCGTACGCCAAGTCCGCCACCAGGGACCGCAGTTCGACGTCGACCTCGCCCCCACCCTGCCGCGCAGCGCCCAGGGACACCCGGTGATCTTCCAGGCCGGGGACTCCGGCGAGGGCCGTGACTTCGCCGCCCGCAACGCAGACGTCATCTTCTCCGCTCACGGCAACGACTTCGACGACGCGCTCGCCTTCGCCGACGACCTGCGCAGCCGGCTGCGGGCCGCCGGCCGCCCCGAGGGCGATCTGCGCATCCTCCCGGGCACCGAGATCATCATCGGCGCCACGGAGGAGGAGGCCCTGGAGAAGAAGCGCTGGATCCGCCTCCAACAGGTCACTCCCGCAACAGCGTTGGGCATCGCCGGGCTCCTGTGGGGCATCGACCTCTCCGGTCGTGACGCCGACGGACCGCTGCCCAAGGAGGACCCGGTCGTCGCCGAGAACGACGGCTCCTTCGGCGCACGGCGCATCGCCGACCCGCGCCAAGTCGTCGCCGAATGGCGGGAGAAGGCCGACGCGAACCGCTGGTCGCTGCGCGAGACCGTCATCGCGCTCGGCCCCCAGCGCGGACATGTCGGCACCCCGGAGGGACTGGCGGACAAGTTCGCCCACTTCGTCCGGCACGGCGCCGTCGACGGCTTCAACGTCACGCCGTACCTGATCCCCGACGGCCTGGACGACATCGTCGACCTCCTCGTCCCCGCACTCCAGGAACGCGGCGTCTACCGCACCGAGTACACCGGCACGACCCTGCGCGAACACCTGGCCCTGCGCGAACCGCTCACGCAGCGCGGGCAGTTGGGCTGACCCACGGCCGCGGTGGCCACCGTCCGCCTGCGCACGGTGGCCACCGCAGGGGTGTTTCAGCGGTCCAGCAGGCGCAGACCCAGGGCAGTCGCCGAGTGCCGTACGAACTGGCCGTCCCGGTGACTGGCGATCAGACCTCCGTCGCGCAGCACACCGAGCTGGTAACTGGCGCTGGGTAACGCGATGTTGGCCGCCGAAGCCACCTCGGACGTCGTCCGCGGACCATGACCGGCCAGATGCGCCAGTACGGCCGTCCGGGTGCGGCCGAGCAGTCGCTCCAGCCCGTCCTTGCTCGCGCGGACGATCTCCAGGGGCTGCTTGGCGACCGGGTAGACGAGCACGGGCCCGAGCGTGGGGTCCGCGAGGCCGGTGGGCCTGCGCCAGCAGAAGTATGACGGGACGAGCAGCAGGCCCCGCCCCTCCAGGTGCAGTTCGCGGTCGACGGGATAGTCCACCTCCAGCACGGGAGCGTGCCAACGGGCGTGCGGGCGCAGGCTGTTGAGGAGGGCGGAGGTGCCGCCGTCGAGGAGAGCGCGGGAGCGCAGTTCGACATCGTCGACGACCGCTGCCCGGACCCGGGGCCAGTACGGTTCGAGCAGAGTCCCGCAGGACAGTTCCAGGGCTCGCGTCAACGCCCCCAGGGCCCTGGTCCCCGGCCGGTCGAGGGTGGAGACCCACGAGGGCAGCGGACGGGACTCGGCGAGCCGGGACAGCTCGCGGGTCAACCGGGCGCGGGAGGTGGCCCGTACCTCGTCGAGACCGTCGGCCAGACCACCGGCCGTGACGGACGGTGTGAGGAAGTCGGGGATGTAACCCACCGGAGGAATCAGCGTCCGCAACGGCACCAGGGCGCGCCCGGCCCGAGGGTCCCTGGCCAGCCCGTCGCGCACGGAGCGGCGCCAGTGCCCGAATTCGAGCGCCCCCTGTCGGCTGTCCAACCGGCAGACACCACACACGAGTTCCCACAGCGTATGGGGTTGACGGGCGACCCGGACGCTCTGCAGGTCCCGTGAGGTGAAGTGGATTCGGAGCATACGGCCTCATTCCCGCGCGAGGTCAGTGCGCGTGATCGGTGGGGGGTCGGGCCGCACAGAAAAGCGGCGCGCCTCTCATGGTGACGACTGAGAGGCGCGCTTGGTTGTCGGGCCGGGTCTCAGACTCCGCCCCGTTCCCGCGGAATCTTCTGCCCCGCTTCGACGGCGACCGGCAGGCGGTTCTCCGCCGGTGGCAGGGGGCAGGTGGCCAGGTCGGTATAGGCGCAGGGGAGGTTGGCCGCGCGATTGAAGTCCAGGACGACCGTGCCGTCGGCGGCGGGCGGGGTGAGCGCGAGGGCCCGGTTCGCGGCGTAGGTGGTCACTCCGGAGGTGGCGTCCGTGAAGAGAACGAGCAGCGAGCCGGGACCACGTCCGGGGAACGCGGTCAGGGCCAGCGGATGTCCGTCCAGTTCGAAATCGACCCGGCCCGGGGCGTCGTACACGTGCTCCAGACCCTCGACCGCCGCGCCCACGGTCGTCGGACGCGGTGTCTCGAAGGCGGTGTACCGACCCCGCACCACCCAGCGCGGATCCGGCGCGTAGGCGGGGGTACCGGCGAAGGCGGTGCGCAGCGGCGCGTCCGGATGCCGGGGCCGGACGATGTCGTGCCCGCCGCGCCGGGCCACCTCGATCACGGCGTCGCCCCACACCGCGTCGACACCGCCCCGCTCGGGCAGCACGCCGAACCGGTGCTCACCCCGCACGGGCGTGCCCGCCACGACGAGTTCCTCACCGTCGTCGAGGGTTACGGCGACTCCCTCGGCGTCGGTCCACCAGGCACCCGGCGCGTCCGGGAACCGCTGCGGCCGGTCGTCGAGCCAGTGCAGTCCGGTGATCGCCAGGAATCCGTGCGGGGCGGCGAGCCGTTCCTCCTGACCGCGGTACCACTCCAGCCATTCCTGGGCGAAGGCCTGCAGATCCGTCGTAGGGACGTCAACGGTCACGATCACTCCTTCGTCGCACGAGGCAAGGCCTCGAAACGGGGTCCTGCCAGGGGCAACCCCGGCCGCCCGGCGGGGGATTCCAGCCGTGTGTGACAGCTTCGTGTCGGGATGGAGCGCGACCCGGTCGGTCAGTGGGCGCTGTCGGTGGCGAAGTCGGGGAGTTCGGTGGACAGCAGTTGCTCGGCGCCGTGGTCGAGGAGTCGCTGCATCTCGGTGGAGCGGGGCAGCATCGTCTTCTCGTAGGCGTGGATCGCGTCGTCGACGGTGTCGTGGTGCGCGAGGGCGAGGGCGAGTTCGCAGGCGTCGAGCATGGCGAGGTTGACGCCGACGCCGAGCGGGGGCATGAGGTGGGCGGCGTCGCCGAGCAGGGTGACGGTGGGGTTGTGCTCCCAGGTGTGCGGGACGGGCAGGGCGTTGATGGGGCGGTCGACGTAGCGGCCGTCGTTGTCGCCGATCAGGCGGCGCAGGGCCGGTGACCAGTCGCGGAACCGCTCCAGGAGCAGCGCCCGGATGCGGTCGGTGTCCTCGATGGTCAGGCCGCTCGCGGTGATCCAGTCGGCGGGGACGTGCTGGATGACGTAGACGCGGATGTGGTCGCCGCTGCTGCGCTGGGCGAACAGGGCGCGGTCGCCGTCGGCCGCGGCGGCGCTGCCCCGGCCGACGAGTTCGGCGATGTCCGGGTGCCGGTTCTCGACGTCGTGGAACCAGGCTTCGAGAAAGCTGACACCGGTGTACTCGGGGGTGGCGGGGGAGAGGGCGCGGCGGACCTTGGACCAGGCGCCGTCCGCGCCGATGACGAGGTCGGCCTCGACGGTGGTGCCGTCGGTGAAGCGCAGCCGCCGGGGCCCGTCGTCGGGGCCGTCGACGGACTGGAGGGTGTGGCCCCAGCGCACTGTTCCGGGCTGAAGCGAATCGAGGAGCAGATCCCGCAGTTGGCCGCGGTCGATCTCCGGCTTGAACCGGTCGCCCTCTTCGGCGATGTGGTGGAAGAGGAGCGTGCCCCGTGGGTCCAGCTGTCGCATTTCCTGCCCCTCGGGGCGGGCGAGCCGGAAGAACTCCTCCAGCAGGCCGGCTTCGCGCAGGGCGATCTGGCCGTTGTCCTCGTGCAGATCGAGGGTGCCGCCCTGGTCACGGAGGTCGGGACCTGACTCGTGGTCGTGGACGGTCGCGGTGATGCCGTGCAGTTGAAGGATGCGGGCGCAGGTCAGGCCGCCGGGACCGGCGCCGATGATCGCGATACGGGGGGTGGGGGTGGTGTTCATGGTGGTGCTCCGTTCGGGTCGCGCGACGCCGCACCGAGGCGCGTGGGTGCGGTCAGCTAGTTGAGGTGGCGGGGGCGGACAGGATCGCGCCGGTCGGGAAGATGTGGTTACGAGAGGCGGCCGGGCGATGCCTCGCGGCCACGGCTCCAGAAAAGCACACCAACCCAATAAGTGCAACGACTCAACTTTTAAAGTCGGTCCATTGTTAGGGGTAGGATGGCAGTCATGACCGAGACCCGGAGCGTGCCCGTCCCGGTGGGACGCCGCGAGCGCAAGAAGGCCGCCACCCGCCAGTCCATCGCCGACGCCGCCCTGCGACTGTTCCTGGAGCGCGGGTACGACGACGTCGGCATCCGCGAGATCGCGGATGCCGCCGACGTCTCGACGACCACCCTCTTCAAGCACTTCCCCGTCAAGGAAGCCCTGGTCTTCGACGAGGACGCCGACCAGGAGGCCCGCCTGCTCGCCGCCGTACGTGAACGCCCCGGCGGCCAGTCGATCCCGGCCGCGCTGCGCGACCACGCACTGCGCCACCGCCGGGCCGCGGCCGACGGCGACCCCCGCTTCGCCGCCTTCTTCGAGCTGGTCGACAGCACCCCGGCCCTGCGGGACTACGTCCAGGGCATGTGGCTGCGCCACGCCGCCGCCCTGGCTCAGGTCATCGCCGAAGAGAGCGGCCTTCCCTCCGGCGACCCCGCCTGCACCGCCCTGGCCCACTTCGCCCTCGAAGCCCCGCGCGCCTCCCGAGGGCACCCCGACACCGACGAGGCCATCACCCGCGCCTTCGACCTGCTCGACAACGGCTGGCAGGCGCTCGCCCGCCCCTGAATCAGGCCTGGTCGCTCACGAACTGCTCCACCTTCAGGTCGGTGAGCGAGTCCATCGCGTCCAACTGCTGGGCGGCTGCCACGAGTTGATCGTATTCGGCGCGGCGGATGGGGATACGGAAGCACTCGATCACGTGCGCGAGGTCGTCGATGGCCATGTCGGTCTCGTCGTTCTCGATCAGGTCGATGACCGTGGCCAGTGATCTCGTGGGTCGCGCGTCGATGCCCGCTCGACGCGAGAGGCTCTGCGCAACCGAACGGATGAGCGCCTCGGGCGAGTTGGGTGCTTCGATGTGAGGGAGATGTTCTCTCCGTCTGCGAAATCGCATGTCAGTCAACCTCGTTGAGCTTTGCGGCGGCCACGTCGAAGACGAAGCCTCGGAACACATCCAGGATGGGCGACGCCGGCTCAACTTGTTCGCGATGGACGCCTTGTTGGCGCGAGTCGAAGTGAAACGCGGCTCACCGGGCAGGCGTTCCCATGCACATGCCGTCATCGACGGCTGTTGTGTTCCGGGACTGTCGAAGGATGTTGAAGATCATTGATGGAGAGCCGAAAAACGGAAGAGAAGAAGAGGGAAGAGAAGAAGAGGGAAGAGAAGAAGCAGGCGCCGAGACGCAAGGTGCTCGACCTGACCGCGGTGCAGGTGGTGGCGAGTGCGCTCGCCACCGTGGTGGGCGCGGTGCTGGCGTCCTTGCTGGGGGTGACCGGGACGATCATCGGTGCCGCCGTGGTCAGCACCAGCGCGACCACCGGTGCCGCCGTCTTCCAGCACGCCTTCCGGCGGACGGGTGAGGGGATCCGCAGACGGGTGCCGTCGGTGGCGATGGCTCTGACGCCGAGTGAGGAGCGGGCGATGCAGCGCGCGGACGCCCGGGCGGCGTTCGCCCGGCCGGACGACACCCCGGCCGGTGACACGACACCGACGGTCACCCCTTCCGACGACGAGTCGGTGACCACCTTCCGGACCGGCTCCTTCCGGAAGTCCATCGGCTGGAAGAAGTTCGCGCTGGCGACAGGTCTGGTGTTCGCCCTGGCGATGGTCACGGTGACTGCGGCCGAGCTGGTCATGGGCAAGCCGATAGCCGCCGCGGTACGGAACGAATCGGGCAACGGCACGTCGATGGGCGGCGGTTCGGCCGGGACGCCCGCTCCCGCACACCGCCCGACACCCACACCGCTCGCGTCCGGCGGTGCGGGGTCGCAGCCGGACGGCTCCGCCTCGCCGTCCGCGAGCGCTGAGCCGGACACGAGCCCCAGTACCGGAGCGGGCGCCGGTGAGAGCACCGGCTCCAGCCCCGAGACCTCGGCGTCGACCGTGCCGTCCGCGAGCAGCGGCGCCGTCAACAGCGCCGACGCCACTGCTCGTTGAGCCCTCCTCCGGCTGAACGCAGGCTGTCGTACGAAGGCGGGTCGACCCTACCGAGGTGTCCGATTCGCCTCGACCGGCGCACGGTCGGCGGGAGGGTCGGGAAGGGCGAGCTGCCTGCCGAACCTCCGTGCGGCGAGGAGGGCGAGCAGGGCCGTGAGTGCCGCCAGTGCGGCGAGAACGGCCAACAGCCCCGCCGACCAGGGCGGCACGGCGGTGATCCGCAGCGCCTGGGACAGCCGCGTGGAGTGGAACCGTCCGTCGAACAGCTGGATCGCCGCCAACGCGGCCGGTACCACCGTGGACACGGCGAGCACGGGCAGCCCGCCTTGGAGAACCATCGCCGCCGCCAGCAGGACGCACAGGATCGAGACCCCGAGTGCGAAACCGTAGGCGGCACCCGAGGCTCCGTCCCGGTGCAGCGGGAAGTAGGACAGCCCGCACAGCAGGAGCGCCGCCGCCGCGAACAGCCGTGGCCAGACCGGGAGTTCGGCGCGCCGGGCCGCCGTGGGCGAAGGCCGTGGACGTCGCTGGCGTGCCGGACGGTCGCCTGGGTGCTCCGGCTCGCGGGCGCTTGCCGGGACCGGTCCGGTCGTCTCCGACCTGACGTCGGCCGGGACGGTGGACCGATCTGCCGCCGTTCCCGAGGCCTGGACGGGTGGGTCCTGTTCCTCGGCCAGGCGGCCGATCAACTGGACGAGTTCCTCGACGGGCCGGCCGGCCGCGGCCCGTACCGCCTCCTCGCCGCAGTGCGGTTCCAGCGGGGCCCGGTGCAGCAGGGCCATCAGCCGGGTGACTTCCTCCACCGGTCGGGACTCGGCCGCCGCGCGGATGGTCTCGTCGGCGGAGTCGAGATGGCGCGGTGGCTGTGTCAGCAGCGTCACGAGGCGCGTCACGTCCTCCACGGACCGGTCGACACCGATCGCCCGCAGGGCGTCGACGGTGGCCTGCGCGTACTTCGGGGACTGCTCCAGCAACGTGATGAGCTGGAGAACTTCCTCCAACGGCCGGTCGGTTACCGCGGCATGCACCAGGCTGTGCATCGGATCGACGTACTCACCCTCGGTGTTGTCGTGAGGTATGTCGTGTTGGTCCGGGCTGGGCAGGAAAGAGCGGGTGGTCATGCTCGGCTCCATGAAGAGGGTGATGCTGCTATCGCCCCCCGAAGCGCGATGAACAAGCTGATCCTTTCCAGTAGTAGGCGCCTGCCGTCCGCGCCGCCATGCGGATGGGCCACTCGTGTGACGTACGCAGGTCGCGCATCCCGGCACAGGCCTGATTGACGGTCCGGAGAGCCGCGCCGTACTCTCCCCCTGTAGTGAAGGCATAAGGAAGCTGGTGGAATTCCAGCACGGTCGCGCCACTGTGAGCCCGCCGCCGGAAGGTGGTGGGCGAGTCAGACACTGAACCCTCACTCGCCCGTACACGCAAGGGACGCACGATCCCGAAGGAGGGCTCACCTTGAGCAGCATTTCCACATCCCGTCCGGTGTCCACGCCGGTTGTCCTGCCGATCTCGAAGTCGATCGTCTGGCTGGTCGGCACCGCGCTGATCGCGCTGGCCGTCTACTACTTCGTCGGCGTCGACCAGGGCGCCGTGTCGGTGTTCGGCAACGACACGCACGTCCACGAGTTCGTCCACGACGCCCGTCACTTCCTCGGCTTCCCCTGCCACTGACCCTCCGCCGGCACCTGGACGTACGGACAACTCGACATGGAAAAGAAGCTCATACTGCGCGGCGTTCTCGCCGGCGCAGTCGCGGGCCTGCTCGCCTTCGTGTTCGCGCGGATCTTCGCCGAACCACAGATCGCCAAGGCCATCGACTACGAGAGCGGCCGTGACGCCGCCCAGAACGCCCTGGACAAGGCGGCCGGCCTGCCCGTCGAGGGCCACGAACATGAACTGTTCAGCCGCACCATCCAGGCCAACGTCGGCATAGGTGCCGGCATGATCCTCTTCGGCATGGCGATGGGCGCCCTGTTCGCCGTCGCCTACACCGTCTGCCTCGGCCGCACCGGCGGTCTGCGGGCACGCAACCTCGCGCTTCTCGTCGCCGCCGGCGGCTTCCTCGGCATGTACCTGGTGCCGTTCCTGAAGTACCCGGCCAACCCGCCCGCGATCGGCCACGAGGAGACCATCCAGCAGCGCAGCGCGCTGTACCTGATCATGGTCGTGTGCTCCGTGGCCTTCCTCGCGGGCGCCGTCTATCTCGGCAAGCGGCTCCAGGCCCGGTTCGGCAACTGGAACGCCAGTCTCCTCGCGGGTGCCGCGTTCGTCGTGGCGATCGGGATCGTCATGCTGCTGCTGCCGCAGCTCGGCCATCTGTCGTACAACAAGGCCAACTTCGGCAACCAGGCCACCGAGACGCCGCTGCCGCTGAAGGACTCGAAGGGCACCATCGTCTACCCGGGCTTCCCGGCCGACGTGCTCTTCAACTTCCGCTTCTACTCCGTCGCCGCGCAGCTCATCCTCTGGACGGCCCTCGGCCTGATCTTCGCCCCGCTCGCCGAACGGCTCCTCAAGCCCGCGCGCCCA
>Ga0307509_10011710_pt1 | contig 10585 bp, 9 predicted proteins | sample 10_EM_MG_FD_202245 | JGI IMG/M metagenome (GOLD analysis project Ga0307509, IMG submission 202245) | Populus trichocarpa ectomycorrhiza microbial communities from riparian zone in the Pacific Northwest, United States - 10_EM | ecosystem: Host-associated > Plants > Roots > Unclassified | place...
GGGTCCGGGGCGGCCCCGTCCCCCTTGCCGCTCCCGCCGTCCGCGAACAGGCTCAGGTCCGTCGGGATCGGGGCGGTGTCCGACGGTGCCCGGAGGGTGGGGAGGACCGACGTCTCCTGCGCAGGGATCGGCGACGGCGTCACCGCGCGCAGCAGCATCGTCTCCTCGACCGCCGGCAGCCGCTGTGTCTCACCCTCGGGAGCCACCGGTGTCGCCGGAGGCGTCTGCTCCTGCGAGGTGCCGTCCAGTTCCACATACGGTCTGATCCGCAGCGGGTCGAAGTCCTCCGCCGCTGCCGCCTCCGCCGTGCGCGCGTCGCGCAGCGCGTCCGACGCCCGTTGGGTGCAGGCGCAGGACGGGGAGCCGTCGGCTGCCCGGGGTGCCCCGCACTGCGGGCATATGTGGCCCTTCGCCTCGTTCACGTGTTCGTCCCTCCCCGTCGAACTCCAGAGGTTATGCGGATCTCCTTCACGCCGTCTCCTCCGACCCCCGGAATGCGAGCTTCCAACCGGACTCGACAGGCCGTAACCGGCCATACCGATCACCATGGATGTGTAACGAGAGCCGCAGGAGGTCTTCATGGCCGGCGATGCGCACGGTATGACGGGGAATGTGCACGACGCGCAGCCACCGGAGGGGCCCCCACAGCGGGGCAGTTCCGCTCAGGAACACGTGTCGGGCAACGTCCTCGTCTCGATCGGGGCGCTGCTCCTGGGGCTGCTGCTCGCCGCCCTCGATCAGACCATCGTGTCGACCGCCCTGCCGACGATCGTCAGCGATCTCGGCGGCCTCGAACACCTCTCGTGGGTCGTCACGGCGTATCTGCTCGCCTCGACCGCCGCGACCCCGCTGTGGGGCAAGCTCGGCGATCAGTACGGCCGGAAACGGCTGTTCCAGATCGCGATCGTGATCTTTCTCATCGGGTCCGCGCTCTGCGGCGCGGCGCAGAACATGCCCCAGCTGATCGGCTTCCGGGCGCTCCAAGGTCTCGGCGGCGGTGGGCTGATCGTGCTGTCGATGGCGATCGTCGGTGATGTCGTATCGCCGCGTGAACGCGGGCGCTACCAGGGGCTGTTCGGTGCCGTGTTCGGCGCGACCAGCGTTCTCGGGCCGCTGCTCGGCGGGCTGTTCACCGAGCATCTCAGCTGGCGCTGGGTCTTCTACATCAACCTCCCCGTCGGCGTCGTCGCCCTCGCCGTCATCGCGACCGCCCTGCACATCCCGCGCAGGTCGACCCGGCACGTCATCGACTACCTCGGCACCTTCCTCATCGCCGCGGTCGCCACCTGCCTGGTCCTCGTCGCCTCCCTCGGCGGCACCACCTGGGATTGGGGATCGCCGCAGATCATCGGGCTCGCGGTACTCGGTGTGGCGCTCATCGTCGCGTTCGTCGCCGTCGAGCGGCGGGCCGCCGAACCCGTCCTCCCACTGAAACTGTTCCGCGTCCGCACCTTCACGCTCGCCGCCGTCATCAGCTTCATCGTCGGCTTCGCGATGTTCGGCGCGATGACCTATCTGCCGACCTTCCTCCAGGTCGTCCAGGGCATCACCCCGACCATGTCCGGCGTCCACATGCTGCCGATGGTGTTCGGCATGCTGATCTCGTCCACCGGCTCCGGCCAGGTCGTCAGCCGCACCGGCCGCTGGAAGGTGTTCCCCATCGCGGGCACCGGCATCACCGCCCTCGGTCTGCTCCTGCTCCACCGGCTCGACGAGGGCAGTTCCACCGCCGAGATGAGCGCGTACTTCTTCGTCTTCGGGCTCGGACTCGGCCTGGTCATGCAGGTGTTGGTACTCATCGTGCAGAACGCCGTCTCGTACGAGGATCTCGGTGTCGCCACTTCCGGCGCGACCTTCTTCCGGTCCATCGGCGCCTCGTTCGGCGTCGCCATCTTCGGCACGGTCTTCGCGAGCCGGCTGGGTGACAAGCTCACGGACGCGCTCCGGGGGACCTCGCTGCCGCCGGGCGTCACACCGGACGGGCTTGAGTCCGATCCGCGTGGGATTTCCCAACTGCCGGTCGCGGTACGGCCGGAGGCCCTGCACGCGTACGCCTCTTCGATCACCGACGTGTTCTTGTACGCCGCTCCCGTCGCCCTCGTCGGCTTCGTCCTGGCATGGTTCCTCAAGGAGGACAAACTGCGCGGCTCGGTCACGGCGCCGGATGTCACCGAGACCCTCGCCAGCAACCCCGTCCAGCGGTCCTCCTACGACGAGGTGTGCCGCGCGCTGTCCGTGCTCGGCACACGGGAGGGGCGCCGCGAGATCTACAAGACGATCACCGCGAAGGCGGGCTACGACCTTCAGCCCGCGGCGAGTTGGCTGCTGCTGCGCATCAAGCGGGACGGCTGGGCGGAACCGGGTGTGCTCGCCGAGCGCAGCTCCGTGCCGTTGCCCGTCATCCTCGCCGCGGTCCGTCAGATCGAGGGGCGGGGGCTCGCCGTACGGGAGGGTCTCGACCTCCAACTGAGCGAGCAGGGAAGGGAAGTGGCCGAGAAGCTGGCGCAGGCTCGTGAGGAGTCTCTCGCGGAGACTCTGGGGGACTGGTGGGGGCCGGATCGGCCTACCGATCTGATCCAGTTGGTGAAGGAGCTGAACGGGGAGTTGTGCGGGTCGGATCGGGAGCAGCCGCATAACGGGGCGGCTAGCAAGGTTGGTTGAGGTTTTTTGGGACCGGTGTTTTGAGGGGTGCCGGGTGGCTGGTGTCTGGGCCGGTGTTGAGTCGGTGCCGCGTGGGTGGGCCTGTGCTGGGTGGTGTTGCGTGGGTGGGCCGGTGTTGGTCAGGCACCCACGCGGGCACCTCTTTTGGTTCGGTCGCCTTCGGGGCGCTCTAAGCCGGTGTCGAGAGCCCCACCGTGCTCGGCGCTGCGCGCCTCCGCGCGCTGGGGCTCTCGACACCGGCGCGCCCCTACGGCTCCCTCTCGGCCGTCCGCGTGGGGACAGTGGGACTTGGTGGGCCCTCAACCGGGGTTGAGGGGGCCAAAGGCGTGCAGTTGGGGTCAGTTGAGGGGTTTGCGGAACCAGTGTTCGGCGTACGGGTCGTTGTTGTGGCGGTCGGTCTCCTCGTAGCCGAGCCTTGTGTACAGGGTTCGCGCCTCCACCAGGTCGTTTCTGGTGTCGAGGATCATGACCTTGGCGCCCAGCTCGCGGGCGGCGTCCTCGGCGGCCGTCACGAGCCTTGTGGCGCCGCCCCGGCCGCGCATGCCCTCGTAGAGGAAGACCCTCGTCAGTTCGGCGGTCGTCGCGTCGAGGAGCCGTACGCCCGCCGATCCGGCTGCCGTGCCCTCGTGCCACGCGACGAGCAACTGGCCGTGGGGCGGGGCGAGTTCGGCGCCGGTGCGGGCGGCGATCTCGCGTTCCAGTTCGGCGGGGTCCGTGCGGTGGTTCTCGTGCAGCAGGTACCAGCGGTCGCTGACCTCGGTGTAGTACGCCCGCCAGAGCGCGGCGGCGACGGGGGAGTCGTAGGGTTCCGGGGCGATCGTCCAGGTCATGCGGACATTGTCAGGAGCCGGTGGGGGAGCGGCGCAACCGGATATGGGTCACCTGGGGAGAGGAGTCCAGGACCTGGGTCTGCTCCCACTCGATGTGCGCGTCGCCCACGTTGTCGAACAGGCGGCGCCCGCCGCACGCGAGGACCGGGACGACGTGCAGGAGGAGTTCGTCCAACCACCCGGCGCGAATGAACTGTTGGACCAGGTCGGCGCCGCCGGCCAGGGAAACGTCCTTGCCGCCCGCCGCCTCGCGGGCCAGTTCCAGTGCGCGGCCGGGGCCTTCGGTGACGAAGTGGTAGGTCGTGCCGCCCTCCTTCACCACCGACTCGCGCGGGTGGTGGGTGACAACGAACACGGGGGCGTGGAACGGCGGTTCGTCGCCCCACGGGGTCTCCCCGCTGACGAACATGCCGTGGCCCATGACCACCGCGCCCGGCCGCTCGATCCACGCGGCGATCAACTCGTCGTCCGGGCCCGTGGCCCCGCCCTCCATCCCCTGCATCCGGCGGAAGCTCCGCAGCCCGAACACCCACGTGTGCAGCCGCTCCCCGCCGATGCCCAGCGGATGCTCCCGCCCCGACTCCGGGCCCGCGATGTACCCGTCCAGCGACATGGCCAGCCGTGAGATGACCTCACCCATGACAACCTCCTCGATCGGTCCTTACCCGTACGTCGAACGGGGCGGGGCGGGATCGACACACCGGCAACACGAATTCCGCCGAGGTGTGGCCGTCGTTTGAAGAGGGCCTTTACGGCAACCCGGTAGAGGAACCGACCGACTACGAGAGCCGGTTGGCCAAGAACCCGGAAGGCACTCATGTCCACAGGCGTGATCATCGTTTTGATCGTGATCGTGGTCGGCGTGGTCGCTGCCGCGGCCGCCCTGGCGCTGCGTGCCCGAGGCGCGACCGGCGGCTCGGGCCTGAAGCGCCGCTTCGGGCCGGAGTACGACCGGACCGTGGCCCGGCACGACGGCGACGCCAAGGCCGCCGAGCGTGAGCTCGGCGAGCGCGTCCAGGAGCACGGTTCGCTGCACGAGCAGCCGCTGGAGCCCGCGGCCCGTGAGCAGTTCCAGGCGCGTTGGGCCGCCGCCCAGGAGCTCTTCGTCGACTCGCCCCGACAGGCCGTGTCCGACGTCGACCAGCTGCTCGGCGAGGTCGCCGGCGCCCGGGGCTTCCCCGACGTCGCCGAGTACGACAAGCAGTTCGACGCGCTGTCCGTGCACCACGCGGCCCACGTCCACGGCTACCGGCGCGTGCACCGCGTCGTCACCACGCGCACGAACGGCACGCCGGAGAGCCAGGCCGGCACCGAGGAGATGCGTGAGGCGATGCTCGAAGCCCGCGCTCTCTTCGACGACCTGGTGAGCGACGACAGCCATGGCAGCCGCAACGGCAACGGGCGCGGTGGCCGCCACTCGATCGGCTCATTCAACAAGCAGGCACTGAAGGGGAGTTGAGCTTAATGTCCGACGCGATACGGCCGACCGGCGACAACACGAGCGACACGAACGCGGAGCGCGCCGACCGCAAGGAAACCGACAGGACCGCCGACAAAACCGCCGAGCAGCGGGGTGCCGAGAAGGCTTCGCGTGAGTCCGGGGCCCGTGAGTCCGGGGCCGGCGACAAGACGTTCGGCAGCAGGACCGCCGACGACAAGACGGCGCTGCGAGGGTCCGAGAAGCCCACACCGCTCGGGTCGTCCGACCGGACGCCGACGGCATCGACCCCGACGCCGACATCGACGTCATCGACGACTTCCTCGCGCGAAGCCGACCGGGCGATCCCGGGCCCGCGCACTGGCGACACGACCGGCGACCCGACCGGCACCGAGCGCTCCGAACGTACCGACCGCACCGAGCCGCAGTCGTCCCGCTCCGTGCACGCCCCCGAACCCGCCCCCGGCATCGGCTCCGGTGCCGCCTCCGGCAACGGACGGCGCGTTCCGCAGGAGGCCGAGAACGGCAGCCTGCTGCCGCACGACGAGAGCGACAAGTTCAGCCTGCGGCTGCAGCACGCGGTCACCGGGTTCGTCGACGAGCCCCGGTCCGCCGTCGAGGAGGCCGACCACGTGCTGGAAGAGGTCGCCGCCCGCTTCACGGAGGCCGTCACCAAGCGCCGCGCCACCCTGCACGGTTCCTGGGAGTCCAAGGGCTCGGACGGCTCGGAGAACACCGAGCAACTCCGCCTGGCCCTGCGGGACTACCGCGAACTGACGGAGCGGCTTCTACACATCTGACCCGTCGGATCCACCTGTTCCGTCAACCGCCCGGCGCTCCCGCCACTCCCGCGCGACCTCTTCGACGTCGTACGGCTTCATTCCCAGCGGGGGGCCGGGCGGTGGCTTGAACATCATCTCGCGGATCTTCACGTTGACTTCGGTGACGATCTTCCGCGCGATCCGCTCCGAAGAGGCCGAGTACGCCGCAGCAAGGGCGTCCTCGGCCTCTTTGCGCAGGGCCAGGGTCGGTGGCAGCACGGAGATGCCCTCCCGGGCCATCTTCTGCTTGATCCACCACAGTTCGTCGTACGTCGTGTCGGCGCCGGACGGCAACGGCTTCCCCGCGCCCGGGAGTTGGGCGAACGCGCCGGCCTGCTCGGCGTCCCGGATCTGCTTGTCGACCCAGGACTCGAAGGACACACCCGGTGGCTTTCGCTCGGTCATGACTTCAATTGTGCCGGACGCGGTGGCGCCGGGCGATTTATCATGCGCCCGCTGCTGTAAGGACACTTCATAGGGGAGCGCACGTGCTCGAACTCACCATGGCCTCGGTCTCCGGGACGGACGAGGGCGCCACGGCCGGCATGTTGATGGCCGAAGCGCCCAGTGACCCGGGCGCGGTGCTGCGGGTGGGCCGGGACGAGACGGTGTGCCGGCTGGTGACACCGGACGACTGGCTGTTCATCTCGCGGGTCCATCTGGAGTTCCTGTGCGGACCCGAGGGCGTCTGGCAGGTGAGCTGGCTGCGCGGCTCCCAGCCCGACCCGTCCTCCGAAGTACGCCTGATCGTCGGCGAGTACGCCCAGACCGTCGGCTACGGAGGCAGCGTGCCGTTGCCCCGGGGCGGCAGCGGCGAGATCGTCATCAAGGACCGCACCGGGCCGCGCAGCGTCAACGTCGGCTTCTATCAGGAGAGTTGAGCGGCCCTCAGCGGGAAACCCCGGGCCAGGAGCTCTAGTCGAGCACGCGCGCCAGCGCGAACCCGTCGTACCCCTTCCTGCCCACCGTCTGGATCGCCGTACCCGAAAGGCGCGCGTGCGAGCCGATCAACTCGATCGCCGTGCGCGTGCCCCGGACGTCCGGCGAGGTGTTGTCCGGGTCGGCCACCCGGCCGCCGCGCACCACGTTGTCGATGATGATCAGGCTGCCGGGGCGGGTGAGCTTGAGGGCCCACTCCACATAGTGCGGGTTGTTGACCTTGTCGGCGTCGATGAAGACCAGGTCGAAGGGGGCTGGGTTCTCGTCGGCGAGCTCGGCCAGTGACTCCAGGGCCGGGCCGACCCGTACCTCGACGATCTTGTCGAGGCCCGCGCGGGCGATGTTGCGGCCGGCGACCTCGGCGTGCTTCGGGCTGTACTCCAGGGTGACCAGCCGGCCGTCGGCGGGCAGCGTGCGGGCCAGCCAGATCGTGCTGTAACCGCCGAGGGTGCCGATCTCCAGGATGCGGGTGGCGCCCTGGATCCGCGCCAGGAGGTGGAGCAGCTTGCCCTCGGCGGCGGACACCGCGATCTCCGGGAGCCCGGCGGCCTCGCTGTCGCGCAGGGTCGCCGTCAACACCTCGTCCTCCGGGGCGAGTTGGCTGACGAAGTAGTCCTCGACGTCGTCCCACAGCTGCGACTCGCTCATGTGCCGGTGCCTTTCATGAATCAGGTGAGAACTGTTGCAACCCGTTCGTGTGCAAACACTCACTGTACGGATACGCCGTTATTTGCCGTGCCCAGGGAACCCGAGGCCGACTATCGTCATCCGGACAAAAGGAGGCGGACGTCAGGTGAAGGGGGGGTTGCCTGCGTCTCTCCCGCAGGGGGTGCGAACCTCATAGGGTTCATAGAGGGAACAGCCACGCAAGCGACGCGTGGGACGAGCGGGGCGGAGGCCTACGAGGCGTGGCGAACGTGGAGCACAGCGGGCGACCGGCGGGAGCCGCGGGAGCATTCGGGTCGAGTGCCGCCCAGACGGCCAGGGCACGGCTGCGCGTGGCGCGCCTGGGTCTGTGGCTGGTCGCCGCGGTCCTCGCCGTACGGCAGGTGGCCGTGGTCCTCAGCACCCCGCAGGGGGACCGGCTGACCGACCTGGAGACGTGGGTCGGGCCGAACGGCGTGCTGCATGTGAAGGGCTCGCTGTACGACTCGACGCAGTTCACCGGCACCCCCTTCGGCGGGCTCGTCCTCAAACCGCTCACCCGCGCGGCCGAACAGGCCCTCGGCTGGGGCTGGACCTTCGGCACGCTGCTGCTGGTCGTCGCGCTCGGCCTGGTCGTCGCGCGTGCCCTGCCACAGCCCGTCACCCGCCGTAGCTCGCTGCTCGCCGCGCCCGTCGCGATCAGTCTGCTCATGCTGTCGCTGCCGGTGCGCAACACGCTCTGGCTCGGCCAGACCAGCATCATCCCGGTCCTGCTCGTGCTGCTCGGCTGCTTCACCGTGCGGGGTGAGCGGGCCGGCGGGGTGCTGATCGGTCTCGCCGCCGCGCTCCAGCCGACCGTGCTGCTCTTCGCGCCGCTGCTGTGGTTCACCGGCCGGCGCCGGGCCGCCGTCACCTCCGCGCTCACGTTCGCCGCGAGCGTGGTGATCGCGTGGGCCGCGATGCCGCACGACTCGTACACCTACTGGGTGCACCACATGGCCGGCGCCGGCCTCGGCGGCGCGGCGGACGGCCTCGGCAACCAGTCGCTGCACGGCGCGCTGCTGCGGCTCGGTCTCACCGGACCGCTGGAGATCGGCGTGTTCCTGGCGCTGGGCGCGGCCGTCGCGTACCTGGGCCTGCGCCGGGCCGTGCGGTACGCGCGCGACGGGCAGCTGCTGCTCGCGGTCGCGGTCACCGGCTGCGCGGCGATCGCCGTGTCGCCGACGACCTGGCAGCACCAGCTGCTGTGGGTGCTGCTCGCGGTGGTCGGCCGGGTCGGCAAGAGGACCTCGGACCGGTATGTGTGGCCGGTCGCGGTGGTCCTGGTGGTCACGCTGCCGGCGAAGATGATGCTGCCGAACATGGCGGCCGTCTATCCGCTCCGTGACAACGTCGTCCTGCTCATGGCGCTGGCCGCGGCGACCGTCGTGCCGTTCCTGTCCCGTACGTCGGAGTACTACCGCCGTCCGATCCCCACGGAGTACGCCGAGCCGGTCCCCACGCGCTGGAAGCACGTCCCGCTGCTCCCGTTCCTGCGCCGCGTCCTGACCCGCCCGAACCTCCTCCTCGAACTCCTCCTGATCCGCGTCACCTACGCCGCCTACCAGCAGGTCCGCCTCGCGGCGACCGGCGGCACCAACGCGGGCGGCCGGGCCACGGCGGAACACCACGGCCACGAGATCCTCTCGATCGAGCAGTTCCTGCACATCGACATCGAGCACGCGGTCAACCACTGGGTCGTGAAGGTCGACTTCCTCAAGAACTTCTTCAACTTCTACTACGAGTCCTTCCACTTCGTAGTCCCCCTGACGGTCATGGCCGTCCTCTACTGGCGCCGCCCGGTCGACTACCGCTGGGCCCGCTCGGCCCTCGGCTTCGCCACCCTCCTCGCCCTGGTCGGCTTCTGGCTCTACCCCCTGGCCCCGCCCCGCCTGCTCCCCGGCCTCGGCATCATCGACACGGTCCACGGCGTCCAGGACTTCTCCAAGCCGGACTACGGCACCCTCACCGCCCTCACCAACCAGTACGCGGCGATGCCCTCGCTGCACTTCGGCTGGTCCCTGTGGTGCGGTGTCGTCATCTTCGCCCTGGCCCCCAAGTGGTGGATGAAGGCCCTGGGCCTGCTGCACCCCTTCTTCACCGTCTCCGCGATCGTCGCGACCGGCAACCACTGGGTCCTGGACGCGGCCGGCGGCGCGGCGGTCGTCGCCGCGGGCTTCGGCCTGGCGTACGTCTTCCAGGGGCCGCGGGCCCGGTCGCTGTCGCCGAAACCCCTTGAGATCAACACCGAGTTGGAACCGGCGACGAGCGGCCGTACGCGGAGCTGACGAGGGCAGCACCTTCGTCAACTGGACCGCTACGACGCCTGGTTGAAGTAGTAGTCGTGGTCGAGGTCGGCGAGCAGGCCGATCCGGGTCGGGGTCCAGCCGAACCGCTCGCGGGTGAGGGTGCTCGTGCCCACCAGGTCGGACGCGACGTAGTGGCCCAGCCAGCCGAAGTGGGCCTCGGCCTCTTCCACCGGCACGCTTGTCACCGGTAGGTCCAGCCGCCTGCCGATGACCTCGGCGATCTCCCGTCCGGGCACGCCCTCGTCGGCGACCGCGTGCAGGACCGTGCCCGCCGGCGCGTTCTCCAGGGCCAGCCGGTACAGCACCGCCGCGTCGTCGCGGTGGACGGCGGCCCAGGCGGTGCTGCCGTCGCCGACGTAGGCGGAGACGCCCTTGGCGCGGGCGATGTCGATGACGGCGGGGACGAAGGCGTGATCGCCCTCGCCGTGCACCTGCGGAAGGCGGATCGCCGAGACGCGGATACCCTGCGCTGCCGCCGCCAGGGCCGTGACCTCCGCGGGGAGGCGCGGCAGGTCGGGGCGTTCGGCGGGGTCGGGTACGTCGTCCTCGGTCCTGCCGTGACTCATCACGGAGCTGATGACGAGGGGACGGTCCGAACCGGCGAGGGTCTCGGTGAGGGCCCTCACCGCGCTCAGGTCGATCGCCACGCAGGCCGCGTAGTTCGAGAAGTCGTGGAGGAAACCGGTGTGGATCACACCGTCGGCGGCGGAAGCGCCCGCGCGGAGTGCGTCCAGGTCCTCCAGGGAGCCCCGGTGCACCTCGGCCCCGGCCTTCGCGAGCTGCGCCGCCGACTCGTCGGAGCGGGCCAGGCCCAGCACTTGGTGTCCCGAGTCGAGCAGTTCGCGGACCACGGCACTGCCCACGAATCCGGTCGCGCCGGTGACGAAAACACGCATGACGAAA
>Ga0307509_10011711_pt1 | contig 10584 bp, 9 predicted proteins | sample 10_EM_MG_FD_202245 | JGI IMG/M metagenome (GOLD analysis project Ga0307509, IMG submission 202245) | Populus trichocarpa ectomycorrhiza microbial communities from riparian zone in the Pacific Northwest, United States - 10_EM | ecosystem: Host-associated > Plants > Roots > Unclassified | place...
GTTAGGGACTCCCCGATGACATCGCTGGACCGTCCGCACCTGTTCATCGGCGGGGAGTGGGTGCCGCCCGCCTCCGCCGAGACGATCCCGGTGGAGAACCCGGCGACCGAGGAGATCATCGCCCAGGTGCCGGCGGGCACGGCCGAGGACGTGGACCGCGCGGTCGACGCGGCCAAGAAGGCCTTCGACGGCTGGGCCGGGCTGCCGATGGCCGAGCGGGGCGCGGTGCTCGACCGCCTGCACGCCTCACTCGCCGCCCGGGCCGGCGACATCGCCAAGACCGTCGGGCTCGAGCTAGGCACGCCGCTCAAGATCGCGAAGGCGGTACAGGCCGGGCTTCCGCTCGCGGTCCTGCGTGGTTATGCCGACCTGGCCGTACGCCCATCGCCGGCCGAAACGATCGGCAACTCCCTGATCGTCCACGAGCCGGTCGGGGTGGTCGGCGCGATCACGCCGTGGAACTACCCGCTGCATCAGATCGTCGCGAAGGTGGCGGCGGCCCTGGCGGCCGGCTGCACCGTGGTGCTCAAGCCGAGCGAGCTCACCCCGCTGGTGGCGTACCTGCTCTTCGACGCGGCGGCCGAGGCGGGCGTCCCGGCCGGCGTGCTCAACCTGGTCGCCGGCACCGGGCCGGTGGTCGGCGCGGCCATCGCCGGGCACCCGGGGGTCGACATGGTGTCGTTCACCGGGTCGACCGCGACCGGCCGGGCCATCACGCACGCCGCCGCCGACCGGATCGCCAAGGTCGCACTCGAGCTGGGCGGCAAGTCGGCCAACCTGATCCTCGAGGACGCCGACCTGGTCAAGGCGGTGAAGGTGGGCGTCGGCAACGCGTTCCTCAACTCCGGGCAGACCTGCACGGCGTGGACCAGGATGCTGGTGCACCGCTCGCACTACGACGAGGCGGTGTCGCTGGCGGCCAAATCGGCGGCGGCCTACACCGTCGGCGACCCCTTCGACGAGGCGACCCGCCTCGGACCGCTGGTCTCTCGCGGTCAGCGCGACCGGGTGCGCGGCTTTGTGGATCGGGCGACCGCCCGTCTCGTCGCCGGCGGCCCGGACGCGCCGCTGCCGGACAAGGGACATTTCGTCGCGCCGACCGTCTTCGCCGACGTCGACCCGGACAGCGAGCTGGCCCAGGAGGAGATCTTCGGCCCGGTGCTGTCGATCATCCCGTTCGCCGACGACGACGAGGCGGTGGCGATCGCCAACAACTCCCGGTACGGCCTGGCCGGCGGCGTCTGGGGCACGGACGAGCGGGCGCTCGCGGTGGCCCGGCGGATCCGGACCGGCGCGGTCGACGTCAACGGCGGCGCCTTCAACCCGTTCGCGCCGTTCGGCGGGTATAAGCAGTCGGGTGTGGGGCGCGAGCTGGGCGAGTACGGTCTCACTGAGTTCCGACAGGTGAAGGCCATCCAGCTCAGTAAAGAGGGTCAGCGATGACCAGCTACTTCAACGGCGTGGTGGTTCGATCGTCCGGCGCCCGGCCCGAGGTGGCCGAGTTGCGGCTGCCCGAGATCGGGCCGGGCCAGGTGCGGGTGCGCATCCGCGCGGCCGGGGTCTGCCACTCGGATCTGTCCATGGTCAACGGGACGATCCGGGTCCCGTACCCGCTGATCCTGGGTCATGAGGCGGCCGGCGAGGTGATCGAGGCCGGCGAGCACGTCACCCGGGCGGCGGCCGGCGATCATGTGGTGCTCAACTGGCAACCGCCCTGCCGTGACTGCTGGTTCTGCGGGCGGGGCGAGCCGTGGCTCTGCTCGACCTCCTCCGGCGTCGCCGCCCTGGAGAACGGCATCACCCTGGACGGCGCGCCGGTGCACGTGGCGCTCGGCCTCGGAGCGTTCGCCGGCCAGGTGGTCGCACCGGAGAACGCGGTGATCAGGGTCCCGGCCGAGCTCGGCTTCGACCGCGCGGCCCTGCTCGGCTGCGGCGTGCTGACCGGCACCGGCGCGGTGCGCAACACCGCGCGGGTCGCCCCCGGCGAGTCGGTGGTGGTGATCGGGCTGGGCGGCGTCGGCCTCTCGGTGGTCGCCGCGGCCCGCGCGGCCGGCGCCTCCGACGTGATCGCGGTGGACGTCTCCGAGGCGAAGAAGGACCTGGCCGAGGCGGCCGGCGCGACCGACTTCGTGGTCTCGTCGGACGCGCTCTCCAAGGAGATCCGGGTGCGCACCTCGGGCCGCGGCGCCGACCACGCCTTCGAGTGCGTCGGCCGGGCCGTCACCATCCGCGCCGCCTGGCGGGCCACCCGCCGCGGCGGCCAGGTCACCGTGGTCGGCATGGGCGGCAACGAGGACATGGTGCAACTGTCCGCACTGGACATCTTCTCCTCGGCCCGCACCCTGCGCTCCTCGGTCTACGGCGGCGCCGACTTCGACGCCGAGATCCCTGAGCTGGCCGCGGACGTGCTCTCCGGTGCCCTGTCCGTCGACCACCTGATCTCCGACCGCATCGGCCTGCCCGACGTGCCGGCGGCGTTCGACCGGATGTCGCGCGGGGAGGGCGCCCGCTCGGTCGTCGTCCTGTGACCGGGTGACCAGATCATCGGCCGGGCCGCCGCGGCCGCGGCCGGTCGTCACGCCCCCGGCGGCCGGAGGCCGAGCAGCTTGCCCAGTTCGGCGAGGGCCAGCAGATTGAGACCGGTGGGCTCGGTGCGCCGGGTCGCGATCAGGCCCGGCCGGCGCTCCTCGGGGGCCATCGCCCGCACGACCGCGCCCGAGGTGAGCACGAAGGCCGTATCGGTGAAGCCGCTGTCCAGCCGGAGCGTGCTGCCGGCGATGAGCCGCCAGCCGTACGAGATCTCGGTGAACACCCGGCCCTCGACGACCTGGCAGCCGGGCGGGAGCCGCCGCATCGCGGCTCGGCCGACGAACCACCGCCCGGCCGTGACGGAGTCCCACGGCACCCACTGCGAGCCGGGCGGAAAGACCGGCTCCAGCGGCTCCCAGAAGCTCACCCGCGGTACAACCGGCAGGAACGGGCAGAGCCGGTACAGGGCGGGATAGGTGTCCGGACCCGGCTCGTGCTCGAGGACCATGGCGGCTTGGAACAGCCGCTCGTTCGGATCCGGGATCCGGCCGACCAGGTCGAGCACCTGCTTCCGGGACAGCACATCGGTCGGTGGCACGATGGCGGCACAGGCGCCGCAGACCTCGTGCCCGGTGGGCTGGCACTCCACGCATCGGTACTGCCGGCAGCTCGCGCAGGCCGTGACCGCGTACCGCCCGCAGGAACAGACCGCGATCGGCTCCACGGAGGCGTCGTAGTAGAGCTCGCCGTGCGGGTAGGCGGTCGGCACGGCGTGCACCGAGCCGCCGGGCCCGGGCGGGTGTGGCAGGAGGACCGTCATCCGCGTCAGACACCGGAAGAGGCCGGGAACGACCCGCTCCCGAGGTTGGACCGGGTGGCCCAGCGAGCACCCCATCGATCAATGCTAGGTCAGTGATGAGCGATCGGGGTCGTCGAGCCCTCAGGCGGGGGTGAGGAGCGCCGCGAAGGTGCGGGACAGCGCCGAGCGGGACGCCGCCACCGACATCTTCATCACCTCGCGCCAGGTCGACCAGGTGGCCGACATGGTGACCGCCGCCAGGCTGTTCAGCAGCTCCTCGTCCTCGCCGATCTCGGCGGCGAACAGCGTCGCGATCTCGTCCCGGGCCCGGTTCAGGTGGGCGCGCCGATAGTGCTGCAGCGTCTCCGAGAACGGCTCCTTCAGCGCCGACGCTTTGGAGCTCGGGGCCAGTTGCTCCAGCATCCGGGCCCGTTGCTTGGTGTACGCGTCGATCCGCTCGGCCAGCGGCAGGCTCGTGGACACCGGCCGGTGGCCCTCCGCCGCCTGCCGTAGCACCCGCTCGCCGCTGGCCGCGAAGAGCGCCTCCAGGTCGGCGAAGTGGCTCCACAGCGCGCGCAGCGAGACGCCGGCCTGCTTGGCGATCCGCTCGGCGGTCGGCCGCAGGTCGCCCTCGCGGATGAGCTGCAGTTGTGCGTCGACGATCGCGTTGCGGGTTCGTTCGGAGCGCGCCGTACGGCCGTCGACGCGCTGGGGGGAAGTGGTCACGAGTCGCTCCGGTAGCGGTTCAACTCCCGCCGCGCCAGCGACCGCTTGTGCACCTCGTCCGGGCCGTCGGCCAGGCGGAGCGTGCGCGAGCCGGCCCAGAGCGCGGCGAGTGGCGTGTCCTGGCTGACGCCGGCCGCCCCGTACGTCTGAATGGCTTTGTCAATGATCCACTCGACCGTGGACGGCACCGTGATCTTGATGGCCTGGATCTCGGTGTGCGCGCCCTTGTTGCCGACCGTGTCCATCAGCCAGGCCGCCTTCAGCACCAGCAGGCGGGCCTGCTCGAGGCGCACCCGGGACTCGGCGATCCAGTCCTGCACCACGCCCTGCTCGGCGATCGGCTTGCCGAACGTGGTGCGGGCCAGCGCCCGCGTGCACATCAGTTCGAGGGCGCGCTCGCCCATGCCGATCAGCCGCATGCAGTGGTGGATGCGGCCGGGGCCGAGGCGCGCCTGCGAGATCGCGAAGCCGCTGCCCTCCTCGGCAATCAAATAACTCAAAGGCACGCGTACGTCGTCGAAAATGACCTCGGCGTGCCCGCCGTGATCGCCGTCGGTGTAGCCGAAGACGCGCATGCCGCGCTTGATCTGCAGGCCGGGGGTGTCCCGCGGCACCAGGATCATGCTTTGCTGCAGGTGGCGGGCGGCCGACGGGTCGGTCTTGCCCATCACGATGAAGATCTTGCAGTTCGGGTTCATCGCGCCGCTGATGTAGAACTTGTGGCCGTTGATGACGTAATCGTCGCCGTCCCGCATGATCCGGGTGCCGATGTTGGTGGCGTCCGAGGAGGCCACGCCCGGCTCGGTCATCGCGAAGGCGGACCGGATCGCCCCGTCCAGCAGCGGTGAGAGCCACTCCCGCCGCTGATCGGGGGAGCCGAACTCGGCGAGCACCTCCATGTTCCCGGTGTCCGGCGCGGCGCAGTTCAGCGCGGCCGGGGCCAGCGACGGGCTGCGGCCGGTGATCTCGGCGAGCGGCGCGTACTGGAGGTTGGTCAGGCCGGCGCCGTGCTCGCCGGGCAGGAAGAGGTTCCACAGGCCGGCCTCGCGGGCCTGGACCTTCAGCCCGGCCAGTGCCGCCGGTGGTCCCCAGCCGTCGTGGTCGGCCAGCGAGGGCTCGGCCGGATAGACGTGCTCGTCCATGAAGGACAGCAGCCGTTTCCGGTAGTCCTCGGTCTTCGCGTCGAAGCCGAACTCCATCAGTTCCCCTCCAGCGCCTCGTGGCCGCGCATCACCAGCGGGCCGACCAGGTTGCCGATCGAATCGAAGCCATCACCGACCGTTTGGCCTTGAACGTAGCGGTAGTGCACGCCCTCGAGGATCACCGCGAGCTTGAAGGCGGCGAAGGCCACGTACCAGTGCAGGTCGCTCACGTCGCGCCCGCTGCGCTCGGCGTAGCGGGCGCCCATCTCGCGGAGCGTGGGGTGTCCCGGCGCCTTCAGCGGCACGGTCGCCTGGCCACCGCTGACCTGCAGCGGGAGCCCGGCGTAGACCAGCATCAGGGCCACGTCGCTGAGCGGGTCGCCGAGCGTGGACATCTCCCAGTCGAGCACCGCGTTGATCTGCAGCTGGTCGCCGATCAGCACGTTGTCCAGCCGGTAGTCGCCGTGCACGACCGCGCCCGGGCCGCCGTCCGGGATGTCCACGGCCAGCCGGGCGTGCAGCTCGTCGATGCCGGCCACCTCGCGGCTGCGGGAGGCCTCGAGCTGTTTCTTCCAGCGGCCGACCTGGCGCTGGTTGAAGCCGTCGGGCCGGCCGAAATCGGCGAGGCCGATCGCCGCCGGGTCGAGCGCGTGCAGGTCGGCGAGCGTGTCCACCAGCGAGAGGATCAGCCCGTGCAGCGCCGCGCCGCCCAAATCTGACAAATCCGATGTGTCGCGGAAAATCTTCCCGTCCACGTGCTCCATCAGATAGAACGGAGCGCCGATGACCGAAATATCGGTACAAAGCAGAATGGGGTGCGGCGCGGGGAAGCCCGCCTTGGAGAGCGCCTCCAAAACCCGGTGCTCGCGGACCATGTCATGCGCCGTGGGCAGGACGTGGCCGAGCGGCGGCCGGCGCAGCACCCATCGCTGTTCGCCGTCCGTGATCGCGTACGTCAAATTGGATCTTCCGCCGGCGAACATCCGGCCGGTCAGCTCACGGTCGGAGCCGAGGAAGGAACGCAGCGCGGAGAGGTCGAGGCCCTTCACCGGCGACCGTCCTCGAACGCACGCTGGATCTTGTTCATCCCGCCGAGCCACCGGTCGGTGTCGGTCGCCCGCAGCCGGTAGTAATCGGCGACCTCGGGGTGCGGCAGGACCAGGAAGGTGTCGCCCTCGAGCGCCTTGGCGGCGACCGCGGCCACCTCGGCCGGATCGAGCGCCCCGTCGGCGAGCATCGCCACACTCGCGCTGTCGAGCTCGTTGCTGCGGGCGAGCATGTCGGTACGCACACCCTGCGGGCACAAGGCCTGGACGATCAAACCCCGATGCGCGTACGTGGCCCGCAGCCACTCGGCGAACGCGAGGGCGCCGTGCTTGGTGACCGCATAGGAGGCGCTGCCCAGGATCGAGAGCAGCCCGGCGGCACTGACCGTCACGAGCAACCGCTTCTGTGGCTCGCCCTGATCCAGCCAGCGGGGCAGCAGGTGCCGGGTGACGTAGACGTGGGACAGCACGTTGACCGAGAAATCCCTGCTCCACGCCGCGTCCGGGGTGTTCTCGTCGCCGGCCGTGAGCACGCCCGCGTTGGAGCAGAACAGGTCTATCCCGCCGAGCTCGGCCCAGGCCGTGTCGATCAGCCGGCGGGTGTCGTCCTCGTTCGCGGCGTCGCCGGGCACGGCCAGGCCGCCGATCTCGCTGGCCACCGCCGCGGCCGCGGCCGGGTCGAGGTCGCTGACGATCACCTCGGCGCCGTCGTCGGCGAACCGGCGGGCCAGGGCCGCGCCGATCCCGCCGCCGGCGCCGGTGACCACGACGCGCCGGGTCACTGCACCATCCCGGTGAGCGTGATCCCGCCGTCGATGACGACGGTCTGGCCGGTGATCCAGGCGGCGTCCGGCCCGCAGAGGAAGGCGACCGTGCCGGCCACGTCCTCGGGCACCCCGAGCCGGCCGAGCGGGTAGGTGGCGGCCACCTTCTCCTCCCGGCCCTCGTAGAGCGCGGTCGCGAACCTGGTCTTGACCACGGCCGGGGCGACCGCGTTGACCCGCACCTTCGGCGCCAGTTCGACGGCCAGTTCCTCGGTGAGGTGGATCAGCGCGGCCTTGGTCACCCCGTAGAACGCTATCCCGGGCGCCGGGCGTACGCCGGAGACCGACGAGATGTTGACGATGGCGCCGCCCTCGGACAGACCGCCGCGCAGCGCCTCCTGCACCCAGCCGAGGGTGCCGAGCACGTTCACGTCGATCATCTTGCGGGCGGCGCCCAGGTCGAGCGAGCCGAGCGGGCCGTACGCCGGGTTGATCCCGATGTTGTTGACCAGCGTGGTGATCGGGCCGAACCGGCCGAGCACCGTGTCGATCACCTCGGCCCGGTGGTCGGTGTCGTCGCCCTTGCCCGGGATGCCGATCGCCACGTCGGGCCCGCCCAGGTCCAGTGCGGCCTGGGCGAGCGCCTCCGCGTTGCGCCCGGTGATGGCGACCTGATAGCCCTCGGCAACGAAACGTTGCGCGATGGCGAAGCCGATTCCTCGGCTGGCCCCGGTCACGATCGCCACTTGGTCCGCCATCGCCGCTCCTTCGCGTTGCTGTGTCAAACGTCGAGTTCGTTCTCCGGCCTCTGACGCTACTGCGCCGGAGGGATGCCGCTCTGCGGCGGTGTCGCGGCCGCCCCGGAATACGCGGTGACCGCGCCGTCCGCGTCGTCGGTGGTGTACGGCGTCCCGAGGTAGGCCGCCTTGCCGCCGGTCAGCTTGGTGATCTGCTCGCCGGCGTACCCTGAATGATCTTGCGCCGAGAAACGCATCGGGACCAGCGCGGGCCCGGTGAATCCGCCCTTCTGCACCGCTTCGGTCAACTTGTCCCTGGTGAGGTCCTTGCCGGCGGCCTGCAGAGCCTGGACGAACAGGTAGCCGACGGACATGCCGTAGACGACGTTGTTGTCGAACGCGGCGTTCCCGTTGTATTGGCTGTTGACCTTCTTGTAAAGCTGGATCCACGGGTTGGCTTCGTCGGTGTCCAGCGGCAGGTAGTTGGCCGCCACGACCCCCTCGAGCAGCGGGGCCGCCGCGCCCAGCATCTTGGTGAGCGTGCTCGGGTCGGAGCCGACGTTGCTGACCACGAACTGCGGCTTGAAGCCGATCTTCGCGGCCGTGCCGATCGACAGCGCGGTGAACCCGGGGATGCTGGCGAGGATGACGACGTCGCAGGCCGCGGCCTTGAACGCGCCCATCTGCGGCCCGACGTTCGGGTTGGTCACCACGTAGGTCTGCTTGGCCGCCACCGGGCCGAGGACCTTCTCGACGCCCGCGAGGCTGTCCCGCCCGAAGTCGTCGTCCTGGCCGAGGAAGCAGACCTTCTTGCCGGCGTACGTCTGCTTCACGTACGCCGCGAGGATCTTGCCCTCGACCGTGTAATCGGGGTTGAAGGCGAACGTGCCCGGATACTTGTCCGGCTGGTTCCAGGTGCGGCTGCCGCTGGCCACGAACAGGTCGGGCACCCGGTTGGTCTTGAGGAAGTCGAGCACACCGGTGTGCGTCGGCGTGCCCAGGCCGTTGAGGATCGCGAACACCTTGTCCTGCAGCACCAGCTGGCGCACGACCTGCTGGGTGTTCGCCGGGTTGTACCCGTCGTCCATGATCTTGTATGTGATCTTGCGGCCGTAGACGCCGCCGTTCGCGTTGACGTAGTCGAAGTAGGCCTTGGTGGCCGGGGCGATCTCGGAGTAGCCGGCGGCGGCCGGTCCGGTGAGCGGCTGATGCGTGCCGATCAGGATCGAGCTGTCGGTCACGCCGGGCGTATTGCTGCTGCTGCTTCCACCACTGCTATTGCTGTTTCCGTTGCTGCAGCCGGCGGCCAGCAGCAGCGCGGCGAGGACGGTCGCGGTGCGTTTCATACTTGGCCCTTCTGCTTGCGGTTTATGCGGGGGAACTTCAGCGACGCCAGCCCGCCGGGAGCGACGAGCATGACGAGGACGAGGACGAGGCCGAAGAAGGTGAGCGCGAGGTTGCCCTCGAGATGCTGGGAACCCGCGTCCTCGGCGATCGACTGAGCCACCGACGGCAGCACGACCAGCAGGAACGCACCGATCAACGCGCCGGTGAGCCGGCCCAGCCCGCCGATCACGATCGCCATCACCAGGAACAGCGACAGGGCGAGCGGAAAGGCGCCGGGGGAGACGCTCTGCGCGAGCACCGCGAACAGGGCGCCGGACAACCCGGCACAGGCCGCGGAAACCACAAAAGCCATGACTTGCGTACGCGCGACGCCGACTCCCGCAAGCTTGGCGGCGGTCTCGTCGTCCCGCACCGCGCGCAGGTCCCGGCCGAAGCGACCACGGATGAGGTACGCCAGGACCAGCACCGTCACCAGAGCGCCCGCCCAGCAGATCCACGCCTGCCACTGCTCGACCGGGATCACGCCCGGCGGCGGCTCCAGCGCCACGGACAGGCCCTGATCGCTGTTGAACGTCCGGTCGAAGGTGCTGGTGACGCTGGGGACGACCACCGCCACCGCCAGCGTCAGCCCGGCCAGGTAGGGGCCGCGGAGGCGAGCCGCGGCGAGCCCGATGACGCCGCCGACCACGGTGGTGACCAGGACCGCCAGCATGATCCCGGGCAGCAGCAGATCGAACTTGTTCTGCCAGAGCGCCACCGTGTAGGCGCCCGTCGCCATCAGCGCGCCGTGGCCCAGGCTGAGCTGGCCGTTGAGCCCGGTGAGGACGGTCAGCCCCGCCGTGACGCAGAGATATGCGCCGATCGTCGCCAACTGGTAGTTCCGGAACGGCGGCAGCGTGTAGGTCAGGACGACGACGATGATCGCCCCGGCGATGACGACCAGTAACGGGCCGAACTTGCTTATTTGCGACGACGTTTGGCGATTTTTCGTCTTTGTCGTGCGCGGCTCGACGATCGTCATGCCGTCCTCGCCTTCGCCCTGGAGAACAGCCCGTCCGGCCGGCCCAGCAGCACCACCACGAGCAGGATCAGCACGGCCATCGGCGCGACGGTGGCGCCGAGATAGCCGCCGACGTACGCCAGCAGCAGGCCCACCACCAGGCCGCCGACCACCGCGCCGACCGGGCTGTCCAGGCCGCCCAGGACCGCCGCGGTGAACGCCGAGATGAACAGCAGGTCCATCGCGTTCGGGTGCAGGCCCAGCTCGGTGGGGATGACCAGCATCCCGGCGAGGGAGCCGACCGCCGCCGCGAGCGCCCAGCCGAGCGTCAGCATCCCGCCGACCGGCACCCCCAGGAGCCGCGAGACGTCGGGCGCGAACGCCGCCGCGCGCATCCGCAAGCCGGTCGACGTACGGGTGAAAAGAAGCGTGAGAAGGACGACCACCGCGCCCACCGCGGCGAACACGAACAGGTCGTAGCGTGAGAGAACCGC
>Ga0307509_10011712_pt1 | contig 10584 bp, 8 predicted proteins | sample 10_EM_MG_FD_202245 | JGI IMG/M metagenome (GOLD analysis project Ga0307509, IMG submission 202245) | Populus trichocarpa ectomycorrhiza microbial communities from riparian zone in the Pacific Northwest, United States - 10_EM | ecosystem: Host-associated > Plants > Roots > Unclassified | place...
GCGCGGGTCAAGCCGTACACCCCGACCATGGCGCCGGTGTTACCGGCCAAGCCGTGACCCGGCCGCGCTCGATCACGCGGGCAGGGCTCCGGCGCGAGCTGGTCGACGCGGTGGCGGCGCTGCTGACCCAGGCGCGCAGCGCGCTGTTCATCACCGGGCCGGGGCTGTCGGCCGACTCGGGCCTGGTGCACTACCGGGGCCTCCCGGGCCTCCAGCGCAAGAATCCCAATGATGGGAGGCTCATCGAGAGCGCGCTGTCGGCCGAGATGCTGGCGCGCAAGCCCAAGGTCACGTGGCGCACGTTGCTCGAGATGGACGAGGCGGTGAGCCAGGCGGTGCCGAACGCCGGCCACCGCGTGCTGGTCGATCTGGCGCGCAGCCTGGAGCGCACCGTGATCATGACGATCAACGTCGACCGCCTGCACCAGCGCGCGGGCTCGCGCGACGTGATCGAGATGCACGGCGCGCTGCACGACCTGCAGTGCCCGCGCTGCGAGATCTCGACCCGCCACGAGCGCTACGCCGGGCTGCCGATGCCGCCGAGCTGTGCGGTGTGCGGCACCGTGCTGCGGCCCGACATGCCGCTGTTCGGCGAGGCGCTGCCAGCCGACCCGTTCACTCGGCTGCAGGCCGAGCTCGACGTCGGCTTCGACATCGTGTTCGCGATCGGCATCGCCAGCCTGTTCCCGTACCTCGCGCGCCCGCTGCTGCTCGCCAAGCAGGACGGCATCCCGACCGTCGAGATCGGCACCGGGCGCAGCGAGCTCACCGACGTGGTGGACTTCGCGTTCAAGGGGGCGCCGGCGCGCGTGCTCGAGCTGATCTGGGAAGACTTCGCACAACTGGCGTCGCAACGCGGCCGCGAATGACATTCGAGTCTATCAAATACTTGGGGGGACTCGGCTATCTCGATAGGTAATCTGGATTGCCGGGAATCCACCTCCCCGTGCGCGGCTCCGTCGACAAAACCGCACACCCACGATCCTGTACGCGTCAAGTCCGCTTATGTTCGGGCCAAATAATGTTTGGGCTCAGCGAGCGCGTTTGATACGCCGTGCGGGATGGCAACGCAGAACTACCTCACCCTCGCGCTCGCGGCCCTGCTCACCAGCGGCGGTTGCGTCTCGGGATCAGGAACTGGCGGTACCACGGGCGATGATGGGACAGCCGATGGCACCAACGCAACTGGCGACAACCAGGGAGACCTGGGCGCCGGTGACAACGCCACGCCGGTCTACCCGACCCAGCACCCGCGAATTTATCTCACCCCCAACAAGGCGCGGCTGGCCGCTGCGCTGACCGCGAGAACCCCGGCGGCGACCCGATTCAAGGGCCTGGTCGACCAGTGGGTCGGCGGGGCCGACATCTGGGGCTTCGAGGCGTGGAACGCCGCGCTGCTCGGACAGCTCACCGGAACGGCGTCGTACTGCACCAAGGCGGTCGCCACGGTCGAGGCCCAGGTCGTGGCCGCCGAGGCCAAGATCGCCGCCAACCAGGCGCCCGTCGTCGCCGGCGACAGCTACCTCGACATCGGCGGCATGATCGGCGACCTCGCGCTGGTCTACGACTGGTGTTATGCGCAGACCTCGCAGCCCCAGCGCACGCGCTGGCTCAAGTACGCCGATCAGGCGGTGTCCAACGTGTGGCACCCGACCACCGCGAAGTGGGGCAGCGCCACGATCCCGTGGAGCGGCTGGGCGACCAACGACCCGTCGGACAACTACTACTACTCGTTCCTCCGAGCCACGATGCTGCTCGGCCTGGCCGCCAAGGGCGAGGACCCGCAGGCCGACACCTGGCTGACCCAGTTCCACGACACGAAGATCCTGGGCCAGCTGGTCCCCACGTTCACCGCCGACCTGGTCGGCGGCGGCTCGCGCGAGGGCACCGGCTACGGCGTCGCGATGCGCCGGCTGTTCGAGCTCTACGACCTGTGGAAGGCGACCACCGGCGAGAACCTCGCGACCAAGACCGGCCACACCCGCGCGTCGCTGCTCACGATGCTCCACCAGCTGGTGCCGACCCGCGACCGCGTGGCGCCGACCGGTGACCTGTCGCGCGACTCGACCGCGGCGTTCTTCGACTACCACCGCAACTACATGCAGGAGCTCATCCAGGAGTTCCCGACGGACACGCTCGCCAAGCGCGCCAAGACCCAGCTGATGGCGTCGAGCCTGCCGACGATGGGCAGCTCGTTCATGTACGCGTACGACTTCCTGTACGACGACAGCATGGTCACCGCGCAGCCGGTCGACGGGCTCAACACCTCGTACTACGCCGCCGGCATCGGCGAGCTCTACGCGCGCTCGGGCTGGGACGTCCACGCCACGTGGGTCAACCTGATCGCCGGGCCGTACACCCAGTCGCACGCTCACCAGGATCAGGGCTCGCTGATGATCTACAAGGATGGCTGGCTGGCGTACGACGCGGTCGTCGACTCGCACTCGGGGCTGACCCAGGCGACCACCGCGCACGGCCTGGTCCGGATCGACAGCGGCGGTCAGCCGGTGCGCCAGGTCGCCGACACGATCTCGAAGCTCACCGCGCTGCACCAGGGCGCCGGCTACACCCACGCGGCGTCCGATCTGACCGCGGCGTACGACGGCAACGCCGCGGTGCAGAAGGTCCAGCGCGAGCTGGTCTACCTGCAGCCCGACGTGGTGATCGTGTTCGATCGCGTGCAGAGCGCGGCCGGCACGACCCAGACCTGGCAGCTCGCGTCACCGGTGGCGGCGGCGATCAGCGGCACCACCGCGACGATCAGCAACGCCGGCCACGCGCTCAAGGTGCTCGAGATCAGCGGCGGCACGATGGCGGTCACCGCGATGCCGAGCGTGGACTCCGACTTCGCGGGCGGGTTCCGGCTCGACGAGCGCCAGGCCGGCGGCGACAACCGCTACCTCCACGTGCTGTCGATCGACGGCAGCGTGTCGTCGACCGTGGCGGCCGGCGACGCGACCCACCCGGGCGTGACCGTGCACCTCGCCAACGGCCACAACGCGACCGTGACGTTCACCCGCGACACCGCGGGCGCCACGCTCGTGCTCGACGGCGTGACCAAATCGCTCGGCGCCGGCGTCGACACGCTCACGGAGTAGCCGATACTCGGGCGGATGCGCTGGATCCAAACCCTGCTCCGTCTGACCCCGGTCGTCGCGCTGGTCTCGATCGCCAGCGTCGCCGGCCTCGTCGTGTTCCGGATGATCGCGCCGATCGACGAGATGCGCGAGGCGTCCAACGAGCTCGGCAACTACCTGCAGACCGTGGGCAGCATCTACGCGGTGCTGCTCGCGTTCGTGGTGTTCGTGGTGTGGGGCCAGTTCAACGACGCGCGCGGCTTCCTCGATCGCGAGGCCACCGCGCTGGTCGACCTGCACCGCACCGCGAGCGCGTTGCCGCCGCGGTCGCGCGCCCTGATCCAGGCCGGCCTGCGCGACTACGTCGACGCCGTGCTGCGCGACGAGTGGCCCGCGTTGGCCAAGGACGACGAGGCGGTGATCGACCAGGTCTCGGAGCGGCTCGAGCACGTGTGGCTGGCGATCCACGGCTGCCGGCCGGCCAACGACTGCCAGCAGACGGTGTACGGCGAGGTCCTGAGCCGGTTCAACCAGCTGACCGATCTGCGCACCAGCCGGCTCACCGCGGCGCGCGCGCGCATCCCGCGCGCGATGACGATCCTGCTGTGCACCGGCGCGGTCCTGACGATCGGATCGGTCTATCTGCTGCCGTTCCGCCAGGCCTGGCTGCACGTGGTCGTGACAGCCGCGCTCGCTGGTGCAATCGGGCACATCCTGTATCTCATCGGTGACCTCGACGACGCGTTCTCGGGCGACTGCCAGGTCTCACGCGCGCCGTTCGAGCATGCCCTCCGCAACTTCGAGCGCGCGGCCCACATCGTCGACGCCGACGGCTCGGTCGAGCGCAGCACGGGGTAGCGACCGCGCGCGATGCGTCGTCGGGGCGTTGTGGGCCTCGGCGCGCGGGATGCACTGAGTCCCGTCATGCGGAACCTCATCGTCCTCGCAACGTGTCTGGCTGCCGCGTGCGCGAGCTCGCGCCCGCAGGTAGCGTCGCACCCCCAGGGCTACGCCGAGCACATGGCGGCGGCCGACGAGCACGAGGGGCTCGCCGACGAGCACCGCCAGGCCGGCCACGTCCCCGACAGCGCGCGGGCCAGCGGCCGGGGCTACCAGTGCGGCGACACCGTGATGAGCGACCAGGCCACCAGCGGCGGCGAGCGCCTGGTCCAGGCGACCCCGTGCTGGGACACCGACGAGGAGCTCGCGGCGCACCACCAGTACCTCGCCACCCGCGAGCAGCGCGCCGCGCGCAAGGAGCGCCGCGTGGCCGCCGGCCTGGTCGAGGCCGAGCTCGCCGCGTGCAAGGGCCTGCCGGCCCAGGAGCTCGAGCACTCGCCGTTCGCGCACCGCCGCGAGATCGCCGAGGTGATCCCGCACCGCGACGCCGGCGTGCTGCGCGGCGTGCGCGTGGTGTTCAAGCCAGTCCCCGGCCTGACCGCGACGTGGATGCGCCAGGCCGTGGCCTGTCACCGCGCCCGCTTCGAGCGCCTCGGCGAGCCCGCGACCTACCTGCCCGACGATCCCACGCTGGTCGCCCGCGCGGTCACCACCGTCGAGCTGCGCGCCGGCCACATCGAGGTCGTGGTCGACGTCGCCGACGACGTCCTCGCCGCGGTCGCGCTCGATCGCGCCCAGGACCTGATCCGCGCCCGCACCGCGGGCAACTGACGACGCCGAGGCTACGGCCGCGCGGGCAGCGGCTGTGGCAGCGCTCCGAGCGAGTGCCAGGTCATGGAGCTGCAGATCGCGGTCGCATCGTCGAAGTCACGCGGCTCGGCCTCGCGATAGAGTACGACGCTGCACCAGAGATGCCACTGGCCACGAGACGACGTCCGCTGGAGATCAAGAAAGCCATTGAGCACGTTGATCTTGCCGTGGGGAGGCTTGCCGCATCGGGCGACAAACAGATCCGCGCGAACCTGCCGCGCCTCCAGGACTTCGAACCCGGGCTCGTGGGGAAGGGTGCAACCATTGGGAAACACCTTCTGGTCGACCAGCGTGACCGTCAGCAACGGGCTGGGACTCCTCGAGCTCCGTGCCTCTGGAGTCCGCCACATGACACTCCCGAACGGAGTACCCCATAGTCGCTCGTAGCTCCGCGGGAGCCTCATCTCGAGTCGGCCGTACAGGCCGCCAGGCTCGGAGTCGACCAGCGTCAGGCTGACCGGGACCGCCGGCGCCAGCGACCACTCTCGGGACTTGCGGCAGCCGCCGGAGGTCGAGACACCGATCAGCAACAGGACCAACGTCCACACCCCGGCCACGCGAGCCGCCCTTGCCATCGCCCAGACCATTTTCGTGCCTCATCGTACCTCATCGGGCCACGCGATCGCCGGCGAGCGCGTCGGGGCTGAAGGAGCCGCCGGTGCGCAGCGCGCCGTGAATCGCCCGGAACTGCGCATGGTGACGTCTCCGTCGCGGTCGCGTGGTGATTCCAACGCCGCCGCCGTGACGCCGTGACAGCCGTGAACATCAGGTGATCCACGCGCGGGCCGACGCCACGGCGCGCCAAGCTCGCGCCATGACGCACCTCAGCTCGCGCGCATCCCGGCAGTCCTGGTCGAGCTCACGTACCTCGCGGCCCTGCCGCGCCGTGTGCTTGACGGCGTTCTCGGTGTCGGCGATGGCGGCGGGCCAGGCCACCGCGCAATCGGCGGCGCCGGCCGAGCCTTCGCCCGGCTTTGCGGCACCCCACGCCATGGTGCCCGACTTCACCGTGATCGATCGCATCGATGGCCGCTCGAGCGTGGGCTTCGAAGCCTCGTACCTCTCGGTGCACCTTCCGGACGGCTTCACGGGGGACAAGCCCACCGTCCTGCGCTTCGCGGCGCACTTCCGCTACGTCGACCCGGCCAGCGGCGTGGGCGGCTATGCCCGGCTGCCATTCGTGTACGCCGGCGCGAGCAACGGCGGTGACTCGATCACCGACGTCGGCGGGCTTGAGCTCGGCGGCATCTACGTGCCGAAGCTCGCGCTGACCGGGGTCGCCATCATCCTGCACGCCGGGCTCTCGCTCCCCACCGGCGAGCCGCGCGACGAATTCTTGATCGGCACCGCGGCGAACGCGGCGGCGTTGCCCGCGTTCTACGGTGCGCTGCCGCGCGCGCTCACCGGCACGCTCGGCGTCTCGGCCGTGCTCCGCAGCGACCGCTTCTTCATGCGGCTCGATCTCGGCGTCGATGACAACTTCCGCAACAACGCGGACGGCGAGGGCGACGGCAACTTCTCGTTCCCGCGGGCCTACCACTTCAACGCGGGCGTGGGCTTCGACCTCGGCACCGCGGCGCTGACCTTCGAGTCCGAGAACCTGGCGCTCGGCTCCCAGGACAACAACGATGGCGCGACCCTGAGCGACCTCGCGGTCGGGGCGCGCTTCGCCGCCGGCACCGCCTCGCCGTACGTCGCGCTGGTGGTCCCGATCGAGGACACCACCTCCGAGATCATCGACTTCGCGGTCACGGCGGGCGTCGACCTCGCGTTCTGAGCCGCGGCCACGGGCGGATGCTATGTTGCCGGCCATGACGCCCGAGGCGTGTCGAGCCTTTGCTCGCTACAACCGCTGGATGAATGGCAAGGTCTACGGCGCTGCGGCGCGGCTGAGCGACGAGGAGCGGAAGCGTGACCGCGGCGCGTTCTTTGGATCGATCCACAACGTGATGAATCACCTGCTCGTCGCGGATCGCATCTGGCTCGGCCGGCTCGCCGGTCGGGTGCCGGAGCCGGGCTTCATCGGCGTCGACGGGATCAAGGCGCTCGATCAGGAGATCGCCGCCGACTTCGACGAGCTGCGGCGCGAGCGCGACCGGACCGACGCGGCGATCGAGGCCTGGACCGAGACGGTCACCGCCGAGAGCCTCGCCGGGACGTTCCGGATGGTCCGCAAAGGGGAGGCGCGCGAGCTTCCGGTGTGGTGGGCGGTCACGCAGCTGTTCAATCACCAGACCCACCACCGCGGACAGCTCACCACCTTGCTGTTTCAGGCCGGGCAGGACCCGGGCTCGACGGACGTGTTCGCGATGCTGACCGAGGAAGCGCAGCCCGCGGGACCCGGCGCGCGCTGACCGGCGAGCGCGGCCCCGGCTACACCGCCTGCGCGGCGACCGCGGCGATCTGGGCGGTGACGCGCTGCTCGTCGGGCACGCCCTGGATCGGCAAGGTGATGGTGAACGTGGTGCCTTCGCCGACCTTGCTGGTGACCTCGAGCTTGCCGCGGTGCTTGTCGACCACCACGGCGCGCGCGATCGCGAGGCCCTGGCCGGTGCCCTTGCCGATCTCCTTGGTGGTGAAGAACGGGTCGAAGATCTTGTCGAGCACGGCGTCGGGGATGCCGCAGCCGTTGTCCTGGATCGTGATCTTCACGTGGTCGTCGGTGGCCGCGGTGCGCACCACGATCCGGCCGCCCTCGGGGCGCTGGCCCTCGATCGCGTGGGCGGCGTTGATCACGATGTTGAGGAACACCTGGTTGAGCTCGCCGACGTGGCAGATCACCGGCGGGAGCTCGCCGAGCTCGGTCTCGACCTTGGCGACGTACTTGTACTCGTTGCGCGCGACGGTCAGCGTGCTGGTGATCGCGCGGTTGAGGTCGGACGGCGCCTGCTCCTTGCGGTCGGGATAGGCGAACTCCTTCATCGCGCGCACGATCCCGGAGACCCGCTGGAGGCCGAGCAGCGCGCGCTGGATCGCGAGCGGGATCTGCTCGGACAGGTACTCGAGGTCGTGGTCGGTCTCGACCGCGCGGCCGCGGGCGAGCGCGGCGTCGCACGCGAGCGCCTTGCGATCGAGCGCGACGAGGATCTCGCGGTAGCCGGTGACCACGGAGAGCACGTCGGCGGTGGCGGTCTCGAGGAACGAGCAGCTGTCGCTCACGAACTGGACCGGCGTGTTGATCTCGTGCGCGATGCCGGACGCGAGCCGGCCGACGGACTCGAGCTTCTGGGCCTGGCGGAGCTCGACCTCCACGGTGGCGCGCTGGCGCATCTCGTGCTGGAGCTGCTGGTTGACCGCGCTGAGCGCGGCGGTGCGCGCGATCACGCGCTGCTCGAGCTCGTGGTTGGCGCTGCCGAGCTGCTCCTCGGCGGCCTGGAGCTCGGTCACGGTCTGGTGCAGGCGCGCGCGGTCGTCGTGCAGGCGGGCGAGCATCTCGTTGAACGCGTCGCCGAGCACGCCGATCTCGTCGTGCGAATCGACCCGGACCCGGCGCAGCGCGACGTCGTTGGGCGCGGTGAGCGCGACGTCGAGGATCGCGCGCAGCCGGCGCACGAACGAGCGCGCGATCAGGTAGACCGCGAGCGCGCCGAACGCGAGCGCGCCGCCGCCGGCGATCAGCGCGGACATCGTGAGCGCGTGGCGGGCCTCGCGCAGCCGGGTGCCCGACAGCTCGATCACCAGCGTGCCGCGCGGGCCCTCGAGCGACTGGACCGGGGTGACCACCGCGACGCGGCCGTCGATCCGGAACACGCGCTCGGCCATCACGCCGGCGCGGGCGCGATCGACCCACGCGCCCGGCGTGCCGCGCCGGTACAGCTCCTCGCCGCGGTCGAGGAACAGGCTGACCGCGACGACGTCGGGATCGGCGTCGAGCGAGCTCAGCACCTCGCGCGCGGTCTCGCGATCGGCGAACGCCACCGCGGAGCGCGCCTGGCTCGCGAGCAGCACGCCGTAGGTCGAGGCCCGGACCAGCTGATCGGCGTCGAGGTCTCCGAGCTCGCGCGCCGGGAAGTACACCGCGAGCGTGCCGACGATGACGACCACCACGATCGCGGTGAGCCCGATCAGCTTGGTGAGGATGGACGCGTGGAACCTCGCCGTCGGGCGTGCCGGACAGGGAGGCCGAGCCATGATCGGACCATCGGCCGTTGCACCACGCTATCGAGTGGGCCTGAAGATGCAGCCCGGCTGGCCGACTCACCCGGTATGCGACGGTTCGCCACAGCGTGGTTGCTGGCCGTGGTGGCCTGCCCGACGTGGCCGCGTTGCTCGGCCCGCCGCCCGACGTGGGCGCGGCGGCGCCAGTGCCGGCCGCAGCCGCCGCCAAGCCCTTGAATCTCAACGAGATCAACCCGCGCCTGCTGCGCCGGTTCCGCGCCATCGTGGCTCCGGTCCCGGCGTCGCCGGCCGAGGTCGCCCAGATCGCGCTCGGCAAGCAGCTGTTCTCGGAGAAGCGGCTGTCGCTGCACCGCGACGTGGCGTGCGCCACCTGCCACCCCCTGGACCACGGCGGCACCGATCATCTGCCGACCGCGCGCGACGTGCACGGCGCGCCGCACAAGCGCAACGCGCCGACCGTGTACAACGCGGCGGGAAATATCGCGCAGCAGTGGGACGGCCGCGCCCGCTCGCTGGAGGATCAGGCCCGCCTGCCGCTGCTCAACCCCGACGAGATGGCGATGGGCCGGCCCGAGGCGGTGACCGCCGCGCTGCGCGCGATCCCGGCCTACGCGCCCGCGTTCGCCGCGGCGTTCCCCAGCGACCCGGCCGCGATCGACTTCGACCACGCGATCACCGCGATCGCCGCGTTCGAGCGCACGCTGGTCACGCCGGCGCGCTGGGATCGCTTCCTGTCCGGCGACCGGACGGCGCTGTCGGCCGCCGAGCTCGACGGCATGAAGCTGTTCGCCGACGTCGGCTGCGTGCAGTGCCACACCGGCGTGCTGGTCGGCGGCTCGATGTTCCAGCGCGTCGGCGTCGCTCGCCCGTGGCCCAACCAGGACGACCTCGGCCGGTTCACGATCACCCACGACGGCAACGACCGCATGGTGTTCAAGGTGCCGAGCCTGCGCAACATCGCGATCACGTCGCCGTACTTCCACGACGGCGGCACGGCCTCGCTGTCCGAGGCGGTCAAGATGATGGCGCGCTACCAGCTCGACACCGAGCTCACCGACGACGAGGTCACCTCGATCGTGGCCTGGCTCGGCGCGCTGACCGGCGAGCCGCCGCCCGGGGTGCTGATCCCGCCCGTGCTACCGCCCGGTTAAGTCAGCGTCACCAGACGGCGCACTGCTTGGCCGGGGTCATCGCCGCGTTGGGCTTGCACTGGAACGCCGCGCCGAACCCGGGCTGGTTGGCGATCACGCCGTTGACCCGCCACTCGGGCGGCGAGTGCGGGTTGGAGTGCGCGCGGTTCTCGGCCTCCTCGGGCGAGACCTTGGTGCACCACGACTGGCCGTAGGCCAGGAAGTACAGCTGGTCATCACTGTAGTCGCCGACCTTGGCCGGCGGCGGCACCTTCTGCTGGGTCTTCCAGGTCTGGTAGGCCTGGTAGGCGAGCTTGACGCCGCCGTTGTCGGCGATGTTCTCGCCGGCGGTGAGCTTGCCGTCGAGGTGGACCTTGGGGACGGCCTCGTACTTCGCGTACTGGTCGACCACGCACTGGGTCGCGGCCTTGAACTTGTCGCGGGTCGGCTTGCTCCACCACTCGCGCAGGTTGCCGTCGGCGTCGAACTGGCTGCCCTCGTCGTCGAAGCCGTGCGTCATCTCGTGGCCGATCGTGCCGCCGCCGGTC
>Ga0307509_10011713_pt1 | contig 10583 bp, 10 predicted proteins | sample 10_EM_MG_FD_202245 | JGI IMG/M metagenome (GOLD analysis project Ga0307509, IMG submission 202245) | Populus trichocarpa ectomycorrhiza microbial communities from riparian zone in the Pacific Northwest, United States - 10_EM | ecosystem: Host-associated > Plants > Roots > Unclassified | place...
CCAGCCCATCAGAGACGAGGGGCTAAGACAAGGCTCGGGGAATTATCTTCACAGGATGATCCCCCTCACTCTCCTACGTCACGTTGAAGTAAAAAGATGCAAACGCGCTTATTTGCGGTAACTCGACGCGATAAGCAAACAGCAGTCACTCCTCTCATCCCCCGCCCTGCTTCCCCCCTTATCGTGCGGATTTTTTCCGAACGAAAGCGACGGACGCACGCGCACGTCACCCGTCACCCTCAACGGGGCGCCGCCGCGGGCGCCGCGATCCATCCAATTCGTCCACGTCGCTCCGGGTGCGCATGATAGACGCGTGGGCCCTTTTTGACAGCGTGTACAGCAGTCTCAAACATACAAGCAACAAGCACTATACAATACAGTGTGGTGACTTCAAGAAACAGCGGGCATTCTTGGCGGCTCTGTCTTCTTGCTTGTCCTTCCGTCATCTGCGCGTATTACCATACCGTAAACCTGCTTCCGGTAGCTACTGTATTTTTTTTTTACGTTTTGTGTTTGTCCCTAGGACCACACACCACATGAAGTGGCGCCTCCCTTTGCCCTTAGCACTTTTCTTACTTTCACTTTGCAATAAAAGATGTAATTTTTCCCTCCATGGTGCCTTGAGAGATAGAAAGTCTGGCGCAAGTGTCATCTGCCAGAGGTGAAACAATTACCAGAATCAGTTGTCGGTCAATTTGACCCGGTTTTCTGGAAACGCCCAAAGACCAGAATTGGGGTGGAGTGGGAGGTTTGCAGGGATGGGGCGGGGGGCGTTGAAGGGGCTGATTAGGGGGTTGCTTCGCTCGGTCCAGTCTCAATCTATTTTTTGCTCGCCCACTGTTGCTGGCCGAGATTTTATCAATGATAGGCTGCTCTTAGAGAAGTGTTCGTCATATCCGTTTGGTAACAAAAGAAACGCTCGTTGTTCCACCCTGGACCCCCTGCCCCGGGCGCGGAGGGACATATCGAGCTAGTAGAGAGAGGAAAAGACGCAAACGCGCTCCGCATCTACTCGCATCTCCAAACCTGCTTCATTTTGCATTGACAAGTGTGCCTTGTCACCCACTCAACTCACTCCCAGCGGGTTTGTTGCCCTCTGCTACCCTGCCACCCTACATCGGCGTCATTGGCCCACAGCTCTGGGCAGCCATAACTTCCGGTTCCTCAGAATCATGTGACTTATTAACCCCTCGGATCCCGCGGCGGAGATGACCATGCCCGAGGATGTGGGTTTTTGCGAGAATGCGGAGTGGATGCAGAGGCGCCCTATTAGGCGCCTCTCTTCTGCGGACCTGGCACTTTCAGGATTTTACTGGGGCTTGTGCGCTCGACCCGCTTACGACCCTAACGCACGTTCCATAACTTTCCGTTGGTTCTATCGCACGATAGTGGTCCCGCTAACTTGGGGCTGATTATTTGTCACTTCTCGGCGTCTCAGGCTACAAGTCCCCAACACATCTTGTGTTAGGTCCTGCACAATCCCCCCTCCCCCCAAACCCCCCAACTTCGCCCCAATTCCCCACGGTAAGTGACGGTCTATGTGAGAAAGGGATTGACAGTTGTCCAAGTGCGATGCGATCCATGAGCACTGCCGCGGACGGCGATAGACGCTTCTAATTAGCAGCGTTCGTAGTATCCGAAGATACTGTTCGCGCTCGTTGGCACTTCCATCTCTTCATCTCCTCGGAGCTTCGGTGGCGTTAGTTCAACCTCGTCCTGTTCATGTTCCATACGTGCTTCGTCCTGCGCTCGCACAGAATCCGGCGAGCTGGCCTCTTCCGACAGGACTGACCTGTCGACGTAATCCATGGGCATGGGTGACAACGAGCGGGGTGTCTGGTGGGGCGAGGAATATGCTGAGAAACATTCAGGGTCTGAGTCGGGGCTATGCACGCGCTTGATGATGGTCACGTCGTTTGGGGGAAACGCGGGATACTTGAAGTGGTCGTCTGGATCTTCCGCTAGTTTGGTGACACCACACGGCGGGAGGACGGCGCGATGTGTCCCCTCCTCTGCATCGTCATAGTTCGATTGTTTGATTGCCGCGTCGCCATAATAGTCATCGTACTCTTTCTCAACCGCGGCTGCGGAGGCAAGAGCCGTTGGGCTGGAGATAATGAGGAACCTCGGGAGCATAGAGCGCGGGGGGAGAATGCGGCGCATTGAAGCGAACAGAATCACATGGACGAGGCCTGAGGTTCTGGGCTGTCAGCAGGTGTTGATCATGCCAGATCATTCGACTGACCACTCAGAAGGTATATGAAATCGCTGGATTCGAAGGATTAGCTATGACGGTCTAGGAGGTGCGACTGATCGCACCTGAAAATAGTGACAGAGAAGGTGACGTGGTGGCCTGACCACTCCAGGAAGCGACAGAGAGCAATAGGAAAGATCATGATGGTGTATGCGATCTGCGAGACGTGTGTTACTCAGTTAATGTGACTTCGTTGGAGCCGAACACTTGCCGGAAACAACACCATCTGACGAGCTAATCTGTGCTCGTACTTCTCGTGGCGCATTAGGCTCACGGATACGATGGACGTCGAAGGTGTTCGAGCGCGGACCACTCCGCGTAGTTTCAAGTACACGGCTGAATAAAGTATAAACGCAAACAGCGCAGAAATAAACATCTAAAAACACGTCAGAGCGAACCAAGCAAAGAATCCAGGTGTGGAAACTTACGACCATGTAGTCTAGACTGTAGGAAACATGGTAAACCACTATTCGGGAGATTTGGGAAAATAAAACACGCACACAATGCGCTGGACGCGATAGTTTGGAGTTATCCAACACCAATTACCAGAAATGCCGTCTAAAGGTGGTCGTTGGATCTGTGAAAAGGCGGTAAATCATACGATGGCTACTCACAGAATGGGCCGTGTTTTTCGATCTTGGCGGTTGCCGGTCCAGCGATAACGATCGCACCGATAAGGGACCATTGGGAAATCATAACGAGCCACATCGCATAATTATCTACTTCAACGCGGAGGAAGAGGTCCACGAATGTGCGTATTGCTATGATCTGGGGGAGTTTAAATCTCAGTTCAGTCGTACCAATGTCTATTCGTAGGCCGCACCAAAGACCTGACAAGAACCAGTTAAAGTGTGGAGCTTTGCGAGCGAAGCATCTCACATGACCCACCAGAGAGCAATGGAGACATCGGCAGTGTGCTTAATGACACCTGGAGAGTGGCTCAGCGAGAGTATCATGAACGAACCTGCATCCCCCTGCCTTGTGCTGTACACAACGAGCCGAAGACAACGGCCTTGTCGTGTACCCATGCTGCATTCATAATAGATCCAATTGCTGAAAGAAAGAGCAGGGATGTCAGTAACGGCATCTGAGACGAGCGGGGTCCGCTCAACCGCAGCGGGGAAACTCCCGCCACATAGGTCATGGCCCACTGGCATGCACCGCCTCCAGGTCGCGTATATCGCGGAGGCCGCACCCGCGGGTACAGACAGAAAACCCACCTTGGAGGATATCACCGAGCAGCAATGACACAAAGTAAAAAGCAACGTGCGTCCGCACGAACATGTCGCGGCTTTTGACCCCACGTGTGTTGAACGCAGACATCTTCGAAAATACATCAGGATTTGAGAGATAAGGATATCGAAATCAGATCATAACGCACAGCAATCGCACACAGCAGTCCGACAGTGGCGACCAACGAAACGCATGATGCAACGACGAGTGCCTATCCTGGGATGAGAAGGGGGAACGCGAATCGTGAAGGGGATGTCCACGTACGATGACAGCCTTTGATTGTGACTCGGTGTACGTGTCAAGGACACTAAAACGCGTGCCATCGGCTAAGGGGAAGGAGACGATGGTCGAAAGGGTGGAATTAGGGTGAACATGCGACATCGCAATCGTCACAGCAGCGCACTAGCTGCTTCTTCAATTTAGACAAAAAATATCAACAAACAGAAAACAGGGCTGCGCTGGCGCTCGTGGAGAATTGTTTTTGAAAGGTGAAGATGAGGACCGGCCCCTTGGAGAAAGAACGAAGACAAACGGTGAGGAGTGCAAAGGAAGAGCCCGAGCACCGGTTGGAGTCGCGCAAAGTACCATTTCTGTGTGTGCCCATGACCCGCTAGAAATGCTGTAGGCGTAAGGTCACATGGAGCCGTGATCGGAGTTCCAGGTTATGCTAATAATGCCCGCGGTCCATATAAATCACCACTTTTTGTGATGGGAACGAGTCATGAGGATTGCAGCAGTGATACTGTGATCGATTGAGTGAGATAGACACGCGCGACCGTGACAGAGTGAAGCAAGTTGACAACACGGCGGCCCAGGGCATCCTCACCGTCACCGATCTTGGCACTGAGGAACTCACTGTGGTGGTGAAGCAAACCTAGAAAAGGTTTGTGATGCAGTACAGTATTGACACGACGCGGCGGCGGTCTAGACGTGAGAGACGAACTAAGCGATGGGGCACACTGGCAAATCCCGTCGAATCATAGAACTCATTTTATGCAGCTAGTGTTTCCCACGCAGGTTCATCAAAGGTGTGTATTCCCACAAAACGTAGAAATCATGAATCAATAGCGTGGACGGGTCAACTGGAGGCATCGCTCTTTTGGATCATAAAGTTAACAGAGAAACGAACCGAACGAGTGGCTGATGGCACTGGATGCTGATCGGTATCCTGGGGATGAGGACACAGCCACTGCCCCCTTTTTTTCTACCACAATGTATGGAAGCACAGCCAAAGGGGACGGTTGGCACAAACTTTCCAGTGCAGATCATGGCATATTTTCTTTCGTTCTTATATTGCAACGGCCAGGGGAGGCCTCTTCTGGGTCCAGGGAGACTCCTATAGTACGATATCTACGCGTCAATTATGCTATTACTTTGATATTTCCCGGGCCCATGCCAGCGAACGAGTAGGACTTAAGAAACGCCCGCTTGAAATACTGATAATATCTCGTATACTGAGTAGGTAGACAGACGCTCGCGATCTAGGCATTCTCATTGGCGAGCTGTCCTGGGTTTGAGTACGTGCTGCGGCTGACCGAGAAGTCCGAGTTCACGTTTGGCTACAGTGGAACGATGTTTGAATTCCAAACGTGCCGGTGAAACCCCTCAATTTGATGCGCCGTACAAAGACTCACGGGCGACCCTGCGGGGATCTTGCTGTGCTGCATAGCATTGTCGTGTACAGAAGCGAGCATCAGCCCGTAGCATCAAAAAGTCATAAACCACATCCCTTCGTAAGTTACGTTCTGCATCCCAGTGATCGATTACTAATATACTACCGTAGCATGACATATAAACATTAGCGCGTGACAGTCGTACTCATACATGATAAATCCAAAGCGCAATCAGAGTCGCCGAGACGACCGATATACATGATCAATAAATGAGGGTATCAATGAAATTATTTTAGATAGGGTCACGAGACGAGTCTAAGATGCGATGCATGGAGACTGAAAACTCAACAGAACTCGCGCCTACGCTGATGGATGGGAGATGGGAGATTGTGTGAAAAGTGGGCTCCTGGCCGGGTCCGATGGCATACAAAAGTCATTTAGCATAGCAGTCGCGCAGCTCGATGTCGGAGCTGCCACCTACAGAGTCGAGATTGACCGACTCCGCGGACGCACGAAGTTTTGGGGACGACATGTCGTCTTCACCTACTGTGTCCTCGCTGTCTCTTCTTTCGGATGAGCGTAGGCTTATCAATAGGCGATTGGTGAGTAGCGTGATCATCGCCCAGGAAAAACTGTTCGAGGTTCAGATATGCGAGGGGTCACGAGGTTCGTAGAGATGGCACATACAATATTGGGAAAACGCCGATCGCAGGTCCAGAGAAAGTCACGAAAATAAGATTCGCCGCACGAAATAACGTGATAGCCTAAGCCCGCAATAAGTATGCGCAGGAGAACAATGGTGCTATGGTTTCTTCCACTCACGAGGAAGAATAATGTGCCATCGCGGTACAGCACCCGCTTCAAAGACTTTGTAGAGTCTCGTGGACGCGAAAGGGCATCATATGCCGCGAGGAAGAGTACAGAAAGATCAAAGACGGTCTGAAGGTCGCCCTAAGAACGAAGAAAACGGAATGCAGCGTTCAAAGGCTACTCACCGGACTTGCGAAACTAGCAACGATTGTTGGACCCAATTTTGTGAGGACGCATGCTCGGGCGAGCGGATCATACCTGATGGCAGCTAAGTGATGTGGGCGTGAGATTAGGTGGTCAGTATGAGATGAGAGGAAGCGAACTGACACTCCAAAATAACCATGGATGCGGTGACGCTGGCGATAGAGCTTAGGGTGCACAAAGTCAACATGATGCTAAGCAGAAGCACGACCCGCTTGAATTCTGTAGTGAGCTCTCCTCGTCAACTTGAGAAAGTCATGGTAGGTTGACACACAGGTGATTTGTCCCATAGAACGACTGCTCGCAGAAACCCGAACAAGTTGGCCGTGAGGGTCGAGAAGATACCAAAAACGGCCACTGTGGTCATCAATATCTGGCATCTTTATCTCCTTTAGAAAAAGGGGAACGGGTATGAATCTACAATGTCTCACTTCTGCGCACGGTCAGTATCGTAGCACTGCGGAGTGAAGAGGGGCTCACTTCGTCATTATATAAAGTATGGCGAGAGAATCCTGACATTTCTAAGTGACTGTATTGAGCATGATTGAAATGATTACGATGGAAATACAACGTTCGCACCATTGGCCACCGCCAGAAGGCACACCTCCGACAAGTAGCGATTCAACAAGAACGCCCACTTTGCAAACGAACGAGGCGCCGTCCAAATCACCCGAACCTCGTCATCGAAGGTCAGGACGTGATCGTAGAGCACGACGACAAGCCCAGCAACTTTCTCATAATACCGAGGTCAGCAGTTTACCTTGCGCAGAGACTGCGACCTACCGCACAAATACCTCTCGATCATTGCAATGTGAAAAGTCCTCCATGACAGTGGTCCATATGCATGGTGCGACGGAGGTGAACCTAGTGGTGGATATGGTGATGGAGATCGAGGTTTAAACAACATGACCCAAGGAGAGCAGCCCCCTCAAATCACTATCTGTGCTAGCAGACCAAGAAAGAAAACGAAAGGGTGCGGGACCAAAAGTCTCAAAAGCAAAATTAAGTTGTAATTTTAGGGTCATATGCTTTTGCCGGTCACTAGACGAGGGGTACGCGCAGTCCTTCGCCGAAGCGAGATATTGGTGGTAATTGGTGGTGGTGACGCCCACTAGCAGATCGATAGATCTAATATAGTGTGTGTTCCGGTTCCGAGTTGTACCGATCCATCACCCTTACCAATCGAGCCATGAGGCCACGCTCGCCATGCACGAATGTCGTATCATAGCGCCGGAGTAAGAAACTGCTTGGATACGAACACTTCGTTAGTCGGCAGAGTGCGATCAAACTTGAATAACCAGCCGTCTACGGTGCCGCAGCACAGGCGATTTTTTGTATCGGGTCCGAGTCGTTACGATTCTGTGACCTGCTTTGTTGACCCCCCGAGTCTGGTGTCCCATGAGGCGCCATCTCATCACTGTAACGGCTTGGCATCAACAAGATACGCCCCGTCGGACTTGGTGTATAAAAAATGATTATTGTTTTTGACAGGGCTCGAAGAGACACTCCCGATTTGAGATTCTCCCACATGATTGCATGGCTGACTAATGATCGCGTACGAAACGAAAATTACACAAGGCGACGCGCTGAGCCACGATCTCACCAGGCTCAACTCCGACCATGATCAGGCATGCGTTCGATCAGGATGGCACAAGTAATCATGCCTAGTGGCGAAATCCACACACTTTTGACCGACAATTAGATTGCCCATCATGTTTCAGCCTGCCAAACATCCAAAAATGCCTACATGTACGGCGCTGGTTCAATATTCAAGCTTTACGCATGGTGCACCTTGGGCTACTATCCCATGTAGGCAACATCACCCTGAGTGCTCGTCAAATTCCAAGACAATAATGTTTTCAGAGCCCGTGGACATTCTCAAGTGAGTCATCCACCCAGTTACGGCCTTGACCATCAATTGAAGAAACCGACGAAAAAACGGTCATTTATGCGCTGAGCTGGCAGACACCCAATATAAGTCTCAGGCAACTAGGGGTCCGCCCATTCTACAAAAGTACAATGCGTAGATGCTTCGTCCGACCGCCTTCAGGCAGCCTTCTCTTGGTGTTTGCACATCGTCCCCCATATCGCCCTCTCCACGTGCCGCGGAGTTCTAGGATGGTCGCCACCGTACGCTCTCGTCCGCGCACCACAAAACGAACCGGACGCAGTTCGCAGCCCTCTACCATACTGGTCCCCGAATCCACCTTCTCATCTGGACAAGATGAACGGTAGAAGCAAAGGCACCAGGAAGCCGATTCTCCGACGCACGGCGACGCCACACAGCTATATATACACGCATATACGTACGAGCTTCCGACCTCCTCTTGAGTCAACAGCGAAAAGAATCAGGAGAATAGAAGATGCTGTCCACTTCCCTGGACTCTCAATGGACCTATGAAATGATGCCACCCGTCTGCAACCAGAACCCGGAACCCTCTGCCGTTGTTCTTGTTGGACCGTGTTGCCGTCATGCCGACTCCCGGACGGGACTCCATCACTTGCTCTTACCATGACGCGACTCGTGATTGAAAGGCTCCTAAAATGTCCCCTGAGCTATTTTCCGGTTTGCGACAAAAAGAACACGGAACAAAGAGAAGACGTGGTGTGGCAGCGTCGACCTGCCTGGCCCTCGAATTTGGTTCGATGGCAACACTCAAAGTGATGGCGAAGACCAGTGCAGTGCTCGTCCTGTCGTGGCAGGTCATCAGCATCGTTCCTCCCAATTACCATCCCTCCTGCCATCTCGGAACCGCCATCCCAACGCCCATAATATATTTCCCTCACAAGAAAATATTCTCCCCTCCGCGGTCTAACAAAGCAACAGCTTATCAAGCACTCATCAGTTCTTATCAAGGTTGATCAGCTACGTCACCAGGGCACAGTAAAGAACCCGCCCACTTCTACCACCGCTCGTGTCGCGTGTACAAGAACGTCGAAGAAAAAAACGACAACCCCAGAACAAAAAAGAAGAACAAGAAAATAGATCAGATCACAGAACGATCCACCAGTAACGTCATAAGTTACGCAGCGCGCACCGACCGTTTCGTGGCTTGGTTTTTCAATTCATTTCCCCTGACGCCACAATGCTCGCGCAATACGGGCCAAGCAATACAGTTATACTTCTGCCTACCAATTAAAGACGAGCCCACGTCCTTGGTGTATTCAAACAAAAAGTGACGATATACACGCTTCCTACCCTATCCAGTTCTATCCTATCCCATCCGAACCGAACGACAACGCAAAGCAAGCCGACATCAATTGACGGTGCCTTCGCAGAAGCCGTCGGTAGAGTACTGTATGGGTTGTCCACGGCTAGCGAGCGCACTTGCAGCGCGACGGCCCTACGGTGGCTGTAAATGTTTCCAGAATCAAACTTTTTCTTTTTCGCGCTCTCGGATGGAGCCACGCGTACAGCACAATATCATACTGGCCTTGACCTGTTACTGCAAGTTTATAACTCCGCGTACATATGGCGAACAAATGAGAGAAGAGAGAAGAAATGAGTCGAAGGTGTTGCTATGTATATACCCGCCTGCAGATAAGTTCTTCAACTGCCGCGGGCACACTACCCGACAAGCCCGAGGTTTTTAAGGGTAAGAGATGGCCCCAAGATGGTGTAACTACACCCCTGAACTGGCGGTGAAGATGCCAGTGTGAGTTGCATGCGATTTATGACTTTTTTTTTCGCTGGGGTGGTTGGTTCATTTCATCCCAAACGGACTCCAATAGGCGTGGTCACTCTGAATGCCAGGGTAGAAATTAGATGTTGTGCTACTACTGCATTACATGCCTTGCTACCAATACACCCATCGATCTGCCTACTTCTTCACCCGGCCAATCACCGAATCCGGTGCATACCGCGGGATGACCTTGGGGTCATGCAGCATGTTGAACTCCTCCGTCGCATCGCGACCGGCATAGAGTAAAATGGCCTTCTCTCCACCTGGATGATCTGGTAGGAAACTAGTCACGTCGAGCACCTGCCCATCGATAACGACCCAAATGTTGTCCTTTTTGTTGTGCGCCGCGACCTCGTCCATCGTGTACGTCTTTTTGTCAGGACTTGACAGTGACGATGACGCGGCGCCCGAGCTGGTCGCGACCTCCTTCTTCGTCTCGGGCTGCGAAGGACCCCCAAGGTGCGCCGCGACGCCAGCCACGCGTCCTGCGGCCCGTGCGCTCACGTTACCATAGTTTTGCAGGAGGTAGGCGGCAGCTGCGTCGCCAGCCACTCGCCCAAAGACGACGCAGCCCAGCAACGAGGATCCGCCGAGCCGATTGGCACCATGTACACCACCGGCAACTTCACCTGCAGCGAACAATCCCGGGAGCGGTGCACCGCCAGGCGCGAGCACGCGCGCCTCGGGGTCGATCTCGAGACCACCCATGGTGTAGTGTAGCACAGGGGTCATAATGGCGACGTGGAACGTATCGTTGAGTGTCCAGTTATCATCAGAGAAGAACTTTTC
>Ga0307509_10011714_pt1 | contig 10582 bp, 10 predicted proteins | sample 10_EM_MG_FD_202245 | JGI IMG/M metagenome (GOLD analysis project Ga0307509, IMG submission 202245) | Populus trichocarpa ectomycorrhiza microbial communities from riparian zone in the Pacific Northwest, United States - 10_EM | ecosystem: Host-associated > Plants > Roots > Unclassified | place...
AGGGCTTCTACGGCGTGCCGATCTATGTTTCGGCGACCTACATCTTCCTGTTCATCCTGTTCGGCTCGTTCCTGGAGCGCGCCGGCATGATCCAGCTGTTCACCGACGTCTCGCTCGGCCTGTTCGGTCGTACCCGCGGCGGTCCGGCCAAGGTCGCGGTGTTCGCCTCGGGCATGATGGGGACGATCTCGGGCTCCGGCGTCGCCAATGTCGTCACCGTCGGCCAGTTCACCATTCCGCTGATGATCAAGTTCGGCTATCGCCGGGCGTTTGCCGCCGGGGTCGAGGCCACGGCCTCGATGGGCGGCCAGATCATGCCGCCGGTCATGGGCGCGGTCGCCTTCATCATGGCGGAAACGCTGGGGGTCGAATATGCCGTCATCGTCAAGGCGGCGGTGATCCCTGCGATCCTCTATTTCGCCTCCGCGTTCTGGATGGTGCATCTGGAGGCCGGCAAACACGGCCTGGTCGGTATGAAGCGCTCGGAGATCCCGAGCGCCGTGAAGGCGCTGGTCGAGCGCTGGTACCTGGTGTTGCCGCTGGCGGCGCTGGTCTACATGCTGTTCGAAGGCTTCACCCCGCTCTACGCCGGCAGCATGGGGCTGGCGCTGACCGTGGCGCTGATCCTCGGCGCCAGCATCACGCTCGGCTTTTCCAGCACCGCCTTGCGCTACGTGTTCTGGATCGGCCTGGCGCTGGTCGCAGCAGCGGTGTCGCGCAACGGGCTCGAAATCGTGCCGGTCGCCGCCGTCGTCGCCGGGCTGATCGCGATCGCCGCGATCACCGGTGGTGGACGCGCCACCTTGCGGGCGTGCCGGGATTCGCTCGCCGACAGCGCCAAGTCGGCGCTGACCGTCGGCATGGCCTGCGCCATCGTCGGCGTCATCATCGGCATGATGTCGCAGACCGGCGTCGGTACCATCTTCGGCAGCTGGGTCATCGGCCTCGGTGAGAAGAGCCTGTTCCTGGCGCTGATCATGACCATGATCCTCTCGATCCTGCTCGGCACCGGCATTCCGACCATTCCGACCTACATCATCACCGCGGCGCTGGCAGCGCCTGCGCTCGCCAAGCTCGGCGTGCCGCTGATCGCAAGCCACATGTTCGCGTTCTACTACGGCATCATGGCCGACCTCTCGCCGCCGGTGGCGCTGGCGGCGCTGGCGGCGGCGCCGATCGCCAGGGAAAATCCCGACAAGATCGGCTGGGAGGCGATGCGGATCGCGCTGGCCGGCTACGTCATCCCCTTCATCTTCGTCTATTCGCCGGCCTTGATGCTGCAGGCCGGCGACCCCATGGCCGCAAAGCTTGGTTTCTACGGCGCGGTGGCGCTCGCGACCTTCAAGGCGCTGGTGGCGATCGCGCTGTTCGGCATGGTCGCGATCGGCTTCCTGTTCACGCGGCTGACCTTGAGCGAGCGTGGCGCGGCGCTGCTTGCGGCGCTCTGCCTGCTCGGCGATTTCAGCTTCAGCGATACGCTGGGCTTCGCGCTGACGGCGGTGCTGGTGCTGTGGCAGTGGCGGCAGCGCCCGCGCGATGCGGTGGCCACCGCTTGAGCCTTTGTCTCGCCTCCGCCGGCGTGGTGAAGTCGCTGGCGCTCGCCGCGTTCACGCTGGCCTGGACCCACTCGGTTGAAAGGATCGAGTGGCAGGAGGACTGGCGCGTGAGCCGGCAAGGACTCGAACTGGCGCAGGCGCGGGTCAAGGGCTCGGGCGCCGGCATGGAGCCGCCGCCCGAGGCGCGGCTGGTCAATGGCTGGTTTCAATGGCAGCCTGATCGTCCGCCGATGCCGGAGGTGGTGCTCGGCAATTCCGGCGTCGCCGGAGAGTGGCGGATATGCAGCGACGGACGTTGCCGGGCGCTGTCGGAGATTCTTGGACATCCGATCGGCGCGAACGTGATTACGATGAGTGTCTGCGAACCATAAGAAACATGAAACGAAGGAGAATGCGATGGACCGGCTCAAGGGAAAAGTGGCCATGGTGGTCGGCGCCGGCTCGATCGGGCCGGGCTGGGGCAACGGCAAGGCCACCGCGGTGACATTCGCGCGCGAGGGCGCGCAGGTGTTCTGCGTCGATCGCAATCCGGCGGCGGTGGCGGAGACGGTGCAGATCATCACGGGTGAAGGCGGCAAGGCCACGGCCTTCACCGCCGATGTCTCGCAGGCCGAGCAGGTCCAGGCGATGGTGGCCGCATGCCTCAAGACCCATGGCCGCATCGACGTGCTCGACAACAATGTCGGGATCGCCGAGATGGGCAGCGTGGTCGATGTATCAGAGACGAGCTGGGATCGCGTCTTCGCGGTCAATCTCAAGAGCGCGTACCTTGCCATGAAGCACGTCATTCCGGTGATGGTGCGGCAGGGCGGCGGCTCGATCATCAACATCTCGTCGATCGCCTCGATCCGCCATCTCGGCCTCTCTTATGTCAGCTATGGTGCAAGCAAGGCGGCGATGAACCAGATGACCCGCACCACGGCGGTGGAGTTTGCGGCCGACTACGTCCGGGTCAACGCCATCCTGCCCGGCTTGATGAAGACGCCGATGGTCGAGCATTCGGCGGGCCTGGCCGCGAGCTATTCCAATGGCGATGTCGAGGCGATGTGGCGCGCCAGGGATGCCCAGGTCCCGATGGGGCGCATGGGCGACGCCTGGGATGTCGCCAACGCGGCACTGTTTTTGGCGTCCGACGAATCCAGATATGTCACCGGTATCGAACTCGTGGTCGACGGCGGCATCACCTGCAAGTCGGGGCAATAGGACACCGCCGCTGCAGGACCACCGCTCCCGGCTCGTGATCGCCGGCGTAATTCCTCCGCATTCAGGCTTGCGTTATATGTTGGGGGAGCCGAATGCGACCGGATGATCGATGCGATTTCACATGAGAGCCTTGCTGACAATCGTTGCGGTATCCTGGGGCGCGCTGACCATCGCTGCCGGCGCGACCGGAACGGAGCCGGCTGTCGATCCGCAGGTCGATCCCGCACTCTGCCGCATGGCCATCGCGGCCAATGACGACGACCGGATCATGACGGCATGCGGCGGCTTGATCGACAATCAGAAGACCGCCAGGGGTGATCGGATCAAGGCGTTGATCGCCCGGGCGGGCGTCTTCACCCGCAGGAATCAGATCGATCGGGCCATCGCCGATTACGATGCGGTGGTGTGGCTCGATGCCTCCATGGCCGAAGTCTATAACAGTCGCGGCGAACTGTGGCGCAAGACGGGTGACCGGCGCAAGGCGCTGCAGGATTTCGACGCGGCGATCAAGCGCAACCCGGACTTCATCGCTGCGCGTACCAACTACAAGGATCTGGTGCTCGAGCTGGAACGCCTGGGCGCGCTGATGGCGGTCTACAACAAGCCAAGCTTCAATTGCGCCAAAGCGCGCCGGGCCGTTGAGAAGGCGATCTGCGCCGATCCGACCCTGGCCAATCTCGATCGCGAGATCACCGCCGTGAATGCCAAGGTGATCGAGCGCGCGCGCGCCGGCAATCCGCCGGCCGGACGCGCCCTGCAGCGCGAGCAGGACGCGTTTGTCGCGCGCCGCAACGCCGCCTTTGGGCAGGCCGATTTCGACATCCTGAAGGCGATGCGCGCGCGCCTCGACCAGCTGCTGGCACTGGAGCGGCGAATGTAGCGGCGCCGGCCGGAAGCCGCGCAGACCATGAATGCGTCGTCGTGAACCGACGAAGCACCCGGCCCCCGCTGCGAGGAGTGCCACGGCTATGATGTGCGCCAGGCGATGGAAGGGCGGTTAGAGAAGTTCAATGTCATCGCCCGGGCCCTGCGGTACGGGCAGGATGATTTCATCGCCGCCAATTGACTTGAGGCAGCTTCCTGATGGATGCTACCTTCGGTCGAGCGTAAGATTTGACCCAAGGCTGTTTCCAGGCGTCGGGTGTGCGCGATGACAAATTGCAGAAGCCTGTTGGGCGCGATCGCCTTCGTCATTCTGGTGTTGGCAAACGACGCGGCTATTGCGGGCGGAATGCATGTCCGCGAAGACACCATAACCGTCAACGGCGGACCAGGCCGCATTTTCAGGCCCAACGAAGTCATCTCTCTCGAGTTCGAGGCGATCGACTACGAGTATGGGGCAAACAAGTTCAAATCCATTTTCTTGGCAGTGGCGCCGGCTTCGCAGAATTTGGGCCGTGCAACCCGCGCCAATCTCGCAAAGTGGCGGCTCTTTTGCGCGCCCATGAAGGACGCCAACCAACGCTATCGCGCCTCGAGACCGCCTCCAAGAGACGATCAGGAGTTGGATGGCCCCTTGCAAATCCAGATGAGCTTTCGTGCGCCGTCAGCTCCCGGAAAATATCAGATTGTCTACAATCAGATTCCCACCTTTACACCGGACAGATTGGTCTCTGCCGGCGGGCTTGGCGAAGTCGTGGAACTGAGCGGGGCAGACCGGCCCAACGCAGAAGCCGCCATCTCGGAGTTCGTCAATGCATTCAAGAACATCATAACGATCACGGTATCAAACGCAGCCCCGGTCGAGGATACACTGACCGTATATTTGCGAGCCAATGGCGAACAACCGATATTTGCTGACGTCAAGGGAGGAGTTGTTGGAAAGCCGTTGGAGTTCTCCTGGTATGTCGGTCCTGAGTTCAAGCTCGACGGGAAGAATGTCCTGTTTCGCTACAAGATCTTTCCGATCGATACGGATTGGTCCGCCTGGACCGCCGACACCAATGTCAAATATCATTTCCTTCCAAGAGGAACCCTCAATTTCAGAGTTGAGGCAAAGTACGACGACAAGAAGACGTCGTTCACCTCTCAGCCGGCCAAGTTCAATTTCGTTCTCCTCGATCACCTCGTTGCGAGGGCGACTTCTGAAACGCTTTCCAAGGGGCCGAACGACAAGCAGTTCGAATCGGGAGGAAAGATCCTCGAGACCAAGATCGCTTTCGAGACGGTGTACGCAACGAGCCGCGCCCTCATTGTCGGCGTGCACAAGTTCGATGACAATTTGAGCTTTCGGGAATTCCCTCCCGACAAGATTCAACGAGACGTCGATACGCTTGAGTCAGCGTTGGTGGCTAACAATTTTTCGGTCTCGAAGCTGTTTGGCGATCGGCTGACCCGTGACGAAATAATGACGGCGATAGAAGCATTCATAAGCGGATCGAAAGAGAACGATCGCCTGTTCATCTATTTCTCATCGCATGGGTTTGCCGATAAGAACTCGCAATCCGACGGCTACATTGCGACAAGCGATTGTCAGTACAATTCGCCGTCGGTCAAGTGCATCCGGCTGGCCGACATTGGATACCAGGCCAAGCGAGCGCTTGAAGGAAGGAAGGTCCGGCAAGTGCTGATCGCCGTTGATAGCTGCTTCTCGGGGCTCGGCGTCATCAGCAAAGCAGCCGGCATTCCGGATTTTTCGAGGCTCGCAGTCGCGCCCGGAGCTTACATGCTGACCGCAGGAATGGCCGATCAGCTTGCCCAGATCGATCCGGACCTGAAAATGAGTACCTTTACCTACTTTTTGGCAAAGGGTCTCCAAGGCGACGCGAATCTGTTCGACAAGAACGGAATCATCTCGCTGACCGAATTATTTCTTTACACACAGTACAACGTTGCAAAGCAGACGGATTCCAAACAGATCCCCATGCTCGGAAGGTTGACCGGCGACGGCGAAATGCTGTTTCGGCCAAAATACACCACGAAATAGGGAGCATAGCCAAATGACGCACAGGTCCAGGCGTGAGACATTTCGTGCCTTGGCTGGCGGTCTGCTGGGTGCGACGAGCCTTGCAAACGAACGCTCTGTCGCTGCTGGGCTATCGAATATAGCGGAGACGACTCAGAAGGACTGGTTCGACGAGGTGTTTTCCTCGGGCAAGGCGGTCAAGGGCGGCCTTCATCTCTATCGTTTTTCGGACGAGATATACGCGATCACCGCGCCGATTAGCTGGATTCCGAATCCCGGCTCGTCCAAGGATCTCAGGAAAGTCGAGGTCCCGGCTGGATTTATTACGGATTTCGCCAGTGTGCCGAGAATCTTCTGGTCCGTCTTACCGCGGGATGGCGTGTACGTTTATCCCGCGATCATTCATGACTACATGTACTGGGTGCAGGATGCGGTCAGAGACATAGCGGACGAAACTCTGCGGGAGGGCATGCAGGATTTCAAGGTCGATACCGTTTCGATCAATGCGATCTACTGGGGCGTGCGTGCCGGCGGATGGTCGGCGTGGGCCGCGAACGCAAAGCTGAAAGAAGGTGGGGAAAGGCGCGTCATCAAGAAATTTCCGGAGGATCCGCTGGCCAGTTGGTTCGACTGGAAAAAGGATCCGACCGTCTTTGAATGATGAGGTCGATGGGCCCAACGGCAATCCAGTTGTGCTTTTTCCTTACCCTCCGCTGGTACCAACCGGCGTTTTCGTCTTGAATTGCCTGAGCGTCCCGTAACAATGCATTCAGAAAATATGAGCTGAATTGATCTCGGTCATGGCGCGACAGGCCATGGCCTTCCAGTCAGGTTCATCAGAAAGAATGTCAGCCGGGAGCGTCGCCATGAATATCCAGGGAATGAGCAGATATCACGAGGTCCATGCCCGGTCGCTCAGTGATCCCGAGGGATTCTGGGCCGAGGCGGCGCGCGACATCGACTGGATCGAACCGGCCAGGAAGATCTTCGATCCCGCCATGGGCCTCTACGGCCGCTGGTTCGCGGGCGCGGTGGTCAACACCTGCTACAACGCGCTCGACCGCCACGTCGACGCTGGACGCGGCGACCAGCTGGCGCTGATCCACGATTCGCCGCTCGCCGGTACCGTCTCGCGATTCACCTATGCGGAGATGCTGAAGGAGGTGCAGACGCTTGCCGCGGTCATGGCCGACTTCGGCGTGGTGAAGGGCGATCGCGTCATCCTTTACATGCCGATGGTGCCGGAAGCGATGGTCGCGATGCTGGCCTGCGCGCGGATCGGCGCGGTGCACAGCGTGGTGTTCGGCGGTTTCGCGGCGAAGGAATTGGCCACCCGGATCGAGGATGCGCGACCAAAGCTGATGCTCTCGGCCAGCTGCGGGCTCGAGCCCGGCCGCATCGTTCACTACAAGCCGCTGCTCGACGAGGCGATCAATATCTCCAGCGTCAAGCCTGAAGCCTGCATCATCCTGCAGCGGCCGCAGCAGGCCTGCGACCTCGTCGCCGGCCGCGATCATGACTGGGCGACCTTGCGCCGCTCAGCGCTCGCTGCCGGCAAGGCCGCGCCATGCGTGCCGGTGCTCGCCACCGACCCGCTCTACATCCTCTATACCTCCGGCACCACGGGCAGGCCCAAGGGCGTGGTGCGCGACAATGGCGGCCATCTGGTCGCGCTGAAATGGTCGATGTTCAACCTCTACGGCGTCAATCCTGGCGAGGTCTGGTGGTGTGCATCCGACATCGGCTGGGTGGTCGGCCACAGCTACATCGTCTATGGCCCGCTGATCCATGGCGCGACCTCGATCATGTATGAGGGCAAGCCGGTGGGCACGCCGGATGCCGGCGCGTTCTGGCGCGTGATCTCGGAGCACAAGGCGGTGGCGCTGTTCACCGCGCCGACCGCTTTCCGCGCCATCCGCAAGGACGATCCGGATGGAAGCCTCATTCGCAAATATGATCTGAGCAAATTCCGCACGCTGTTCCTGGCCGGCGAGCGTGCCGATCCGCCGACCGTGGAATGGGCGGAGCAGCAGCTCAAGGTGCCTGTCGTCGACCACTGGTGGCAGACCGAAACCGGCTGGTGCATCGCCGGCAACCCGGTGGGGCTGGGCATGTTGCCGGTGAAGCATGGCTCGCCGACGGTGCCGATGCCCGGTTATAAGGTCGAGGTTGTGGATGAGGCCGCCAAACCCGTGGCCTCCAACACCATGGGCTCGATCGTGATCAAGCTGCCGCTGCCGCCGGGCTGCCTGCCGACGCTGTGGCAGCAGGACGAGCGCTGCCGTGAGTCCTATTTCAGCGAGTTCCCCGGCTACTACAAGACCGCCGACGCCGGCTTCATGGATGAGGACGGCTACGTCTTCGTGATGGGCCGTACCGACGACATCATCAATGTCGCCGGTCATCGTCTTTCCACCGGCGGCATGGAGGAGATCCTCGCCTCCCATCCCGATGTCGCCGAATGCGCCGTGCTGGGCATCAAGGATGCCATCAAGGGTGAGGTGCCCTGCGGGTTCCTGGTGCTGAAGGCCGGCGTTGGGCGCAGTCCAGCCGCGATCGAAAAGGAGATCGTGGCGCTGGTGCGCGACAAGCTCGGCCCCGTGGCGGCGTTCAAGCTCGCGATAACAGTGGGGCGTCTGCCGAAGACGCGTTCGGGCAAGATCCTCCGCGGCACCATCAAGAAGATCGCCGACGGCGAGGACTGGGCGATGCCGGCGACGATCGAGGATCCCAAGGTGCTGGACGAGATCGGCGCGGCGCTGAAGGGCAGGGTGTAGGGGTGAGTTGTCATTCCGGGGCGATGCGAAGCATCGCACCTCAGATGCGCAATTGCGCATCTGAGGTCTGGTCCTTCGGACCATCCCGGAATGACGCCGGTCCAACCGTGGCCTTGTTTTCGATGGATTGCCGGGGCAGTTAGCGCTAAGGCGGGCCGTCATCGGACCGTGCTATGTGCGGTCCGATTGGCAGGTTCCTCACCGTGAGGCGCAAAAGGTATTTTCATGAAGTCGAGACATCTCATCGTGCTCCTGCTGGCGGCGCCGCTGCTTGCAGGTTGCCTGGAGCGGGGCCAGCCGACCCTGGTCGACACCAGCGCCGACGATGACGCGCACTGCCGTGCCAACAACGTGAAGGCCGGTTCGCCCGAATATGTCGCCTGCCGCAAGGATCGCGACGTCGGGCGAGCCGCCTACGATGCGCGTGCCGATCGGCGCCAGCGCGACCTCGGCGAATACATGCTGAACCATCCGGATCATCCGTGACGATGGAGATCACCATGAACGAAGACGTGTTCAACGCGAGCCTTCGTAAATTCCTCAAGAAGGTCGGCATCACCTCGCAGCGCGAGATCGAGAAGGCGGTGCGCGACGCGATCGCCAGCGGCCGGCTCAAAGGCCATGAGAAGCTGCCCGCAAGGATGGTCTTGACCATCGGCAACATCAGCCTCGCGCACGAGATCGCCGATGAGATCGAACTGGGCTAGACAGGCGCAGCTTCACAGGACACCACCGCATGGACATCAAGGTCAGGGATTCGAACGGCGCGCTGCTCGCCGAGGGTGACACCGTCACGCTGATCAAGGACCTGAAGCTGAAGGGCTCATCCACCGTGATCAAGCGCGGCACCGTGATCAGGAACATCCATCTCACCGACGATCCCGCCGAGATCGAGGGCCGCACCGACAAGGTCAAGGGCCTGGTGCTGCGTACGGAATTCCTGAAGAAGGCGTGAGCGTGGAGGCGCGCAACCAATTGGCTGGCCGCAACGGCGGCGATGTGCGCGTTGCGGCATGTGCCCGTCGATAACTCAGCCGTTGGCGAGGCTGCCGAGCTTGAAGCCGATCGCGACGATCAGGAGTGCGCCGCCGGCATAGGCGAGATATTGCGGGTCGTGGCAGAACATCTGGGACGTCGAGCAGACCTGGGCCGCCCAATCCGTCCCGACCCGGATTTCCTCGGCCGCCTGCCTGAACAACAGTGCCGCTCCGCCCAGCAAGATCGCCAGTAGAAAGAACAGTCCGGCCATGTGGTCCCCTCAAGCCCGAATCGCGTGGTATTATGCAACCCGTTGGTTAGGTAACTCCTAACCATCGACGAATCGGCTGAACGGCAAACGGGATAAGTCGTCCGCACGGGCCGTCCAGTCATCGCCGACCTGAAGTTCCTGCGCCGCAAGTGGCGAATTCGAATCCCATGACTTTCCGGAGTTTGCGGTTGGCTCGAGACAGATCACGAACTTCGGAAAGGGAGTGGGCGCAGCGACGCGGCGGGCTATTCGTCGTCCGGCTTCTTGCCGCCGATGGTCTTCAGCTTGGCGAACACCGCATCGAGGTTGAGGTCGTCGCTCGACCTGCCGGTCGGCTCGGCTTCCTGCTCCTTGCGGGTGGTTTCGGAGGCCGGCAGCAGGGTCGCCCCGCCGTACGCGGTTTCCAGAGGCTTTTCCTTCGCCGCCCGCTGTACCTCGAAATCGAGTTCGATCTGCGAACACAGGCCGAGCGTCACCGGGTCCATCGGGGTCAGGGTCGAGGCGTTCCAGTGAGTCCGGTCGCGGACACTGGCGATGGTGGTCTTGGTGGTGCCGACCAGCCGCATGATCTGCGCGTCCTTGAGTTCGGGGTGGTTGCGGACCAGCCAAAGGATGGCGCTCGGGCGCTCGTGGCGGCGGGAGACCGGGGTGTAGCGCGGGCCCTTGCGCTTGGCCTGCGGCGGTAGCACCACCTTGGTTTCCTGCAGCCTCAGGCGGTAATTCGAGTCTCTTTCGCCCTTTTCGATCTCTTCGCGGGTCAATTGTCCGTTGGAAATCGGGTCCATGCCCTTGATGCCCTGGGCGGCGTCCCCGTCGGCGATGGCGCGCACCTCCAGCGGGTGCATTTTGGTGAAATCGGCCACCTGATCGAAGGTCAGCGCAGTATTGTCGA
>Ga0307509_10011715_pt1 | contig 10582 bp, 10 predicted proteins | sample 10_EM_MG_FD_202245 | JGI IMG/M metagenome (GOLD analysis project Ga0307509, IMG submission 202245) | Populus trichocarpa ectomycorrhiza microbial communities from riparian zone in the Pacific Northwest, United States - 10_EM | ecosystem: Host-associated > Plants > Roots > Unclassified | place...
GGACACATACCAATAATCGCGAGATTGAAATCCATATCGCCGTCCAGGCTGATCGATATCACGCCGCCGATACACTCCCTTCTGCATATCAGGCCATGACAGTAGTTTCAAGTGGCCATGGAACTCACGATGATGTACTGGACAATCGACCTGAAAGCCAAACGACGCCTCAGTATAATTAGAATAAGAAGACACACGATGGGTCCTTACCTAGATTGAAGTCTTCCAGGTCAATTGAGAAAGGCTCTCCACCAAAGACGATAGAAGCGGTGAACTTGAGGTCACATGGGTAGGCATAGAAATCTAATCGGCAAGTAAAACCATCTCAATTCTGCATTGTCCGAATTCATTAGACTCACTCGTTCCGTACTCCGTTGCCAGCCTAGATCCACGAACCTATTTGCTCGAACAGTCAGCAGCTGGTTTGTTTGGTCAGAAAGGAAACATACTAGTGAATAGAAACGGGCGACCAGCTCAGAAGGGGCGTAGATAAATGTTGTTCCAGAATCGATTGCCTAGTTGTAATCAATATTGGCATTAGAAGGAATCCAATCAGCTTACCGCTTTCGTATTATTAAGAGCGGCAGCAAAGGTGTTGTCGACCTTTACACCTTCCAAGTTCAAAGTCCAATACGTCTACAAAGGTGGAAAGTAAACAATAGGCCTGAAAAAGACGAGACTACATACCATTGAAACAACAGGGACGTATGCGACCGGTCCTATTGTTTTTGCCAAATTGATGCACCCAAGGCAGAGCTATGAGTAGAGATCCGACCAGGTCAACTCTTACAGCTACGGTCAGAAGTGCATGTAAACTAACCTCCGATCCGTTCGTCTGACCCCTGGTCAGATAGAGAGAGAAATACGGCTGAGATACCACCCGCTCTTTGATGAGGTTCTCGAAGAACGTCGGTTGTCCGGACATTGCGATCGAGGAGAACGCCATACCGAGGAGACCGTCGTTAGGAAAGGATTGGAATTCAGAGGACTCTGAATCGACACGACCAAAGTATTGCTTTTGGTAGGTAAGCCCCTGCATGGAGACAACGTCTTGAGTTAGCGCGGCGCTAACGTTGCCCGAGCCCTTTAAGAGGCATTAGCCAAAATAGAGCACTTTTTATAAAAAGACTCACGTAAACGACAGCGAATCTGACACCCTTGTCAACACTTGTGGTGCTTGCCCCAGAGTCGTATTGATTGTGGTTTCCACAGTCGGAACAGTTGGAAGGGACCCATAAATCTGCGGATCCGGTGTCAACGTCTACTGTGAAGTCTTGCGGAGGGGTACCGATACTGAGACTCGCATGATACAGAATGTCGTAACCTGAATCTACATAGTCTGTAAGTGGAACTTGCGCTGTACCTGACTTTGCAAGAATAGGTCGAATAGGTTCAGGGGCGGCCGAAGGCATAGCTCCGTTTACAGGCTGTGAGTATTCTCTGAGACCATCGGTCCACTCCGAGGCAGCAGTAGAAGGGAAGTATTTCCCGAGGTCAGGTTGGCGGTTTGTTCCTATTCCCCGGAGTCTTTTGGTAGCATCTCGGTATTTCGTTTCAAGCCCAAGAATCTCCGCCTGCGCCAATTGGAGGTTGAATATGCGTACGTCGTTATCTCGTAACGCGAAGGCGTGCTGATTTGCGCGCTTCAGTGGAAGGACGAAAGATCCACGAGAGTGCAGCAAGCCTGGACCAGCCAGAGTCTCAAACGCGTGCAGAGAAAGGACGATGAGAATTGAGAGGTGCATAGCAATGAAAGGCGATCCCCTATCTGACCAGAAGATTTATACATGACAGAAAAACCAGCCAAGTTTGAACCTGAATAGTCTCAGCCAGAGACAAGTAAAGGGGTTGGCACGTGACTATCTGGAATGTTCAGGAGAAGGCGAGCGGTGAATAGACGGAATCCTCGTTGCGAACAGCCGCAGTGCAGAATTCCATACCTCATAGAATAATGTCGGCTTGTCAAACATGGGCAACCTCATCTCAATTCAGGCATCCATGGTATGATACCCAAACAATGAAGCGCAAGGGCAGAGACAACGATACGCCCACAGTTTCGCCCCCGTTGACAAAGCGCCAGCGAAGATACAGTGATCTGGAGGAGGGTTTCGCGTATATGTCCCTCGCAAATCAGCCACCATACAGGCCTTTTGCCCCGGACACGATAAGCGTGCAGGAGATCCCAGTATCAACGATAATGGATGCTGAAATGTCCTCCGCCTCGTCTAGTCCTTCACTTCGACCTCAGGCTTACACCGTCGAGGAACCTACAATTCCAGAAGTAAATATGAAGAAGTCATCTTGGTACGAACCAGAACGAGATCGTGAGTATTTTATCTTGGGCGCTTTCTTTGTGAGAACTTACCCATATTCGACCAGGTATTGTCATCACGGATCTAGATTCTTTTACACAGTCAGACGACGAAGATGAACAAGATATATCTGTTAATCCAGCCCTGCTCGAAAAAATCCGAGCAAACGCCATTGTTGACAGATCACAGCTTCCATCCGCACCTACAAGTCAAGCGCTCGTGTTATTCAAGCCGCTGCCTTGGGCCAGTGCCATCGATGACGAAGCCAGGAGGTGGGAGCGGGAGGTCAACGAAGAACGTGCTGTGAAGGTCAAGTCATATGAGCCTGCTATTCTTGAGGACGACGCGATGGACGTGGAGATATGAAACCGTATTCAACACATTTGGGAAATTTATATATACAAGAATGTGATACCTTAATCCGACGTAGAAAAGCTACATAAAGTAACGGGTGTGAAAGACAGAGCACTGGTTCAGGGTGAAGCGCCCGCACTACCAAATGGGATCATCTCATGCGGACGCTGGTGAATAGACTCTTGTGGATATGCTCCATATGTCGGATATGAGTGTTGGGGTCTGTGTGAAGGCATATGAGGCATCGAGACAGCATAAGGAGACATGTCTGGGCTCAATGGTCCTTTGTGGTGACTGTGTGGCGATGGCTGGGTTGAATATAAAGGTGCACCCTGTGGCGGCAGAGACTGGGGCGAGGCGGCGTTGGCCACCGACTGACTCAGGGGAGCGTGGTGACGATGGTAACCCATATTGACCACCTGCGACTGAGGTGGTGGTTGGTCCATGTCGTAGGACGCAGAACTTGAAGCGACTGGGGTCGCGGGCATTTTTGGAGATGTAAGGGGGGACATCTGTGGTTCAGTGTCAGGCGACAGCTGTGTGTCCTCGTCATCGCCTCCTGTACGATCTGCATTTGAGGACTCTGCCTGTGCGGCTTTTTGTGCGGCTATTTCTTCGGCAGTGAGAAAACGGCCGCCTGGCCCACGAGGGCGCCTCATCGCATGCTTGTGACGCGATTCATGAAGATAAGGCTGGGATGAGGTAAGACAAGGCACACGCAGGGCTAAAAAGCCTCACCTTGCGCTGCCTCGAGAGGCGATGGACTTCTTCTAGCCTTGTTCGTGCTACCCGACGCTTGAGGATGCGGTAGTACTGTTTTGCATTCACATAGAGCGGTTCTTCGTCAATGAGATTGGTCCTGTCTTGTTCGTTCTGGTAAACCTCGTTAGCGGTGAAAAAATGAGGGAACAAGTTGTTTTGTTGGAGATTTGATGCTTGCATCGCAGCGATTGGCCAGAAGAAACTGCCGAAGCCCATTGGTTGGCGCACCAAACAACACTGTCACACTGTCACACCCCTCCTTTGACCATGGAAGCCAAGCTCAAGGCCCTCAAAGTCGTCGACCTCAAGCAGATTCTCTCCTCTGCAAATGTTTCGGCCCCTGCAAAGTCGACAAAGAACGATCTTATTGCTAAAATTCTCTCGAGCAAGCAGGCTTTAGATGCCTATGCCAAGTTGCATCCGCCTGATGACCTTTTAGCGCCCCCGGAAGAGTATGAGTATCCATCCTTATCGCGTTTCTCACGTTCTGATATCTGTTCTCAAGGGTTGATTGGAGTGCTGAACAGCCAGAGTTAGCTACAGAGGCTACCCCGACATCGGTGCCACCACAAAAACCTGTTGCACCCAAGGCCCCAGCCTCCCCAGCGAAAGCTCCTCCTAAACCAGCACCAGTCGCGACAACAATAGCAACACCGACACCTTCTGCTGACGATAACCTTTCCTCAAAAGATCCTGAACTCGAGAAGCGCAGGCGACGCGCTGAACGTTTTGGTATTCCTCTTGTAGCGCCTAAACAAAATGTCGCGAAGGAACCCCCTGCAAAAAAATCGAGTGGAGAGGCAAGATTTTTCCCTTTTACCTGCTATTCAACTAACGTACTTGTCATAGACTGCGGAGCAGCTTGAAGCGCGCGCGAAGCGGACTACAAACGAGAAACCCGCACCTTCGAATGGGAAGAAGCGCTCCGCTCCCAAGGCAGAAGAAGTGGATCCAGAAGAGTTGGAGAGACGTAAGAAACGCGCAGCACGCTTTGGGGTGCCGGTAAGTCTTATAAGCCTTTCATTCATTCTTACGCGATGTCCATTCGGTCTTTGACAGGTCAAAACTTAAATTATACCCCGTCGAGACGCGTCTTTCTCTTTTTCGGTTATTATTTCCCTGTAATCCCTTATTCATGGCCCCAATGAAACCGGCTTCGACTGAGCCCTTCTGTTGTCCTTCACCTTGAGTACCTGTGTTGTCACACCGCCCCTTACACCGCCCAACGTATCATGTGATCGGCTCCTACCGAGTTCCAAATTTCACTTTTTGTGCCCTTACCCCATTGTCCCCTTTCCTTGACACATTCTGGTTTGTTGTCCTTTAATTGACTCCTGCTATGTTCCTCTCTCTAAACCTTCATTTATATACCCACTTACCCAACAGCCTCTTCCAACACTATTTCCACGATGGCAATCAGGAAGCTCACTGACATGGGCTGGGGTGAGGACGATGCCCTGTGGTTTTACACTGTGCTTCCCGAACCTTTTCTTTCGAACGAGCTTGCGCGCCTCTCATTTGCCGCCTCTTACGACGATACTGATGTCGTATCTTTCCAACCCTGTCCCAACCCTGAATTCGCCAACCAGGACCGCTATGTCATCCGGAATTTGGCGCTTCCCGGGGGTTTCTGGAGACTTCGTGCTATTTTTGATGGTTGGTGTAACTTTCGCCACTCCGCCTTAAGAAGTAAGCTGACATGTTGCAAGGTCATAGTGGTCATGAGACGGTTGACTACGCTGCATATGCACTCCCCGGAATTATACACGAGAAGTTGGCACACATTCTGGAACATGACAAAGAGCCTGCACCGTCCGTCGTCAGTGACGCGTTGACACAGGTTATATCCGAATTCGATGATAGTCTCGGGGATGCTCTGCTTGAGCTCTTTCCTGACAAACTTGCGTTAATGGATATGGCAGATGATGATGTTAAGACCATCATTAATGATGAGGGGCGCAACTCTTCTATCGTTTTGCGCTGCATGCGTGGCGCGACTGCCCTTATCTCTATCACCGATCCCTCAAAATCGAATTTGTGGGTAGCAAGTCTAGGGGATAGTGCCGCAGGTACGTTGGTTGAGTCATGTTACCTGAATTAGGATGGCTAACATGCGGGAAGTCCTTGGCACAAAGGACCGTGACTCAGGACTGTGGGACGCGACCATTCTGAGCTCGGCCCACAACGGTGAAAATCCAGTGGAGGCAAGTAAAGTGAGGGAAGCACATCCAAATGAACCCGAATCTCTTTTCGACGAACGAGTCCTTGGTGCTCTGGCAGTCACACGATGTAGGTCCCAAGGACATGCTCTCTATTGAATTGTTGGTCTAACAAGTCCCTAGCGCTTGGAGACTACTACTTCAAACTACCCGCCGTGTACACATACCGTGTATTTCTGAATTCGGAGCCTAGCTTTCCTTCACCTGAGAAAGTGCGCAGCTTCATCTCTCGCAACCGAACACCACCATATGTGTCTGGTGTTCCGGACGTGCAACACGTGGACCTGAGATCATTGAACGTGGATAGAGCGTTCTTGATCATGTGCACGGATGGCCTGATGGATTCCTATGAGGATGATCGCTTGAAACTCGAGCATGTGTTGGCTCCTCGATGGGTTGAACACATAGGAGACAAAATAAATCAAGAGGCCCAGCAGCGGAATTTAGCTCTCAGCCTCCTGCGTGATGCCCTGGGAGGCGAAGACGGTGATAAAGTATCCAGGATGATCACAGTGGAGATGGCATTCAGATGGATGGATGACACCACCGTTCTTGTTCACCATCTTTGAAAAAAATCATGCCGTGTCTATTTATAGGACAAATAGCTTACATTTTCTGTAATTACTAATCTCAACAATCTTGTCTCTCACCTTCTATTACAATGGCCGATCCTCAGTTTTTTACCTGCTTATCGTGTTCTATTGCTTTCCTCTCTGCAGAGGATCAACGTTCGTCATGCCCAGATATTTTGAAATCGCTTACATCTTAACTTTGTTTCAAGGTGTACATTATAAGTCTGACCATCATAGATATAACATGAAGCGCCGGGTTGCTTCACTACCTCCCATTAGCCTTGAGATATTCAACCAAAAGGTCCTCGAGCGAAGACAAGAGACCGCTATCGTGTCTTCTTTGAAAGGCTCTGCTTGCGAAACTTGCAAGTCAGTCATTTGCTCATCTCTGTCAATCGTTCGATATTAATACTACGCTTAGCAAAGTGTACACCACAGAGAATGCATATCGATCGCATATTCAATCAAAGAGGCATAAAGAAAATGAAATAAAAGCTGCGACGCGGCCTTCCAAAGCCTCCACCACCACGGATGAGTCGACAACACAAACTTCTCGACCAGAAAAGGCCGACTCTCCCCCGGTTCCGAAGACAGAACAACCAATCGTCGCCGGATCCACTTCTGTATCGGAGGGCGAAGCTGACGCAGAATTCACACAATCGATAGACGAGAAGATTGCCGCTGCACGCGCTCGCCTATCGCCCTCTTCATGTCTCTTCTGCAATCAACAATCGTCCTCCCTCGAAGATAACCTGACACACATGTCCAACACCCATTCCTTCTTCATTCCCGAGGCAGACTACCTCGTTGACCTTCCGGGTCTCATCACTTACCTCGGCGAAAAGATCGCCATCGGCAATGTTTGCGTTTTTTGCAACGAAAAGGGTCGTGAATTCAGGACCATGGATGCAGTCCGAAAACACATGGTGGATAAGAGTCACTGTAAGATCGCGTACGACACCGAGAACGATCGACTCGAGTTGTCTGATTACTATGATTTCACGAGTTCGTACCCTGATGCTAACACGATAAAGAAGAAACCCAAAGCCAATAGCGAGGATGAGGAGGGATGGGAGGACACAGATGATGTCGAGGACGGTGAAATTGACGAAGTGGTCGAGGAGACTGCTTCAGATGCAGATGAGGAAGATGATGAGGAAGGATCTGATGATGAAGACGACTTGTCTGAAAATCAAATCACTTACGGTGACACGAACTACGAGCTTGTCCTCCCTTCTGGTGCACGAATAGGACACAGATCAATGCGCCGATACTACGCGCAATCATTCACTGGTTCACCGAGAGGAGGAAGAAACCCCGAGGATCCGAATTCTGGTGCTGCGCTCGTTCGACGACTGCTCGCTGATAAAAACTCGGCGCTTGTCCCTCGTAAAGGAGGCTTTGGAAGCTATGGCGCTGGTACAGAGGTTGTCAAAGCTCGAAATAAGGGTGAAGCAAAAGAAGCAGGACGACACATAAGGGAATTCCGGGACCAGAAGCGGAAAGAAGATTTTAGGACAAAGGTGGCTTTCATTCACAATAGTCAGAAACACTACAGAGATCCGCGTACGTTCATTCTGGTTTCATTTCACCCACATTCAGTCGTGCTAACCCTTTTTTCGATTGGCCAGTACTGCAATGAATCTGATCACGCTCGATGCCCTTGTCCTTTCTCTTTGTAAAGTAATATAAATTTGGTATGAATTAGAATGGTGTCGTAAAGTGGAACCTAAGAGCAAAACAAGAACACAAAATGTCTGGGTATAGAACAAAATGAGGTTGCAATAATAAACATAAGAGCATGCGAATAATGAAAAAGGACCTCTAATACAAATAAGCCGCAGGAACAACGCCTTCTCGTCTCGATTTTACGTCACGAGCATACCACCATCTGGATTTACAGTCAGATAACAAGTCTAGCCCAGAAGGAGAATTACTTACGCAGGGTCTCTATCATCAAGAACTTCTACTTCAGCACCTGCAGACAATTGTAATTCACCCTCCCCAGTGCCATCGAACGAATATCTAGCATGCGCAGGACGGCTTGTCTCTTCTGCCAGAATGCCACCTATAGCATCCGATGGTGTTTCTGCGCGAAGGTAGTTGCTGGCGTCCGGTCCAAAAGGATCGTGTTCAACACCGCTATGTGATCCAGAGCTCGTCTTCTCTTCCTCCTTCTCAGCAGAATAGGCAGCAGGACCAAGGATTGTAGTGCGAGTAGCGGCAGCGATGTGTTCCAATAGGGCAGATGGGTGAGGTTGTACGGAGTCATCGTCTCCATCGGTGTCGAATTTGGCGATTTTATCGTCCTTACGAGAGAAAAGAGTCCATAGGATACCAATAAGTGCAAGAATGAAAATGAAGGCAGCGGAAATTGCAATAGAAATAATGATCACAATGGCAGTAGCCATGAATTCTGGAAATTTATTAGTTGTTGAGATAGAGGAAGCCGAAGGTCCGACCACTTACTTCTTTGATTGAAACTGAAAGATGAGAATGAATGGAAGAGTGAAGACACTGAGCCTGCTGTGCCACTCGCTGAAGTTGACACAATATAAGGAATGAAATTCTGTCCATCATACAACGCGGATGATGCATTTCCAGTCGACGTCGCCAATGCGCCAGATATCATTAACATGCGGTCTGGCTCGATTATGCCATTAGCAGCATGGGTATTTGTTAATGGAACCATTGTCAAGTCAGCGACTATGGTGCCTGGGGCGAATGCAGACCCTAAGTTTTATTGGTTAACATTGTTTACCGATGTGACTAAAACCATACCTAAAGCGGTCCATTTCACGCCATCCCAGAATGTCAAGAATGAGGTTCCATCAGAAGACTTGCCGGCAGCAAAGAGACTGCTCGAGTTTCCGTTGTTCACTTCAACTGCTTCTACCGGGCCGGGAATATCCGAACCAGAGCCAACAGCCACCCAAGTAGCATTGGAAAAGCTGTATTTGGCAACATAGGATGGAGTGTCAGGAAGAGACATGGCGCCGGCAGCGATGAGTATTTCATTGTTCGTCTGGTAACCCGTATAAGTCATCATGGACATCATCCAGAATAACAATGCCACACTTACCCCTGCATACACAACAGAAGCCACCTCTCCCAGAATGCCATTGCCGAGCGCAAACCACTGCTTAGCTTGAGTGTCAAAGCTGCATATACCTGCACAAGGTAATGACCCGGCCAGCGCAAAGGATCCAGCGACGACGATTATATTCGGTTTTGACTCAGACTTGGAGATTGAACGAACGACCACTTTGGAACCAGGACTAGCTTGCAAAGCTTGCAAACCGTCGAATGCCCATGTCCTCTTCGCAAGGTCATACAGAGCGAGCCCATTAACAGACGTTCCCGGAATAGTGAATTCGCCACCAAGCCATAACGCATTGCCATCGACATAGACAGTTCTCACGGTACCTTGAATCTGAGAACCGGCCAGACCTTGCACGACGTGACTATCTGGATCAAAGATCGCAACTCCCTCGGATGGAGTTGTAGATCCAAGGGCAAAGAAAGAGAAATTGCCACCAAAAATGACGACCTCCCGTTGTGTCGAGGTGTTCACCCAGAACGCGCCACCCAAAACGGCAGGTGCAGTGGCAGGTAAGGGAGGAGGCAAACGGGTCAATTGACCAGGCGGTATCTGCCTTCCGAAAAGATGGGAGAGGCGCAGATGAGCGGACAGGACTTCTCTGAAAGATGAAGGCTCGCGACGACTAGGACCGCTGGGCGGCGACGAAACCGAGCTACTTAGGCCAATCGAGAGAGGAGAGACTTCTGGTCCATCGCCAGCGCCATTCTTGAGCATGACAAGCCCGCTCGCGCCATGTTTTTGTAATGCTGCGATATTCCCAGCCATGTACTGCGGGGGCGATGTACTCTCGTCGACAAATGTCATTTTCCCAACGATGAATCCACCACTATTGACCCATGAGCCGGACTTGATATCCCATACTGCGAATCCAGGTGAATCGATTCCAGCACTGCTGCTAGCCAACAATTTGGTAAAGTTGCCGGCGACCTCTAATTGGTCGCTTGTGACAACAACCTTGGTTACCACACCATCCACACCTGCGCCGAGAGCACTCCACGTATTCTTCTGGATGTTGTAGACAGCAAGCTGGTTGAGGCCTTGTGCGGATCCAGAACGAGTACCCTTGAAGGATCCTCCAACGTACAATTGATCATTGGACAATGCCATGGAAAGGACATCTCCATTGAGGCCACCATCAGCGATGGGTGCAAGCGCACCATTCTTGAAGGCAACAATGTTGGATGAACTGGAAGCTGGCCCGGATGTGAGAGCGAAAGATCCTCCAATGTAGTAGCCGGTTGTGTGAAAAGTGAGGGCATT
>Ga0307509_10011716_pt1 | contig 10580 bp, 10 predicted proteins | sample 10_EM_MG_FD_202245 | JGI IMG/M metagenome (GOLD analysis project Ga0307509, IMG submission 202245) | Populus trichocarpa ectomycorrhiza microbial communities from riparian zone in the Pacific Northwest, United States - 10_EM | ecosystem: Host-associated > Plants > Roots > Unclassified | place...
TCAGGCAGGCGTTGGTGGCGATCCGGTACAGCCAGGTGCGCACCGAGGATCGTCCGGCGAACCCCTCCCACCCGCGCTGCGCCCGCAGGTAGGTCTCCTGCACCGCGTCCTCGGCCTCGTCCCGCGCCCCGAGCATCCGGTACGCGTGCGCGAGCAGCCCGCGCCGCTCCCGCTCGAAGGCCTCGGTCAGAGTCCCAGCCTGGGCCGTGTCCACGCCGCGAACCTCCCGATCGCCTCGTCGGCCTCCGCCGAGTATCCAGCCGCCATCTGAAACGTGTGCAACCGCCCGGCGAACACGTCGAGACGCGCCTCCACCCCGGCGTCGGCCGCGAGCTTGGTCAGCCGCTCGCCCTCGCCGAGCGGCCCCTCGGCCCCGCCCGCCTGGATGTAGACCGGCGGCAGCCCGCTCAGGTCGGCGTTCAAGACGTTCACGGCCGGGTCGGTCCCGCTCACCCCGGCCGGCAGGTACGCGTCGATCAGCGCCCGGATCATCGGCCGGGTGAAGAACGTGTCGGTGGCGCCGTTCGTGTCGTAGCTGGTCGCGGCGAGCGCCCGATCCGTGTCGAGCCAGGGCGAGATCAGCAGCAGCGCCTCGGCCTCCGGCACCCGCAGCGCCGCACGAACGACCAACTGAGCCGCGGCCGAGTCGGCGGCCAGCGCCGTGCGCAGCCCCTGGTCGCGCACCCACCGGTAGGCCGTTTCGACGTCGTCGATCTGCGCCGGGTACTGGAACTCGGGCGTGTGCCGGTAGGTGGCCAGCAGCACCGGTACGCCGACCGCCTTGGCCAGGTGCCCGTACATCTTGCGGTGGGAGTAGAGCGACCCGCCGACGAACCCGCCGCCGTGCACGGCCACGATCGCCCGCCCGGGCGCGGCCCCGTGCGGCCGCAGCCACATCGCGGGCACCCCGCCGGCCGAGACCTCCAGGTAGTCGACGCCGCCCGGCTCGCCGGTCACGTCACCCCAGTGGTCGTCACCGCAGCCCTTGCCGGCGGCCCACTCCGCGTACATCTCTTCGATGGCATCCATATCCGTGCAGACCGTCCGGGCCGGCGAAAGGAGTCGGTCAGGGGTGGTCGAGGGCCTTGGCGAGCGGCACACCGGCCGGCCAGCTCGCCGATCGTGAACTTCCCCATCGGGCACCCCCACCGGAGAGCGGTTGACTTCAGGTCGACCTTAAGTCGCAGGATGGGGTCATGGCCGAGACGCACAGCGCTTACACCGACACCGAGACGTTGATCCGCCTGCTCGACGTGGCCGAGGGCATGCCCGGCGCGGTCGCCCTGCGCGAGCGCGGCTACGAGCTGCTGCGGCCGCCACCGGGCGCGACCGTGGTGGACGTGGGCTGCGGGGCCGGCCGGGCGGTGGCCGAGCTGGCCGAACGCGGCTGCCGGGCGATCGGGGTGGACCTCGACCCGGCCATGCTGGCCGCCGCCCGGGAGAGATTCCCCGAGCTGGACGTACGTTCGGGCGACGTGACCGCCCTGCCGCTGGGCGACGGCGAGGCCCTCGGCTACCGGGCCGACAAGGTCTACCACATGCTGCCCGAGCCGGCGGCCGCTCTCGCCGAGGCGCGGCGGGTGCTCGCCCCGGGCGGCCGGATCGTGCTGGTCGGGCAGGACTGGGACACCATGCTCGTCGACGCCGACCAGGGCGAGCTGACCCGCCGGATCGTGGCCGCCCGCGCCGACACCATCCCCCGCCCGCGGATCGCCCGCTCCTACCGCACACTGCTGCTCGACGCCGGCTTCCGGGAGGCCACGCTCGAGGTGCACACCGCGATCTTCACCGACCCGTCGATCGTCCCGCTGCTGGCGAAGCACGCGACGACCGCCCGCGACGTCGGCGCGATCACCGACGGCGAGCTCAAGTCGTGGCTGGACGAGCAGAACGAGCGGGCCGCCGCGGGCCGGCTGACCCTGGCCATCCCGATGTTCCTGGCCGCCGCGACCCGCTGACCTACCGCGCAGCGACCGCGACCCGGCCGCTGCGCATCGAGCTGCGCTGGCCCAGGCGTACGCCCAGATCATCGGCGATCTCGAGCAGGTCCTGGTCGGAGCGCACGGCGAAGCCGTGCAGGGCCAGCAGGCGGGACATGGCCGGAACCGACCAGGTGGAGAGCCACGGCTCGGCGGCCCACGGGTTCTGCCGGCCGGCCACCCTGCCGATGATCCTGCGGACGACCTCGCCGATCCAGGACGGCAGCTGATAGTTGACGATCAGGCGGCTGCCGGAGGCGGACCGGGCGGCGACCGCGGCCACGGTGGCGGCCACCTCCTCGCGGGTCAGGTAGGGGACCACGCCCTCCCAGATCCACGTGGTCGGCCGGTCGGCGTCGTGACCGGCGGCCGCCAGCGCGTCGGTGAGCACGTCCCGGGCGAAGTCGACCGGCACGTAGGTGGGCGGCGTACCGGTCAGGTTGCCGGCCCGGTCGCGTTTCTCCTGCTGCGACGCCGGGTGGTCGACCTCGAAGAAGGTGGCGCCGGGCAGGTCGAGGCGCCAGGCCCGGCCGTCCAGGCCCGCGCCGAGGATGACCACCTGGGTCGCCGAGCCGGCTCGGGCCGCGTCGTCGATGGCCACCGTCCGGGGCACGATGATCTGGGCGGCGCCGCGGACCATCTCGTACGGGAAACGCTCGGCCATGCCCTTCGGCGGCATCCCGTCGCGTACCCGCTGAACCTCGGCCTGCTCGGCCGGCCGCAGCAACGGCATCGCCGTCGGGTCCGCGAAGCGGCCCGGCGCCAGCCGGCCGTGCGCCACCGCCCGGGCCTGGCAGACCGTCACCGCGGTGCGACTCGCGCGACGCTCAGTCATGGTCACAGTCTTACAGCAGGCGCACAGCGCTCGCACGGTGGCGTGCCAGAGCGCCGACCTAGCGTCGAGCCATGGTGATTCTGCTGCTTCTCCTGCTGATCGGGATCGGGGCGTCGGTGTTCCTCGCCGGCGGGCGTCGCGGCGCCGCGACCCAGGCCCTCGCCGATGCCCGAGCCGAGGCGCACCGCTGGTACGAACGGCTCGGCGGCCAACTGCTCAACCTGCGCGACGACGGCGGCGTGGCCCGCCAGGCGCTGACCGACGCCGCCGAGCGCTATCAGGCCGCGGGCGCCCAGATCGGCGAGGCCCGCACGATCGTGCAGTACCAACTGGCGCGGGAGACGGCGCTCGAGGGCCTCGCGTACGTCCGCGCGGCGCGCACCGCGCTCGGCATCGACCCGGGCCCGGAGCTGCCGCCGCTGGCCTCGGCCCGGCTCGGCACGATCGCCGAGGAGCAGGAGATCTACGGCTATCGGGCGGGGCCGCGGGCCAGCCCCCAGACGCCGTACTACTACGCCGGCGGCTACCTGAACGGCCGCCCGATGCCGGCCGGCTACTACGCGACGCCGTGGTGGAAGACCGCGCTGGCGGCCGGCGCCGGCACGGTAGGCGGCCTGCTCATCATGGACACCCTCTTCGGCCACCACGGCGGCGGCTTCGGGGGTGGTTTCGGCGGCGGCTTCGGCGGCGGTTTCGGCGGCGGTTTCGGCGGACCTGGCGGCGGCCCCGGCATGTTCGGCGGCTTTTAGCCTCCGCGCCTTTAATGCCTTGTTGTCCGGCCGGAGCGGTGTCTACGGTCTGGTGATGCGTTCGCGACTGGTGGCAGTGGCTTTCGAGGCGTACGACCCGGCTCGCGCGGCGCAGTTCTGGGCCGCGCTGCTCGGCCGGGAGGTCATCGAGGACGCCGCCGGGGCGCTTCTGCCGGGCGAGGACGGACAGCTCGGTCTCCGGTTCGTTGCGGGCCGCGCGGGCCAACTCGGAGCGAACCGCATGCACCTGCACCTGACCAGTGCCGATCTCGATGAGCAGAGACACACGGTGGCGACGGCGCTCAGGCTTGGTGGCCGCCACCTCGACGTCGGGCAGCTACCCGAGGAAGAGCACGTCGTCCTGGCCGACCCCGCGGGCTACGCGTTCTGCGTGATCGAGCCCGGCAACGCCTACCTCGCCGGGTGTGGCTTGCTGGGTGAGCTCGCCTGTGACGGCACCCGGGAGGTCGGCTTGTTCTGGAGCAAGGTGCTGGGCTGGCCGCTGGTGTGGGACCAGGACGAGGAGACCGCGATCCAGTCACCACGCGGCGGCACCAAGATTGCCTGGGGTGGCCCGCCCGTGACCCCGAAGAAGGAACCCAACCGACAGCGCTTCGAGCTCATCGCGGCCGCCGGCGACCAGCAAGCGGCGGTCGACGAGCTGATCTCCCTCGGCGCCACTCGGATCGAGGTCGGCAAGGACGGCGCAGTGGTGCTGGCAGATCCCGACGGCAACGAATTCAGCGTCGGGGAGAACGACCACAGCACAGCCGGATCGCCCATCGTGCCCGAGTGAAACGCCTACAGCAGCCCGCGCACGTAGGCGGCCTGGCCCGCGTGCTGGGCGTCGTCGTCGGCGACGCTGACCAGGCGGACGCCAAGGGTCACCGGCGGATCCCAGGCAATGTCGACCACCCGGTCGAGGTCGTCGTCGGTGAGGGTGGCCAGGTAGGCCATCGTGCGGTCGTGGACGGCCCGGTAGTAGTCCTCGAGGGCTTGCGGGCTCTCCGGCGCGACCGTGGCGACCTGGACCGCCGAGTGGCCGTACCCGGTGTCCGACGGGTCGTCCTTGAGGCCGAACCGGGCGGGCCAGTCGCCGGTGAGGTAGATCTGGTCCGTGCCCATCGCGTCGGCCAGGTGGTCGTCCTGCACCCGGGTGAGGTGCCAGATCAGCCAGCCGATCGAGTTCGCGCCCGGCGCGGGGGCCCAGCGCAGCTGCTCGGGGGTGAGGCCGTGCACGGCGCCGTGCACGAGGCCGGGAAGTCGCCCGAAGGCGTCGGCCAGGATGTCCTTGGCGTCCATGCGGTTACTCCGTCCCGTTGGCTTGGCTCTTAGTATTCCCGGTCTCGACTCACATCGCCGTGCATTCAGGACAGAAGCTGTCCTCAATGGTCGGTAGCCTCGGTTCATGACAGCGATTACCGAGTTCCGTATCGATATTCCCCAGGCCGACCTCGACGACCTGCGTGAGCGTCTCATCCGCACCCGGTGGGGCGAGCAGCTGCCGGGCGCGGCGTGGGAGCGCGGGGTGCCGGTCGGGTACCTGAAGGATCTCGCCGAGCACCGGGCCGCCGGGTACGACTGGCGTGCGCACGAGGCGGAGCTCAACGCCCACCCGCAGTACCTCACCGACATCGACGGGCGCGCAGGGCGGCGACTTCGGCGCCTTCATCGCGCCGGACCTCGGCCGGGTCGACCCGCAGCATGTGGCCGGCGTGCACGTCAACGCCGCCACCGTGGGCTTCATCCCGTTCGGTGACGTCGACGAGGCCGAGCTGGCTACCTTCACCGACGCGGAACGGACCCGCCTGGCCCGGATGCAGGCGTTCCTCGGCGAGGGCAACGGATACTTCCAGATCCAGGCGACCCGTCCGCAGACCCTCGCCCACGCGCTGGTCGACTCGCCGGTCGGGCAACTGGCCTGGATCGTCGAGAAGTTCAAGGAGTGGACCCACGGTGACCTGCCCGAGCAATCGGTCGGCCGGGACCGGATGCTCACCAACGTCATGCTGTATTGGCTGACCGGCACCGCCGGCTCCGCCGCGAACCTCTACTACGAGAGCATGCACACCCGCAACTGGCCGACCCCCAGCGAGATCCCGACCGGCGTCGCGGTGTTCGCCGAGGACGTCGCCATCCGCCGGTACGCCGAACGCGGCAACGCCATCGTGCACTGGTCGGAGTTCGACCGGGGCGGACACTTCGCCGCCATGGAAGCGCCCGACCTGCTCATCCAGGACGTGCGCGCCTTCTTCCGCCGCTTCCGCTGACCCGGCCGGGGTGCGGACGAGCCTCACGGCCCGTCCACACGAGCGAAGAGACGCTCGGGATCTCCCGATCCCGGTCCGTCTAGGGCTGGGCGCCGGTCTCGCCGGCGGGTGCCTGCGTGGCGGCGTTGTCGTTCACACCCGCGCCGCCGCCGGCGCCACCGGTGCTGTCCGGGTTGCCCGTGCTGCCGGTGGCCGGGACCGTCGTCGCGCTGGTCCCGGTCGGCGTCGCCGTCGGTTGCTGTGTGGGCTGTTCCGTGGACTGCCCGGTGGGCGACTCCTTCGTCGGCTCCGTAGTTGGCGACTCGCTCGGCGTACTGACGCGGGGTTTTTCGGTTTTTCCGCTCTTGTCGCGGATGATGGAGGAAATCGTCCCCACTGCCGCCTCGCGTCGCGTCGGCGATCGAGCGGCCCGAGATCAGCTCGGCGGCGGTCAGCGTGCCCATGGCGAGCACGAACAGCGCCCCCGCCACCAGGGCGACCCGCTTCCATCGCACCTTGCGCGGCATCGAGGCGTCCATCGCCGGCAACGCGATCGTGGTGGCCGCGGCGGCCGCCACCGGAGGCGTCCCGACCGCGGCCGGCGCCGCCGTGAACGTTCCCTGGATTTTCTTGTGGCCCTTCTTGATGGATCGGGTGTAGATCTCGGTGCCGACCGACCCGATCACGCTGGCGACCGCGGCTCCGGCGAGCGTGCCCGCCACGCCGAGATATGAGCCGACGACGGCCGCGGAAAGTGCCGCCAGCACCCCGGCAACGGTCTTCGGAATGTCGATGCCGGACAGAATTCGGTCCGGTTGGTGCTCAGTCATGTCCTCCTCGGTCCCTACTCTTGTCCGCCGCTCCGGTCACTCGTCAGCGTCTTGGCCTTTACCGCACGGCTCGCGGCTAAACCCCGGCGCTCGGCCAGCACCTCGCGCAGCGGGCGTACCAGCACGCCCTCGGCGGCCAGGTGTCGCCGGGCCAGCCTGCGGTTACGCAGAATGGCGACGAGCCCGATCGCGAAAATGAGGTATTGCACACTCATCGCGATTTTGAAGTCGTCGATGCCGTACGTGTTGTGCCCGCCGGTCCGGGCGTCCAGGATCAGCCCGACGATCTCGATGGTCACCAGCGAGGCGACGAAGCCGCCGACGTTGACCACGCCGGTCGCGGCGCCCAGCCGGCTGGGCGGGTTGAACGTCCGCGCGTAGTCGAAGCCGATCATCGAGCCCGGCCCGCCGGTGCCCAGCGCCATCACCAGCACCACCAGCACCGGCAGCGGCGCGCGCCCCGGCCAGGCCAGCACCAGCCCCCAGGCGCCCGCGTTGACCGCGATGATCCCCAGCACCAGCCACGACCGGCGGAGCGGGTGACGCTGCACCAGCACCCCGATCAGCGGCCCGGCCGCCATGCCGACCAGCACGAACAGGGTGAGCAGCGAACTCGCCGTCGCCCGGTCCAGGCCCTCGCCGGCGATCAGGAACGGGAAGCCCCACATCAGCGCGAAGACCGTGCCGGTGAACTGGGTGGTGAAGTGCGACCAGAGCCCGAGCCGGGTGCCCGGGTGCCGCCACGCGCCGGCCAGGTCGGCGCCCAGCCGGCGCATCGTGATCGGCGCGCCGCTGGAGATCTTCCGCTCCGGGGTGTCCCGCAGCGCGGCGAACGCCACCACGGCGACCAGCACACCGGCGCCGGCGGCGCCGAGGAACGCGGTGGTCCAGCCCGGACCGGCCAGCAGGGCGGCCAGCGGCACCGCGGAGAGCACCTGCCCGGCCTGCCCGACGAGCCCGGTCAGCTGGGTCACGATCGGCACGCGCCGGGTCGGGAACCAGCGCGGGACCAGCCGCAACACGCTGATGAAGGTCATCGCGTCGCCGGCGCCGACCAGCACCCGGGCCAGCACCGCGCCGCCAACGCCGTCGGTAGTCGCCATCACCACCTGACCGACTGCCATGATCAGGCCGCCGCTGACCACCAGGCGCATCGAGCCGAACCGATCGAGCAGCAGCCCGACCGGCACCTGAAGCCCGGCGTACACGACAAGCTGGAGAACCGCGAACGAGGCGAGCGCACCCGCGCCGATGTGAAAGCGGTCCTGCGCGTCGAGGCCGGCCACCCCCAGCGAGGTGCGGTGCAGCACGGCGATGGTGTACGCGGCGAGACCGACGGCCCATACCGCCCAGGCCTGCCGGCCGGGTCGCAGGGGCATGGCTCGCCTTCCGTTTCGCTGCTTACTTCCGGTCACCAGCCTTCTCCGCGCACCCGCTGCCGACAACGCATCGCGGCCAAGACCACACGTGCCGCTGGTCACGGCGCGTGGACCACGACCTCGGCGTCGGGCGCCAGGAACGAGCGGAGCGCGTCGGCCTCGGCCAAGAGCAGATCAAGATCTATTTTCCGGTACGGGCGGAGCGCCAGCCGCCGATCGCGCAGCTGCCACGTCCCCTCCCAGAGGCCGTCGACGAGGAACGTGCCGCTGGTCGCGCCGTTACCGGGTGGCAGCGGAACGGGCCGCGCCGAAGGGTTGAAGCGGCCGCGGTCCCGATGGGCGAGCAGCAGGTTGTCGTACTCGGGCAGGAAGCGGACCGGCGCCGGCACGTCCTCGGCGGGCCGGGGCGCGTCCGGTAGGTCGTACAGAATCTGCCCGGTCTCGGCTTCGAAGGTTCGCAGCGGAAGCCGGCCGACCACCTCGGCCAGCCGGGTCAGGCCCGACCACATCTGCAGGTCGGCGACGGTGGCCGGGCCGAACGCGCCGAGGCCCCGCAGCACCAGCCCGTCGATCGGGGTGGGGCGCAACGGCTCGCCCAGCCAGGTCTCGACCCGCGCCCAGGTGGCCGGCCCGCTCCGGCCCCACTGGCCGCGCGGCGGCACCTGGCAGGCCGCCACCTCGTGCGCGGCGGCGAAGGTGAGCGCGCCCGGGTCCTCGTCCGGCCAGCGCCCGGCCAGCAGCCGGCCCAGCTCGGCGCGGGTGCGCGGCTCCTCGTCGAGCAGCCGGGTGGTCTCGGCCCGGAGCTCGGCGGGGTCCACCGTCAGCCCGCGGTGGTGCGGTGCGAACGCCGCGGCGTGCCGGCGCTGGAAGTGGCCGTGCCAGTCGAGGCAGTCGCGGGCACTGACCAGGTGCACGGTCGTGCGCATCAGGTGCACCCGCACCACGCGGCGCTCCTCGGTCAGCTTCGACAGCTCGTCCGGCACGAAGTCGCGCAGCCGCGTCCAGAGCCCGACGTACGGGGCCAGCGGCGCCTGGGACTGCATCCCGCCGAGGTGCTCGATCGCCGCGAGCGCACCCACGTCCGCCCGGTCGAGCAGGTACTGGCGGGCGAGCGTGGCCCGGTTGAGCGCGCGGCGGCTGAGCGTCGTCATGCCCGGAACGCTACGGCCTATTCCGGTCAGGTTCCGTCCGCAATCAGGTGCGCGGTCAGCCAGTCGACGGTCTCCCGCAGGTAGGCGGCGCGGTTCGCGTGGTGCAGCAACTCGTGGCCCTCGCCAGGGAAGATCCGCAGCCGGTGCGGGTGGCCGCGCTCGGTCAACGCCGCGGCCAGTTGCGTCGCCTCGATCAGCGGGACGTTGGTGTCGTTCGCGCCGTGCACGATCAGGAGCGGGGCGCGCAGCCGGTCGAGATGGTTGATCGGGGAGAGGTCGTGGAGCAGGCGCTCGTCGCGCGCGGGATCGCCGTACTTGGAGATCGCGGCCTTGGCGATCCACGGCTCAGTGTACTGATAGAACGTGAAAAAATTGGACATGCCGCATACGTCGACGCCGACCGCGAAGAGGTCGGGGAACGAGGTCAGCGCCGCCAGCGTGAGATAGCCGCCATAGGAGCGGCCCATACACCCAATAAGCGATTTATCCGAAATGTTTGTGCTGACCAGGTGGCGCACGCACGAGCGAACGTCCTCGATCGCGGCGTACCGCAACGGCCCGTTGTCGGCGTCGACAAAGCTCCGCCCGAAGCCCGACGACCCCCGGACATTCGGGGCGAAAACCGCGACCCCCCGCGAGATCAGCGCCTGATAGAGCGGCTGATGCCCGGGCCGCTCCTGTGCCTCCGGCCCGCCATGCAGCGAAATCACCGTCGGATAGGGCCCGTCCCCGGCCGGCCGGAACAACCACCCGGTCAACGCGAGCCCGTCATGCCCCGAGAACGTCTCGAGCGTCGGCCGCACCGCCCCCTCCGATGCCCCCGGCGTGGACACCGCCCGCGTCTCACCGTCGTGCGCCACCCAGACGCCGTGTGGCCGGCCCGGCCCTTCGGCGGCGAACGCCAGCCGAGACCCGTCAAAGCTCCACGACAGCCCCGCCACCACACTCCCCGGCAGCGCCGGCCGGCTGTCCTCCCCACCGTCCGCCGACAAGAGCGAAATTTCCGACTCGCCGCCGCGCACGTTCCAGAGCACGGCCAGCGCGTTTCCCGCCGGGCTCAGCGCGAACGACTCGATCTCCGCGGACGCCGAACCGGCGAGGACCGTCGACCCGCCCCGATCGAGGCGCACCAGGGCCGGGAACTCGCCCGTCTCGTCCCGGGCATAGACCGTCTCCCCGTCCGGACCCCAGAGCGCCTGCTCACCCCGTACGCAAAGATGGTCTTGACCGGAAACCAGATCCCGGGACACGACGTGGCGGGCGCCCCGCGGACCGACCCGCAGCAGCGCGCGCCCGGCCGACACGTCGAGCAGCGAGATCAGGTCGCCCTTGGCCACGACCGTGCGGGCGCCGGCGTCCGGGTCGATCAGCAGCGCCGTGGTCAGGTTCTCGGTGACCGCCAGCCGCG
>Ga0307509_10011717_pt1 | contig 10580 bp, 9 predicted proteins | sample 10_EM_MG_FD_202245 | JGI IMG/M metagenome (GOLD analysis project Ga0307509, IMG submission 202245) | Populus trichocarpa ectomycorrhiza microbial communities from riparian zone in the Pacific Northwest, United States - 10_EM | ecosystem: Host-associated > Plants > Roots > Unclassified | place...
CCACATAAATGCTATCAAGGCATGGTTTTTATTAGATATCTGATTTGTGCTTCGTATCGAGCTATATTACTTTTTTAATATAAAAATTAACTATGAATTCAAAATTTGATGTATATTGAACATATATATTTTTTTAAAATACTGAGATGATGACATACTAGACAACATTGTTAATGAAAAAAAAAAACAATTTAAAAACAACAAAAATCTAAATGTTGAATGTTAAAATTGAAAACAAAAAGAATTAAAAAAACCTAAAATTATAACTTGATTGAACCAAGTTAACTCTTTAAACTCGCGACTTGGGTCATGAGATATAGATATCCATGTAGAAAGCAAATTGAAAAACATTTCAAAGCTTAATTCTCAAACCAACTCAATGTTGAAGGGCAAAACTAAAAAAAAAAACCCAATTAAAAAAACTGAGTCAACCCGAGTTAACCCACCAAACCCACGATCTAAGTCATGAAACCGTGATGAACTCATATAACAAAAAATAAATCATTAAGTTCAATGCCCAAATACCTCAATGTTAAAGGATGAAATAAAAAAATCAATTTAAAAAAATAACTGAAGTCAATCCGCGGTAACTTTCCAAATTTGGGACCGGGTCATGACTACATATAGAAGGAAAACACAAAAAATCACAAAGTACAATTCTCAATCAACCTAATGATAAGGGATGAAATTGAATAAAAATCAATTAAAAAAAAGATCCAAAACAAAATAAATAGTAATAAAAAAATGAGGATCAAGTTTGACATAAAAATAAAATGGCAGGACCCCTTGCTATTTTGAAGAGAATGAGAGTGGAAACCAACAAGGGGAGAGAAAAGAGAGGAGAAGAAGAAAATGAAAAATAAGTATCCATGCACCTCCATCAAATACATGTGTCGCATTGTTGGGACGACCTCACTGAGATGCTTCTAGAGTCACCAATGATGGTGACGTTACGATACTTGAGGAAGCGGCACATGCTTCTAGAGCACGACATCTTCCTTCACACACTAGAATGTACAATGCACTTGCCAGTCTCTTTGCCATTATTCGTTGACCCTAGCCCTTGTAATTTTTATTAGTTTAGAAGTTGGTCTCTCAAGTTTTAATTATTTTAGATCAATAAAATTAAATTTTATTTTGCAAAATTGAGTGTCAACCACGCGTCATAAGCTTTCCTTGACATCGTGACACCCCTATTTTAGGCAAACAAAAAAAATATTGTCAAGTTCAATCCGAAGTAAACTCAATTTTAAAGGATCAAATTGAAAAAAAAATGAGTGACAAAAAAATAAATGGTGTTGATCTTTCCATTGCATATGAAATTCAATTCTTGATCCTTTAAAGAAAAAAGAGGCTGCATATTTATCTATTGTTCATAGCTTCAATTGTTTCATATCAATAAAAAATCATTTAATATTACCAAATCGAGCATCAACTAAGCGATATTTTTTTCTTGAGACCCCATAAGTCAGGCAACAAAAACAAACGACTAAGCCCAATTCCAAATAAATGTAACTTCAAATAAAAAATCAAAAAATAAATTGAGGGATAAAAATGAAAAGAAGAAGAAGAAGAAGAAAACATTGTGGATTACTAATGTGTGTCAGTGAACCTTGTCTTCCTCATATCCTTTAGTTTTTTTTTTAATCCTAATAAAAATTAACTCATTAGATAAGTCCATATATAGTTATTTTATTCTCAATGTCTTCGTGCAATAGACTGGCCATATAATGACAATGAGCATGCGGATTGCATCAAGAAAAATACCTCCTAGTGGGAATTTGTAATGCCACGCACAACCAAATTAACCCCTCAAGATATTGCAATGAAAAGAGCATTACAGTTTTTCTAAATGTGAAGCAAGCTTGAGAACAAAAGGAGTTCTTATGCATGGAGAAAAGACAATTTGCTAAAGAATTAATATTATTTACATGTATTAAGCAAAGAGAATTTTGGCAAATGAGTATTCCTTGCTTAAAAAGCAAAGAGAATGAAGCAACTTGAGGAGGAGGCAAACCAGAAAGGCAGAAAATATAAATGAGGTCCCAGTTATATACTAAGATATCATATCTTATCTAATTATATTAAAATATAATCCAAATATGATGTTAGGAGGGGATAACTCAGGGAGATTCTTGTCTCCACCAGAAAAGGGGAACTCTCAGACTGTAGAACTTGTTTGTGAGGTGGGATATTGTACTCAATATTATTCTCCAAATTGAATAAGAAAAAAATTTAATATCTAAATCTAGTTCTAAGATATTATAATGAAATTGATGCAACTCGATAGAGACTACAGATTTGTTTATGGTGGCTTTTTACCGGCTTAATATTCATTCACTATTAGAAAATTAATATAATTAGAAATATTGTCAAAATTGTTTTGTCCGTATATTACAATGACCTTTACCAACATAATTTTCTATCCCTGTATTCATTAGTAAACACAAATAGCTGAAAAATTCTCTCAACACTACAGATTTCACAGTTTTACCGACGAACATATTCCGTCGGTATGAGATTAAGAGTTCGTTGGTAATTTTTTTACTGACTAAATCGCTGATGGAAAACTTCCGTCGGCATAACGTTCATCGGTAACACCGCATTCTGTCGCTAAAGCTGTCGGTAAAAAAAATATTACCGATAGTTTTATAGACGGAAATTGCGTGCAAAAAAAAAAACTTTGGTAAATCAGAACACAGATGCTGTGACCACAAAACTTAAAGAAATATGACTTGTGCTGAGAAGAGGGAGATTTGTTTTTGGGGGGCTGGTTGTTTGCAGTAGGGGAAAGTTGGGATGGGGAAGAAGAAGGAGAAATATGGGAGGAGAGGGTCGGCAAAGTGGTCATATATTAACTTTTGCCGTTGGAATCACCGACGGACTACTTCTGTCGGTGATTCTATCGGCCATTCTGACGGTGAATCAGTCACGTTACTGTATGGAGATCCCGGTTTGAATCCCTCGGTGATTCCGTTAGCAATTCTGAAGATGAATCGATCACGTCATTGTATGGAGCTACCAGTTTGAATCCCTCGGTGATTCCGTCGGTAAAATCACCTGCAAAAACTTCCACGTCAGCGAACCGTTTTTTTTTTTAATTCTGCATATTCTGTTTGTAATTCCGTCGGTATATACCGACCGAAGTAGTCCACCGGTATATACCGATGAAATTACAGACGGAAAATATGTCGTTGATAATTATGACCATAAATTACCGACAGAATTATTTCGTCGGTAATGCCGTTGATATTAAGTGAATTTCTAGTACTGCAATATATACCGACAGACAAATAAAAAATCGATGATGACATTACATACGGTTTTTCTATCGGTGATATGTTAAATTTACTAATGGAGATACCGACGGAATATAATGAGTATATTGTTTTTTGCGCGCTTTGTCCGTCTGTAAATTCATTGGTATATTTATTTCTGACGGACTTACTGACAAATTATAAATTATGAACAAGAGTTTTTTTTTATGGACTATGAGTGTAAATACCAACAAAAATTTCCATCAATAAAATTAAATCTGATAGTGATTGCAAGATAATCTATTTATTAAGTAAATCATTAGAGGATAGAGAGAGATACGAAGAAGATGACGTATTTCATGGTAGGTTTTCTAGGTAAATTCAGCCTTCTCAGAGATTAGAAAAGGGTAAGAAGGGGTGATCTTTCCCTTAAAGCAAAGTGACATCAACCAAAGTTTGTTCAGTTCACCTAAGCTTCTTTCTCTCATTACCTAGTTGAATAAATTAAATAGATAATATTATCTTTTTCCTTTTTTATCACGCTTGACCAGCTTTTGGCTCATGAACATTATGACGAGCATATTACATTGCTGGCTTTTCTACATGAATAAAAAACAGCTTCAAGTCATCAATTATAACTGCAAACTGTTCTGCCTTCAAATTGTCTCTCCTCTGCAGCATAACAAAATATATCTGATGCAGGTAAGAGTAAATAGCAACTGCTAGATCATTTTATAAAATAACAGTGAAACACTAATTAATAGAGATGGTTTTAATTGGTTCATTCAAGCTTCTATGCATTGATGAACCAAGTTCACCTGTTCTTCAAAAAAACTCAGCTGGACGCCGCCCTAGACTTTGATTATGTATCAGAGAATAGAGAGGCAGCGATCTATACTATAAAAATTATGTCTAGGTTACTGGAAACTTTCGGAAAACATTCTCCGAGGAATAAGTAAATAGTGCGCAAAGTGCTTGTGAGCATGATCGTCCATTCGATACTAAACAGTACAATTTATCAACTCAGTTCCGCTCCTGCTTTCTTATGGGATTTCAGTTCTTCACTGTCTTTGTCCCTCTGAGGAACAGGCAACGGCTTTGGCTTGCTTGAAAGTTGAAACCTTGTTCGTGTCATAGACATAACCTTGCACCCTTGAAACTTTTGCTCCTTGCACACTTCAAAACTTATTTACTTGCTGCATTTTCTAGTCTGCAGTTCATTAGTATTGTGCTGAACGATTATCCCCACACCATTTTCTCACCAACAACACCATTTCGTGCTTAAAAGAAGGTTTACGTATGTAAACTGATGAGGCTGGAAAATATCCTCCGTAGATAGAAAGATCGGAGGTGCTTTTCATGGGCTAATAAAACTAGACTAGGAGGATTTAATAGGTCTGATGACACTTGCAAAAAACACACTCTGAAACTTAAATCGGTATAATGTTTGTATAAGTGACAGGAAAAATGAGTATTTTCTTAGCTTAAATATTCTTTAAACCTTGTTTAGGTTTTGTATTAGACTTGTGTTAAATTTGAAATCCAGAGAAATGAGTCTTGGAAAGATAAGTTACGGTGGATTTAGCATGATATGGTAAAAGCAACACAAATCTATATGTTCATGAGCAACAAGTGTTGCATCATATTGGTACAAGTTGGTATTTAGCAAACGTGGCTAAAACACATCTTTTTAACAGTTTGAAGCTTTCGCATATTTGCGATTCAACTGTCAGTGTCACTATCAAGTGTGTGCTCAATTCATATCCCAGAGAGAACCCAAAGAGACCAATGTGCTAATGTCACTATCTTCAGAGTTCCAAGCTGGATCACAGAAACACCAGTCTAAACCATTACCCTCCCCATGAACTTCTGTTTGACTCTGATCATTGGACAACTTTGGAATCCAATCATATTGCCTGGTCTCATATGGTGAGTTCATGTGTGTCAGGCTTGGTAACTCATAATGTTCCAAGGAAGAGCCTGCGGGTCCGATATTATCATCAACAGAGTTGTAGTATCTGATGCTATATTTCCAGGCACTAGTACTGTCGCCATTTTGATACAGCAACTCTGGTTTGGCACTGTAAACTTTGGGCTGAAAATTTCCTGTTCAGAAAACAGGTTGTTAGTTAAGCTTTGTAAATGGTTGTCACCAAAGCACAAAAAGGCAAATAAATAAGTTTCCATGACAGGAGGAATAATAGAATTGCACCGCACCTTCTTCTTCGGTTTGTATTTCCTTTCTCATATGAGTTCTCCAGTAGTTCTTGATCTCATTGTCAGTTCTACCGGGCAACCTTCGAGCAATCCTTGCCCATCTGCAAGAGAATATAATTAGAGAAAAATTTGGGTACAAAGAATTTGCTTGTATTAGCTTAGAACTGTCAGAACTAGCACAGGAAAGAACATTACTTGTTACCCCATTGCCCATGAAATTGAATAATAATCTGCTCTTCTTCAGCACTTATATGACCGCGCTTAAGATTGGGTTGAAGGTAGTTCAGCCACCTCATTCTGCAACTCTTACCGCTCCTCATCAGACCTGCGAGTGAACACATAAGAGGGAATTTATTAAAGAGATCAAGAAGAAATCATCTCTTGCGTTCATTCCAAAGGATCCTACCAGATAATCTTGCTATGGAGTCCCACTTTCGTTCCCCTAAAAGAGTTGCAGAAGCTGTTAATCGCTCATCTTCCTCCTCCTGCCAAGACCCTTTACGCAATTTGTCTCCTTGACAAGCCATTATTGTAATGACTGCTTCAGTGAGGTTTTCGTATTCTTATATGTCGAACAAGGTGGCAAATAGCAGGGGAAAAGCAAAAGAAAGCGTGACCAGAAAATCTTACATGGCACCATAGGTGGAGAGCACTAGTTTGTGGTAACACCACCATTGGCTTAAATGAAATCCAAGTAAAATGTTTTTAATTTGGACATCCTGGGCTGTTTTAATAATAATGACATGAAGATGGATGGAGTTCTGATCCCTTTATGCATCACCATTTTTGGCTCTACTTCCAAACTCAAACTCGCATTTACATGCTGTGTAGGACGTGCAAATAGCCCTGCTCTTGGATTATTTTTCCTCTCTGGTCTTGGCTGGAATCACAAACCAGCAAGAAGCCAAATTATTATCTTTGTGCATGTCTTAAGAAAAACCTTTCTCAAAAAATCAAGAAACAGGCACCCTTTATTTTTCGAAGTTCTTTATTGAATCGCGTTACACTTTGTGATTAATGATTTGCTAATCTCTCCATTCTATAATTAAATAATATGCATTCCAAAACTAGTAGAAGAATAAATTCTTCTAATATGCTAGACTGATGTGAAAAACATGCTCCTAAGATTATCCCAAGAACCACACAGATTATTCTCAGGATCTCTCTTTACCACCAATTTAAAACAAATAACAATTACACTCCATAAGATGAAATACCTAACAAATCTTGGTCAAAAGAATTTTAAGTCCCGCAAGCATTCTTCTCATGTCTTGTAAAGGACACTTCCATTCGGGCTAAAAACGTGTTGTTTGGTGATGACAAAACAAGATTTTAACACTTGGGCCATTGAGCTGAGGAAGAGTTCACATAAATAAATCAGAGAAGTAACCAAGATGCACCGCACACTTCATGCTTATTTCTTTAACATTATTGCTCTTACAATTTTCCATACTACTGCCAAAATATTTTACCATCGCCTTAAAGACCACAAGTAGCTCATAGCATCAATTGAATTGGATGCTATCTATGATCACATTATTGTACATCATAAACCAACAATAATCCTTCTCATAGGCATTAGAAACATCAAAACTACATGCTCCAGACCTTTTTTTAAACCACATCTATTTAAGCAAGAGTTTGTCGATTTTCGATGTCATTGAATTTTAAGAGAAAACGCAAGCTGGACAAAACTGTAGGGTCAAAAGAACATTGAAGAAACAGAATCCTCGTCAGCATCCAACATAAAACTGTCCGGCTCCTGACTTGAAATTGTCATTAGAACTAGAAATTGGCAAGGAAGATAACATAAAAGGATATCTTATCTATAGCAACTCTGCTTGGCTAGGCTTCTGCTAGTGGCGAACCCAAACTGCAGCTGCCAGCAATAACCAAAAACGCCAACCAACTAGCGGTCTACAAATGACTTGTTCATCAGGTTGACAGCATCATCCATGAACTACATAGACAAGAACATTAACCACCAAATAAGGCTCGATAGAAACATAGATATGCATATTTTATGAATGCAATATTTTATTCATTCATTTCCTAATAATCTTGCAGGAAAAAATAAAAATGTTGAAATGGGCACCACATAAACTTAGATTGTTGAAAATAAATCTTTAAGATAGTAAAGCAAAAACAAAAATGAAAAGAAACTAGTCCTTTAGGCAGTATTAGTCTTCCACTCCAGAAGATGTGGTTTACAGTTTTGTTATGTTCTACCAGAGGAATTCACAGGTAAATAATGATCTCCTTTCTCAAAATCAACCACAACACAAGATGCTGGATCCATGACAAGCTAATCTACACAATTGTTACTCTGCAAGTGACTTATGTATCACGCTTTGAAAATCATACTTTATGATCATAAATATCCTGCTCTAGTAGATGATATATCAATGAGTCGTGCAAATCATTAAGTGCTCCCAATATCAAAAAACAGAAACACTACTTGACCACTAATAGGCAAGTACTTGGACTAATCGTGCAACTAACAGTCCTCCATTTTGACAACTGTATATTTAATAGTTCACTTGTCTCTGAAACGTTTCAAATGGATCTATTGTTGTGTAATAGACAAAATCATCAGTAGAAATTTATATAATAACTCTAATTGAGACTCATTCATACACTCGAATGTTAATCTCACTTTCGATAGCATCCAACCTTCCAATCAGAATCAAGGGGAAATGGCTCAATATGTCCTTATTTAATGGAGTGAGTTTCCAATCTATTCTTGTATCCTTAATTGAGTCAATTTATCCTAATAAAATACTGGGTTTCCAATCTAACATTCCGTTTTCTTATGTCCAAATTAAGATAATCAATCATGCATGCAACTTAATATTATACCAAAAATGGCAACCCTGATGGGGGAGGAAGAGATCATCTGCGAGAGAGAAGGACTGATGTTTCAACGAGAGAGAGAGAGAGAGAGAGAGGTTCTGTCTAATGTGAATCTTTTGTAAAAAAAAAAAAATTAATTCTGTTTGTCACATTCTTTGCACACAACTGACATGTCCATGGAGCTCATGGCCATTCAGTATAATATTAAGTTATATGCATGCTTGATTCAGTTAATTTGAACAAAAAAAAGTTAACAAAAATGATAGATTGGAAACTTAGTCATTTTAGAAGGATAAAATTGACTCAATTCGGGATATAAGGACATATTGGAGACTCACTCCATTATACAAGGACAGACTGAGCCATTCCACCAGAATCAAACATTAAAAAGCAGGGATCAGTTCTTCTCCAACTTCTCAACTACCATGCAAGGTCTATTTCTCATACATAACTCCACTGGTATTTATGGAAATGTCAATTAGTTGCAAAGAAGGGATCTGCAGAACCATAGTAATCAGGCAAATGCTGACTGGATGATTGGAGATTCAGGAACCACACCTCATGCTCACAGTTTGTGAAAGTGGAATTGACCCGTTTGAAGGAATTTCTTGAGGCTATTGAAATTGACACGAGTAGAGATATTCTAATATTACTTTTAAGTCAATTTTCACTTTATGCAACCAGGGTAGTAATGACAATTTAAGGATTTAATTGTTGGAATTGCAAGATGTAAGACCCTTTCAGCAAAACCTAAACCTAATTGAACATGCAAAAAACATGATGGTCCATGTATGGGCATGGCTGTTTCAACTTCAAAAACATCACTATATTCGAATATCATTAACACGATTACTAGAACAAAGTTATGCTGAGATTTACAGTTACCTTTCCAAGTAACTTAAGTTCTCGTCCAACAGGTTCCATAAATTTCAAGTCAAACTCAATAGGCCAAACCTGTTAAAGGGAAAAAAAAACTAATAAATTAAACAGGTAATTATGAAAAATAACCCCGAGAACTTTCAAGCATTAGACAGTAAGAAATTGCAGAAATAAGTTCTGTTCGCCAGATTGCTTTATGCAAATAAGCTGCGACACAGAGCATGACTCAAACATAAGAGAAGTTCCTCCAATACATTATAAAAGGCCCAAGTCAACCGTATAAACCTAAAAAAATCCTAGATTATTCCAATTCAATTATATGAATCACTATTCGAAATTGGAATCGATACCTGCTCACTCGTCACCATTAAAAGCTCTAGGTAATTTAACCTGGTTGATTAACCTATTAGTCCAGAGTTCGGACCAAAAACTATTAATTCCAATTACAAGAAAGTTTAACAAAGGGATTGTCGTCAAGTCACACTTCTATACGTTGAGAAAACAATTAGTTGAATAAGAACAGTAGGTTGTAGAAAAATCCCAGGAGAAGTAAGAGCTGATGAACGAAAAAGGAAAGAAAGAACTTAAAATCAATGAAAAGGAAGAAGAAGACCTTAAGACCAAGTACACGAAAGGGTGTAATCTGGCCAGGGACGATACAATCAGGACCAGCAGCTTCCACAAGCGCTTCAGCAGCTAAGCCAGTTCCAATGGGATTAGGGTGCTTCATGACAGAGACGGCATAATCGGAAAATGGGTTTTGAGAGACGCGGAGAATAGGAGAGTGGTGAATTTTGGGAATGGGTTTTGAAGTTGATACTCTCCATGGGACATCCTTTTGAAGCCCAGGGGTTGTTCCTCCTTTTTTTGACATAACTCTCTAATACTTGCACTTCCAATTAGGGTTTTTTTAACTGATGATTGAATAAATGCAAGATATTGAAAGAGGCGGAGATTACTATGCCAAGGAAGAAGCAAACGTAAGGTTAGGAAGGGAAGATAGGCTTCATAGATGGATAGATGAGGTTAGATGAGATGAGATGGGGGGAAGGGAGGTGGGTGCAATGGCCAGATAAAATGAAATTGGTTTAGACATAAAAAACAATAATCTTGTTTTTCAAGTTATTAAATTTTGTGGCTTGTTTTTTCTTTCTTTCTTTTTTTTTTTTAAAAAAAAGAAAACAAAAAAAAAATCTATTTATCGTTCTAGTGAACATATCTGAAAAAATTATAAGGAAAAACTGATCGAATGCAAATTTAATAGGCTTATCAAGAGAAACCAAAAATCATTCCTCAACACCACCGTAGCAAAACCTAGCCATCAAGTGCCCACCTGTACTAACACCGCTACCAAGATGCTTCCAAGAACACCAA
>Ga0307509_10011719_pt1 | contig 10578 bp, 9 predicted proteins | sample 10_EM_MG_FD_202245 | JGI IMG/M metagenome (GOLD analysis project Ga0307509, IMG submission 202245) | Populus trichocarpa ectomycorrhiza microbial communities from riparian zone in the Pacific Northwest, United States - 10_EM | ecosystem: Host-associated > Plants > Roots > Unclassified | place...
GGTACTTGAGAAGTGCTTGGTGGAGAAGATCAAAGAGGAGTTCAAGTTTTGTAAGTTGGCTCAATTTAATCCAATGTGAAGATTTATTGTGTTTGTCTTAAATTATAGATCCAAATGAAAAAAAAAAATACTCATGTACTTAGTCCATAAAAAAGCCTAAAGTTGTCCAACATTGTTTTTAAGCGAAAACTCATTATGATCATGAAAGAAAATTTGATTTAAAAAAAAAATCATAAATCGATCATTTGTATACAACTACATGTGAAAAAATAAAAAAATTAATTTTAAGAAATTAAATAAGACATTCATAATAACAAAAGATATTCTAAAAGCTATTCTATTTTTATTCAATATTAATGAGCAAATTATCATAAAAATTCCACATATGGATAAATACATAATTATTCATGAAACAACCAATAATATCATCATAAAAAAGTTCTAATTTTCTTAAAAACAACATCACAAATATTTTTTTATCATGAGCACTTTTTTTTAATAAAAGACAACAACAACAAAAATAAAGGTTTTTTTTTAAATTCCTACCATTTGAAATAAGTAGGAAAAGATTAATTTTGAAATCTAAATTCTATTTTCTTATTATTGTTTCAACAAAAACATAGAACATTTTTCTAAACAAAAATTCATCATGATCTTAAAAGAGAATTAAAATAATAATAAAATAATGCCTAAGTATTTCATATGTTATTGAAGACGAAAAAAAAAGTTATAAAAATTATGTCAAAAATCTATTTTTTTTAAATCTATTTTATTTTAATTGAATCTGCATGAGATGTTTTTCATATTAGGTACATAATAATTAAAAAATAATTGTTAACATTTCCATAAAAACCTATAATAATATTTTTGAATCATGGCAAAATTGAATAATAATTTAAATATCATGTTAATTTTTCATATAGTGCATTTAAATCTAAGTAAAAATAAAATAAAAAACAATATAAAAAAGAACGAGGTCCAAGTGCCTGGCCTAACAGAAAAAGAAAACTAGGTCCATACGACTAACAGCTTCTTATTTTTTTATTTTTATTAATAGCATCCACATCCATGCTCTTTATATTTTAACTAAAAAAATCATTTAGCTAGCTAGCTAAAAAATGTTATCACATCCATGCTATTTAAAATGGAGAATCATGAATATTTTTTATTTATTATTATTTAAATTATAAAATTTCTAATCCTATTACACAAGCATAATTCCATTATTTGATCTTCCTACTGCCCAATCCCTCTGAAACACAATTTCAACAGCAAATTCATCATTAGAAATGCACTATATAAATTTTCTTTACATTTAAACAGGAAGAAACTAGTTCTAACACATTGGATAGCCAATGATTGAATTAAGAAAGGTAAGCTACATGAATAGATCCCAAAGAACAGAGAACACATATTTCAAGAAAAGTCAGTAAAAGATCTCATAATAAGCCAAAAGTCCTTGGGTGTGTTGCACAATCACTTCTTCAAAAGTGAAAACTTTGACGACAACACCCACATAAAAATGGCAGCTCTTGAGATTATAAAGAAGAAGAAGGATTAAAGGACATAATAAATATAGCTAAAACCCAAATCAAATCAAGTAAAGAAGAGGGGAAATTCTTTACTTCTTTGTCACTCGAGTCAGTCACTCTTCCCCGCCATTGTATCCCAACAAACAAGAGAGAGAGAGAGAGAGAGAGAGAGAGAGCATCGTTAACTTTGCCAAAATAGAGAGCCTTTTTGCTGGTAACAATGCTATGGAAAAAAACCACTTTGCTAACTATTGTAGCTAATTACTCTTTTTAGAGAGCAAGAGTATGGATGCTTTAAGGGGTAGACGACATCCCCCTTCTTTTTTTGAAAAAAATAATGACAAATAGTGATTCGACTACTTGCCCAGATTCTGCCACAGAGAGATAGCTAGAAAATTGGGATAAAATATTTTTGGATTAAAAAATTGATTTTTTTGGACGGTGGAAAAAAATTAAATAAAAAACCTGAATATCTATCAATTTTTTTCCCTGAATTTTAAATTTTTTTAAGCAATGAAATTATTATTTTTTTCAAAATCCAATATCAAGATATTGTTTTTGACACCATAATAAACACATAGGAAAATAAATAAATTGCCAAGTCTAACTTCAAATTAATACAATATAAAAATATAAAATTAAAAAAAATAGATGATCAGAATAGAAAAAACACAAAAGTAAAAAAAAAAAAAGTGCAGTAAAAATGCCTTGGATTTTTGTTAATGCTCATAAATTGGCTGGCATACAGAGTGTTTACTTGTTTCCTTGTGAGAAGTCGAATAGAGTATTAAACTCTGCTTGGATGGGTCGACTAAAACAGAGAGAACCTTTTTATTTGTTGCTTCACCTTAAAATGTTTAGTTTAAGTTCATCTCATGGATTCTGAAACAGAGGAACTCTGTTCACCTTTTCCATTTTTATAAGAAAAAATACGATTGCCTTCTGATTTTTTGGAAAGAATTTACCCCACACACCAAAAATTTCCCAGGATTTTTTCCTGCCTTTAGATGACTTAACTAGGACCAACCAAATAGTAGTAGCTAGTTAAGTTGTGGTTTTACATCACTCAAGACAGATCCTTTATTTGATGGAATATCAAAGACATTATACTTGCAAATGTAAGAGATTCGAACTGTACAATCATAATATTAGACAAAAATGTAGGCTATCATCGTTTTACATTGAATCAGAACAGAAGGAAACTATCAACTGAAGTGTTTGTCCATCCATGGAAAATCCAGTTTTTCTTTCTTTTCTTCTGTTTGTAGATGCCAAAGTAGTTGGCAATCGATGTGTGTGAAACTGAAGGGTTTTCCATGGATCAGCAAAGACTTCCTTAACTGTCAATAGCCGTCACAAAAATACAAATGCATAAACTACTACTAACTCAAAAGGCTTCACAAAGGCTTAAAACTTACAATATTATCATGGAAAGCCATACAAAGTCTCATCGAGTTCGAGGAATTCACTCATCCATTCCAAATTCAGAGGATCCTCATTGGAGAAATCAAAGAATCCATCCCCACCAAAGCTAAATTTTGAGTCCTCAAGTGTCTTAGAGGTACCCTCCTCACTTCTCTTGGCAACATTGTCCATGTCCAGTACCTTAGTTTTCACAGTATCAGGTTCTTGCCATGTCGAGCTTCTCACTGGCTTCTCATTTTGCTTTATTTTTTTGCTCAAATGAGAATTCCAATAATTCTTGATCTCATTATCAGTCCTTCCAGGCAGTCTTCCAGCTATCAAAGACCATCTAGATAAGGGAATAAATTGGTTTAAGTTAAAAGACTGAAAACAACATATATTTCAGCAGTGAAAAATAATAATGAGGGAGAGGGAGAGGGGGGGGGGAAATTGTGCTAACCTTGCCTGTTTCCAAGGAGCTTATGAAGCCTAACTATCAAGTCCTCTTCTTGGTCTGATATGTTACCCCTCTTAATATTTGGTCTAAGATGATTCATCCATCTCAACCTGCAACTCTTACCACATCTGTTCAGACCTGCAGTAAACAGTATGATCAAACCCAAAATACTTGATGAATTCTAAATAAACAGCTGGACTTAAAGCTTGCATTTGTCTTTATTAAAGACATTCATGATTAATATACTCCTTTAGAGTACCTGCTTTGGCTGCAACGGATCTCCACCTCTTCGGACCATGAATTTCAATGACTTGGGCAAGTTTTTGGTCCTCTTCAGCTGTCCATGCTCCTCTGTTAGCTTCCTTTTTATTGCATTTACTGCTCCTAGGAGCCATCGGCTTTTTTCTTGTTTTTCTTCTCCCTCCCTCTCTCTCTCTCTCAAGGAAGCAAGATTGGTGTTTCAGACAGGAAGACAGCGTTCGAGTGAGTTCCACTTCAAGTCCTCAAGTTATATATTCTAGGAGTAAATAGATGGGGGAGATACGGTCTCTTTCCTCTAGCTACCTTTCTTTGGTAAATGTATGAATCCCAACTAACTGTATATAATATTAGTGCGTCAGAATCTGCCTCTCAGTCTCCCCAAGTGAAAGCCCATATGGCTCATGATAGCGGGAGGAGAAAAATTTTAGCACGTCACAAGTCTATACATGTGACTGTGAGTTACTGCGCCTATATTCTTATCCAGGACAAAAATGTAAGTAAAGTGAGGAGGAATTAATATGGAAACCACTGTTCACTCATATTGAAATGTCAATTATAAAAGTAATATATAGTGTTTTGCTTTTTTTCTTCCTTTTTGTTTTTTTTTTGTTATTGGTTTTTTGATATAATTTTTTTTTCAAATTTTTTTTTGTCAATTCCATCTTTTAATATTGAAATGGTTGAGAATTTAGTTTTATAATTTATTTTTTTATTTTATCTTTCTATAGAATTAACGTAATTTGTGAATTTATCAAGGCAATTCAAATTGTTCCAGTTTACGGGTTTGGAGAGGTGTTTTTTTATTTTTTTTATTTTTAAATTGAACTTGACTTTTTTTATCATTTGTTTTTTTTATATAATTAACAAAAATAGTTTGAGAGAAAAGTCATGTTATTAAACTTTTAAAGTTCATGGACTTGTTCACGGGTTTGGCTATTTAACTTGATTCACGAGTTTAGCGAGTGTAACTTTTTTTTCTTAATTAATTTATTTCAATTTTATCCTTATATATTGAGTTAATTGAGAATTTTTTTTTTTTACCATTTGTTTCATTTTGTTTTCTATGAGGTTATCATTGTCTAAAAAAATCTCGTTATTGAGTTGGTATTCGATTTTGCGATCAACTATTTTTGTTATTATATAGTTAAATAAAAGATAGTTTTGAAAAAAAAAAAACATATCATAATCTCAGTGGAGTCTATAACTTGATTTACAGGTTTGTCGTGCTAGCCCGTGTTACTAGATTCGCAGGTTTGACAAGTTTACTCACCAACCGGATATGTTTTTTAATTTTAGTTTTCCCTTCAGTATTAGATTGGTTGGGAAATAGACTGCATGATTTATTTTTTATTGTTTTCTATAGGGTTATCACTATCTTAAATAAGTGTCTACTTTTAGGTTGATGCTTAATTTTTATGAGCATATATTTTTATCATATAATTAAATCGAGGTTATTAAATTGCCTTCTTGTCTCATACAATACATTTTTATCATATAATTAGTCGATATAATTTGTTATTGTCTCAATATTTTTAAAATAAAGTTGTCCTCTTGAGTTTTTTAAGAGCTAAACCATGCCTTTTCTGACCGTCAATGTTATATTTGGACCCATGAAATCGATCAATTTAAATCGAGCTAACTTCTATGCGGTTTAATTGGAAACTCGAGTTCGATAAAGAGCTAAGTCGGGTGGTTTCAAGATTGATTAACTTGGACAGGTTTAATAACACTGTCAAAAAACTATTTGTGCTCTCAACCTTTTTTTTATATTTAAAGTGTTTTTAGCTTAAAAAAATATTAAATTAATGTTTTTCTATTAATTCATGATAATTTTAATATATTGATGTTAAAAATAAAATAAAAATCTAAAAACTCTCATTCTAATATATTTTCAAATAAATAACTATTTTGAAAAATAGCCGGGCAGTATAATCTGAATCACCCCTCCTTAATTGCACGGAGAAGAATAGAACTGTCGGAAGCCAGCATGCAAGCTCATTTGCATGTGATATGCTCTTGTTTCACGAGAGATATGGACTCCATACAGTTTAAAATATAAGGCGTGGTGTTACGAACAAGGACTTGGGGCATCAATCAAGCACGTTGATGACAACGAGAAGGTCAAAACGACAGTCAAATCCATCACTGCATCATCAATCTTAAAGCTTGGGGCTATAAAATAATTAAGGTACATATGAATTTATTATTTATTATTTATTATTTAGATTCTTCTTATTTCACGGTAAAATGGATGCGTCTATTCTCCAATGATCACATGATACTGTTCTCTCCTCTTCATGAATCTCTGTGCCTCTTCACACTAATTTATTTCAAAGTGTTGTGTCTGTGTTGTCCCCCACGTGCCATCCCTCACTGCCCCTATCTTCTTTGTTTCGCGGACCGCCCTTTTTGGCACAAATCCATTACGCGGGTGCACCGTAACTTGGTGAATCTCCTAATTTTTTTAATTTATCTTGACAGGCAAGCTATATGCTCTTCGTATTAGCTTTCATATGTTTAATATCATTTTTTTCGGAACTTAAATATATCATCCACTTGATATCATCATAAAAATAATTACTGTGTATACCATTTTTTTTATTAGTAAACTTTTATATATATATATATACCATTTAAGATATCTATCCAGGAATATCAAAACTTAACCTAAAACTTATTTACTTCTTACAAAAAATATCAAAACAATATCGTTTTTATCATTTTAAAAAAACAAAATTAAAATCAATCCAGGTTAATTCTTTCTATCCATTATCTAGATTTTGTCCTAGATCGACTCCTGAGTAAGTTTTTAAGGTTAATAATAACTATTTCATCCTTATATATTTGGGTTGACCAATAATATTTTAGGGATAAAAATATATTTAAAAACATGTTCTCCATGCGCCTTTTATTTTAGAAATAAAAAAATTCACTTTAAAATAATATTACTGACAATTTATTTTTACTTCTTTGTCTTTATTTTGATAATTTGATCCGTAGTCAAACATACAAATCTCCTTGTCTAACCGGCGTTTATAGTTTTTGCAAGCTTTAGAAGTGTGATTGCGGTTGCTTTTCAAAGTGCTTATCATTTGGAAATGCATTAAAATAATATTTTTTTATTTTTTAAAAATTATTTTTATATCAGCGTATCAAAATTATCTGAAAACATCAAAAAAATATTAATTTGAAGCAGAAAAAAAATAAAATAAATTTCAATTTTTTCAAAAACATTTTTGAAATGCAAAAATAAACACGTATGTGGTTCCACTTCACAATCACCAACTTCACAAACAAATTTTGGGTAATACACATGAGTTTGTATAGAAACTCTATGCTTACAATCTTCAATATCAGCAAATGGTGGTTTGGTTTCTTCAAATCCTCCTCAGTCAAGAGGCTATCTTCATCAATCAAACCTGAATCATCATCCATATGAACCTTAACGGAACTTTCTATGGTTTTCTTCATAGCAAAGGATGAACCCTATCTTCCAAGAAGGCGTCTTAGGCTTAATTAATTAGGCCTGAGCTAAGAATAAGAAAGCAACTCAGAGCCCTTATGATATAGACTTACTCTTGATAGTTTATTTTATATATATTTATCCTAATTTTATAATCTAGACCGTGAATTTATATGTTAATACTGCTCATGCTACATTAATTTCTTTGGTGTGCGTACGTATACATGGGAAATGGGAAATTGCTACATCTAGTTGTCTAGGGATTTGTTTTAAATAATTTATAGCAGAGCGATTAAGTGATGGTATGTCATGAATTATAAGGTACAGAACCCATCTTGAGCGTGGCTTGGCAAAGAACTTTATATAAAATACTGGGAAATATGTAAACTCAATCATCTCCGAATCTTTTTAGTCAAAGGAATGCTGATGGTCAAATGAAATCAAGATCAACTTCGACTGGAAACCTAAACATTAATCGTTATTAATGAATTTGTGGTTAATTGACTTCGTTTTTATTTTCCTAACTCGTCTAAGATGTAACGGTATTCAATGACACGTGACCGCCATTTCTCCGAGCATATTTATAAATCTCTTGTTTACCTTATATCCATTGTTTTTAAAATTGTTTTTGATTTATAAATATATTGAAATAATATGTTTTATTATTTTTAAAATTAATTTTTAACGTAGCTCGTTGTGATCTGAAAACATCAAAAAAATTAATTTAAAACAAATAATAAAATAAAAATATATTTTTTTCAAAAACACTTTTTTAAAAAAAAAAAACTCTTAATCCTAACAATATCAGCCTGCCAAAACTTTTCAAGCAATTTCATCAAGCATATTCTAAATTCTCGTGATTAAATTTATTTATATCATTTTTTCTGATAAATACTTTCAAAAACCCATTTATCTACCTTATAAATTACGGTCAGTTATGTAACAAAATAAAAAAATAATAATGTTTTTCTATATAACCAACTGCAATTTAAAACTCAATTAACATCAGTATATCAATTATAATATGAAAACATAAAAAAATTAATAAAAAAGGCTAGCATTATTTTATGCTTTTGATAGAAACTTGCCAACAGGTTCAAAAACACACTAAATGTTCTATTTTGTTAATGTGTATAAACTGTTTTTTTTTTGTTGGTTACTGAAATGACTTTATATTAATTTTTTTAATGATTTTGATATAAAAAAAGAAATTATTTTAATATATTTATAATCAAAGAATATTTTTACAAAAACAGTCAGAATTACCAAACACTCACTGTAGAGCAATAAAAAATAACCGCTGGTGAATCTTGTTGTCCGGCCTGTTTTTACTTTTTACTCGCCGTCGGATATTCATCATCAGTTCATTTTAACCTAAACTCTATGGTCTATAATATAGGTGGAATAATATCTCATTGGAAAATACATCCTTTGATTTGACTACACTCATCCACTCATAGCTAAAGACAAACGACATACTTCTTACGTACAAATCATCGATGACATCAATCTCTTTCAGTCACTCCCAAGCTCGCACAAATAAATAACCATTTATCTTGTTGTTCTTCACCCCCAATGATTTAATCTTTTAACTTATTGTCTGGTTTTTATTGTATAAAGTTTAAAATACTTTTTAGATTCTCTCCTTCTTTTTAAATATCTTTTATGTACTTGTTTTTTATGGAATATTTTACAGAAAAAATGATATGAGAAAAATATCTTAAAGTTAACTTTTTTTTAAAATCAGAATGTAAGGATTTATTAATATCAAAATTAATCATGCTGGTTAACCATTAAATTTATAAATATATACAACATATACAAGAACAGAAAAAAAAACAGACGCACATCATAATAACAAAAGAGAAAACATATTTAAAGTTAATCTTTAAATTTAGTTTATTTATTGAAAAATATTTTTAATTTTATAAAATTTCATAAAATATTTCACGAATAGTAATCTACTAATAATATTATCCAACTATTTCAGCCATTATCTCCATCTCGACCTAATAGACTAAGATCGTGTTAGTATAGTGAAAAATAATATATTTTCACGTGTCATGTATAATTAATTAATTCTGAAAATTAATTTTTTTATTTATAATAATTTCAAGTGTCATTATATATATAGGCTTTCACTAAAACATTCAAATCTAAACAAAACGTCTTTTCTTTTCTGGTTCTCTTTATTTACCTAATATTCAACTTCTTATGACAGAGCAAACTGGCTCAAATAACGATCTGGTTAGAAATAATTTTTATGCGGCCCGTTGGTTTAACCCATGCCCAGCGGAAATGATAGATGGCCCATTTCCATATATATGCAACCCAAACCATACAAAAATATATGATGTCGTGCGCTCCTTTTGATGCTGGGTCTGTCAAAAAGCAGACCATTAGATGGTCCTTTCTCCTACATGCAGACCCTGCTATAGACAACCAGCACGTGTAGACTGCGCCGAGAGATAGTGGCAGAGGCACTAATAATGTATAGACACTAAATTTTTAAAAAACACTTTGATTCTAAGAAAAATGAAAGTTCTCATATTTACATAGTGAAATAAATGTAGATGCACTATTTTAAAAACAAAAAATAATGAAAAGCACACCAAATATATAATAATCTCTTTTATCTTATAAAAGCATATCCACAAGCCTATAAGGAGACAATTGGAATTCTATAGGAAAATTTCAAGTTAAAATACTTTAAAAAAATCAAAGTTGTTTAGGAATAGATTCCTAAATTGGATAATTAGTTAATTAATTAGTCCTAATAATTTCATTTATTTTCCATAGCTAAGGTGATCGATGACATATATTTGGTGTTTGGTAAACCAAGGTAACTTATGGTTAGTACCTGCAAAAAATCTTATTTGTTGGAGGTGAAGACTTTTCAATACTTAAATAATTATCTTTTTTAAAAAGATAAAATACAATAATATTATAGAAAAAGATGCTATAAAAATATATATGTTGTAGAAAAAAATATCCTGAAGATTTTATGATGTATTTATAGTCCATGAGTTTAGCTATTTTATAGAGAAAAGATACTAGAATGTACCTTCATCTTTATGATATTTTGAGTTACATTGTAAAATATATTTCATTCATTTTATCCAGTTAAAAGACTAAGACATGACGGATTATGATAAACTTAATTCCACCTGGGGCTCGGCTTGGCGCACTGCCAAGCTCATCCGGGTCTTGTAGGCACTACACTCAACACTCCCGAGAATTTAAAAAATACATATAGGTATATTTTTTTTATCTGTCATTTATTAGTAAGATATTTAAAAATATATTGATAAAATATCGTTTCATAAAAAAAAATAAAAAAAAATAGACAATTATGTGCAACAAAGCTTGTTTATAATTTAAGGCAAAACATTTTTTTTTACATTTTTTTTACTTTGATTCTTTTATTTGATTCGGTTTTTTTACATTTCCGATTATAATTA
>Ga0307509_10011721_pt1 | contig 10577 bp, 9 predicted proteins | sample 10_EM_MG_FD_202245 | JGI IMG/M metagenome (GOLD analysis project Ga0307509, IMG submission 202245) | Populus trichocarpa ectomycorrhiza microbial communities from riparian zone in the Pacific Northwest, United States - 10_EM | ecosystem: Host-associated > Plants > Roots > Unclassified | place...
GTTGAAGAGATATGTTCCGGATATTTCCTTTGTTAGTTCGTTTTGGGTTTTGGGTTTTGTTTTCGCCATAGCTAGCGCTCCATGCGATTTCTTGTACCTTAACAACGAATATATGATATAAAAAAAAAAAAAGAAGAAAAAAAAGCCACCTATTTCCTTCCACGCTCCGCGCCCTCTACACCTCCAGTCATTGAAATCACAACTCCACGTCGTTCAGTGCAGGATCCCCCCTCGCCCCCCAACTTCTCTCGCTACTCAGGCTTCGCGTCCCTGATACCCCGTCTCCACCATGGAAGACCTGCCCGCCCTCCCCTCCTCGAGGAACTCTGCAAGAGCTCCCACGAGGCAGTCATCCTCTCCAGACCTCACGGAGTCACACCTCTACATCCGCGACTTTGTTCGTGAGACCCGCCAGCGCCTTAACTTCACGACTGTCCAACTCCCGATCCTCGATGACCACCAGCTCTCTGAACTCTCAGACGGCGAGATGATCCTCGTCCCCCTCTCCTGCTCTGCCCTCAACGCCCTCGCGTCCATGACACGTCAGCTGGATACCATAACAACCCAATTAGGCACTATCCAGTGCATGGTGGCAACCCTCCCCACCAACTTGGCTATGGATTCCAGACTCGCTCCCATCAACGCCTCCCTACGTGACCTGTCACAAAGGCTGTCAGCTGCCCCCTCTCCTCACATGCCGGCCCCACCTCGGGCCCCAGTTCCTCCGAATAGTGTTACCATGCGACCCTCGACTCTCCCCGTACAGCCCACACGTCCCGCTCCCCCCCCGGCGCAGCCCAGACCGAAGGGTCGCGCCCCCCCTTCCCATGCTCCTCCTTCCTCTTTCGACCCTAACATACCCCGGTACGACGCGGACACTCGCACCTTCTACGGAGACCCCCGTGCCTACGCGGACAAGTTCCCGGACTCCTGGGAAGCAAACGCTTTCCGCGAGGGGAAGTACCCCGACCCCACCACCTTCGTCTCGGGCCATCTCGCCCCTGACTGCCCCAAGCCCCAACCCTCGTATGCCCAGGCCGCCTCCAAAGGGCCTTCCAAGGGCAAGAAGGATAAGAGCTCCCTCACGGCCGCTAAAGTCGCGTCAGCCAGTAACCTCATCCCTGTAACTCAGACACCCAGGTCACTCCCTACGGCCGAGAGGAGATTCTATGCTCCTCGTTCTTCCCCCTCCGAACACCCTCAAGCGCCCCTGATTGCTGCTACCTTTCCCGACATTGCCGCCCTCGTACTCAGAGATGCGAACTGTATCCTTCCCCTCGCAGTCACCACCAAGGTCAACGACCGTGGTTCAGTCACCATACTTGTCACCGACCCTACCACCCCTGCTGCGGCCTTTGCACCATACTTCTACGCTCTTTCCTCCCAGCTCAATAAGTCATTTCCCGTGGGAGACTCTCCCTGGTTGCCCTTCCGCCTCGCCCCCAACGAAGCACAGCTCGCCATCCACTCCCTCCCGCTCGGCTTCCTCCCGGAGGACCCCGAGGAATTGTTTCCTTGCCTCGCGGAGTCAGTCCTCAACTCCAAGAACGTTCCCATCCTCGCCACCAGGTACCTCAACCCCGACACACGGTCCAGGGAGGGTAAGACTCCCACCTCCGTCATCGTCTCCGTCCATCCCGGAGACGTTCCCACAATGGGCTCCTCAATTCGACTCTTCTCCCGATCGCGCACGATTGAACGCGCCTACTCCTCCAATCGGTACACTCAGTGCAAGAACTGCTGGGGCTATGGCCATGTCGCCCCCAGGTGCCCCTCAACCGCCCCCGTTTGCCCCATCTGCTCCCTCAACCATACCCGCGCCATGCATCGATGTCCCAACCCCACCTGCCCTGGAGGCGGCAACTCTAAGGCTGTTCCTGGCTGTTGCTCTTCCTCGCCCCCCCGCTGCGTTAACTATGGGGCGGAACATACCGCCACTCATAGGGATTGCGAAAGCCGCCCGTCACCGCCCCCTCTCAGGCGTTCAACCGCTGCCACCGAGATCATTCCCCCGCCGCCGACCGGCGACGAAATAGACACAGAAACAGAGGACAGAGTCGTCTCGCCCCCCCCTTCACCCACCCGCTCCCTCCAGTCGGCGTTCGAGATGGCTACTCCAAGGGCCAGAAGCACAACAATACTTCCAGCCCCTTTAGGGCCCAACCAAGGCAACCGGTCGCTCCCTCCCGCGGAGCCAGTGAGCCCCTCTCCCATGAGCAGAAACCCATCGGGCCTAGCCCGCTAATGCAGTATGACCAACACTCGTGGGGTGGTGAGCAGGCCTTGTTCTCTCCCCCGAAACCCTTCACACTCGTTCAACACAACTGCCTCGGGAGCTGGGATGTGTTTCTGTCCTTGTTTGGGTCGTTCACGCAGCTGGCCCACCCTCCGTCTATTGTCGCCCTCCAGGACCCTCCGGTCTACAGAGGCAAACTCCCCTCATTTAATCTGTTTACTGTTTTTTCCCCTCCTGCGACTGGTGGCTGCAAACCACGGGTTGCATTTTACGTTTATAGTTCCTTTATGGATTTGGTTTCCCTCCTGCCCCGCTTTTTCGGAAGGGGTGACGTTATGGCTTTGGACCTGTTCACCCCTGACGGCTTCTTTAACCCCTCTACTACTGGCTTCACAATAATCAACTCTTACAGCACCAAGGGCCGCTCGAACAACACTCGCTCCGTTCCCCCGGACGTTATCTTCCCCTCCAGCCCCCTCCCGACCCTCACTTTGGGTGACCTTAACATCCACCACCCCACGGCTGACCCCCTTAGGGTCTTCAAAGAAGACGACATCGCCACCTCGACCCCCTATTTTGACAGGGCAACAGACCTGGGATTCTCCCTCCTCAACACCCCAGGTGTGTTTACTCGGTTCTCTATGTCACTCATTGGGCGCCCCGGCGTCCTGGACCTCGCATTTGCCTGCCCTCTCCTGGGGCCATACTTCACAGAGTGGTCTGACCCCCTCCTCTCCACTGGCTCCGATCACATTCCAATCCTCCTCCGATTTGAGGCCCTCTTATTTCGGGCTCCCCCCCCAACCCCCAACTGGGCCCTGACCGACTGGGCCGCCTTGGAGTCCTCCCTGAAAGCTACGACCATCTCGCCCCCACCTCCCCTCCCCACCACGCGATCCCTGGACACGGTTCAGCACCAACCTAGGCAGGGTTACATCCCAATTCGCGCTCCACACCCCACTGAAGAGGGTGACCTTCCGTTCCAAACCGTGGTGGTCTGAGCTCCTGTCGATGCTCAGGAAGGCCTACGGCTCCGCGCTCCGCTCCTCCAAACGGGATAGTTTCGATGCCGCCCTCCTCGCCTCCGCAAGGGCGGCGAGGTCCGCCTACTTCAAGGCCATCAAGAAGGCGAAAAGGGATCACTGGTCCTCCTTCTTGGCCTCGGCAACCCCACAGACTGTGTGGACGGCCAAGAAGCTTGCCATTGGCCGCCCCCCGCCCCGCTTCCCGGAGCTCCCAGGAGCCTCGACTCCACCCGAGCTTAACCAGGCCCTCCTCGGTCACTTTTTCCCAGGCGCACCAGCCAGGGTTCCGAACACCATCCTGCTCCCGTTTAAGGATTGCCCCCCCTTGTCCCAGGACGAGGTCGACAGGGCCCTTGCCCGCTCCTCCCCAACGTCGGCCCCAGGGCCCGACAAGACACCCAACTCAGTTTGGAAGAGGGTGCACCGTGTGGCCCCTCACCTAATCCAGGACTTGCTTGCCCTGCTGGTGACCTACGGATCCCACCCCCTCTCCCTCAAAAGCGCTGATGGCATAGTGCTAGACAAGCCCGGCAAACCCTCTTACGACTCCCCCTCTTCTTTCAGAGTTATAGTTTTGCTACAGACCTTTTCAAAGATCCTTGAGAGGATTATGAACTTCAGACTTTCATGTGTGGCTAGCGCGACAGGCCTCCTCAACCCACACCAGTGTGGCTCGCTGGCTGGCCTCTCGGCCTCGGACGCGGTCACCACCCTCACCCATGAAGTGCAGACCCTCCAGATGGCTGGTAGGAAGGTCTCTACGCTCTTTCTTGACATAAAGGGGGGTTTCGACAACGTCAACCCCTCCACCCTCTGCGGCATTCTCAGGGCCAAAGGGGTCAACCCGTATCTAGTGTCTTGGACGAAGTCCTTCCTTACCGGCAGGTCGTGCCGGCTCCTGTACCAGGGATCACCCAGAGTGTTCGCACCGGTTTCGGTAGGCACCCCTCAACGGTCCCCAGTCTCTCCTCTGTTGTTTGTTATTTACGTTTCCCGTCTCCACTGCGAGATCCCCGATGGTCTCACTCTTTCCTATGTGGACGACTTCGGCTTGACCACCTCCTCTGCGTCCTATCGGCGCAACATCCAGATTCTACAGAAGCAGAACGCGAGGCTGAAGGCCAGAGGGGCCAGGCTAGGTGTCGGCTTCTCGGTCCCCAAAACAGAGCTCATCCACTGGCGCACGAACAGGGACAGAGGCCCCATCTCCAATGCTCCGGTCCACCTTGACGGATCGGTCTTCGCACCCAAGGGCGAGGTCAGGTGGCTAGGCTACTGGTTCTCCCCCTCGATTTCCACCACCCCCCACTTCGTCAAAAGGCTGGCTAAGGCCCAGGCAGCCTTCGTGGCGGTCAAGCGACTCTCACCCCCGGGGATCGGCCTCCCGCCCTTCCTCTGCCATAGACTGGCCTCCTCCCTCCTATTCCCCATCCTCAGTTATGGCGCAGACGTCTTCATGCCCACCGCTCACATGATCAGGAAACTCTCCGTGTTCTGGCACAAGGTCCAGAGGTGGACGACCAATTGTTTCATGTCTACCCCCACAGATATCCTGGCCATAGAGGCCTGCCTCCCACCGCTCGGGCTCCTCATCGCGTACAAGCGCCGCCTGGCAAACCTTAGAATCCTGTGCTCCCCCCCGGAGATCAACCCGGCGACCGCGAGGCTCCCGCCCTCCGTGCAAACCCCGTCTCTTCACCGCCACTCGCCAGACCACAGGATCTTAAGCGCGAGGAACGCGGGAAGCTGCCTCCCCCTCCCGTGGCTCCAACCAAGGCCTCCCTCAAAGAACCGGGCCCACCTCCCCCTCGACGCCCTCGCGCATTCCATGTTGTTTGTGTTGGGCCCCGATGGGCTCTCCCCCCTCCCAGTTACCTCCCAGCATCTACTCACTGGCCACTACCCCGAGCCTCCCCCGGGCCGCTCCTACCCCCAGCTCAAACTCCAGTGCAAAAACCTCCTCATGGAACAATGGGTCAAGGCCGCTCCAGATCCGGCTAGATACCCCTACCAACCCTCGCTCCAGCCCCACCCGTTCATGGGTCTAGACAAGTTCTCTGCGGGCCGCATTCAGCAGATGAGATCTGGCAAAAGCTACCTCCGCGCCCATCCTTCCTGGGACAGCGACGTCCCCACCACTTGCCCCAGTTGCCAGAGTGCCCCCGAGACATTCGAACACGCCATCCTCCTCTGCCCCGCTAAGGAACCTAGCAGGACTCGCCACCTTCAGGGGGTCCTCGACATCGGTCCTGACGCGCCCGTCTGGTCCTCGGCCGCCCTCTTGGGCGCCCTCGCTCGCTTCATCAAGTCTACAGCTACAGCCTTCCCCCCGGGTATGTTCTCGCGCCCAACGTCCGCGGTTTCTTCTCTTTCTTCCCGCTCCTCTAATGTAGTTTCTTTTGGTTACTTTATGTCGTCTCAGGAAAGCTAGGTTTATCTCTTTATGTTTTTCATGCTGTCCGCTGGTATAGGAAGGGTTTTCCTTGATTTACTTGGTTTAATTTCGCGCCCGTATGTGTGCCTGGGACCGGTACGGACCCCAGTTGAAGTGTTTTTGGTGCCTGATAATTCTTTTGTTAGTACGTTTTGGATTTTGGGTTTTGTTTTCGCCATAGCTAGCGCTCCATGCGATTTCTTGTACCTTAACAACGAATATATGATATTAAAAAAAAAAAAGAAAAAAAAAAGCCACCTATTTCCTTCACGCTCCGCGCCCTCTACACCTCCAGTCATTGAAATCACAACTCCACGTCCTTCCGTGCACGATCCCCCCTCTTCCCCTAACTCTTCCTGCTTTCCAGGCTTCGCGTCCCTGGCCCACCATCGTCACGATGGAAGACCTCCCTCCTCTCCCTTCTTCGAGGAACTCGTCTAGAGCCCCCTCGGCACAGTCTTCGTCTCCCGAGCTCAGTGAGACCCACCTCTACATACGCGACTTCGTACGCGAAACCCGTCAGAGGCTAAACTTTACCTCGACTCAACTCCCTATCCTCGACGATCATCAGCTCTCCGGCTTGTCGGACGGCGAGACGATCCTCGTCCCCCTTTCCTGCTCCTCCCTCAACGCGCTCGCCTCCATGACGCGTCAGCTGGACACTATAACAACCCAATTGGGCAATATTCAAACCGCCCTCCACACCATGCCCACCTGGCCAGCCCTCCAGGGTACTCTCGAGCCGATCAATGCAGCCATTCGTGACCTGTCACATAGGGTGGCTGCGCCCCCTGCCCAAGCGCCTGCCCCCACTCGGCCTCCTGTTCCCCCGACCGGTGCAACCACACGTCAGACACCTGCCCCCGCACGGCCCCCTGTTCCCCCACCTGGTGCACCCGCAGTTCCTCTCCCCAGGCCCAAAGCACGGGCTCCCCCCCCAAACAAGACCCTCACACCCTCCTTTGACCCGGGCATACCCAGATATGATGTGGGCACCCCATTCTTCTAGGGCGACCCCAGAGCGTACGCGGACAAGTTCCCAGACTCGTGGGAAGCGAACGCGTTCCGAGAGGGGAAGTACCCCGACCCTACCACCTTCATTGCAGGGCACCTCGCCCCCGACTACACCAAGCCACAAGAGTCGTATGCCAAGGCCGCCTCTGCTGGCGCTCCCAAGGGCAAGAAGAATAAGAGCTCCCTCACGGCCGCCCAAGTCAAGTCAGCCAGCAACAGCGTGCCTGCCACCCAGCCACCGAAGTCGCTTCCTACGGCCGAGAGAAGATTCTACGTTCCCCGTTCTTCCCCCTCCGAGCACCAACAAGCTTCCCTGATAGCTGCCACCTTCCCCGATATAGCTGCTCGCGTCCTTAGGGATGCAAACTGTATCTTCCCCCTTGCGGTCACGACCAAGGTCAACGATCGTGGGTCCGTCACCCTGCTCGTCACCGACCCTGCCACCCCCGCTGCCACATTCACACCTTACTTCGACGCACTCTCCGCCCAGCTCAACAAGTCCTTCCCAGTGGGAGATTCTCCCTCGTTGCCCTTCCGCCTCGCCCCCAACGAAGCCCAGCTTGCCATCCACTCCCTCCCCATTGCCTTCCTCCCAGAAGACACCAACGAGCTTTTCCCCTGCCTTGCGGAGTCGATCCTCAACTCCAAGGACATACGCATCCTCGCCGCCAGATACCTCAACCCTGACGCCCAATGCAGGGTGGGTAAGACTGCCACCTCCGTTATCGTGTCCGTCCATCCCGGCGACGTCCCAACAATGGGCTCCTCCATACGCCTTTTCTCCCGCTCCAGGACGGTCGAACACGCATACTCCTCTAATAGGTATACACAGTGTAAGAACTGCTGGGGTTTCGGACACGTCGCCCCTAGATGCCCCTCCGCCGACCCCGTCTGCCCTATCTGCTCCCTCAGTCATACCCGAGCCATGCACCGGTGTCCTAACCCTACCTGCCCTGGAGGTGGCAACATTAAGGCCACCCCTGGCTGTTGCTCTTCCTCACCACCGCGATGCGCCAACTGCGGAGGCGCCCACACTGCGACTCACAGGGATTGTGACTCCCACCCGGCTCCGCCCCCTCTCAGGCGTTCCACCGCTGCCGAAACGATTGTTCTCCCGCCGCCCGTTGGTGACGCGATGGACACAGCCGCCGACGATGACGACCTCTCGCCCCCCGCTTCACCCACCCACTCCCTCCAGTCAGCGTTCGAGATGGCTGCTCTGAGAGCCAGGAGCTCAACGATACTTCCGGCCCCAGTAGGGCCCGCCCAAGGCAGCCGGTCACTCCCCCCGCGGAGCCCGCCAGCCCCTCTCCCATGAGCAGAACCCCATCGGGCCTTGCCCATTAATGCAGTACAACCAGTCACCGTGGGGCGGTGAGCAGGACTCCCCTCCCCCTCCGAAACCCTTCACACTCGTTCAACACAACTGCCTCGGGAGCTGGGATGTGTTTCTTTCCTTGTTCGGGTCCTTTACACAGTTGGCCCTCCCTCCTTCTATTGTTGCCTTACAGGACCCTCCTGTTTATAGGGGCAAACTCCCTGGTTTTAATTCGTTTACTGTTTTTTCCCCACCCACCGACCGTGGCTGCAAGCCCCGCGTCGCTTTTTACGTGTATAACTCCTTTTTGGCTACGGTCTCCCTTTTGCCGCGCTTTTTCGGGAGAGGTGATGTTATGGCACTGGACCTCTTCACCCCTGACGGCTTTTTTAACCCCTCCACGACTGGTTTTACTATCATTAACTCCTACAGCACGTAGGGTCGTCTTAACAATACCCGCTCCGTTCCTCCGGATATTATATTTCCTTTGTTCCCTCTCCCCACGCTAACGCTAAGGGACCTCAACATTCATCACCCCACGGCCGACCCCCTTAGGGTTTTTAAGGAGGATGAGATTGCCACCTCGTCCCCCTATTTCGACCGGGCCACAGAGCTGGTGTTCACTCTCCTTAACGTCCCGGGTGTTTTTACTCGGTTTTCAATGTCCCTCATTGGCCGCCCTGGCGTCATAGATCTTGCCTTTGCGTGCCCCCTCCTCGCCCCCTACTTCACAGAATGGACCGACCCCCTCCCCTCCACAGGCTCTGACCATATTCCAATCCTTCTCCGGTTTGAAGCCCCACTCTTTCGGGCACCCCCCCCTACCCCAAAGTGGGCCCTGACGGACTGGCCTACACTTGAATCCTCACTCAAAGCAACCTGTATCTCGCCTGTCCCCCCCATCGCGACCACCCTCTCAATGGACATCTGGTTCCGGACCAACCTGGACAGGATCACGGCCAAGCTGGCCCTCCACACCCCGGGTAAATGGGTAACGTTCCGGTCGAAACCTTTGTGGACCGACCTCCTCTCTCAGCTCAGGAGAGCTTATAACTCCGCCCTCCGCTCCTCCAAGGTAGACAGGTTCGATGCGGCACTCCTTGTATCGGCAAGAGCCGCAAGGACAGCCTACTTTAGGGCAATCAAGAAAGCCAAGAGGGACCACTGGTCCACGTTCCTGGCCACGGCAACCCCGCAGACAGTTTGGGCGGCGAAGGGGTTCGCTGTGGGCCGCTCCCCCCCTCGATTCCCTGAGCTCCCAGGTGCTACAACACCGCTGGAGCTCAACAAAGCCTTGCTCAACCATTTATTCCCTGGCGACCCAGTCAGAACTCCCAACTCCATTCTGCTCCGGTTCACAGACTGCCCGGTGTTAGCGGCAGACCAGATTAGCAGGGCCCTGGCCCGTTCATCGCCATCCTCTGCCCCGGGCCCCGACATGACCCCCAACTCAGTTTGGAGGGGGGTGCACCGAGTGGCCCCGCACCTGATCCAAGACCTCCTCGCCCCGCTGGTGGCCCATGGCTTCCACCCTCCAGCCCTCAAGATGGCCGATGGTATTGTGCTCGACAAACCAGGGAAGCCCTCCTACAACTCGCCCTCCTCCTTCCGCGTTATCGTTTTGCTACAGACTTTCTCTAAGATCCTGGAAAGGATCATGAACTCGAGACTCTCCTGCGTGGCCCGCATCGCCGGCCTCCTTAACCCACACCAATGCGGCTCGCTGGCAGGCTTATCGACCTCCGACGCGGCCACCACACTTACCCACGAGGTGAGGACCCTCCAGATGGCCGGGAGGAACGTTTCAACGCTTTTCCTGGACATTAAGGGAGGGTTTGACAATGTGAACTCTTCAACTCTGTGCAGCATGCTTAGGGCAAAGGCTGTCAACCCGTACCTCGTCTCCTGGACCAGGTCCTTCCTTAATGGTAGGACGTGCCGCCTCCGATACCAGGGATCGCCAAGAGTATTTGCCCTAGTAGCTGTGGGCACTCCGCAGGGCTCCCCCGTCTCCCCTCTGTTATTTGTTATTTATGTGTCCAGACTTCACTGCGAGATCCCCCAAGGCCTCACCCTCTCCTATGTCGACGACTTTGGTCTGACAGTTTCCTCTACGTCCTACCGGCGTAACATCCAGTCCCTACAAAGACGATACGCGCTGCTGAAAGCCAAGGGTGCCCGGCTGGGCGTTGGCTTTTCAGTTCCAAAAACTGAACTCATCCACTGGAGGATGAACAGAGACAGAGGGCCTGTCTCCCGCTCCCCAATACACCTAGACAGCTCAATCTTCCCCCCTAAAGAGGAGGTCCGATGGCTTGGATACTGGTTCACGCCCTCGATCTCGACTACCACGCACTTTACCCAAAGGCTGGCGAAGGCCCAGGCCGCTTTTGTGGCCGTTAAGAGGCTCTCCCCCCCTGGGATCATCAGCAAAAATAATACCTTGCGTTCCGTGCGTTCCGTGCGTCTGACGCACCTGACGCCGGAACGCTAATCGCGAATCAGGACGCAACGTCGGATCGACGTTGCGTCCTGACTTTGCGTTACTTG
>Ga0307509_10011722_pt1 | contig 10576 bp, 10 predicted proteins | sample 10_EM_MG_FD_202245 | JGI IMG/M metagenome (GOLD analysis project Ga0307509, IMG submission 202245) | Populus trichocarpa ectomycorrhiza microbial communities from riparian zone in the Pacific Northwest, United States - 10_EM | ecosystem: Host-associated > Plants > Roots > Unclassified | place...
ACCCCCAGCTTCAATCAGCTTCTCTCCTGCATGCGAATGCTCGTAACCCTGTTCTATTGCTCACCGCCCAATTTATGATAAAACGTGATCCGGGGATCTTGACGCCTCCAAACCGTTTCATCACACGATGGCTATCCACAATGACCGAGCTGATCCATCACCCCAACAACGGGCTGAACATATAAAAGCCCGCCCTCTTCCAGTTTTTGCCCCCGTGCTTTCGGTGCCACCAAGTCCACTGCAGCTCGCCTCCGGGTTGTTTCGGTCCTTCCTTTCGTTTTCGTCTTGTGAGTATCTCCCATCCTTCCCATCTCTTTCTCTCTCCTCTGACTTCTCCCTTCAGCTCTTCTCGATTAATCTTGACGATTATCGACCTTGGACGCTGGTCGCCTCCTTTTGCAACCAATTTACACCCCACTTTTTTATATAATCCTTTTCTGTCACGACCACGCTCATAATGTCTACCTCCGACAATCTCGTGCAGATCAACGGTTTCTGGGTCGACTTGACCACCGTCGAATCCACTTTGATTATCGCCCTTTCTTCTTACTCTCTCATCTCCGTCAAGCTCGTCTCTTCCGCTTCCAGCTCTCGGTTGGCCCTCTTCTTCACCGGTCTCTCCAAGGTCGATGAGCTCTCTTTCCTCAAGGCTGCTAGGGAGACCCTCTTGACCTGCCCTTCGTTCCCCGAGCCTCTTGCCGCCATGATCTCGTTCGCAAAGCAGCTCACGGAGATGCCTGTCGATGAGGATGGTGACATTGACGTCTCCGCTCTCCGCTCCATCGCTGAAGAACGTTGGGAGGCCAGGCGCTCTTCTCGCAGGAGCCGTCCTGTCCTTAGCGGCGTCGAGTTCGGTCCTATTCCAACCGGTCTCCTCTCTCCACCGTCCGCTCGTCAACCCGGAACAGCTCGCATCACCTCCATGCCCCCCATGTCCGTCTCCGCTTTCCGCTCCCCCACTTTCCCTTCCGTTCCCGAGATTCCCACCATTGCCATCTACTCTCCGAACTCCACTCCCACTCCTGCTGCTGAGACTTTCTCCCCTCGGTTCGACACCACCCCCACCTACCCTCCTCCTGTTCGACCCTCTTCCATCATGGAGATATCCCTCAGGTCCAAGATTGCTCTCGAGATTGCTTCCCACGTCACTACCCTCTTGTCCTTGCCTGCCTCCTCTTCCGTCCCCACCTACCTTCCCTTGAAGCTCGCTGGTCTCAACTCCGTCGCCACTGCCCAGCTCTACTTCTGGCTCCAGGAGAGGTACGAGTACGATGAGGACATCGTCCGCCTCTTCGAGGACAACGTCAGTGCCGAGGTCATTGCTTCCCACATCGCTGGTAAGTTCTATCACCCCCTTCCATTCTCTTGCTTCCAAGCTCAACCCCTCTGTCATCCAGGTGACTCTGCCGCTTCTCCCGCTCAGGCCCGCTTCTCTTCTGTCTCCACTGCTACCTCCGAGACCGTCAACTCCTCTTACACCGAGGTTGAGTTCCAGCCTACCCGCAAGGATTTCGATGACATCGACCTCGAGACCGGTATCTCCAAGCCCGACAAAGTCCAGGACAAGCCCGAGGTTTACACCGTCGACCCCAACCCCGTCAGCTATGTCTTCGTTTCCTGGATGACTAGCCTAATGTGGAAGGGTTCCAAGAAGCCCCTCGCCAAGGACGACCTCTACAACCTCAACCCCAACGACTCCTCCGCTCACATCGATGGTTGGCTCACTCGGTTCTGGACCGAGTACGACTCTTTCTGCAAGCAGCCAAGCAAGGATCTCCCTCCGTTGTGGGGTTCGATGATGACCTACGCCCGCAAGTTCTTGTGAGCTCCCTCCCTGCTTAATTCGTCATGCATGACTCATTCCCTTTTAGCTGGACCTCTGCTCTCCTTTGGTTCCTTTCCATTCTTATGGGTTTGTTCGGTCCCATCCTCATCCAGCAGCTGATCATCGCTGCGAGTGCTCCTCCGCGTCCCGAGACCCCTGAGGGTGCTAAAGCGTTCGACGACGCCATCAAGGAGATCACTGGCGGTGTTCCCTTGTTCACTCCCACCCTCTGGATCCTCGCTCTCTCCTTGTTCGGCACCAAAGTTTTCCAGTCCATCTTCGGCCGTACCTCTGAGAACATGATCAAGAGCACTGCCTTGAGTGTCAAGACCGCCCTTGTCGGCGCTGTCTACAAGAAGTCCTTGCGCCTTGGTCCCCAGGGTATTGGAAGGTTCGAGAAGGGCTACATCTTGAACCTCGTCAACGTCGATGCCGAAGCTGTCTCAAGGGCAATCGAGCTTGGTAATCTCACCTGGTCCATCCCCATTCAACTCGGCGTCACCGTCTACCTCCTCTACCGCGTTCTCGGCGTCTCCGTCTGGGCCGGCGTTGGAGTTCTGTTCGGCGCCCTCCTTCTCCTCATCCTCGTCGTTCCTCTCTTCTTCCGCACCTCTGCTCCCATGTTCGCTCATTTCGGTGACAAGCGCGTGAAGATGATTAAGGAGATCATGGAGGGTATGACCTTGATCAAGGTTCGCGGCTGGGAAGGGATCTTCCTCCAGCGCCTCGAGGTCGTCCGTCAGACTCAGCTCAAATACTTGAGGACTTTCAACATCGGTGTTACCGTCTTCGTCATCGTCGGTCAGTTGGCCAACACTTTGGTTCCCATCGCCGCCTTGTCCCTGTTTGGTAAGCACAAGGGTGAAATAACCGCTGCTCGTGTCTTCCCCGCAATCTCCTTCTTCTCTATGTTGGTTGAGCCTTTGATCGCCCTCCCCCAACTCCTCAGGTATGTTCCTCGCGGTCTTTCCTGAAAGCGAAGTTCTCAGTCTGTCATTTAGTGCTTGCGCCATCGCCGCTGCTTCCTGGGGCCGCATCTACACCTTCTTGATGGCTTCCGAGGCTGTTCCGGTTTCCTCTGATGCCCACCCAGTCAACACCGACCTCATCCGTATCTCCAACGGGTCTTTCGAGTGGGCTAAGAAGGACGATCCTCCTGCTCCTGCTGCTGACGAGAACGCCGAGAAACCCAAGTCTTTCATCCACGACATCAACATGTCCATCAAGAAGGGTAGCTTGACCGCCATCATCGGACCAGTCGGTTGTGGAAAGAGTTCTCTCTTCTCCGCTGTCCTCGGCGAGATGAACTGCGTTTCTGGAAAGGTAAAGTGTATTCGCGCCTTGACTTGAACAATCCCTTACGGTCATCACAGGTCGTTGCTAATGGTTCCATCGCCTACTGCCCCCAACAAGCATGGATCCAGTCCTCCACCGTCCAGGAGAACATCACCTTCGGCAAGCCCATGGATACCAAACGTCTCAAACGTGCTGTCGGTGCTGCTTCCTTTGCTGCCGACCTCGAGCGTCTCCCCAACGGCATTGCTAGTGAAATCGTCGAGCGCGGTGCCAACTTGTCCGGTGGCCAGAAGGCCCGTCTCTCCTTGGCCCGTGCTGTGTACGCCGACGCCGACATCTACTTGTTGGATGATCCCCTCGCTGCTCTCGACCCGCGCGTTGGGCGCACCGTCTTCCAAGAATGCTTCCTCGACGCCCTCCACGGCAAGACTCGTCTCCTGGTCACCCAGGCTCTCAACTTCCTCCCCCAGGTTGACCACATCATCGTCTTGAACAACGGTACCATTGCTGAACAGGGATCCTACGCTCAACTCTACCGTCAGAATGGCCAGCTCCGCAAGATGGTCGACGCTGTCGAGAAGCGCACCGAGAAGGGTGACAAGAATTCCAACGGACCGGAAGCCGCCAAGCCCAAGAAGGCCGCCAATACTGAGGACGCCCCCACCGGAAACATCGTTCATGATGAGGAGGTTACCACTGGTGCTATCCGTGGTTCTACCTGGTGGTCTTACATCAGGGCTGCTGGTGGATGGAAGATCATTGTCGCTTTGATCCTCTCCATTGCCTCCCAACAGGCCGGTGCCGTCATGATGAACCAGTGGCTCACCTGGTGGACCACGAACCAGTTCCACCAGAAGATCGAATTCTGGTTTGGTATCTACGATGGTATTGGTGTCGCCACCTCTTTGTTGATGGTCGTCCTCAACGTCTTCATCCTCTTCGGTGTCCTCGCTGCTTCCCGCACCTTCCACAACACGGCTTTCTCAGGTGTCATCGGTGCTCCTATGGGATGGTTCCACGCCAACCCTGCCGGTCGCGTCATCAACCGTTTCTCCAAGGACATGGAATCCATCGACCAGCGCCTCATGCCCCAGATCTTCCAAGCCATCGCTGGTTTTGGGTCCCTGATCACCGCTATCGCCATCCTTGGCCGCAGCTCCCCGGTTATCCTTGGCGTTTTGGCTCCTGTGTTCATCATCAACTGGTTCCTCCTCCGCTTCTACCGTGCTACCCTCCGTGAGCTGAAACGTCTCGAATCCCGCATGAGATCCCCCCTCCAATCCAAGGTCAACGAGACTCTCGACGGAATCCCCACCATCGCCGCCTTCAAGCGTGAGCATGACTTCGCCGGCAGCGCCGCCCACTTGATCGATGACAGCAACAAACCCCTGTACCTCCGAAACACCGCCGAGATCTGGCTCACTCTCCGCATGGAGCTTCTCTCTGCTTTGGTCGTCCTCGCCATCGCTATGCTCGGAAAGACGGCAAAAGTCATGAACACCTCCCAGTTCGGTTCCGCTTTGGCCTACGCCACTGCCCTCACATACATCATGAACCTACTGGTTAAGGCTGCCGCCACCATCGAGTCCGAGATGAGCTCCGTTGAGCGTCTTCAGGAGTACTCCGAGAAACTTCCTAAGGATGCCGCCCCCCATTTGCCCACCGACCCTGCTGAAGGCGCCTGGCCATCCCGCGGTGAGATCATCTTCAAGGGCGTCGAGGCTGCCTACCCCAGTCGCCCTGAGAAGCCCGTCCTCAAGGACGTCAACATCCGTATCCAACCCGGCACCACTGTGTTCATCGTTGGCCGTACCGGATCCGGAAAGAGTACATTGCTCTCGGCCTTGCTCAGGCTTCTGGAGCTCGGCAAGGGGAACGTTTTGGTCGATGGTGAAGACGTCTCCAAGCTTGGCGTTCACACCCTGCGCCGCGGCATGGAGTTGATCCCCCAGGGTATTTCAACCCCCTTCCATCGTGTCTTATGGTGTCTAACCTACTTAAACAGATCCGTTCATTTTCTCCGGAACAATCCGCACCGCTTTGGACTTCGAGGGCCGCTGCGACGACACGTCCCTTTGGCACGCTCTGGAGTTGGTTGGTCTCAAGGACTTCGTATCCAACCAGGAGGACAAGCTCGACACTACTGTCGCTGACAACGGCTCCAACTACTCCGTCGGCCAACGTCAACTCCTGTGCCTGGCCGGTGCTATCCTCCGCAACCCCAAGATCCTGTTGTTGGATGAAGCCACCGCCTCCGTTGACGCCGGTTCCGATGCCTTCCTGCAGAAGACCATGCGTGCCAATTGCCCTGGAGCCACCATCCTTTCCGTCATGCACCGCCTCAGCGACCAGGTCTTGAAGGAGTGCGACTACGTTCTGGTCATGGATGAGGGTACCCCCGCAGAGTTCGACCCCCCAAAAGTTTTGATGGCAAACCCCAACACCCTATTCTCTCGCATCATGGAGGCAACGAGACAGACTTGAGAGAGAGAGGCAGGCAGAGATTGAGTCTTACAAGTTGCTGGTTTCGACTTGCATTCCTTTTGTCTCTACATACTCCTTTCTCACGGGGTCCCTTAACTAAGTTGGTTGTTACGCTAACGAAACGAAACCCCAATGAAAGCAAAAACATGTGGATAAGCAAACGAGGGATCGGGCCTATAGGTTTCGCCCAACACCTCTGCCAGTGATAATGGATGAGTGAGTGACAGCTTGTATAATGTACCTACCAACCAATCAGACCGCCGGTGAATCACGCTTAGTTGTACGACCGTTCGGACGTGGAATAGATCCGTTGGAATCGAACGAATCGTAGAGCATGGAGTAAACGGACGGAAGCAGGGGGGTGGGGATACAAAATCCATGAACTCGTCTGCGGAGACCATATCTATTGGTACAACATTTCGGCCATCAAGGCATGGGGGGGCGAAAATCCTACATAATGGCTACAAACTCCTTTGAGAGGTTTACAAGTACATACAAGTCCGGTGTGTCAAGATTAGCTGCTTTGTACAATTTTCTGATAAAAGTGATCCTCAACAAAGACGTCGCGTTCCCCTTCGATCGTGGATCCGTGGTGACAGGTAGCGGCATGCTTCCACCTGTGTTCAAAGATAAGTCAAGAGTGTTGGGGCCAGGGTGCGATGTGATGCTGACCAAAAAATCTCCTTAACCTGCATAAGATATCGTTGAGTTTTTAATTGTGACCACAGAGGTAAACAATACCTTTACATCGGCATCTTTGATGGTCTCGAGGGGAATCCATTTGCTACATTTATGACATTTTCCCTCTGTAATCTGCGATCGCTCGTGTTTCGTTACTTGGTTGCGGGGTTTGGTCCTGAAAATCATGGGAGGGGAGAACGGAGCAGCAGAAAAGGCAGATATTCCTGGAACGCGGATAAGCCTCCACGTCTTGTTGGGAGCGTCTGGACGAACCGTGGCTGTACTGCATGTGGTAGCTTGTGAGAGGAGTGTCATCAACCAAGTGAATGCATCACGATGACGAGGGAAAAACTCTGCGAGAATTGTCAGAGAGGTCCCTATCCCGTGTCACTTACCACTTACCACTTGAAAGCGGAGAATTTAGTAGAAAGCCAGAGCCTTTTGTTCTGGCCGCCACGTTCTTCCGGCTCGACACAGATGGGGCACAACCCAACCTTCTCTCTTCCAGTGCCTTTGACGAAACGCGGTGTGTAGAGGTCCAAGGGAAACCGAGGTTCGTTGAAGGTCGCACCAGAGATTCTATTACTATCCGAATCCACTGTGAGAGGCTCGAAATCGAGACGACGCGAAGCATACCTCGTTGTCTGGAATGAGCTGACTGGGAAACGACGATAGAATAGGGGAAAACCTGGGTGGATCTGAACATATGGTGGGAGGGAACGGGAAGGATAGTCGAAGGCAGATACGCATATCTGGGCAGAAGCTGTGGCGGAGGAACCGCGGCCGCGATCGTCACCGGAGTCGCTATCTTCTGCGGGGGACGATGGTATTCTGCGAACGATCTTTCGCGGCCGGTAGGAACCATCGTCATTGGCGATAGCTTTGCGTTTGACAGGGGTGAGCTCTTCATAGTTGTCGGGCGACAAGGGGTAGGGTGCGGCGGCACGGCGATGGCGCTTGACCTTATCTGCGATCGACAAGGCCAGGCGTGGATTATCACCTTGGGGTTCTGGAAGTGGGAGAGAACGCTTGAACGGTGGAGACGATGGAGGAGTTGATAACGGGGAAGAGTCGTCGAAGAAATTGGGATCTGAGTCACAAGAGGTCATGCTAGGGGGAGAAGAAGGTAATGGTGGTACATTCGGGCTGGGCTGGGCTTTGGCATTCAGCAATCTCTGGACGAACGGAGTTGATTGGTTGGCACGGTTTGGAAAATAACGATTGGTTTGGTCCGATCTGAGGACTGGAGATATAGACGGAACGAAGGTAGGACGGAAGGTTTGGAGTTCGTAAGGCGTGGAGAACAAAGGCGACCAGGCGATAGGATAAGCATAACTGGGCGTTGAGGCGAAAGATGGCGATGGCCAGTAGGAATGTTTGAGAGTGAGTGGGGAGGGGGAAGACATGAGCTGCCGCTCGACCTCTGGGATTGTTGGATCGTCCGTCGGCGGCTCTGGGCATCGCGAATCTGTCGGGGACGAGGGCGACGTTGAGCGGCAGTCCGATAGCTGAAACGACTCCATCATCGTTGACGAGCAGGTCGTGTGTGGCGACGGTCGACGTCGTCGGTCGTGGTGGTCGTTGATCAAGAGCGAGCGAGCATTATGATCTCTTCCTCCATGTTCTCCTGGCTCGTCCTTGCCCCAATATCCCTCCTCCTTCTCACCAACAAAGTTCATGCATCCGCCTTGACCACAGCAATTGCGCCCAACGAGAGGGTCTGTTTCTACGCCGACGTCGACAAGGCTGGCGAGAAAATCGGGGTAACGTGTCCGACCACACCATCCCCATGTCCCGTTTCCTGACCCTCCACTCCAGTTCTACTTCGCTGTACGTCCAGTCGCGTGCACTCGCACTCCCCCTTGATTTACACGCTTCTCGGCAAGGTCCAATCCGGTGGCTCTTTCGACATCGACTTTGACGTCAAAGACCCAAAGGACAAGGTTCTCCTCGATGGCCAACGGGAACGACAGGGCGACTACGTCTTGACCGCAAATACCGTTGGAGAATATTCATTCTGTTTCGAAAACGACATGTCCACCTTGACTGAAAAACTAATCGACTTTGACATCATGATTGAGAGCGAGCCCCGGAGGGAAGCTCCAGCCAAACCCGGTCAAATCGCCGAACAGACAACTGCGTTGGAAGAGAGCATATTCCTTCTCAACAGCATGCTGATGAACATCAAGAGGACCCAGAAATAGTAAGCCACCCCTCCCCCCCACATCCTGAAACCGCTGCATATACCAACCGCTCCCCAGTTTCCATACCAGGGAGGCGCGTGGTTTCTACACTGTCAAATCAACGCAAAGGTATGCCGTCTATCTCCTTCAATGTCCCTGGTCTATTCAACTTCTATCCTAGCCGCCTATTCTGGTACGCAGTCCTGGAGTGTGCGGGTATCGTCGGAATGGCGGTGTAAGTTGTGCGTAGTTCCGTGAGGACCCCCCTCACCAAATCCCCTCCTAGGTTCCAGGTTTACGTGTTACAGACATTCTTCAACAAGACTGGCAGAAGATACAAGGTCTAATGGTCGCAATATCATCCCATTTCTCTTTGGCGAATCATCACTGGATCTGTATCTTCATATGCACCGACTTCGCCCTTGTCAGCTGGTCGTACCCTTGCCCATGCTGTATTAGCCACTGCACCGAGGGCCCGGTACAACTGCACGCACCAAACTTGCTCAGGCTGATGCCTCTCCCACTGTTCTTGACACCAGTCCACGCCAGGGCAGGATCCAAACAATCACACCTACGGCAGATAAGCATACCAACTTCACGCGACGGGCGCCACAAACCTGTTCAGAAAAACTGTCCCTGTTTCAAGCTCATCCACAATTCGGAGGAATGTCTGTTCTGATTCAGGGTTCGAGTCGGCCTTCGTCCACACGGACGCGGTGAGGCCATAGGGGGAGTCGTTCATGAGTGTAATCGCCTCTTCGTCGGAAGACACCTGCCGGGATTTAGTCACACGAGCTGCAACCTCGACCCGGGCCCACCCACCTTCTGAATTCCAATCACGGGCCCGAATGTCTCCTCCTGTGGCTGCCTTTAGCTTCGCTGGGTCCCGAATCCCACCAGACCTACCATCATGACCTCCATAGCTGGGGGGATTTGTGAGGGTGAGGTTCATCCATGAAAAACAAAACATACAGTGGTTTACGTCGACCAAAACCTGTGGGGCGACGAATGTGGTCCCGCTGAGAAACTCAGTTCCGATTCACCTGGGACCATCGCGAAAACTCACGGTCTAGCAACTGGAAAGTCGCCTTCCGCAATCAACTTTTTTGCCCCTGCTCTGACTTTATAACACGGCTTATGAGGAATGGAGTGATTGCCAATCTAATTCGGGCGTACCAGCCTCTTCGACTTGTTTCCTTATCCTTTCCGCGCTGGAAAGACTGACCACTGGACCAAGATTCGTATCCGGTTTCGTCGGGTCTCCCAGCTTATAGGTCTTGGCAATGTTGACGAATTTAGGGACGAAGTCGTCATACACTGATTCGTGAACGTAGATTCGCTGTTTTCAGTGAGCGCCTTCATCTTTTGGACAAAGAACGTGTCGAACGCTACCTCTACCGCGCAACAGCTTTGGCCAGAGTTGAAAAAGGAGCCTTTGAGCTGTCAGAAGACGGGGCTGCGTTTAGAACCCCCGCACGCACCGTCGACCAGCTCAGCGGCCGTATAGTCAAGGTCTGCATCGGCCCTCACGTATGCCGGATCCTTCCCGCCGAGCTGGCAATGCCCGATTTTAACAGACGGCCGGCTTGAGGGTTGTCAAGCAAGACGTACCTCAAGCGCAACCCCCTTGAACCCACCAGCATGCGCGGCGACCTCTTGGACGAACTTCCCACCAGTTACGCTTCCCGTGAACGACACAAAATCTACCTTTGGATGCCCTATGGCGTATCCTGTGAGTTTTTGAGAGAGGTGAACCACCTGAATCACGGCAGGCGGAACACCAGCACGAGTAAGAGCCAATGCAAAACGCTCCGCGGTTAAGGGAGTCTGGGGTGATGGCTTGAGTAGTACGCTGTTTCCGGCGATTATCGCTGGTAGAACAACATTTATCGAAACCAGATAAGGGTAACTAGGAACGAGTTGTTAACACAGGTGTAAGCACCCCGTCCGGTGATACTGATACCCACTTCCATGGAGCAATTACGAGGACCACACCAAGCGGGGTACGCTTGATATACCGTCTGAAGCCAGGTTTATCCGTGTCTTTGAGAGAAACGTCCGCAAGGCAGGATTCCGCGATAGATATCATATAGCGTGCGCGATCCAA
>Ga0307509_10011723_pt1 | contig 10576 bp, 15 predicted proteins | sample 10_EM_MG_FD_202245 | JGI IMG/M metagenome (GOLD analysis project Ga0307509, IMG submission 202245) | Populus trichocarpa ectomycorrhiza microbial communities from riparian zone in the Pacific Northwest, United States - 10_EM | ecosystem: Host-associated > Plants > Roots > Unclassified | place...
CCTGATTTTTGTGGCACTGGCCACAGCGTGCCATGATGAGCACACTCCAGCCAAAGTGTATGTTGATGGAGTAGGAGAAGAAACGTTGTGTTTGTTGAGAGTGGTTGTGGATGTGAGGAGAGAAGATAGTTTGTGAGAGAAGAGGTGGTGGTGGATGCTTATATTCAAAATCTGGTTGAGTGCCAAGCCTTTTTTCTTGGCCTTATGCACACTGTACTGAGAATTACTCTCACAGTCCAGACAAGACTGTAATTTTACAGTGATGAGAAATACTCATTGAGTATGAATATGTTGAACCTAACCTATGATGAGAAATACCTAACCTGTACACGGTATCACACTTGTGCCAATATTTTGATCATGTGACTTCGATATTTTGATCATGTGATGCGCATATTTTGACAGCAAAAACGCTGTATGACTTTTTGATGACAAATCGTCGCATTTTTGGGTGAACTGCTCAGTACATATTAGATTAAAAAATAATTGGGGATGATCTGTTGATGAAAAGTCTTTAAAGTGGGGGATGAAGCGGTGAGAATTGGTTGGTTACCAAGAAGGTGAAAGCTGGGCGAAAAGTCTGGTGTGGTTATTTCTTTCACTGGGGGTGTAGTGGTAATTGAGTCAGATTGAGGGAGCAGGACTTTTTGAAAGGAAGGCAGACATAAGCACCAGTTCTATGAGTCTTCTTGTGTCTTGAAGATGGTGGCAGGTTCTTGGTAGGTGGAGGAAGAGGTGAACCAGAGGGTAGGAGGAAGTAAGGGAACAGGGCTGGTTAAGTTCAAATGATGGAATAAAGAGTGTAGGGAGTCCAGTAGCATGTATTGGACTCAGTTGACAGGAGAGTAATAATAAGAGATAAGGTGAATGGCTTTGCTTGAACCACCTACTTGGTATTTATAGTTATTATAATTATTATTATTATTATAATTCATTATACTTATGGAGCATAAAGGCTATGAAGCAGTAACCACTACACATGAATGGCACAAAGTCCAGGTCTGTAATAACCTTCTCTTAAATGATAGTTGTAGCTTTTCAGTGGCCCCCCCAACATAAGTGCTAACAAATCATTCCGTTAAAAAATACAATCCTCCACTCTGCCAAATGCCTAACAAATAAAAGGAAATATATGTGTAAACCTAGTTAGCCATGTTCCTCCTCTTAGTTGCTTCCAGGAGTATATCAAGGTATGTGGGGCATTCTTGGAAGTCTGCTTGGTGTGAGTCCCTGCAGTTGCTGCATTTAAAGGTAGTGTGAAAGGATTGTTTCTCCTTAGTTGGGCAATCAGAGAGACCACAAGTATAGAGGTGGGCATGATGGCTTCCAGCACATAGGTTGCAGTGGGTATTGATTATGTACTGGGAGGTATTGTGCCCAAGGGTCAAAAGGTTGTTGCATTAGTTGTCTGTCCCAAAGGTAAGGCATTTCAGAACTTTGAACTGGCTGCCGAAGCAGGACAGGCTAGTGGTGATAGCCTTGGTTGCGGCATCTTGGCCTGAAATTGTAAGAACTATGGTGGAAGCTGATTTCTTAGAAACTTGGGCCTCAGTGGTGAGCAATCAGGGAAGATGGGGGAGGTGGATAGCAGGGTTGAAGTCTGGGACTTCAGACTATTATTATTATGGTTATTATAGATCATTACGCTTAAGGAGCCCAAAGACTATCAAGCGGTAACTACCATACTTCTAGGACACCTATGTGTCCAGTCCATGATCCGTCTCCTACTACATGATAGTGTCCACTCCTTGTTGGCCCCCTGGCATAAGCACTAACAACCCCTTCAACCTAGGAAATCCTCCACTCTGCCCAATGCCTAACCAATAAAAGGAAATAAAGGTATAAACCTGGTCAGCCCTGTTTCTCCTCTGAGTTGCTTCTTGGTGTGCGCTAAGGTATGTGGGGCATTCTTTGAAGTCTGCCTGCAGTGAATCTCAGCAGTTGCTGCATTTAAGGGTTGTGTGGAGGCACTGTTTGCCCTTGGTAGGGCAGTCAGAATGACCGCAGGTATGGAGATAGGCTGGATGTTCTCCAGCACATAGGTTGCAGTGGGTGTCATTTGTGCACACGGAGGTTTGGTGTCCAAAGGCCCAACAGGTGTTGCATTGAGTCTCCAGTCCAAAGGAGAGATATTTCTGAACTTTGAACTTTCTACCAGTGAGGGACAGGCCAGAGGAGAGGGCCTTGGTTGCTGCATCTTTGTCCGCAATTGTAAGAACCATGGTGGATCCTGATTTCTTAGAGCACTGGGCCTCTGTGGTGAACGATTGGGGCGGGCAGGGCAGGTGTATGCCAGGGTTGAAGTCTTGGACTTCAGATTGCACTGTGTTGAAGGAACTGGAAGTAGGGATGTTGTGGATGATAACCTTGTGCCAGATTTCATCCTTCCTCAGACAGGTTGCTGCAGGTATGTTGGCTCTGATGGCTTCCTCAATGACAAGGCAGTGGGCTTTGAGGACAGAAATGGCAGGAGTATTGTCTTTGGTGATAAGCTTAACGTTGTGGTTGGTGGTGAACTCTATGGTGGCAATAAGAGATTTCTTAATCGCAGAGTTGATAGCATTGCGTATAGTAAGGTTATTGCTATTGTCTCGGAGTGATGTGCCATTTCTCTCAATGACAAGAGTGCGGTGATGTTTGGTCAAAACAGAAGTAGGATGCTTCTTATTTTGAGAGGAGGTAGGCAGTGGGGCAGAGGGCGCTCTGGCAGCTTTCTGGGCCCAGGTAACAGTAGGGAGAGGTAGGATAGGCCTTTGTGGTGTGGGGGTGGTGGTGGTTTCTGGTGGTGGCTGGCCTTGAAGGCGTTGGAGGTGTTGGATTTCTGATGTCAGGGTAGTGTGCTCATCTTTGAGGTCTTGGGTATCCTTGATGTGAGGTTCTTGAACAACTTTCATGTTGTTTTCTAGGGCCTGAAAGGTGGTCAAAAGGAATTTGTAACAATCAGCCAAAGACTTGTTCTGATTGATGAGGGCATTGACTTCCTCCTGGAGGGATTCAAGGGTGGTAGGCTCTCTATCAAAGGCAGAGACAGAGGCTTTGGCGGTAACAGTCTGCACAGGAGAAGGGGAATTTTCTTCCAGCCTGGTGTCATCAGGAGAGGTGGGGGCTTCCGACCAGCGGGGGTTGAAAAGGGGGGCAAGGGGGTTTCCATCCCCCTCCCTCTGCCCCACTGTCTACTAGACATCAGAGGGCAGGCTGGAAGGACTCTATTGATAGAGGTGATAAAATAACACATAGGCGGGGAAGATTTGTTGATAAAAGGTCATTAAAGTGGGGAATGAAGTGGTGAGAATTGGTTGTTAACCAATGAGGTGAAGGTTGGCGAAAGTTTGGTGTGGTTTTTTTTCTTTTTGCTGTGGTTGTAACGGCAACGGAGTCTCCTTACTTGTTGGAGGTGGAGTGGTCGGTGCAGCAGGTACTCTGGCAGCTTTCGGGGCTCAGGTAACAGTCGAGGGTGGTGCAATAGGTCTGCCTGGGAGGGTAGTGGTGGTGGCAGCAGCTGGTTGTTGACTTTGTTGCTGTTGTAGTTGGGTTGTAAATGTTGTAATTATGTCTTTGAGATCCTGAGTGTCCTTGATGTGACATTCTTGAACAACTTTTCAGTCTTTCTCAAGTGCATCAAAGCTCGTCAAAAGGTATTGGTTGCAATCAGTCAAGGATTTGTTCTGATTGATGAGGGCGTTAGTTTCCTCTAGGAGGAAATCAAGGGTGGTGGGTTCGCCATCTGGGACAGAGGTAAAGGTGTAGGTGGCACATGTTTTGACAGAAGAGGGGGGAGTCTTCTTCCATCCTGGGGTCATCAGGGGAGATGGGGGCTTTAGAGAGACAGGGGTTGAATGGGGGGGCAAGGGGGTTTTGATCCTCCGCTTGCTTTGCCCCTTTGGCTATTAGACATCCCAGAGTAGGCCTCAAGGACTCAGTTGATCAAGGTGATAAAATAACAAATAGGGGGGGATGATTTGTTGTTGAATAGTCTTCAAAGTGGGGAATGAGGTGGTGAGAATTAGTTGTTAACCAATGAGATGAAAGCTCAGTGAAATGTTTGGTGTGGGCTTTTCTTTGGCTGTGGTTGTAATGGCAATGGAGTCACTCAGATAGTAATGCATCGCAGAACGGGAAGGTTGGTGTGAGATTAGTGATAATTTATGGGGGAAGGATTGTGGGCAGGTGCAGTGTCGGACATGGGTTGGGAATGTAGGTTTGTGATGGGGAATTGGCCTGTATTTCCAGAGCACTCAAAGAAGCCTGCAGGACCAGCCTATCTTTTAGGCATGTCTTGATCTTTACAGACAACCAAGCAGCAATCTGGAACTCCAAGAAGCTATCACCACATCCCGGACAACAAATATCACTTTATATCCAGTAATTGACCTAGCATCTATTAGGCTCTGACCAGGACTTACAGCTTAATCTGCACTGGGGAACTGGTCACACTCATGTACAAGGGAATGATGAAGCTAACAAACTATCAAACTAAGCAGCTGAGTATACCCAACCTTGACAGGATAGTTATCTCTCACTGACAAAACAGAAGCCACAGATCAGACAGTCTGCCCTTGTTGTATGGTACAAGTACTTGCCACAACTATAAGAATCCAGCCCTGCCATTGGGGAAGCCATTAGAGCCATCATACCCACAGCAAGTTGTCTTAGGAAGGATGACATCTGGCACAAAGATATCATTGATGGCATTCCTACTAACTGGTCTTACAATACTGTCTAGTCTGAAGTCCAAGACTTCAATCCTGGCATCCACCTTCCCCACCCTCCCAGATGGTTCACCATAGATGCCAAACATTCTTGGAAATCAGCTTCATAATGGTTCTTACAATTTTGGGTAAAGATGCAGCAACAAAGGCAATCACCACAGGCCTCTCCCTCATCGGCAGAATGTTCACAGTTTAGAAATACCTCTCCTTCAAACCGGACACACAATGCATCAACCTTTTGGCCTTTGGACACTATACCGTCAAGTGCACAAGCGATACCCACTGCAAGCTATGTGCTGGAAGCCACCCAGCCCACCTCCATACCTGTGGCCACTCTGATTGCCCTACCAAGGGCAAACAATGTCTTCATACAACCCTTAAATGCTTCAACTGCGGAGACTTACACCAGGCAGATTTCAAAGAATGCCCCACCAACCTTGATGCACACCAGGAAGCAACTGAAAGGATTAACAGGGCTGACTAGGTGACACATGTATTTCATTTTATTTGTTAGGGATTTGGCAGAGTGGAGGATTGCATTTGTTAAGGGGATGATTTGTTATTGCTTATGCCAGAGGGCAACTGAAAAACTACTACTATCATTTAGGAGAGGGTTATTACTGACCGAAACATAATCTAAATCATGTATGGTTGTTACCACTTCATAGCCTTCGGGCTCCTTAAGCTTAATGAATTATAATAATAATTATATGTATATAGTATGCATTTGGCCCATGTAATTTCTTTAGTTTTGAGATCAATTCTTAAGTACAAGGCTGTTGACACAAACAAGGATTTGATATTGACTTTAGAAACAGATTTGGTGCTCCCTAGTAATGGCTTTTGTGGGCGTCACTTCATTGGAAATAGGTGTGCCTTATTCCTCATTAAGGCCGTATTATGATTATTATTAGGATAGATCATTACGCTTATGCAGCCCAATGGCTATGAAGCGGTAACTACCATACTTCTGGGACAGCTGTGTGTCCTGTCCGTGATCCGCCTCCTATTAGAAGATAGTATCCACTTTTTGTTGGGCCCCAGCATAAGTACTAACAACCCCTTTAACAAAGGAGATCCTCCACTCTGCCAAATGCCAAACCAGTGATAGGAAATAGATGTGTAAAGCTAGTCAGCCCTGTTCCTCCTCCCATTTGCTTCCTGATGTGCGCTAAGGTAGGTGAGGCATTCTTTGAAGTCTGCCTGGTGTGGATCTCCGCAGTTGCTGCATTTGAGGGTGGTGTGAAGCCACTGTTTGCCCTTGATAGGGCAGTGAGATTGGCCCCGGGTATGAATGTAGGCTGGGTGTTGTCCAGCACATTGATTGCAGTGGGTGTCATTTGCGCACTTGGAGGTGTGGTGTCCAAAGGTTAAAGAGTTGTTGCATTGGGTATCTGGTCCAAAGGTAAGATGGTTCTGAACTTTGAACTTTCTGCTGAAAAGGGATAGGCCAGAGGTAATGGTTTTGGTTGCTGCATCTTGGTCCACAATTGTAAGAACCATGGTGGATGCTGATTTCTTGGAACACAGGGCTTCTGTGGTGAGCCATCTAGGAGAGCAGGGGAGCTGGATGCCAGGGTTGAAGTCTTGGACTTCAGGCTGGACAGTGGTAAAGGAACTGGAGGTAGGAATGCCATGGATGATGACCTTGTGCCAGATTTCATCCTTCCTAAGTCCGGTTGCTGCAGGTATGGTGGCTCTGATGGGTTCCTCAATGGCAGGGCGGTGAGATTTAAGGACAGAGAGGGCAGGAGTATTATCTTTGGTGATAAGTTTGATGTTATGGTGCGTAGTCAACTCTATAGTAGCAATAAAAGGCTTCATGATTGCAGAGTTGATAGGCTTTCTGATCGTGAGGTTGTTGGTATTGTCAGGGAGTGCTGTGCCATTTCTCTCAATGACAATGGTATGGTCGCGTTTGGTCAAAACACAAGGGATTGCCTTGTTGTTTGTTGGAGGTGTAGTTGTAGGGGCAGCAGGTCCTGGGGCAGCTTTGTGGGCGCAGGTAAGGCTAGGGAGTGGTGCAATTGGTCTGGATGGGTGGGGAGTGGTGGTGGCGGGAGCAGGTTGTTTACTCTGTTGCTGTTGTAGTTGAGTTGTAAGGGTGGGAATCTGATCTTTCTGGTCCTGAGTATCCTTGATATGATGTTCTTGAACAATTTTCAAGTGTTTCTCAAGGGCCTCAAAGGTGGTCAAGAGGTATTGGTAACAATCTGCGAAGGATTTGTTTTGATTGATGAAGGCATTGGTTTCGTCTTGGAGAGATTGCAGGGTGGTAGGTTCGCCATCATGGGCAGAATGAGAGGTGTGCGAGACAACTGTTTGGACAGGAGAAGGGGAATCTTCTTCCATCCTGGAGTCATCAGGAGAGGTGGGGGCTTCAGAGTCGTGGGGGTTGAATGGGGGGGCAAGGGGATTTCCACCCCCCCTCTCTCTGCCCCGTTGTCTATTAGACATCAGAGGGTAGGCTGGAAGAACTCTGTTGATATAGGTGATAAAATAACCAATAGGTGGGGAAGATTTGTTAATAAAAGGTCTTTAAAGTGGGGAATGAAGTGGTGAGAATTGGTTATTAACCGATGAGGTGAAAGGTTGGCGAAAGTTTAGTGTAGTTTTTACTTTTGGTGTGGTTGTAACGGCAACAGAGTCAGACTGTGGGGAATGAAGCTAGGTTAAAACAGGTGAGCATGGCAGCGTGCCCAAGGATGATGGCAACATTGTTTGCCTTCCCAGAAAGAGAGGCATGACTGGACTGGGAAGAGGACGAGGGAGAAATTGTGTCAACAATAGGGTCCTGGCAGGAGGAGGAGGAGCAGGCAGGCCTGCAGCCAAGGCTGGGCCTGTACCTGTACAAACGAGAGGGGTAGAGGACATCAGGCCAAGGCCACCAGGCCAGGTCGAAGGACTGGTGAAAGGCAAAGAGAGAAAACAAAGTCACACTACCAGTTTGACTTTGAAAGAGTAACAATCCTCTCAGGAAGGTGAAATATATATTTCACTTGAAAATGAAGCCCAAGTGAAAAGCCAAAATAGGTGTATCATGAAGAAATAAAGACGAAACCCTGAGGTTTGACTTGGCTGAATGCGGTAAGAATTTTATGTAAGACGTGAATAGAGGGCGCAGGGCGTACAGTTCTTATACCTCTTTTTTATTTTTATTTTTTTGAATCATTTTAGGATTGTTTAAGGTACAAACTTCCGTATGCAGATCGCTCTAACACAGGTAAAACCTATACCTATAGTCCATCCCACCTCCCTTATACTAAAAACCTCTAACCCTGCCTGACACCAAGATGCCCAGTACTATGGGTATAAACTACAGAAGACTGTGCAGGCCTGAAAACAAGTAACCACAAAACCTCCACAGACATGCAGCGCATAGGAAAACTCCCCACCCCAACAGTGGTTGAGCAAGGAGAGTAAGGAAACCTCAACCAACTCAGGAGAAGAGAATTCCTGGCCAACCTGTAAGCAACAGACCCATAGCCCAACAACTAACCCCATTCTGCCTAAACAGCTGAGGGACCATGGAGCCAGCAGGACAAAGCCTCAGGCCAAACACCATGCACAAGAGGTAAATTTACCTGAGGGCTCTTATCTCCCCAGGTGAAGGGCAGACAAGACCACCAAGAGGAAGATCAGTAACAGAAACCAACACAAATGGAAGTTTGTGGCAGGGTGAAGTAAAGGCCATAGGCTCACCAGACACTAGACCGGGAGGAAGTGCATGTCACCTGAAGGCAACAGATGTGCTAGGCATAAACCCCTACCCCAAACATAGGCAACTGCCACACAAGCAGCCATGACAATCACCCAAGCCCAGAGATCAGAATGAAAGAGAGGCCCAGAGTGTAGAAGCAGTAGGGTGGCTGCCGATCTGACCATGAGCAGATGAGGAGAACGAGGGGTAGACATAACTCTTTGCTATAGAAACAATTAGTAACTGCGTTCGTGTGTGGACTAGGGAGCCTCTCAATGAGAGAGAGAGAACAGAGAAATCTAGCGTGGCCTGTTGAAGCGTTTTTTCTTACTGCAAAACGTGTTCCCGGCTGTCTGTCACATGGGCCTTGACGACAGTGTTGCCAACTGTGCAAATGCTCTAAGTGAGGCCCAAAGCAAAACCTAGATGTGGAGGGGAAACATCATCAAGAGAAGAGGAAATCCATCACCTCAGGGAGAAGAGAGCCCAAAGGGATAAGCCTAAGGGTAGGAAAGGTATAGGGGAGATGCACTCCATCCCCTAGAACTAATCCAGTGCGGGGGGTGGAGTTCAAAAAAGTTGTGATAATCTCGTGGTGTTGAGATTTCAATTGCCAGGTGTGTAGAGGAGACTGAGGATGGAGTCCTTGTACCTTTTTTTCTTTTTTCTTTTTCTTTTTTTTTTTGAATCATGTGATTATTGATTTAGGCACAAAATCCTGCATGCAGCTCGCGCTATGGCATACAAACAACCTTAATTCCAAAAAGTTACAAAGGAAATAACTAAACAGAAACAATACTTGCAAATTCTCTCCAAGCGGGATGATCAGAACCCTGTCGCATCGCCATTGATGACCAATAAAGAAAAGTACAGCAAAATTCTCGTTATAACCTATAGGCAAAATATTCATAATTAAAAACCATTGAAGCCCCCACTTGCTCACAGCTGCAAACAGATAAGAAGAAAAAACAAGCATAAACTAAGTAGAAAATACACTGAGGGAAACCAAGCAGTGGAGCTTTTGAGTAGCCGTACCTAGAAGGTCGTGGCCAAGCTATGGAGTTTCAGTTATGACAAACAGTCAGAGACTGATTCAGTCTCTGGGCTAGCAGTACTGGCCTGAACACGCAGCATGGCTGGAGGGAAACCTGTGCGACTAGTGTAGAGATACACAGCCCCCCCTCTAAGCAGGGGAACTGAGAGCCACAGAGGAGCGTCAGGGCCAATGCCATCCAGAGCTGAGAGATGGGTGAGGCGAGGCTGGACCTTAGTGGAGCAGGGGACAATCGCATGATGAAAGGACTCATCGTCTTCCTCAGAGAAAGGGCAAAGGGTGCTAGAGTCTCTGTTCCTCCAGGAGGTATGGGCAGCAAGATGGCTGGCACCAGTGGGCATCTGGTGAATACGACCAGAAATAAAGTGGGGGAGGCCAGTAAAAGTGTGTCGAGTGAGACAGGCACTCTACGAGTAGGATCGTGGTACCGTAGAGCTCAACTCGAGCCAACCGGTAAGAAGAAGTTGTTCCCAGGGAGTTCAAAGGGCTTGGTAGGTGACTGATGGTTTACTCCGCAACTGCTGGGAGACGAGGTCGGTTCAGGCCAGCGGAAGAATAGGGATGTCCTCAATAATATTGGAAATGTCATGACACAGTGAGTCTAGATGCAGGTGCTCGGCGGTGGTGACAACCGGGCCGTCTCAGGAGGTAAGGTGAATTGCTTTCAAGACCTCGTGGAAGGAAAAGATGATCCTCTGGAGAACGGTCATTGTCCCATATAGGTACACACTTAGGTATTTGGGTAGTAGGGGGGTTAAACTTTGACGTGGTGAAGACCAGCCTGAGGGCAGCCGACAGGCGGCGATGTTTGCAAATAGTGGCAATGGGTGGTAGTGAGGATTCCCGGTACAGAGCACCAAGGGCACTGGTGTAAAAACAATTAGTTGTGCACCACAGCACTCCAGGCCAGAAAGAGTTGAGCTTCTTTAGCATAGCTGAGTCCGGTGTAAAAAGGTCACAGCCATAGGTCAGGATAGGGAGGATGGTGTCACAAATCGTGACTAAGCAAGGCAGATTTCACATGACTAGTAGTTACTAGTTATAAGGTATGTTTATGTTTCACGCTATGCAGTCAGTTGACTCATAGTTCTCACATGACTCGCACTTGCGTGT
>Ga0307509_10011725_pt1 | contig 10575 bp, 11 predicted proteins | sample 10_EM_MG_FD_202245 | JGI IMG/M metagenome (GOLD analysis project Ga0307509, IMG submission 202245) | Populus trichocarpa ectomycorrhiza microbial communities from riparian zone in the Pacific Northwest, United States - 10_EM | ecosystem: Host-associated > Plants > Roots > Unclassified | place...
CCCGCACCGCGCTCGCTCACTATCGCAGCCGCCCGGCCGCCTACTTCGGCGTCGGCCGCTTCGACCACGAGGGCACCCTCGCCGAGATCATCCTCGATCGGCTCTGCGGACCGCTGGGCGACTGCCCGCGACCGGCGTCCGTGGTGCACGCCCGCAGCTATCAGCGGCTGTGCGCGACCTGCTCGCTCGGCCTGGAGGTGCTGACCGTGCCCGAACTCGCCCGGCTCCTGGGCATCGCCTGCCGCCTCGCCCCGGTGCTCGCCCGCTCCGGCCGGCACGCGCGCCTCGAGATGGCCTCGCCGTCCGGCAACCGGATCGCCCGGGAGTTCGCCACCCACGTGCACGACCCGATCTGGCGGATGGAGCTGTGCGCCGAACTGGCCGCCGACTCCGGCTCGATCAACGGCCTGCTGATCGGGGTGGGCGCGCTGACCCACCGGGACGTGCTCGACCTGTACCCGCGGCTGCGCACGCTCGCCGACGAGCTGCCCGGCAGCGTCCGGGACGAGCTGACCCGGGCCACCGCCCGGCCGCTCTCGCCCGCGGGCGTCGCCGGCTTACGGCTGGGTTTATCGTTCCGCCCATGACCCTGACGTTCGACCAGCTCGCCGCGCGGGCCCGGGGATTGGTGGCCGGCGGCAAGCGGGCGGTGCTGGGCATCACCGGCGCCCCGGCCGCGGGGAAGACCACGCTCGCCGAGGAACTGGTCGCGGCGCTCGCCCCCGCTCCCCCTTTTTCCCTGGAACCCGGCGCCTGGGTCAAGCACGTGCCGATGGACGGGTTCCACCTGGCCGACGCCGAGCTCGACCGTCTCGGCCTGCGCGACCGCAAGGGCGCCCCGGACACGTTCGACGCGCTCGGCTACGCGGCCCTGCTGCGCCGGCTGCTCGAGGACGAGGACGAGATCGTCTACGCGCCCGGCTTCGAGCGGGTCATCGAGCAGCCGATCGCCGGCGCCATTCCGATCGAGCGCCCGGTCCGGCTGATCATCACCGAGGGCAACTACCTGCTGGTGGACACCGCGCGCTGGCGGGGCGTCCGGCCGTTGCTCGCCGAGGTCTGGTACGCCGACCTCGACCAGGACACGAGGATGGACCGTCTGGTCGCCCGGCACATCCGCTTCGGCAAGCCCTTACCGGCCGCGATTGCCTGGGCCGGCGGCACCGACGAGCGAAACGCCGCCGTGATCGCCGCCACTCGCGACCGCGCCGACCTGGTCATCCCGGCCGGCCTGATCCACCACGTCGGCGCGCCGCCCCGCTGAGTGGCATGCTTCTGAGGTGTCCGTCGGTGAAGAAGTCGAGACCCGCCCGCGCCGGCGCCGGTCCCGCGTCGTCCGGTTCGCGCTGATCGTCGCCGCGATCCTGCTTCTGCTGTTCGGCGTCCCCTGGTGGACGCTGGTCGCCTCCGGCAACGACTGGCCCACCCCGGTCCTGGTCACCGGCACGATCGTCACCGCAGCGGCGGTGCTCCTCTTCCCGATCCTGATGTTCACCGGCCACGGCGGCAGGCACCGCGACCTCCCGGCCAAGATCGCCGACACCACCCTAGGCGTCGTCTGGGTCCTGTTCGTCTGGTCGATCATCGGCCAGGTGCTGACCGCGATCCTGTGGGCGGCCGGCGTCGCGGGCCCGGCTCGCTACCGCATCGCCACCGTGGTGGTCACCCTGGTCGCGGTGGTCCTTCTCCTTTGGGGGTACGCCGAGGCCATGCGGGTGCCGCGCGTCCGCCGCGTCGAGGTGACCCTCGATCGGCTGGGCCGAGGCCTCGACGGCCTTCGCCTGGTCCTGATCACCGACACCCACTACGGCCCGATCGACCGGGTGCGGTGGTCCCACGGCGTCACCGCGGCGATCAACAAGCTGGACCCGGACGTGGTGGCGCACACCGGCGACATCGCGGACGGCGAGGTCGCCCAGCGCCGCGAGCAGGCGGCCCCGCTGGCGGATGTGCGGGCGTCGCTGGCCCGGGTCTACGTGACCGGCAACCACGAATACTTCAGCGGCGCGCAGCGCTGGGTGGAGCACATGGCGTCGCTCGGCTGGGAGGCCCTGCACAACCGGCACCTGGTCGTGTCCCGCGGCGGGGACTCGCTGATCATCGCGGGGGTGGACGACCGGACGGCGGCCGGCTCGGGCGTGCCCGGTCACCACGCCGACCACGAGGCGGCCCTGGAAGGCGCCGACCCGGCGCTGCCGATCCTGCTGCTGGCCCACCAGCCGGCGCAGATCGCCGGGGCGGTCGCGCACGGTGTCGACCTGCAGATCTCGGGGCACACCCACGGCGGGCAGATCTGGCCGTTCCACTACCTGGTGCGGCTCGACCAGCCGGCGCTGCAGGGCCTGTCCCGGCACGCCGAGCGGACGCAGCTCTACACCAGCCGGGGCACCGGCTTCTGGGGGCCGCCGTTCCGGGTCTTCGCGCCGAGCGAGATCACCCTGCTGACCCTGCGCTCCGCCTGACCGCGTCAGAGGAACTGCCGTTGACCACGAACATGCATGACCACGAACTGTCCATCGACCAGGCCCTGGTCGAGCGGCTGGTCGCAGCCCAGTTCCCCCACTGGGCGGACCTTGCGGTGCGGCACGCGTCATCGGCCGGCACCGACAATGCCATGTTCAGGCTCGGCGACACGATGGTCGTGCGCCTGCCCCGGATCGACTGGGCCGCCGGCTCGGTCGAGTACGAACAGACGTGGCTGCCAGTAATCGGCCCGCTTCTGCCGGTGGCGACGCCGGTGCCGCTGGGAATGGGCGAGCCGATGCACGGCTATCCCTTGGCCCTGGTCCGTCTACACCTGGCTCGACGGCGCGAACCCGACCGCCGAAGACCTCACCGAGTCGCTCGTACGCAACATCGCCGACTGCCTCAATGCCATCCATGCCCTCGACGTCCCTGGCGGCCCGGTCAATCGGCGCGGCTTCAGTTTCGAGGCGCGGGACGAGGTGACCCGAAAGTCGATCTCCGAGATGGCGGGCATGGTCGACACCGCCGCGGTCACGAGAGTCTGGGACGCCGCCTTCACCCTGGCGCCCTGCGAACCTCCGGGGACCTGGATCCACGCCGACACCGCCCCCGGCAACCTGCTGGTGCGGGACGGGCGGCTGGTCGGCCTGATCGACTTCGCCGGTGTCAGCCGCGGTGACCCGGCCGTCGACCTCGGACTCGCCTGGAATCTGCTGCCGGCCCGGCTCCGTCCGGCCTTCCGGGACCAACTCGACATCGACGACGAAACCTGGTTGCGTAGTCGCGCGTGGGCGCTGTCGCAGGCATGCCTGCAGTTGCCCTACTACCACGAGACGAACAAGCCCCTGGCCGCACAGGCGCGGTACGTGATCAGCGAGGTTCTTGCCGACGCCGCGACCACCTGACGCCGGTGCTGCCAGTCGGCCAACGTTCCGTCCGCCACCATCAGTCCGGGGCCGTCGCCGGTCCCTTTCCCCGACGTTGTCGTGGCGCGAATGACCGCCGTCCGGAATAGCCTTGCCGTAATGGCTACCTATCGCACCGCCGCAGTGCTTCTGTCCTCGGACGGCACCAGGACCCCCGGCACCGCCGCGCTCTTCGCCGAGCCTGCCCGCAAGGGTGGGATCCAGCCGTGGGCAGGCGACTTCCGACCCGCCAACAGCGCCGGCAACGGCCCCAAGAACGCGGTCGGGAAGACCTTTACGTTGGAGCTGCCCGACGGCAGCACCGGCAAGGTCGTGGTCCAGAGCCTCAAAATCGGGAAGGGCGGCGTCGTGCTGGCGTTGATGGGCGAGGAGGCACCCCCCTTCTGATCAAGGCACTGACCGCCGCCGACGCCACCCCCGCCGGAGACGGCCGGTATGCGAGCCCGCCGATGTCAGTGCGTTCGAGTAGCTTCCGGGCGTATTGCCTCACCGTCGGCTGAGCGTCGACGAAGGCATACCGATCTGCAGCGAACAGGTGCACCGGTGGCCACGCCGCAGGACGCCGACACTGCCGTGTCAGTTGCTCACAGTCACCGTGGTGCCCCTAGGCGGATGACCGCTGGGCGACGATAGGCATGGCCATCCGGCGGAGCCGATCTCGGCCGCTGCGGCCGGCTGAAGCGCCAAATCCGCCAACATCATCGAGAAATCCCGCTCACGGCGACACGCCAGCGCCGTGGAGATTACTTCGCAGACCAACGCGCCCTGATCATTCCGCTGGAACCGAACGGGTCTTCACCGTGGCTTATCCGCCGGCTTATCCGTCGCACATCAGGTCCGCCGTGATGCATGGGGCCTTGCCCCCTGATCTTGGACACTTGATCCTGGGATCTTGATGGTCCTGGACAGGAGTCCGAAGCGATGGTGAACAAGCACTATCCGCCCGAGTTCAAGGCCGACGCGGTCGCGTTGTACCGGTCTCGGCCAGGCGCGACGATCGCGTTGATCGCCGATGACCTGGGCGTCAACCGGGAGACGTTGCGCAGCTGGGTCCGTGCCGATGACCAGCGGCGCGGCGGTGATACTCGGGCGACGCGGCCGGCCACGGCCAGTAGCGAGTCTGCTGGTTCGGCTGAGCAGGAGAACGCCGAGTTGCGTCGGCGGGTCCGGGAGTTGGAGGAAGAGCGCGACATTCTGCGTAAGGCGGCCCGGTATTTCGCTGGGGAGACGCGCTGGTGAACCGCTTCCAGTTCGTCGCTGACCACCAGGCGCGCTTCGGCGTGAAGCGGTTGTGCCAGATCCTGCGGATCGCCCGCTCGAGCTTCTACTACTGGAAGGCCACCGCGCCCGCACGGGCCGCGCGGGAAGCTGCGGACGCGGCCCTGGCGGTGCGGATCCGGGCGGTGCAGGCGGTCACCGACCGCACCTACGGGGCGCCACGGATCACCGCAGAACTGCAGGACGACGGCCTGGCCGTCAATCACAAGAAGGTCGCCCGGGTGATGCGCAGACACCGGATCACTGGTTTGCGGCTGCGTCGGCGGGTGCAGACCACCATCGCCGACCCGGCCGCAGCGAAGGCACCGGACCTGATCGGCCGGGACTTCACCGCCGAAGCGGTCAACCAGCGCTACGTCGGTGACATCACCTATCTGCCTGCCGGTGAACGCGGATTCCTTTACCTGGCAACGGTTATCGATCTGCACTCACGCCGGCTGGCGGGCTGGGCGATCGCCGATCACATGCGTACCGACCTGGTCATCGATGCCCTCGACGCCGCGCAGCGGACCCGGGGCAGCCTCGCCGGCGCACTGTTTCACAGCGATCACGGAGCGCAATACACATCCAGGGGCTTCGCTGCCGCTTGTGAGGCTGCCGGGGTCCGGCAGTCGATGTCCGCCGTGGGCAGTTCCGCCGACAACGCCCTCGCGGAGTCGTTCAACGCCAGCTTCAAACGCGAGACCCTGCAAGGCCGCCGCGCGTTCACCGACGAACGCGAAGCCCGCCTGACCGCGTTCCGCTGGCTACACCGCTACAACACCGTCCGCCGCCACTCCCGGCTCGGACAGCAGTCCCCGATCAACTACGAGAACAGCAACCGAGCTACGCCAGCTACGCTGGCGTCAGCCGCATAAACCCCGTGTCCAAGATCCGGGGGTAAGCCCCAGGCACGCCATGGCGTCCGCTCTTGTTCAGTGGCGGATACTGAGGTCAGTGGCGGGACTCGGTCCGGTTCGGCGCTCATCTGGATGCCGTCGGCCACGATGTCGACCTGGAATGCGGCCCACACTCTTGTTCCGATCAGCGATTGGACCTTGACGCGGGATGCTTGTGCGCCGGCCGCCTGGATCCGGACCGAAGGCCCGACCTCGAATCGCATCCAGTCGCCGATGTCGAGTCGCGCCGCGTCCCGTAGCTGTCGTTCGACGTCGCCGATCGCGCCGGCTCGGTAGATGTCGATATCAATCGTGTGGCGTACCGATACGCGCCGGGCCAGTAGGGCCGCAGCGCCCTTGATCACCCATCCGTCGTCCGTTCGATAGAGCCGCTCGACCAATTGGTCGTAGGCGTACTGACGCTGCAGGTCACCCAATGGCCAAGGCCCTTTGGCGGCTTCCGTTCGGAGCTTGTCGGTGACCGCCCGGCGGGCGGCGTCTGGCGTCTTGTATCGCGACTGTGGTGATGTCACGCGCCGCCGCCCGCGCTTCCGGAAGCCGCACCGTCGGCTGTCACTGCCTCAGCGAGCCATTTCTCGGAGTCAGGATCTCCGGAGAGTTCGAGTAGCCAGCGAAGAAGTCCGATTCCATCGCCTCGCTGCAGTCCGTTCGCCGCGGCATAGGGAGCGATCGCGGAGGCGAACGACTCGGGGTATTCGAAGGCGGGGTGCAGGGCATCACCGATCAGTTGGGCGACCGCGCCCAGGTCCGCATGGTCGGCCAGCAGGTCGGCCGCGATCCGGCTCGGTCGGGTGACGGGGAGACCGCGCAAGGTGACGCAGTCATGGTCCACGTCGCCTCGATGCAGTCTTACGTCCTTGCGCCGGGACTGCCTTCTGACCGGAAGGGTGAACTCGTGTGTATCAGCTGGTAGATGCCCGATTCCGTAGAGAGCCGCCGCGGAACGGTGCGATACGACTCCAGCGGCCGGGGTGCGCTCCCAGGCCGGGATGCGAGGCTCGAGCTGCAGCCAGGCGGCGCGTAGTTCCAGGTGATCAGGTTCACCACCGCCACGCACTCGGTAGACCCCGTGCGCGATTCGCTCCAGCGAACCCTGTTCGACCCGCCGCGCCAGCGTCGTCCAGGCCATGCCGGTCGTCTCGATCTGCTGCTTAGTGATCAATCCCCACTGCTCGTCAGCGATCGCGAGCGCAGCCACCCATCCACCACTCACTACTGCAATATATAGCGGATGCGCGCCATAACGAAGGACCACAGCCAGATCCGACAGCAAAATATCGCGGTTTCGCTATAGAACGCAGTGCATCGGCCGGACCGCCGCGGCGCGGCCATTCCAGCCTGCGACCATGGCACCGTGGGTATCCAGGGTCGTACGCGGTCGCTTGCGCCGGTCAGGGTGCATAGCTGGACAGGGTGCCGTTGTTGACGACTACCAGGCGGCCGTCGGTGACGATTTCGGCGCCGGGGTAAGTGGGAGCGATCGCTACGCCCGTGACCGGGTTGAGGATGGGGCCGCCCAGGTAGAGGAGGTCGCTCGCTCGTACCGGCTGGGCCAGGGGCTTCGGCAGCGTGCGGGACCACAATCTGTTTCCACTCGGCACGCTCAGCGCCTCGATCACGTTGCCGATCGCACGGAAGACCCGCCACCCGTCGCTAGCCAGAAGATCGTTCGACGCGCCCCGTGCTGTCCACAACACGGCCCCCGAAGCGGCGTTGATCGCCAACAACGACTGCCCACTCGTGACCAGGAAGCGATCGCTGGCCGGCGTGGCCGCCTTTGCCTGCCAGAAGCCTGGCTTCGTCCACAAGAGAGCACCGGTCTTGACCGCCACCGCCGACGTGTTGTGCTTGTCGGTCAGCAGGAGGCGGCCGTTGGCGGAGACGCCGGCGCTCTGGTAGCCCGCCTTCCGCCACGCCACCTTGCCGTCCGACACGCGGTAGGCGACCGTCGCTCGGGCGTCCGAGGGGGATTCGCCCCAGACCACCGCCATGCCCTTGTCGACGACCAGGGAGAACGCCGGGGCGTCGCTGTTGACTCGCCAGCGGACGTGGCCGGTGGTCAGGTCCAGGGCGACGAGCATGCCGTTCGGGTCGCTCTGCGAGTAGCAGCCGGTCGTGGCGAGGATCAGGGTGGTGCCGTCGACCGCCATCGTCGGGGTTTCCGTGCCGACCGGGTCGGGCCAGTCGAAGTGCCAGGCCGGTGTGCCGGTCGATGCGTAGTAGGCCGAGACGCCGAACTGGTCGGTGGCGATCACGCGGCCGGCCGCGGCCAGCGGCGCCGAGAAGCCCGCGCAGGCGGCTTGTTTGCGCAGCTGCACCGACCAGCGGCGCTTCAGGTGGCCGATCGTGCTCAGGTTGATCGCCGACTCGTGTGGGTTGTAGAAGCTGTCCTCGGCGTCGTAGCCGGGGTGCGCCCAGTCGACCGGGACCGCGGCGCGGGCCGGCGCCGAGAAGCCGGCAGCCAAGATCAACGACAGGACCAGAGTACGGCGGAACGTGTGCACGGCGCGACCGTACGTCCCCGGATGGGTCTGACGTGCGGAAACGGCGGAACGGTCCCCGGAGGGGATCAGGAGACCACGCGACGGCGGCGAGGCGGCGCGGCCACGGGCGGCGAGGCCGGCGGACCGAACAGAATGCCGACCCGAGCGCCGCCGAGCGGGCCGCGGGAGACCACCAGCTGGCCGGTGACCGTGTCGGCCGCCCGGCGCACGATGTCCAGGCCCAGGCCGGTCGAGCCGGCCCCGCTGAACCCGCGCTGCACAGCCCGGCCGGGGTCGACGATGCCCGGGCCGGCGTCGTCGACCAGCAGGCCGGTCGGTGCGACGCTCACCCGGAACGCGGTGCGCTCGGGGGTGTGCGAAAAGACGTTGCCGAGCATCGCGTCGACCACCAGGATCAGCTCGCTGCGCGGCAGCGGCAGCATCACCGGCACGTCGCCGCCGACCACCTCCCACGGCCGTTCCTGGTCCTCGGCGAGCACCGACCAGAAGGCGAGCCGGTCGGCGAGCACCTCGACCAGATCGGTGCGTTCCTGCCCGCGTGCCTCCACACCGAGTCGCGCGCCGGTGATGATCGCCTCGAGCTCCTCGTCGAGCAGGTCACAGGCCTGCCGCATCCGGTCGGCGACCGGCCCGGGTGGCATCGCCTCGGCGTCCAGGCGCAGCGCGGTCAACGGCGTACGCAATCGGTGGGAAAGATCTGCCGCCAGCTCTCGTTCCTTGTCCAGAAGGCTGCGCAGGTCGTCGGCCATGGTGTTGAAGGCGTTCGCGGCATCGCGCAGCTCGCGCGGCCCGATCGGCTCGACCCGGGTGGCCAGGTCGCCGGCGCCGAGCCGGCGGGTGGAGCTGGCCAGCTGCCGGGTGGCCCGCACGAGCTGGCCGCCGAGCCGGTCGGCGAGCAGCGTCGAGCCCGCGACCAGCACGATCGCCAGCCCGCCGAGGATGAACCAGGCCGAGAAGACGCCGCGGCGCATCTCGGCGTCGGGCACGTAGACCTCGACCACCACCGTCCGGCCGTCGGTGAGCACGGTCGGCTGCAGGTAGGCGGCTCCGCCCGGCGCGGCCGCCAGCACCGAGCGGCGGTCCTGCGCGGCCAGCGAGATCTGCGCCTCGTCGGTGTGCGAGACACCGATCGGAGAAACATCCGGCAGGTGTACGGCGAGCCGCCCCGCACTACCCGCGGTGGTGCTGGCCACCGCGTTGGTCAGCAGCGTCGGATCGGCGTCCACGCCGAGCACGGTGACCAGCGAGGTGGCCTGCTGCCGGGCGTCGCTGACCGCCCGGTCGTGCGCGATCTGCCGGGTCGCCACCGCCAGCGGCACGAGAAACGCGAGCGCGACCATCGAGGTGATGGCCAGCGCCAGGCGGTTGAGAGCCCACCTCATGAAAGACACCTCATCGGGGATCGACCATCATCACGCCGACACCGCGCACGGTGTGCAGGAACCGAGGCTGCGCCGCCGTCTCCCCGAGCTTCCGGCGCAACCACGAGATGTGTACGTCGATGGTCTGCTCCTCGCCGATCCGGGCCTGGTTCCACACCTCGTTCATCAGCTCCCGCCGGCTGATCACCTGGCCGACCCGCTCGGCCAGGTAGGCCAGCACGTCGAACTCGCGGCGGGTCAGCTGCAGCGGCTGCCCGCCCAACTCGGCCCGGCGCTGCCGGGGGTGGATGACCAGGTCGCCGACCACGATCTCCTGCTGGATCGGCTCCGGCGCGGTCCGCGCCCGGCGCAGCACCGCCGCGATCCGGGCGAGGATGTGCCCGCCGGAGAACGGCTTGGTCACGTAGTCGTCGGCGCCCGCGCTGAGCAGGCTGATGATGTCGGACTCGGAACGGCGCGCGGTGGCCACGATGACCGGCACGTCGGAGACCGAGCGCATCATCCGCAGCGCGTCGGTGCCGTCGATGTCGGGCAGGCCGAGGTCGAGGATGACCAGGTCGGGCCGCTCCTCGGTGACGATCTTCAGCGCCTCCGCGGCCCGGCCGACCGGCCGCACCACGTGCCCCGCGTCGGTCAGCGCGCGGGAGAGCGCGGCCGTGATGATGCGGTCGTCCTCGACCAGCAGGATCAACGCCATGGCGTACACCATAGGGGGAGGTGAGACGATATCCGCGTGGGATCTTCCCGGTGGACTCCGATCGCGGGTTGGGCTGCGGCTACCGCGGGCAGCATCGTGCTGGCCAGCGCGGCCATCCTGCCGGTGCTGCGGACGAGCGAGCCGCAGGACGCCGCCCTCGCCCAGCTCCCGGCCGCGGCGACCGGCTTCCCGGCGCCGCTGCCGAGCGTGACCACGCCGGCACCGGGGTCGACGGGCTCGCCGGGCACGTCACCGGCCAGCCACCGGCCACGGACGAGCGCCGCCACGCTGAAGCCGACGAGCAAGCCGGCCACCAAGGCGACCGCCCCGCCGACCACGACCGAGGACGGCTGGACGGTCACGACCGCCGACGACGGGCTGCGCACCTACGTTCGGTCGTTTCAATGCGAGGGCGGCCAGGCG
>Ga0307509_10011726_pt1 | contig 10574 bp, 13 predicted proteins | sample 10_EM_MG_FD_202245 | JGI IMG/M metagenome (GOLD analysis project Ga0307509, IMG submission 202245) | Populus trichocarpa ectomycorrhiza microbial communities from riparian zone in the Pacific Northwest, United States - 10_EM | ecosystem: Host-associated > Plants > Roots > Unclassified | place...
GGAAGGAAGTGGGCCACACACATCCCGCAGTTCCGAGTCCTTCTCCAGTAAATCATTAATGTAGTCGAGCTGGTTGTTCATATCGTGAGAGATAAACCAGAGGGTCGAATTCCAGCCACACTTTCCATGCGAGGCCTGTCATACCGGCAATCCCCGAACGTTGACTCCCAAAACCACTGCTCTCGTGCTCGCGTGCCGTCTACCGCGGCGAGCTTACCACCCGTCTACTCTGCTGAGAGCACGCTGCGTGGTCGACGCGTATCACATGCCGGACGTCCAGGCCGTCAGGAAGACGATCAAGCAACTCCGCGACGTCCCCGCGAACACGACAGGCGCCGGTCAAGACGTCCTTCTACTCATCAGCGATTACCTTGTAGAGGTCGGTCCGAAGGATGGACCTGTCCATTGGTTTTGTCCCAAGGCCACCCAGCTGACGACCGACTGCGCAACTTTTCTCCTCCGTCTACACGCATACGAATCCAGCTCGATTCAGACCTGGCGGAATTTGTTGACGAGGTGTCTGCGGGGGTGTTGTGACTGTGTGCGTGGGTTGGCAGAGGCAAAGGTTACTTCGAGACACACGTACGTCGGTATTCGGTTTGACGTACTCAGGGTCTGACCAGCACGTAGATTCTTCGGCGCATTCCCCGGAGATACTTTGGACAACTTCTGGGCAGATTTCGGAAATTGGGAGAAGACCATAATACTCGCCTGTATGAGGGACAAGCGACTAGCGTCCACATCCAAATCCTCTTCTACTCTTAACGATATCCCCACCGCCGTCCTCTACCATACTTTCACCAATCTTGATGTATTCCTGAACCCCGAGATCCTAAAGGTTATACGATCAACAATCCCCGCATCTTCGTCAACGCTGCTTCCCTTAGACCCCTACCCTCCCGGTCTTCTACTACTCGCCTTCGACGAAGACCGGAACTCGCGGACTTGGGCTCAGTCACATCTCCGAAAGGCTCCCCAACTCACGAAGGATCAGCTTGCGGGTCATTACCTCAAGGTCTTCGAGAGTGTTGCGGCAGTTCTCTCGGACCAACCTCCCTCTCTCTCCTTCCCATTCTCCAAGGATTCCACTGTTCTCTGGTCTGGCTTTGGTCTTATGCTGCGCAGTATACCCCCCGAATATTACACAACCACCCACGGGCGTCGATTGGAGTTCAACCGAATTGTGCTTGGCCACGTCCACGATAATGGACAGCGTTAGTACATGTTCCCCCTTCCACCCATCACATTGTTCATTCTTTTGTAAAACAGACTTTGTCGATGTCCTGAGACCATTGGTTGTACTACTGAAGAGGATGGGCGCTGAGATATGGTCTGTGGATGGGAACTCGTCCGAGTATCCGCAAGTAATATTCGACGCGATCAAAGATAACAAGAGTTTCGTCGCGGAACTCGAGAAATCCGAACCTCCCCCATGGTTGTTGGGCTGGTTTATGGACTACCTTTCTACCATCTGGACACTCCCCATCTTGGGTAGCGTTGTGGCGAAAATGATCGATTTTTTATGTGATGAGTTACAACATGAGAGATTTTCGGCGATACATCCACTTGGAATCCTCACCGCCGCTAGGGTCTGTGTCCCTCCACGGCTTTTGGGTCTCTTAAGCTAACCACATTACAGCTCTTGACGAACGCTGACAAGCGCGCCCGAGCGGAGAGTTCAGCGCAGCAAGTTAGCGTGTTCGCACACGTTCTGGATATCCACAGCAGCTCATTCGTCTCCGCGGCGTTCGACCGCCGCTATTCCAAGGATTCGTGGTCTGAAGCGCGGAAAGGCTCTCGAGAACTCGTTCGCACCGCCCTTATCAACGACACTCGGGATGTCGCGGACGCAATAACCAGGCTCTCCAAGCGACTGACGGATTCAGAACAGGAGCTTACTGTGCCCTCCATCCGGAAGCAGATGTGGAAGGAAATGTACGACAAATTGGGCGGGAGCGATGTGGATGGGCTCGCTGTTATCATTGATGTGCAGGGCAGCTCGGCCCACATGGATAGCCTTTCACAGAAACCCTTTCGTGACCTGGCGAAGAAGGTTGGAGGAACTATCGTCGAGAACACCGTCACCGGTATCAATAGCGCCTTGGCCGCCTTTCGCTCTGGACTCCTGCACGCCGTTTCCAGGTTCGCCAACTACACAACTTCCGCGGTCGTTCTTGATCTTCTCAAGACCCCCGGGATCATTCGTGATATCATGGCACTTATGCTCTCGCCAATCGAGGACAATCAAATGGCCGCTCAAACACTTATCGGCCAGGCATTCGACGTAGACGTTCGACAGGACTGCTTCAGGGCCCTCCTAGAAAAGTTACCACACGCTTCCTTCAACGGGATTTTCGATGTCCTCGAACAATTCACCCGTTACGCCACGCTTGTCCCAGAAGCGTGCAGCCTCTCTAAGTCCACCGTCCGTTGCATGACAGACGTCATCGAAGTCCTCTGCTCCAGTGAGAACGGTATCCTCCGTCGTTCTTCCTACCTCAAGAAAGATACTGGGGGACATAACATCGCGGAGGACTTGCCGAAGTGGTGGAAGTTAATGGCCCGCTCGATCTCTGTCATCTTCCGAAAGACTCCAGGATGGTCCCTCTTCTTTGGTACGGAGGAGATGGTTGAGTGGATGAGAGATGCCTTGATTTTTGGCCGAGACATGCTCGCTCAGTGGAGGGTCATCGAAAGCGCGGCTCTCGTTGCGTCTCCGGAGGCTGCCACTCTCAAACCGGGCCGGATGTCTAGGCTTGGTCGGAGGATGGTGGAGGACTTGAAGGAGGTTCTGCTAGAGTTGGGGAGGTGGCTACGGTTGACGGATGAAGAGTTGCTGTACCAATCATTCGCGTTGTTGGAGACCTTGCTGGGTTGTTTTAAGGATACCGGGATCCCCCCTCCAGAGGATGCCATCAGGAAGTTCACAAAAACTATCAACGACGCGAGGGTCAAGGATCCTAAACGTCCCCATACGAGACTCGATGCATCAAGGATCCAGAGGTTGGAGAATGCGCTCGCGGCGTTCAAGGATGACGACGACGACGAGGTCGAGATCGTTTCTGGGCCGGCGAAGGCGAAGGTTGATTCGGACGTGGAGATACTCGATGGCCCACCTCCCCAGAAAACGATCAACCAGAGGCTGATGGAGGCGAGTAAGACTGCAGGCAAAGCAAAGGCGGACAGTCAGAAGCACAATTTGAGCGTCGGGTTCACGACTGCGTCGGCGGCAATAAAGGATCAGTCGATTTCGAAATTCTTCTCGAAGGAGTCGAAGGCATCGAGCAAGGATAGGATTAAAGAGGAGAAGAAAGATATCGTGCTCAGTCGCCCCGCGGTTCCAGTTCGCAAGCCGTCGCTCCTTCCTCAAAAACCCCAACCTCCTCCACCACAGTCTTCGAGCGATGAATCGAGCGACGAGAGCGCGGGAGAAACCGGATTCGCAGCGCTTGGAGGTCTACAGCGGAAGCCGAGCCCGAAGAAGAAGCCTATCACAACCGAGCGGAAGCCTGTAGAACGTCGAGGAATTCAATTGATGGACCTCCCGGGTTCGAACGCCGCACTCAGGAGTCGGCTCAATCGACGAGACGAATCCCGCAGAACTCAAATGCGTTTGAAACCGGATATATCGGGCTTTCACCGTGTTTTACTGTCGTGGAACTACGACCACGAGGGGCAGGAACCGCCGTTTGTTGGGCATAAACCTCGGTATACGCACGTCGTGGATAGGTTTTCGGGGTTCGACCAGTATGGGAAGACCTTCGAACCGCTTTTGATGATGGAGTGTTGGGCGCAGATCGTCAAATCCAGGGACGAACCCGGGGATTCCTACTCGTGCACTGTTTCAAACAGGCAGTATGTGGACGACTGGATTGACGTGGATCTCAGCATCACGGACCAACCCAGAGAATGGTCCCTCGCGGAAACGGACGTGGTGTTGCTTCGGGAACAGGGAGGGAAGAAGTCGGTTTTGTGTAAGGCGCTGGTTTATAAAGTATCCCAATTTGGGGGGTGCACCGCGACTGTTCGATATGTCTCTCGTTGTGACCCTGGTCTTACGGGTGGGACGAAATGGACCATCAACAAGGTCTTCAGGTGAGAAACTTTCGTGCTGCTTCTTGGAACACAGTCTCATCAGGTCTCGCAGTTTGAGCACCCTCCATAGGGAGTATGCCGCCCTCGTGGCTCTCCCATACTACGACCTCGCCGATGTCATCTTCAATCCGAAGTTGGTCAAGGCCGCAATCGACAAACGGGAGGTTCGGGCATCGATGGAGAAGTACGGTGTGAATGAGCCCCAAGCAGGAGCAATCGTCGCGGCTATGAATACCGAGGGCTTCTCGTTAATCCAAGGGTGAGCTTAGGCCTCTTCTGCCCCTTCAGAAGTGTTCACATTCGCCCTGGTGCAGACCTCCCGGAACCGGAAAAACTTCTACCATCTGTGGTTTGGTCCAGGCGCGCTTGACCAAGCGGGCCCGGCCTGCGACCAAGATTAACGTTGGTAGAGGACCCAGTACTACGGAAAAGACTTGCCCTCCCAAGATTCTGCTCTGTGCTCCAAGCAACGCTGCCATCGACGAGGTCACGCACCGGCTGAAAGATGGTATCCTTGGTGGTGGGAAGCAAGGTCTAATCCCGAAGGTGGTGCGAGTCGGCGCAGACAGCGCGATAAACGCCACTGTGAAGGAGGTTTCCCTAGATTTCCTCGTGGATCAGAAAATCCATTCCGATCCCAACTCCGCGTCCCAGGGCGGATCCGCAAACGAGATTGGGGCAATCCGTAGAGAGCTAGACTCGGTTAAGATAGAGAGGCAGAAGAAGGTGGAAGAACTGGGTCTGGTCGAGAACAACACTGCCAAGACCACACTCCTTCAGGACGAGATCGGGCGATTGAATCAGAGGAGGATGGCGCTCACCCAACAGGTCAACAGACTACGAGATAAGAACAAGTCTGACTCCCGAGCTTTGGACGCTGCTCGTCGCAAGATTCGTTCGGAGATCCTTCAAGATGCCGACGTGATATGTGGTACATTGTCTGGTTCTGGTCACGAAGCCTTGCAGTTGGAGCAGTTTGACTTCGAAATGGTTATCATCGACGAAGCGGCTCAGGCTATCGAACTCAGTTCGTTGATTCCCCTGAAGTACAAGTGTAACAGGTGTATTCTCGTCGGGGGTACGTGACGCTGTGTCTTTCCCGTTGCACATCCCCTAACACCAAAGCTAGATCCACAGCAGCTCCCGCCCACCGTTTTATCAATGGAGGCAAGCAGGTGTCTCGTTGTTCGTTCTAAGTCGACTAATACGAAGGGCAGGCCTGCAAGTACCAGTACAACCAGTCCCTCTTCGTGAGATTCCAAAAGGATAATCCTGCTGCTGTACACTTACTGAGGTACGGCGGTTTGCTCCATTTACGATTAACCATGCTAAAATTCGCTCCTAACAGCATTCAGTACCGTATGCACCCTGAGATCAGCCTTCTCCCCAGCCGGGTCTTCTACCAAGGGAAACTATTAGACGGAGCCAATATGGATGTAAAGACCAGACAGCCATGGCATCTCCAAGAGAAGTTCGGTCCTTACAAATTCTTCAACGTCGCCGGGCAGGAGGAAACCGGTCGGAGTCACTCCTTGATCAACAGGTACGAGTGTCAGATCGCGGTGGCGTTGTACGCTCGCCTCTGTCAGGAATTCTCGAAATTCGATTTCAACTTCCGGGTCGGAGTGATTTCGATGTACCGTGCGCAGATCGATGTGCTCAAGCGAGCCTTCGTCCAGAGATTCGGGCAGGACATTATTGGAAAAATCCTGTTCCACACTGTCGATGGATTCCAAGGTCAAGAAAAGGACGTCATCATCCTGTCATGTGTTCGTGCGGGCCCCGGATTGCAGAAGATCGGATTCTTGGCTGGTGAGAGCGAAAGTTACGATTACGATTCGACCCGCTCACGAATACTACACAGACACCCGGCGAATGAATGTTGCCCTTACACGTGCACGGTCCTCCCTGTTCATCCTCGGGAACGTGGCGACTTTGGAGAGGAGTGATGAAAATTGGCGTCAGATTGTCCAGGATGCCCGGTCTCGCCAACGGATGGTCGACGTAAGCCAAAGAGCCTCACACATCGCGCGATAAGTAGCTAACTGAAGTGTAGGCGACAATTGGATACTTCGCGTCGCCGTCCAATCAGGTCCTCCCGACCCCCGTCGCGAAGCCGAAAGACGCGCCAGTTACCCCGCTCCCTCTGAAGGTGACAGAACCCCAGATCCCTGAGCTGATGAAGCCGAAGGACGCGATGAAGCCGCGGGTTAAACGAGTCGATTCAACCAATTCGCTATCGGAACGAGGAACAAAAGGTACCACTACCGCCACGACATCGGTCACTAGTGTGGGAAATCCTGTTCCTCCACCGCAAACGAACGGACCACCGATTCCGGGGCCAAATGGTTTACCCGCGCAATCGCAAGACCCCCGTCCGAAGAAAAAACCTAAACTCCCGCCACGGCCTAATCCTGGAGCATCCCTGTTTATACCTTCCAAGAAGGTCTGTCTCTCTTCCTCACTCTCGTCCGCGTACACTGACCACCTTGCGCAGAGGCCACCTCCCGACGGAGATCTGGGGGGACCGAGCAAAAGACGGCAATAAGCTACTAGTATACCCTGGCATTTCCTCGTTCATCGGCTTAGCAACTCCCTCATCAGCACACGCACGGACGGTCTACTCTCCGGCAACATTTACCTCGCATCATACCGCATATACGTACACAACTTGTATCCATAGCATCCACTAGATAGAATCAACTCTCACCGGAGGAAGCTCCCAACCAGGACCGTATCGTGGGATGACCATCATGACCCCATCTTTATTTTTGATGGGATTTGAGAAAGTGCAGAGGGACTTCGCGAGGGGAGCTATCCATGCTGGATTGATCTGAGTTAGCCCTGTGGTGTGGCTTTAGCTGAACGTCTCCTATCCGGATTGGTGGGGGAAATCCGTCACCTTTCAACCACACTTGATTTGACCGGACCACTTCGTGATATACGAGATACTGAGGGGGAGACGCTGAGAACATGACAGAAGATGGGTGGATGAACACCTCTTCTTCAATCCCAATTGCTCTGTATGGAACCCCTTTCGAGGTCAAGAACTTGTTCCCCGTCGCCTCCTCGACCAGATCCTTCCGGATGGCCACTTGGTCGATGAAGGAAGCAGTCAAAAGTTGACAAAGAACCTTAACCTGGAGAAATAGAGAACTCGAGTCAACGATAACAGTCGGAAGCCCTAGAATACAGACACGCCTGGAACGCATTCGGGGGACTGATCTTCGGCGTGAAATCGGCATCAGAATCCGCAAAATTGGTTTGTACGATGTTGCTTATTTGACCACGAAGCTTGTGAATCTCTTCCATAGCCTGAATTCATAGACAGTTAGAATCGAGTAATCACAACGGTGGACGCAGTTTGCGACAGACCTTCTGCCTCACAAAATTCTCCGCACAGAACTTCGCACCTCCGCCGGCGTACTCATAAGCCCCAACAACGGAGAGGAGTCGAAGAATGTCGCTGGTTCCATTCCCCAACGCGGAGTGTGTCTGCATACCCCGTCCTCTGGATCAGCTAAACCACAAAGGGATATGTTTACGCCTCACCTGTTGGTTCTGGAAGAAGGAACGACGCCTTATTCTCTTCTTTTCCTTGGCTTTGACCTTCTCGCTAGTGATATGCTGTAGCTCATCGTCCAAGCCTCCATTTCCGTCGTCATTGAGGGCTTCCTCGTGTAGGAAGGGATCGCCGACCGAGAGCGCAGAAACGATGGCGATAACGTACGGCAGACACCCGTGTTGTTTCCCGCCGATCAACATCCTCGAGTATCGCGGTGATAACGGGAACAATGCCATGGACCGCCCCATATCCGTGATCTGAGCCTCGTTCGTCCCAACCTTCTGGAGAGCACCCAGATGGGTGAGCAGTTTCTCCGACCTGAACAGCATCTCACGCGGGGGAGGAGTAGGGAAGGGGAAGTTCACCACAGCGTCAATGTGCATGCTCTTCATCTGAAGAACCACACCGTCGATAGGCACACGAAGGATTTCGGGTTTGCTGAACTCGTCAAAGTAGTTCCCGAACACGGCAGAGGAGTAGAGCCGGTAGCAATGCCCGGGACCAGTTCGCCCGGCGCGGCCCGCCCGTTGGGTGGCGGAAGCTTTCGAGATCCAGCTCACTTGGAAGGCTTGAATACCGTTGTCCCAGTCGTAGCGTCTCTGCGAAAGTGGGTGAGATTTATCCCGTACTCAAATGCCCGAACCACAACCTTACCTCCTTTGCCCTCCCACAGTCCACCACATATCGGATATTCGGGATTGTAAGTGAGGTTTCTGCAACATTTGTAGCCACCACAAGGAGTCGAGATCCCTCCGGTGGAGGTTCGAACACCTTTATTTGTTTCTCTCCAGGGAGCAGAGAGTACAAGGGCACTATGTGCATCGGCGCTGCAAGACGGGGTTGAGAGAAATCGTAGGATGGGAGGGGAAGTCGTAGATACTCACCGCCGACATCTTCCCAATTGTCCTCCATTCCATCCTCGCTATCACTATCCAGCGCCCCCTCGTCATTCCCATTCTCATCAGTATCCATGACAGCGTCATCGACGTCCGTCGCCAACTCCTCCCGTCGTACACCAAAATCCATGTCTTCTGCCTCGAGGTCCCCTTGGTTGGCAGAAACAGCCGTCGGAGAATCAAAATTGGAATCTCCTGACGCCCTCTGACCATTCGAAACCGAAGAGTGCTTCCTCTTCTTCTCCAGCAGTGCCTTTTGACCAAACCTCGCCTCCAGCTTCCTGCAAACTCCCGTTATCTCATTCTGTCCGGTGAGGAAAATCAGAATGCCCCCTGGAGGTAGGCGATTGTGAATCTTGGCCACCTTACGAATAGCCTCGGCAACGTAATCCGGTCTGGTTCTCCTGTTGAAATGAATGGTGACGGGGTATTGACGACCTGGGACATTGATTGTAGGAGGTGGGGTCGCAAACAGGGTCTCGTTCTCGGCCATGTCACTTATCCTAAGAGTAGCTGACATAATGACCAGACGAAGGGGCTACAGGTATCCGTTAATTGGAATACCGGACAGAGCTCAAGCCTGGAGTGTACCTTGATGTCGTTCTTTCCCTCTCTCCACATATCTTCCCGGAGTTTCAGTACCCTGCTGAGCACACCAATCAAGATATCCGTGTTCATACTCCGCTCGTGCGCTTCGTCAATGATCAAGACCGAGTACTTGCGTAGCAAGAAGTCCGAAGAAAGTTCCCGAAGCAGAACACCATCCGTCATAAATTTGATGGAGGTGTTTGGGGAGGTAGTTGTATCGTATCGAATCTGATATGAAACGCGAGAGGAGGAGAGTGAGAGTTCTTGAGCGACCCGATTGGCCATGGAGACCGCTGCCACCCTGCGCGGTTGGGTGATCCCGACCATCCCAGGATTGTCTTGTGACGTGGACGCACTTGATTAGATTGAGGCGAGAGGACAAGAAACAAAACGAACCTCCATCCGGATGGCCGAATCCAGCTTCGTACAAGAATTGCGGGACCTGGGTTGTCTTTCCACTCCCGGTCTCGCCATAGATGATGGTAACCGGGTTCAACAAGATTGTCTCCACGATCTGCTGCTCCTCGGAAATGATTGGAAGCAGGAGACGAGCGGCCGCAATTTCTGGAGGTCGTTGGATGTCCACGACTACCTTCTCCCCCGGTCTTTGAGAATCTTGGACGGCCCGGGCAAAAGATGAAGACGGTACAGCGTAATCCTCTCCGAGAGGACCTCGCATGACCCCATCAGTATGTTCCAGCTTTCGCTTCTTGGACGGAGGTTGGTGAGGGAGCTCGGCCATTGTGATCTCTTCTGAACCGGGGGCGACGTAGGGTTTTACCCTGCTGAGCTGCTTTAGAGCCCATTGCTTGAAGGATCCGCGGCTCCGTGAAGCTGTTCGCTCCCTTTCATCAGGAACCGGGCTGCCGGATTCTTCTGCGTCATCGACCGCGTCATCAACTCCACACTCTCGACCACACTCTCCCGCCTCATCCGCTTCATCCTCCTCGTTCTCGGCCTCACTGATAAGTGTCTCGAATCCCTTCCATTCATCTTCCTTATCACCATCCGAAGAATCGTACGCAGAATCTGAGCTGTCGAAAGAATCCTCGGATTCGATCCGAGGGGGAGTCGGCTCCTTCGCCTTGCGTTTCCAACTTCGATGCTAAAAATAATGAGCGTTAGCCGGATGTTAGCCACAGCGGGGTTTCGCCTACCTTCGAACCCTTGTCACGTTTGGGCAGTACCTTCGGGGTGGCGACATTCCCATTGGCATTCTTTCGTAAAGCGCTCCCCACAGAGGCAGGGGTGGATGTAACTGACGTCGTCCACCCATCGATGGGTGTGACCGCATCCTCATCTACATCCGGCGTCCTTGACCGTCTCGTCCGTTCCGCTCGGGAGGCATGAGATAGTTCTGTAGCATCTGCGAGTGGAAAACTGTAGTCTTCCTCATCGGCGCTGTCATTATTGACCATGGGATCAAGTCC
>Ga0307509_10011727_pt1 | contig 10570 bp, 17 predicted proteins | sample 10_EM_MG_FD_202245 | JGI IMG/M metagenome (GOLD analysis project Ga0307509, IMG submission 202245) | Populus trichocarpa ectomycorrhiza microbial communities from riparian zone in the Pacific Northwest, United States - 10_EM | ecosystem: Host-associated > Plants > Roots > Unclassified | place...
TAGGTATTGACTCCGGTTGTTGTCATAACAGCTAGCCACTGGTATGACTTCGATAGGAAGAGTTTTTCCACCTGCAGTTGTATTGGAGATGCATTGCAGAAACTCATATCCTATTGACGGAGTTAAGAGTACCCGAGTTGGTCTGACACTTCCGGCTGGATAATTCCTGATGGAGGGTAGACCTCGGACAAACTCTGAGCAGGACAGGGTGCTCGCACAAGGTCGGAGTAGTGGTGAATGTCAAAGGCTTAAATCTAATATCTACTTAAGTTTAAGCGTTTGGCATTCTACTTCGATAAGCAACCTTTCCTCAAGAGAACTTATTGAGTGAAGCTTTCAGCTTAACGATATTAAGTTTAACCGTTTTGATTCTTCGTGAATTATTTACTCTATCTTTATCTTCTACTTTGAGTTTTGGTGCGGTCGCAACCTTAGAGTTCACCTCTCTATAGGGTGCCCCCGTTACACATTGTTATGTTATGATTGGTTGATGTTTCTCTAACTCACGATTGTGAGTCATAATTATGTAATGACTTTCGCGCGTGACTCCCATTATGAGTCACGAGTGCCACGCATGTGACCTGCTTTGCGCACCTGACATCTTTTATGTTTTATGATTGGTTTACGGCATGTTGCGCAGCGACTCATACGAGTCATCTGATCGCTTTCGGGCACGACTCATTATGAGTCATAGGACCGCGTGACTCAAGTTATGAGTCGTCCTGCGCACGATCTCCTCTCCCACACTTTTCGTCCTCATTGTTGGGCCTCGCGTCCCCACCCTCACCTCCAGACATGGCCTCCCACCGGGATGGCCCCTCAAGAATCGGCACTCCAGCCCCTCTTTCTCCCCTCCCGACCACTGGGAATCTCGACCATCTGGTCTCGCTTTTCCACCAAACCGCCGCTGACCTTGGGCTCCCCGCCGCGGGTTTCACCCCCATCACTCCTGCAAACATTTCCACCCTCTCCATCGGGGAACAAATGCTCCTCCCTCCACTCTGCACCTCCCTTCAATCGAGGGTCCACATCGCGACGGCCCTTGAGACTCTCTCGACTGAAATCCACGACTTGTCCTCTCATGTTGCTAACCTGGACTTCTCCCCGCAACCCCCAAACCTCGCACCACTCCAGGCATCCCTCCGGGACATTGCCTCCCGTCTCCCGTCAGCCACTCAGGCCTCTTTCCCGCCCCAACGCCCTAGTGTCCCACAACAGGCCACACACTCCTCTGCTGGGCTTCGTCCCACCCCCACCAACAACACCAACCCCGCTCGCCAAGAGAAAGAAAAGGAAAGAGCTCATCCGGCTCCACCCACACCCCCTCCCAACACAGTCTGGCCCTCACCCACAGCTGACCCGGATCTCCCGAGATACGACATGTCGACCTCCCCTCCCACCATGTATGGCAACCCTCAGGCGTTTGCCAGGAAATACACCCACACCTGGGAAGCGGAGGAATTCGCCAAGGGAAAATACCCCCCCGGTCCCGACTGGACCCCCGGCCATCTTGATCCCGACTGGCGTCCCCCCACCACCATGTCCTCCAAGGCCACCCCCACTTATGCCCAAGCTGCTGCACCCCCTGCCAAAGGAAAGAAGGGTCGTCAGATGAAGGGTACTGCCTCGGCTTCCTCAGTTGCGGTCGCGTTGGGTGAGGTTTTTACGAAATCTCCCCCCTCACTCCCCCAAGCCGTCCGCAGATTTTTCGCCTCCAGAACCACCTTCGAACCCCACCCAGAAGCGCTCAAAATTGCAGCCCATTTCCCAGACATTGCTGCCTCCGTCCTCAGAGAGGCTAACTGCTCCCTTCCCCTTTCCTTCACTTGTACGGTTAACGCCAAAGTCTCGGTGTCATTGCTCGGTACCGACCTCCATACCCCCGCCTCAGCGTATACCCCCAATTTCGCTCCCCTGACCTCAAGGTTGAACAAGGCCTTTCCGATAGGCAACTCTCCTTGGGATATCTTCAAACCCGCTCGGAACGAGGCACAACTCTTGATTCACTCCGTCCCTCTTGCTTTCCTCCGCTCAGACGATGACCAGCTCTTTCCCTCTCTTCACGAGTCCATCCGCAATGCCAGGGGAGTCTCCATTCTCTCGGCACGTTACCTTAACCCAGACACGGAATGCCGCGAACAGAAAACCGCCACCTCCGTTGTTGTCACAGTACCCCCGCCTGACGCTTATGCCATCCTCCCCTCAATCAACCTCTTCTCCCGGAACCGAAGGGTCGAACAAATGTTTTCCTCCTCTAAGAACTCCCAGTGCAAGAAGTGCTGGAAGTTCGGCCACATCCCCCCCGTTGTCCAAGCTCACTGCCCGTGTGCCCCTTCTGCTCGCTCTCCCACACCAAGGCGGAGCATCGCTGCCCTAACCCTTCCTGCCCTAAGGGTGGCAATCTCCGACCTGTGCTCGCCTGCTGTCCATCCTCGGTGTCATGCTGTCCTAACTGCCAGGAAGGGCACTCGGCGCGCAGCAGGGATTGCCCCTCCCGCCCGAAAACTACTCCAGAGACACAACAGGTGCGATCTCGACGGACGCAGGACAGCATGGAGCTCGCTGAAGACCAGGCTGGCCCTTCGATGGTCGTTCCCCCAGCACCAAGTGCCACTCCCCGAACCCCGAGTGCCCCTGTACTCTCACGCGATACTCCTCCACCTAGGCAGAGGGCCCAGCGTACCATCACCGTCACCGATCTCGCCCCAAGAGAGAGCCCTGATGAATCTTTAGACTCCGACTCCTCCGTGGGCTCTGCCCAGTAATGGAGAATTTTTTCACCTGTTACACCGACAGCAGTGCTGTCTTCCCGTCCTTTCCAATCGCTCAGCATAACTGCCTTGGGAGCTGGGATGTTTTTCTTTCACTCTTTCACAGCTTTACCATGCTGCCTCACCCTCTATTACTTGTGGCTATTCAAGACCCCCTCTCCAGACGGTCGGTTCTACCGACATTCCCAGGATTTATGTCCTTCGCACCTCCCCCTCCTGGCCGCCCACGGGTGGCCATTTATGTTTCTCGCACTTTAAACCAGCACTTGTCCTGCTCGACTGTTTTTCATGATTCCTCAGAGATGCTTTCGGTGGATGCTTTCTCACGTGAAGGCCTGTTTGGATCCCCCCACCGTTCCCGCAGGGTCACCTCGGTGTACCTTCTTCGCACAAATCGTCCCCCCTATTGCTCCATCTCGCCTGAGCGACTGTTTTCTTTTCTTCCCTACCCTCACCTGGTTTTAGGTGATTTCAACCTTCACCACCCGTTAGCCGATCCCTGTCACTCTCTTTCCAAGAGGGAGTTCACCATCTCCACACGATATTTCGACGCCGCTTTTGACGCCCCATACCATCTTCTCAACACCCCCGGGGTTTACACTCGGTTTCCTTTCGACACCATCTCACGACCCTCTGTTTTGGATCTAGCCTTTGCGAATACCACCCGCTCCTCTTTCATCTCTTCGTGGGACACCCCCCTCCCCTCCACTGGCTCCGACCACGTTCCGTGTGTAATAACACTAAGACCACCCGCAATCATGCTACCCCCCCCTACTCCACACTGGGCCCTCCTTGGCCTAGATGCGGTAGGGAAGGCGCTGGATACCTTCACCAGACTGCCCTGCCCAGCGAGGCCCACACCCAACTCCATGAGTAGGTGGTTTGACATCTCCTCCACCTGCCTTACCTCCCTCTTGACATCCCATGCCCCGCGCAAACGCCCCTGCCCCCGCTCGAAGCCATGGTGGTCCCCTCGCCTGTCGTCTCTGAGAAGGGAATACCATAGATTTGCAAAGATATCACGCCTCGACCCCTCCCCCTCAACTGGAGCAACGTAAGGAGCTCGAGGAGAACATACTTTAAGGCCATCGCTTCGGCCAAGAAAGCACACTAGTCGGACTTCTTGTCCTCAGCCACCCCAAGCTCCCTCTGGACGGCCAAGAGGTTCGCTTTTGGTCGCCCACCACAGAGGTTCCCAGACCTTCCAGGGGCCTCCGATCCAGCCGAGGTAGCGGGAACACTTCTCGACCACTTTTTTCCCCCCAAACCCCCTGCTCCCCCACTCCTCCGCCTCACACGCTATGAGGATTACACTCCCCTAACCTCCGAAGAGGTCTCCAGGGCCCTCTCCAAGTCCTCGAACACTTCCGCCCCTGGTCCCGACCACATCCCATACTCTGTGTGGAAGTCTGTACACCGGCTCAAGCCCTCCCTTCTTCCTTCCCTCCTGGACCCCCTGCTAGCACACGGTTTTCACCCGCCCTCCCTCAAGAAAGCGGTTGGTATTGTCCTCGACAAACCGGGCAAACCCTCATATAACTCGCCCTCCTCCTTTAGGGTTATCGTCCTACTTCGTACGCTCTCCAAAATCCTTGAGAGAGTGGTAGCCTCCCGCCTTTCCGCCCAGGCGACGATATGCTCCCTCATCCATCCCCTTCAATGCGGTTCCCTCCCCCGGAGGTCCACCGCTGACGCCGCCCTTGTCTTACAGCACAACGTTGAGTCCTTCCACCGCCTCCAATACAAGGTTTCTACTCTCTTCCTCGATGTGAAGGGGGCTTCGATAACGTAGAATCCCCCTCACTTCTCTCTCTCCTCCACAGAAAGGGGGTCAGCCCGTACTTAGTCCAGTGGGTCGGCTCTTTCCTTAGAGACCGAACCGGCCGCTTGACGTTCCAAGGATCCCGCCGCCTTTTCGCCCCCGTTTCTGTCGGGGTCCCTCAGGGATCCCCCATCTCCCCACTTCTGTTCGTCATATACGTCTCCTCCCTCCACCTCGAAGCTCCCAGGTCCCTTATCATCTCCTACGTTGACGACTTTGCCGTCACAGTGGCCTCGCCCTCGTACAGAACCAATGTTCGCCTCCTCCAGAAGTCCTTCTCGTCGCTCAAAAGAAAGGCCTCCCCAATTAACATATCCTTCTCCGTTCCCAAGACCGAACTGATCCACTGGAGAACCATCAGGAGCAATGAGCCGCCATGCTCTCTCCTGGTACAGCTTGATGGTCAGCTCTTCTATCCACAATCCCACCTGAAATGGCTAGGCTTCATCTTCACCCCCTCCTTTGACTCGAGGTCCCACTTCTCGTGGAGGGATTCACTTGCCAATGCTGCCCTGGCCACGATTCGCCGCCTCTCCCCTCCCGGGATGGGCCTTCCACCCTACCTTTGCCTCCGCTTGGCGCGTTCGCTCCTTGCTCCAATTCTCCTGTATGGGTCCGCAATTTGGACCCCTCCACCATCCATCATGGGCCCGATGTCCGTTTTCTGGCATCGGGTCTGTAGATGTATCACCAACTGCTTTTATTCCACAAACCTAGCATGTTTGCACAGGGAGGCCTGTCTTCCCCCGCTACCTGCTCTTATACGCCACCACCGCCGCCTTGCTGGCCTATGGCTCATCTGCTCCCCCCCGGAAATAAACCTGGCTACGGCACGCCTCCCTAAGTCCATTCCCACCTTCTCCCCCCACCGTGCCTCCAGGCTGGCGCGTGGGAAGATCACCTCCCAGCCCTATCTCTTCTTCAACCTCGATTGGCGTACGGCTCCAGACAAGACCAAGAACCCGAGGTACCGACACAATGCCATCACAGCTTTGGCTAACGAGGCAGCCCCCCTAGTACACGACGGTTCTACGCTGCCACCCATCTCCCTCCACTTAACAGACTACCTACCCCCAGTACCGGGGGTTGTGTCATCTTATACTCGCCTCAAACAAAGGGCTAAACAGCTGCTCCTTTCCGACTGGTCTGCCACCCCGGCCCCCCCATACTATCCTTATGCGCCCTCAACGCGTCCCCACCGCTTCATGGGCTTGGGCAAGTTTGTTGCGGGGAGGTTACACCAGATGCGTTCTGGGAAAAGCTATCTCGCGGCTCACCCCTCCTGGGACAATCCTGATGCCGACACGTCCTGCCCGCTATGCTTGGAGGCCACGCAGACCTTCGAGCACGCCATCCTGTCCTGCCCCTCCTCCGCCCGTCAGAGATCCCGCCTCCTCCAAGGGGTCTCGGACTTGGCCCCCGAGGTCCCTGTCTGGTCCGATCAGCACCTGCTCATTGCGCTGGCTGAGTTCATCCGCACCACTGCTACCGGTTTCCCTCCTGGGATGCCCCCTCTTGCTCCCTCCCTCCACAAGCCCCCCATAAATCCCCTTCTTACATCTACCGCCCCACCCGCCCCTGGCCCTCGAGACTAGTTAGGCGGTTTATACTTTCCTTGGTTTAGCTACGGCTGTTTTGCGACATTTATTGGTCGTGTTGGGGGAATTGGTTATGATTGTTTCATTTGTTGATTGTTAGTTTGATTTTCGGTTATGTTTTGGCCATATCGTTAAAGATGTATGTCATTTCTTGTACCGTAGGAACAATGAACATATGATTTAAAAAAAAAGAAAAAGAAAAAAAAAAGAAAAAAGAAAAAAAAACGGTCACAGTAGTTAGCATCCTCCGTCTCCGCTACACCTCCGGCGATTGAAATCTCAACACCACGAGAAATCATCGTCACTTCCATCCACCCCCCTCTCCTCAGACACGCCACATTGCCTCTGTCTGAGTGAAGCCGTCTCCCCTCCCTCTTCCTTTCCCTTCTGATGGTCGGGCTTGGCAAGCTTGTTCCTAGGGCTTGGTAGAGTTCGCCTTCACCCCCCCCTTCACCGGGCTGGCTTAGGCAGCCCCCCACGGTCGGCAACCCCTCACCCGTCAACGGTCGGTCTTTAGTCTCGGTCGATCGATAAAGTAGTCGCCTCCGGTGGCACTGCTCTCTGGTATTGCACTTTCTCCTTTGTGCTCTGCTGGTACGGTCGGTTTTTACGAAACATTGTGACCCCGCTTCCGTCGGCCTTCCTCGCACTTCTCGTGTCGGTTAGCCTTCCGCCCTCCACCTCCCCGACGTTTGTATCGGCTGGCACCCTACTGCTCGTGGCTCTACGCCCACCCCCAGACCTCTGTTCCCTTCTTTGGGCGGCATCCTCTCGAACTCGGTTACTCTTCCTGAGCCTCGGTTGGCGGGGTTATTTAGCCCCCGGGAGTTACCTCCCCTTTGTGTCTCCCTGAGACCCGATAATCAGGAGTCCCTATTCCTTCGGGAGCTGGGCCCAGTGGGGTTTTACTACGGTTTAGATTATAGGTTGTTTGATTTGGGGGAGTGGGTTTGTTTTTCTTTGTTGGTTGTGTCTACTGTCGGTTGGGGATGTTTTTCTTTTAGGCTAGGCTTTCGCGGGGTTTTTGGTTCGTGGCTTTCAGGCCCGTGGTCTCATCTCCTTGTAGTTTCTACCCATAGTACCGGGCGGGGGATTCTTTCTTTGTCGGGCAGGGTCAGAGGGTTTTAGCTTGGGGATAGCGGGAAGGACTGTAGTTGGAGGTTTTGGTCCACATGGCTTACGTTCCTGCCGGGGACCCTTGTACCTAGCACCGTGGGATGAGCACAGTTGTGCATTTTGCCCCGATAGAAACAATAAATAAGCAAGATTAAAAAAAGAAAAAAAAAAGAAACGGTCACAGTAGTTAGCACGCTTCCGCTGCCCTCTTTCCCCCCCCCTACATTTCTCAACACCACGTCGTTCTGCGCACGATCCCCACTCCAACACTTTTCGTCCTCATTGTTGGGCCTCGCGTCCCTACCCTCACCGCCAGACATGGCCTCCCATCAGGGCGGCCCTTCGAGACTCGGCACTCCAGCCCCTCTCTCTCCCCTCCCGACAACCGGGAATCTCGACCATCTGGTCTCGCTTTTCTACCAGACCACCGCTGACCTTGGGCTCCCCACCGTGGGTTTCCCCCCCATCACTCCTGCAAACATTTCCACCCTCTCCATCGGGGAACAAATGCTCCTACCTCTACTCTGCACTTCCCTTCAATCGAGCGTCCACATCGCGACGGCCCTTGAAACTCTCTCAACTGAAATCCACGACCTATCCTCTCCGGTTGCCAACCTGGATTTCTCCCCGCAACCCCCGAACCTCGCCCCACTTCAGGCATCTCTCCGGGACATTGCCTCCCGTCTTCCGTCAGCCGCTCAGGCCTCTTTCCCTCCCCAACGCCCTAGTGTTCAACAACAGGCCACACACCCCTCTGGAGGGTCTCATTCCACCCCCACCAACAACTCCAAACCCGCTCGCCAAGAGATAGGGAAGGAAAGAGCTCCTCCGGCTCCACCCCCACCCCCACCTAACACGGTCTGGCCCTCCCCCTCAGCTGACCCGGATCTCCCGAGATACGCCATGTCAACTTCCCCTCCCACACTCTACGGCAACCCTGAGGCATTTGCCAAAAAATACCCCCTCACCTGGGAAGCGGAAGAATTCCCCAAAGGAAAATACCCCCCCGGTCCCGCCTGGACCCCCAGCCATCTTGACCCCAACTGGCGTCGCCCCACCACCATGGCCCCCAAGGCCACCCTCACCTATGCCCAAGCTGCTGCACCCCCTGCCAAAGGAAAGAAGCGTCATCAGACGAAGGGTACTGCCTCGGCTTCCTCTGTTGCGGTCGCGTCGGGTGAGGTTTTTACGAAACCTCCCCCTCCTCTCCCCCAAGCCGTCCGCAGATTCTTCGCCTCCAGAACCACCTTCGAACCCCACCCAGAAGCGCTTAAGATTGCAGCTCACTTCCCGGGCATCGCTACCTCTGTCCTCAGAGAGGCCAATTGCTCCCTTCCCCTTTCCTTCACTTGTACGGTTAACGACAAAGGCTCGGTGTCATTGCTCGGTACCGAGCTTCACACCCCCGCCTCTGCTTATACCCCCTATTTCGCTCCCCTTACCTCGAGCTTGAACAGGGCCTTTCCGATAGGCAACTCCCCTTGGGAAATCTTCAAACCCGCTCCGAACGAAACACAACTCCTGATTCACTCAGTCCCTCTTGCTTTCCTCCCCTCGGGCGATGACCAGCTCTTTCCCTCTCTTCCCGAGTCCATCCGCAATGCCAGGGGAGTCTCCATTCTCTCGGCGCGTGACCTCAACCCAGACACGGAATCTCGTGAACAGGGAACCGCCACCTCCGTGGTTGTCACAGTGGCCCCGCCCGACGCTTACGCCATCCTCCCCTCCATCAACCTCTTCTCCCGCAACCGGAGAGTCGAACAGATGTTTCCCTCCTCTAAAAGCTCTCAGTGCCGGAAGTGCTGGAAATTCGGCCACATCCCTACCCGCTGTCCCAGCACTCTGCCCGTTTGTCCCTTCTGTTCGCTCTCCCACACTAAGGTGGAGCATCGCTGCCCTAACCCTTCCTGCCCTAAGGGTGGCAATCTCTGACCTGTCCTCGCCTGCTGTCCCTCCTCGGTGGCATGCTGCCCTAACTGCTAAGAAGAGCACTCTGCGCGCAGCAGGGATTGCCGCTCACGCCCAAAGACCACTCCAGAGGCACCACAGCTGCGATCTCGACAGACGCAGGACAGCATGGATCTCGCTGAGGACCAGGCTGGCCCTTCGATGATCCTTCCCCCAACATCAGGTGCCGCTCCCCGAACCCCGAAGTGCGATGTACTCGCCCGCGATGCTCCTCTACCTAGGCAGAGAGCCCAACGGACCATCACCATCACTGACCTCGTCCCAAGAGAGAGCGGTGATGAATCTCTAGATTCTGACTCCACTGAGGGCTCTGCCCGATAATGGAGAATTTTTTCACTCGTTACACCGACAGCAGTCCTGTCTTCCCGTCCTTTCCAATCGTTCAACATAACTGCCTTCGGAGCTGGGATGTTTTTCTTTCACTTTTTCACAGCTTTACCATGCTGCCTCACCCTCATTTGCTTGTTGCTATTCAAGACCCCCCCTCCAGACGATCGGTTCTGCCAACTTTCCCGGGATTTATGTCCTTCGCACCCCCCCGCTCCTGGCTGCGCACGTGTGGCCATTTATGTTTCTCGCACTTTGACCCAGCACTTGTCCTGCTCGACTTTTTTTCACGAATCCTCAGATATGCTTTCGGTTCACGTTTTCTCACCTGAAGGCCTGTTTGGATCCCCCCACCGCTCCCTCAGGGTCACCTCAGTGTACCTCCTGTGCACAAATAGTCCTCCCTACCGCTCCATTTTGCCCAAGCGGTTGTTTTCTTTTCTTCCTTACCCTCACCTGGTGTTAGGTGATTTTAACCTCCACCACCCGTTAGCAGACCCCTGTCGCTCCCTTTCCGAGCGGGAGTTCAACATCTCTACACGCTATTTTGATGCTGCTTTTGAAGGTCCGTATCATCTCCTCAACACCCCCGGTGTTTACACTAGGTTCCCCTTTGACGCCATCTCGCGACCCTCTGTTTTGGACCTAGCCTTCGCGAATACCGCCCTCTCCTCCTTCGTCTCTTCGTGGGACACCCCCCTCCCCTCCACTGGCTCAGACCACGTTCCATGTGTGATAACACTAAAACCACCCGCGATCATGCTACCCCCCCCTACGCCACACTGGGCCCTCCTCGACCTAGATGGGTAGGGAGAGCGCTGGATGCCTTCACCACACTACCCTGCCCCCCGAGGCCCACACCCAACTCCATGAGTAGGTGGTTCGATATCTCCTCCACCCGCCTTACCTCCCTCCTGACCTCCCATGCCCCGAGCAAGCGCCCCTGCCCCCGCTCGAAGCCATGGTGG
>Ga0307509_10011728_pt1 | contig 10569 bp, 7 predicted proteins | sample 10_EM_MG_FD_202245 | JGI IMG/M metagenome (GOLD analysis project Ga0307509, IMG submission 202245) | Populus trichocarpa ectomycorrhiza microbial communities from riparian zone in the Pacific Northwest, United States - 10_EM | ecosystem: Host-associated > Plants > Roots > Unclassified | place...
CCGGGCGCAGGTAGAGCTCGGTGTCGAAGTGGGTGAGGGTCGCGTCCGCGCACGTCGACGCATCGAGGTGCAGCGTCTCGCTCGGGCACGCGGTGAAGAAGTAGGCGAGGTCCTTCGCCGTGTTGGTTTCGCCACCGCCGCAGGCCGAGGGCGGCTGGCTCGCGTTCGTGCCCGTGCAGCTGTCGCCGGTCGTCGTGTGCACACCGGCGGCGAGCGGGAGCCCGGTGCGGCCCCCACGTGCGACCTCGAGCGTCAGCGCGCCGTGGGTCTCGTCCGCGGCCTGATCGACGACGATGCAGCTCGTTCCCGCGGGGAGCGCGAGCGCGAGCTGGCTCTGCGCGCCGCCGCAGTCGTGATCGGAGCAGGTCGGGTTGCCGGCGATCGCGCCGCAGGTCTTGCCGGGATAGATCCGCACGGCGGTCGCGAAGTTCGAGCCGAACGTCGTGACGTAGTAGACCTCCGGCGCGCCCGGGCTGACCTCGTAGAACACGTCGCGCCCACCGATCCCACCGCAGCCGGTGTTCGGCGCGTCGTCGGTCGCGGCGGACACGTTCGCGACGAACGTGCCGCCGGCGGTGACGTCGATCGCGCCGGTCGCGGTGTCGTTCTCGGGGCAGTCGGCGTCGTGACCGTCGCAGTCCTCGTCGACGCCGTTGCCGCAGATCTCCGGCGCCGGCGTGCAGCCGTCGACGAGGATCGTGACGTCGGAGAGCGATGCGTCGACCGCGCGGACCTCGCAGGTCAGCGTCGCGGGCGAGCACACGAGCCCGTCGGGACACGGGCTCGACTCGCAGGGGCTTCCGGCCTTCGGGTTCGGCGCGTAACACGCCGCGACGCCGAGCAGGATTCCCCATCGCATCCTGCGATTGTAAGCCTACTTCTTGTACTCGGGCTCGATGATCTTGACGTCCTTGATCCCCGCTTCGGAGAACGTCTTTTCAACGTGCGCCTTGTCGCCGAGGACGACGACGACCTCGTTGTTCGGATCGAGCTCGGTCTTGATCAGCGCGCGGATCTGCGCCGGCGACACCGCCGCGATCTGCTGGAGCAGCGTGTTGTAGAAGTTCGGATCGAGGTTGTACTGGCTGATGTAGCCGAGCTTGTTCGCGAGCTCCTCGGTGACGGTCGACTCGCCGAGCATCTTCGAGATCAGCGTCCGCCGCGCGCGCACGAAGTCCTGATCCCAGTCGGCGTCGCCCTTGCGGAGGTCGTCGACGCTCTCGCGCAGCGCCTTGATCGACTCGCCGCTACGCTCGGCATCCATCGTGCCGCCGAGACGCGCGCCACCTACCATGATGTAGGCCGACGGGCCGACGTGCTGCTGGCGCCGGAAGTACAGGCCGTAGGTCGAGCCGCGCTTGAACCGAATGTTCTCGGCCCGCGCGTCGAGCATCTCGGCGAGGACACGGCGCGCGCCTTCTTGACCGTCGACGCCCGCGGGCGACGGGTACGCGATCACGGCAGTGACCTGCTGGTCTTCCTTGCTTTTCGTCACGCCGACAAACGCGGGAGCGGGACGCTTGAACATGGTGGCGTCGGCCGGCTTGTCGACCGCGCCCTTGTCCCAGCCGCCGAACGTATCGCGCGCGAGCTTCTCGGCGTAGCTCAGCTCGAAGTTGCCGGCCATGATCAGCGTCGCGTTGCCGGCGCTGTAGTGGTTGCGCCGGTAGTCGCGCAGCGCGTCCATGTGGACGCTGTTCGCGAGCTTCGCGGTGATCAAGGAGGTCTTGGTGTAGGGGTGTTCCGGGCCGTAGATCGCGGCGAACGCCTGACGGACGTACTCCTCTTCCTCGACGGTCGAGTGGAGCTTCTCACTCTCGTTGACCCTCTTCTGCCAGCGCTCGATCTGCTCCTGACTGTAGACCCCAGCCGTGATGAGCCTCTCGAGTCCCTTCACCATGACATCGAGATAGATGTTGATGCCGTGCGACTCGCAGACGACCGCGTCCTCGGTCGGCTGGCAGCCGACGTCGATCCCCGTCTTCGAGAACACGTCGGTGTTGCGCGCGAACTGCGGATCGACATCGCCGACTCGCTGGAGAAAGGCAGCCGCGCCCGCAGCGACCGCGCTATCGGGCGTCGCCGCCTCGCCGACGTTACGGAACCGGAGCTCGACGTGCGCGACCGGCATCGACTTGACCTGGAGCATCACGACGTCCATGCCGTTGTCGAGCTTGATCCGCTTCGCACCGGCGAGGCCCTTGAGCTCCGTGGAGACCTTGAACGGATGGCGCGCGATCCGGGCCGCCTCGGCGGGATCCATCGCGGCTTGCTGGACGCCCTGGTCGGTGGCGACCGCGAACTTCACGTCGGAGCGCTTGTCGCCCTTGAGGCCCTTGGTGCTCGGCTTCACGATCACGATGCCGGCCTTGTTCCAGTCGAGCGCGCTCTTGACCGAGGAGGCCACGACCGCGCCATCGAACTTGTCGATCTTGTCGAGCGCGTGGAACAGGTACTGGTCCCGCGAGTTGAAGTCGAATTCGTTCGCGAACTGAACCATTCGACCGACGGTCAGCGTGCGCCTCGGTAGCGGCTCGAGCTCCTGGATCAACGCCGCCTTCTGGCGGTTCTTCGCTTCCTCGAGGTCCGTGTACGAACCCATCTCCCAGCCGTGGCCCGCCTCCTTTGCGGCGTTCTGCGCGAACTCGAGCGCCTCGTCGATCTTGTCGAGGCCCTTGAGCTCGATCTTGATCGCGAACAGGGGTGCGAGCTCGCCGCCGAAGATCCGAGGGACGACGCGATATGCGAAACCGTACTCCTCGGCCTTCCGCGCGACGTGGGCGAACGCGCCTCCGATGCCGAACTGAACCGCCTCGCCCTCGGGCGTGTTGGCCGCCGGCAGCGACCAGCCGATCCACACCGCCGGGCGCTCGACGTCCGCCTCGATCTCCTTGCGACCGTGGACGACGCTGAACGGCTGCGGCTGGACCCGAGGCGTGGCTGCACGCTTGGGCAACTTGCCGAACCACTTCTCGATCGCCTTCGCTGCTTCGTCGATGTCGACGCCGCCGGCGACGATGATCGTCGCGCGCTCGGGCGCGTAGTACTTCTTCATGAACTCGCAGGCGTCCTTGAGCGACGCACTCGCGATCTGCTTGTCGTCGCCGCCGGTCTCGCGCGAGTACGCGTGGTGCTCCGGGTACAGCTGCGCGGCGACCAGCTGCTCGATGTAGTCGTCCGCCGACGAACCCGCGCGGATCTCGTTGCGCACGACCTCGCGCTCGCGCTCGAACTCGCTCTCCTTGAGCGTCGAGCAGCCGAACGGCGGCAGGTCCGCCGCGTAGAACATGCGCATCGCCTCGATCTTCAGCATCGCGTCGAGGTTCTCGGAGTGGACCGTCGTCCAGTAGTGCGTCATGTCCTCGTTCGTGAACGCGTTCATGAACGTCGAGATGTCGAGCAGCGTCTGGAAGATCGGTGCCGTGTCCGGACCGTCGGGACGGGTCTGGAACATCAAGTGCTCGACGAGGTGGGCGAGGCCGGCCTTGCCTTCCGGATCTTCGCGCGCGCCGACGTCGTAGTGGACGTCGACCTCGACGAGCTGGGTCGTGGGGTCGGGCAGGATCACGAACCGCAGCCCGTTCGCGTTGATGACACCGCGCCGCTCGGCGCTGGTGAACGCGAACCGCGGGGTCTCGGAGGAACAGGACAGCAGCAACACGCCAGCGAGCAGTAGCGCCAGCACCCGGATCTTCGGCATGGGGTGATAATTGCCAAACCTCCTCGAATTGCAACCACACGACCGCTGACATCGCGCGTAGTTTGACCGTCTCCGTGCGACGGAACGGTGCGACAACCCCCGTCGCACCGTTGCGCGAATGGCGCATCCTGCCAGCGCCGGTGCGGCGTTCGGCATACCTATTCGCCCCGACTTCGTACTAGTGTCCGCGGCCGATGTCCAAAGATCCCGATCGCGCGTTCTTCGGGCACCCGCGCGGCCTGTCGACGCTGTTCTTCACCGAGATGTGGGAACGCCTGTCGTACTACGGCGGTCGCGCGATGCTCGTGATCTACATGACCGCGAACCCGAACCTGGGTGGACGCGGCATGTCGGCGACGGCAACCGGTACCGTGATGGCGCTGTACCTGTCGTCGGTCTACCTCCTGTCACTGCCCGGCGGCTGGGTCGCCGATCGGTTCCTCGGGCAGCGCAAGTCGGTCACGATCGGTGGCATCGGGATCGCGCTCGGCAACGCGATGCTCGCCGGTCCCGACGCACTGTTCTTTCCGGGTCTCGTCGCGATCGCGCTCGGCACCGGGTTCTTGAAACCGAACGTGTCGACGATCGTCGGCCAGCTCTACTCGCGAGACGATCCGCGGCGCGACGCCGGCTTTACGATCTACTACATGGGCATCAACATCGGCGCAGGCCTCGCGCCGCTGGTCGGCATGGTGTTCGCGCAGAGCCAGTGGTTCCGCGGCGTCCTGTCGGGCCACGGGATCGATCCCAATCTGTGCTGGAAGTTCGCGTTCGCGATCCCCGCGATCGGCATGGTCGCCGGCGTGATCCAGTACGTGCTCGGCCAGAAGAAGCTCGGCGACGCCGGTCTGCACCCGACGATCCCCGACGATCCGAAGAAGGCGGCGCGCGACCGCGTCATCGCAGGTGCGATCGCGGGCGGCATCATCGCGATCATCGCGGGCGGTCTCGCGATCGACAGGTTCGTCTCGCCGATCGGCGGCGACACCCTGAAGAACGTGTTCTTCATCGGCCTCGTCATCGCGTCGTTCGGCGTGTTCTACCTGTTCTACAAGAGCGCGCGCGACGCCGAGGAACGCAAGCGGGTGAGCGCGATGATCCCGCTGTTCATCGGCGCGATCGCGTTCTTCACCGTGTTCGAGCAGGCGTCGACGACGATGTCACTGTTCGCCGAGGGGCTCGTACGGCGCCAGTACCTCGGGCTCCACATCACCTCGATCGCGTACCAGTTCATCAACGCCGCGTTCATCATCATGCTCGCGCCGGTGTTCGCGTGGTTCTGGCTCCGGCTCGTGAAGACCGGCAAGGAGCCGTCGTCGGTCAGCAAGTTCGGCATCGGCACGCTGTTCACGGTGGCGTCGCTCGTGATCCTGCTGCCGTCGATCGCGACGATCTCGCAGGTCGACGGGGTCGAGCAGCCGCTCATGTGGGCGTACCCGTTCCGCACCGTCAGCGCGAACTACTTGCTCGTGTTCTACATCATCCAGACCTGCAGCGAGATGTGCATCTCGCCGGTCGGCCTGTCGAGCATGTCGAAGCTCGCGCCGGCGCGCCTCGCCGGCATGGTGATGGGCACGTGGTTCCTCGCGGCGGCGATCGGCAACTACCTCGCCGGTCGGGCGTCGCAGCTCAGCGCGTCGCGCGGGTTCGGCTTCCTGTTCTACGTGCTGATCATCGCGTCGGTGATCATCGCCGCGGCGCTGTTCGCGGTCGCGCCGATCGTGAAGCGGCTGCTCGCGAGCGACGGTAAGCAACCACTGCCCGTCGCCAAGGTCCTCGACGACAAGGGAGTCGAATCGTGAAGTACCTGATGATCCTCGCCGCATTGCTCGCCGCCTGCGACGACGACAAGGTCGAAGGCGCCGTCCACGACGAGTGCAAGGCGCTGCTGAAGCACATCGTCGAGATCTCGCCGCAGGGCAAGGGCGTCGACGCCGAGGCGCTCGTCGCCGACCTGCCGATCGAGGACTACCAGGGCTGCGCGGCGACCGAGCCCGAGATCCGCGCGTGCATGGCGAAAGCGAGCGACGTCGCCGGGATCCGCAAGTGCGCGCCCAGTGAAGCGATCACGGGATGCGTGCGCAAGGTGAAGGTGGCCAAGGAGAAGGCCAAGGGCGACGACGGGAAGTTCGCCGAGCTCCGCGCGCGTTGCTGGGCCGGGGACACCAAGGCCGCCGACGGCCTCAAGGTCGATTAGATCGTCGGCCACGCTGCGAAGTGCGCGCGGGCCGGTGCGGGGAGCTGGGTCAGCAACCAGTCCCAGGTCGGCTCGGTCACGAGCACGAGCCCGTTGCGATAGTGGGCGTGCAAACCGATCGGAGGTGCGATGCCCGGCTGGGCGCGCGCCTCGTCGAGCGCTTGGTCGAGCGGGCTCCCGGCGCCGCCGATGAACACCAGGCCGAACAGGCGGACGCGCCGCGCGTAGGGCACCGGTTCCGGCCGGAGGCTGACGTCGGCGCGCGTGTACCAGTCGACCATGAACAGGATATGGCGCTCGGGCACGATCACCGTCGCGCCGGCCGGCACGCGATGGCGCGCCGCAACCACCGCATCGGCGAGCGCTGGATGGGTCAGGACCTCGCCCTCGGTGCGATCGCGGGGCGCTTCGATCGCGAGGAGCGCGGCGGCGCAGATCGCGACTACGAGCTCGCGGCGCGCGCCGGGTAGGGCGCCCGCGACGATCGCGGCGTTCAGCGCGAGCGGCACGAACGCGGCGACGCGCAGGCGAAACCCGAGGCCCTGCGGATCACTGACGGCGAGCGTGGGGAGCGCGATCAGGATCCCGAGCCCGACGATCACCCACGCGCTCGCGCGGACCTCGCGGTCGGTGCCGCGCACCAGCACGATCGCCGCGCCGATCGCCACGATCCCACCGATCGCAGCCTCGTGATCGAACACCAGCGAATGCTCCATCACCAGCGCGGGCGCATCCCAGCGGAGGTCGCCCGTGAACAGCTCGCCGAGCAGCCCGAGCTCGTGTAGCGACACGAACCGCTGCGGCGCGACGGCCCCGAGTACGACGATCCCGATCACCGCGACCGCGACCGCGATCACCGCATACAGCAGCCGCCGTCCGCGATACTTCCCGCGCACCCGGATCGCGAGCGCAGGGCCCGCGACCAGCACCACGATCGCCGCCGCCATCTTGTGCGTCGCGATCGCCACCACCACCGCGACCACCGCCCCGATCACGCGCCCGCGGCTCGGCCGCTCGAGCGCCGCCAGGAGGATCCACAGCGCCCCGAGGGCGACCGTCAGGCCGATCCCCTGCTTCACGAACTCGATCGCAAGAAACCCCGACCCCGCGCTCGTCCCCGCGATCACCGCGGCCAGCAACCCCGCGCCGATCGAGCGTTCGCCGGGGGAGCCTCCCAGCCCGCCGAGCCGCGCGCCGACCCCGTATGCCGGCACCGCGATCAGCGCGCACCCGATCGCCGCGCCCAGCTTCGCGCCGATGATCGGATCGGTGGCGACGGCGAACGGTGCCATCCAGTAAAACGTCACCGGCGACGCCGGATACCGCAGCACCCCGTGCTCGAGGATCGCCCTCACCTCGATCGGATAGAAGTACCCGTCGATCCCCACCGGAAACGGGGTCGCGCCCAGCACGCGCCACCGTTGCCAGCATCCCACCGCGACGATCGCCGCGACCCCCGCCGCGATCGCAACGCGCGTCGCGATCACTCGTCCGCGTTCCGTCACGCCCTCATCCTGCCAGCACCTCGCAAAGGGGACGGTCTACAGTTGCGCAAGTTCGCGCGCCGAACTGTGCGGAACCACGGCCCGCCGAAAGGGGACGGTCTACAGTTGCGCAAGTTCGCGCGCCGGCCGCACCGCAGAGCCAGTGATTCGAGCTTGTCTGCGGGTGGCGAACGGTGCGCACGATCGAGTTTCGCACCAACTTGCGTAACTGTAGACCGTCCCCAATTCGGGAATCATGATCTCGCGCGGTTGCGCGGACGAACTTGCGCAACTGTAGACCGTCCCCTTTGGGGGCGTGGTAAGCGGGTGCGGTGTCGGACGCGGTCGTTCTTCTCTCCGGCGGTCTCGACTCGACGACGGCCCTCGCAGTCGCGAAGTCGCGCGGCTTCACCTGCTACGCGCTGACCGTGAAGTACGGCCAGCTCCACGAGGTCGAGCTCGAGGCAGCGCGCCGCGCGGCGGCCCGGGCGGGCGTGGCGGACCATCAGGTGGTCGAGGTCGACCTCTCGCCCCTCGCGGCCTCGGCGCTGACCCGGCGCGACGTGGCCGTCCCGAAGGACCGGTCGCTCGCCGAGATCGGCGCGCCGGGCGATGTACCTTCGACCTACGTGCCGGCGCGTAACACGGTGCTGCTGTCGCTCGCACTGGCGTGGGCGGAGTCGCTCGGTGCGAAGGATCTGTTCGTCGGGGTCAACGTGCTCGATGCGAGCGGCTACCCCGACTGTCGTCCGGAGTTCATTCGCGCGTTCGAGGCGCTGGCGCAGGTCGCCACACGGAGCGGTGGCTTTCGCGTCCACGCGCCGCTGATCGAGCTGACGAAGGCCGACATCATCCGGCTCGGCAGCAGCCTCGGCGTCGACTACGCGGAGACCCATTCCTGTTACGACCCGGTCGGCGGACGCGCGTGCGGCCGCTGCGATGCGTGCGCGCTGCGCCGCAAGGGCTTCGCCGAAGCGGGGCTCGCCGATCCCACGCGCTACGCGTAGCGCGATACTATCGCCGCGATGAAGCTGGGCACCTTGCTCCTGCGCAACGCGGCGATCGGGCTGTCCCAGCTCGAGGCCGCGCTGCGCAACCAGGTGCTCTACGGTGGCCGGCTCGGCACGAACCTCGTCGAGCTCGGCTTCCTCGATCTCGAGCTCCTGTCGACGTACCTCGGCGAGCTGACCGGCTTGCCCGTCGCCACCCCGACGCTCCTCGACGACGCCGAGCGTGGCCTCCTCGACAAGCTCGGCGCGGACGAGGCCCACCGCCTCCGCTCGGTCCCGCTCGGAATGCTGGAGAACGGCGCCGCGGCGGTCGCGATGGTCGACCCGACGGATGGCCACACCCTCGAGGCCCTCGGCGCGCGGCTCGGCGTGTCGATCACGCCGTACGCCGTCCCCGAGCTCCGCGCTCTCTACTACCTCGAGAAGCATTTTGGCACGCCGCGCCGCGCCCGCTTCGTTCGCACGGCGCGCACCGGTACCGATCCGGGCGAGGTCCTGGTCGGCGACGAGCGCAGGCGCTCGCAACCCGCGGGCGGGCTCTCGATGCCGCCGACGCTCACGCTCGAGCCGCGTCGCCGCCGCGCCTCGCAGGCCCCGCTCACCCACGCGGTCCCGACGGCGCTCAGCTTCGCCGACGCGTGCGAGCGGATCGACACGGCCGCGGGGCGCGAGCAGATCGCCGACACGTTCGCGGACTTCGCGAAGGGCCGCTGTGACGCGCTCGTCGTCCTTCTGATCCGCGACGGCAACGCCCTCGGCTGGCGCGGCTATGTCGCTCCGCCGATCAAGCTCGCGCGCCCGATCGAGGAGCTCTCGCTCCCGCTCGGCGGTGCGTCCGCACTTCAGGCCGCGCACGACGCCTGCCAGACCTTCATCGGTCCGCCACCCTCCGGCGCGAAACCGGTCGAGAGCCAGCTGTGGACCGCACTCGGCGCCGATCCGCCGCCGCTCGAGGTGGTCGTCGTGCCGGTCCAGGTCAAGCAGCGCGCGGTCAACCTGATCTACACGCACACGCTGGGCGGGACGCCACCGCCCACGCTCGTCACCGAGCTCCAGGACCTCGCCGCGCGCGCCCAGACTTCGTACCTCCGGCTGATCCGCCAGACCCGCGGCTCCGTAGGATAGTTGGCGTTCATACCATCTGACCGCCGGCCGACATGTACGTGGTCGGCCGGGAGTCAAGGGGTGAAACGGCGCGACTTTATTGCGTATCTACCCGGGATCGCACGGCAAGTTAAGGGTGCTCGATCCGCCTCGCAGGAACTTGCTTCCCGCCGGCAAAAGAGCAATCTCTGCCTCGTGCAGCAACGTCTGTCTCTGTCCAGCCACAAGGTCGGGCCCGGTACGATCGCCGCGGCGCTCGCCGCTCTCTCGATGGCCGTCCTCGGCCACTTCTTCATCTAGCAGCCCTCGCCCGGTCCGGGGGGACCGGCTCAACCCTGTTCGGTCCAGTACCGAACCCAGTCACCGTCTTCGATCCGGGTTCCGAGCTTCACAGCCTTGGGATCCGCGAGGACATAGACCCAGGCCCAGATCGTCTCGCCCGTGACGAGCGTGACCTGGTTCAGCATCCGCGCGAAATCGGCGCCCTCGTACGCGTCGAGCAGCCCGAACGTCGCCGCGAGCTCGACGAGCCAGAGCACCTCGCCGTGGACCACGCCCTCGGCCTCGTCGACGAACCCGGGATAGCCCATCGGAAACGCGTAGATCGCGCCGCGCACCGTCGCCTTCTCGGCGTGCGTGATCTGGTTGGCGACGAGCGAGCGCGCGGTCTGGCCATCGCGCAGCGTGCCGTAGACGAACAGGCGATCGACGACCTCGTGCGAACCCGTGGTTCGCTCGACCTCGAAGCTGCCCGTACGGCGCCTGCGCTCGCCCATCCTTCCGTTATACGGCGAGACCGCGCCGATCGTGGTGGGACTCTGCGAGGTCAGCGCGGGTTCGCCAGCTGGGCCACCTGGTCGACGAGCGCGAGCACCATCGCGGCACCGCTTCCCTCGCCGTGCCCGAGCCCGACCTCGAAGATCGGCTCGAGCCGGAGGTGGGACAAGATCGCCGGCATGGTGAAGCTGCCGCGATGCGCCGCGACGAGATAGCCCGTGACCGCCGGCGCGAGCTGCGCCGCGACGAGCGCCGCCGCACCGGTCGCGTAGCTATCGAGAATCACGGGCACGTTGA
>Ga0307509_10011729_pt1 | contig 10568 bp, 11 predicted proteins | sample 10_EM_MG_FD_202245 | JGI IMG/M metagenome (GOLD analysis project Ga0307509, IMG submission 202245) | Populus trichocarpa ectomycorrhiza microbial communities from riparian zone in the Pacific Northwest, United States - 10_EM | ecosystem: Host-associated > Plants > Roots > Unclassified | place...
AAAGTTGTCGGTTAGCCACATTCCAGCTACCAAAAAAGAGGATTTTTGTGTCAATGGTTTTCTTTTCTTGATGGGAGTTCAATGGAGGTGGTTTTTCTCTCTAAACATGGTAGAAAAGGTAGATCGGGTTATGTTTGTTTATTCTGATTTAGTTGATTTTTATTTTTTAAACTGTTTTTTGAGGTTTATATGGTGTTTTAGAGGTGTTTTCAAGTAAAAATTAGCTGGAATTGAGTTTTTAGGGTCCAAAAACACGAATCCTGATTTTCCAATCATTTGAGGTGATATCTAGTTTGTCTTACAAAAAAATACAAGAGGGTACTTGAAGGGGAAAAAAAAGGCACACTCAGGCATTTTCATTAAGGCCACACATGCAAGCCTAACACATCAGCACCTAGCTTTTTTGTTTTTGTTTTTTACCCATTCTCATTAATTATTTATATTTAGATATTGATTTATGTCCTCTCTCATATTTCTTAAATAAATTGAATTATTTTTTTTAAATAGTGATTGATTTGTTTTATATATTTTTAGTTGCATGATATTTCAAAGAGATTAGTTTGATTTATATTGATTTTTTCCCTCTTATTTTTTATAAAAACATAAAATATTTGTTATTAGCAACAACTTTTAGATGCTAAGATAAAATGAATTAAAATGGTTAAAATAAAAGGAACTACCAGTATAAAACATATGTAGTTGCATTTATCTTTTATTTCTACTATGAAGATTAACTATTTGCTTTAATATTTAATTATTGTTAACAACTATTTTTTGATAAGTTCATATATTTCTTAGTTTATTTTATAAAAAACAAACAACATCTTTTGGTTTTTCATTTTTTTTTTAAATATGATACATGAAAATATATTCATAATATACTCATTTTTCTTCATGTTAGAAACTGACTTGAAATCCTACTCGCAGCATAAACAATATGTTTACATTTCTGATTTAAAAAATAATAATATTTTAAAACATATCCCCAACATTAACCTATTCTTTTATTATGTTCAAAAATTCACTTGGAATTCTATCAGCGGGTGATAAGACTAGTGATGACTACTTAAATATAGATTTAAGCATGTATAAATATTTTTATATTTTTTTAAAAAAAAAAACTAGACATGAAAATTGTCCTCTTTGTGATGTGTTTGTGCCCATTAATTTGTTAATGGATTAGTTAATGATGATTCAAGTTCCAAGGAGTAGAAATAATTGGCTTAAATTAGAATACAAGTGGCATGTCTTGATGGGAAGAACGTATGAAGGTATGATAGATTCCAATTTCCACCACACCAAATCACACCCATAATTTATAGGTTAGATAGCTTTAATTAGGGGTTGATTGCATGATTTTAAGATATATATATATTCCTGGCTACACCTTGACCTACCATTATCCATGTCCTGGTGGAGATCCGTTTGCCAAAAGAAGCACAGCTTTTTCCTATATTTTTTGGGTCCCTTTTCGGCCTCAATTTATTTTTCTAGCTAGTTCGTGAGGTCTTGCAGCGATTATATTAAGAACATGGCAGTGCTAGTTTTGCCAATCAGAAGGAACGATAAAAGCTTGTGGCTGTGAGTTTTTTCGTGGAGAGAAAATTCAGAGATTTTATTTATATTTTTCTCTCTTGGAATATCAGTGTAATTAACTAGGGTTTTGAGTTTATAGGTCTTTAGTGATTTATGATGGGGAGGTTATTTTCTTGGAAGGATTTTTTGAAATTGTATGATTATGTAATAATAATAATAATAATAATTGAAGTTTATGGAGGTTAATGTCTTATCAATCAAGTGTAATACCTTTGATTTTCCTCAATATTGTATTTCAAGTCTTACAATTCAATAATTAAGTCCAAGAATTCTTCTAAATTAGTAATAAAAACCACATGTTATAACTAAGCACCACTACTTGGCTTGATAGGCAAATTATGACACATGAGATCACGAGGCCCTAGTGTTTTTTCCTTTAATATTCACTCGAGATTCACGTGTTTGTAAATAATAACATCAAGGTAAACCATTATTATTATTATTATTATTATGAAACCTCCATCTTAAAAATTCAAATTGAATTTCGTTACGAAATGGATTGCTATATAATATATCACGATATGATGAGAAATTGAGTGGGTGACGTTTGAAGCGTGTAAGTGTGGGGCCGTCGATTTTTTGATATAAAAGGAGAGCAATGGCACCGTTTTTCTTTCCCTTGCTTCTGGCCTTTGTTTTCAATACATAGCAGCAGACTACCCTTTTGTCCAGCACTACAAAACGCGTTCTCTTTAGTCCCTCGTCTTTCTTTCAATCTCTTTGTCCCAACGATACATATTATCGCCGATTAGTGTTTTTCACCTATGGAAAATCAACAACAACGTCAGCCTTCGATGAAATCAAGATTCAGACGTGTCTGTGTCTTCTGTGGCAGCAGCCCCGGCAAGAATCCTAATTACCAGCATGCTGCTATTCAGCTTGGCAAACAACTGGTATGCTACAGTATACTACTACCTAGCACTTGCTACTTAGTACTTACCCTCTGCAGAAATAAAGCCTCGGCTCATGTTTCTCTCAGGGCTTCGACCTGGGCCTGCCCTTCTCAAGAGCCTAGTCCTGTGTCAAGAACTTGAAATTAATTTGATATTTTGTTATTTTCCTATTGAGCAAGCTGCTTGAAGTTTGATAAAAGAAGCTGAGAAGCACAGTGAAGCAGAATAAGATGATCAGGGCTCCTCCTTTCAGGAGGAAGAGGAGCCCTCTGCTTGTTCTGCTTTGCTAGAGTGGAAGGAAACTTAACAATTTTATCTAAATAATAATGGAGTATGGTTGTAATTATATTGTCTTGTAATGGACAGGTAGATTTTAGACTAATTAATAAACATTTTCAGGTTGAAAGGAACATTGACTTGGTTTATGGAGGAGGAAGCATCGGTCTCATGGGTTTGGTCTCTCAAGCTGTCTATGATGGTGGCCGCCATGTGTTGGGGTAATTCTTTAGCATCTGGTCTCCTTCTCCCTCTTTCATTCCTCTTTATTTTGAGTCTCACTTTCCCTTTTTTTGCTGCAGAGTTATTCCCAAGACTCTTATGCCAAGAGAGGTACGTAATTGCTTTAAAATTATTCAGCTTGAAATCACTTGAAGAACAGGGAGGGTTAAGTCTAAGTCTATATATTCAGACCATTTAAGCACAGAATCTTACTTAAATAGTGTTATAATCTCAGATTACAGGAGATACTGTAGGAGAAGTAAAAGCTGTATCAGGTATGCACCAACGCAAAGCTGAAATGGCTCGTCAAGCTGATGCATTTATAGCCTTACCAGGTGACTTAATCATACTAAAAGACATTAATCAACATTAATTTCAAGCTATAATTATGTTGATGTTAAATTATCTCGTACTGGTTCACGTGCACCACAATTTCTTGTTTCTGTTATCTTCTTTACATGATGAAAGCCAATCATTGAGCTCATAGATTTTACAATTCCCAAGATATAACTGTGAAGACATGTTGGATATCAGACATCATAGTAAATTTAACTCAAAATTCTCTGACAGGTGGGTATGGAACCTTGGAGGAACTCTTGGAGGTCATCACTTGGGCTCAGTTGGGAATCCATGACAAACCGGTATTGAAAAATTTCTCTTACATGATATATTTATGAATTATAACAATATTATTTCAAGATTTTTTTTTAAAAAAAAGTTAAAATTGAAACTCAATTTTGATCAATCTGGCCGAATTATCCTGTCAAGCGAAAAGAATTTAACAAATTAACATTACCCACGAACAATTACTCTGGAGTTGTGGTAAAAAGCACCAAGAATATCAAGCATGGACAGGAATAAACAAAACAAAAAAACCTTTCAAATTCACTATGGAAAGAGGGCTAAAAATAGTAAAAGAGACATTACTTTTTTTGAATTCAGGTGGGGTTGTTGAACGTTGATGGATACTACAACTCACTGCTATCATTCATAGACAAGGCTGTCGACGAAGGATTCATCACACCAGCTGCCCGTCACATTATTGTTTCTGCCAACACTGCCCAGGAACTCATGTGCCTGCTCGAGGTACAAATTTTCTTAGCGTGACTCTTGCAACACCATTGTTTGTATTCATCAGAGCAGTCAAACGATCTAAACCGTCCATTCCTATGATAACAGGATTATGAAGCTGAGCATTCTGGGGTGGCATCAAAGCTAAGTTGGGAGATGGGGCAGCAGTTGGGTTACACAGTAAAGTCTGATATCTCTCGTTGACTTGATCAGATAGATATATACTCCTAGACATGATGGAGAATTATTGACCATAGATTTTAGCAAATCTTTCTAAGATACACACAACCATGCAGATGCGATTGTGAGCTCGAAGTGCCACCACAGTTTCTTTTAGTTAGCTGTGTGGATCAGATCATGATGCTAGCTATTTTTATTTATTTATTTATTTTAAAAAATCTTTCCTGTTCTTGTCATTGTTTGTTTCATTTGTCAAGTAGAGTCTGGCCTGGATAAACCAGGCCAGTGATTTTAATATTGCTGGTTTCCTATGTCGGTGTTACCAATTGTGCAATTCTATATATTTGTTGTTCAGCTCAATAAAAAAGAAAAAGAAGAGGAGAGAGTAGATTGTTGTTATATCTTGAATTGATTGGTTGTTATTAATCACTTTCATCATTTCATGGATGGAGATTGAAAGGGATGTTCAAGACATAATCAAGACAAGGATCAATAAGGGTATTAGCCCACAAAAACTTCTTCAACTTGTGTAGTAATGGATAATGTTTTTTAAGAGTATTTTTTGCTTAAAAATACATCTAAATAATTATTTTTTCAATTTATTTTTTTTATTTTTAACATTAACATATTAAAATTATAAAAAATACCAAAAAGTATTAATATGATGTTTGTTTAAGACAAGCATGCTCTTAAAAGATATCCAAAAATAAAACCTATTGTACTCGTAGATACGTGGGAATTAATCTTGTTTCAGTTGAATTTTAAGATTTTTTTTTTGAAAACTTCTTAGTTTTTTCAAAAATAAAGAAAAACTAACATAATAAAAAAGATTTAGGAAATAAGAAGGCTAGAAAAATCGCAATTGAGAAATGTGGTATTTAAAAAAAGATAGCACATCCTTGTTTGAATAGAGTATTTCTCAATTCTGGTTTTCCGGTGGTTGTGCTATTTTTCAATATCTTTTTTTACCTGTGTTAGTTTGGAAAAACAACCGGATTTTAAGCAAAATTTCCGCAATCTTCACAATTTATAAAGGGATATGAGTACGCAAATCCAAATTAATACACTGATAGGCTTTTCTCCATGAGATGCTGAGACTAAGATAGCCTTTAAACGCCATGTAATTGCAATTGCTATTTTTCTTAGGCAGCAAAGGGTTTAAATTGGATTTTCCTTTTTTGCGCAGAACCACTTTTCGAGGACATCTTGAATGTTAAGTCCCAACAAACGTTAGGATTATGATAAAAGTAAAACAGATGTGTGGTTCACAGATGAGACTTTTTTGTCATCAAGATGGAGGCTTCACACAGGAATCGAGCTAGGTGGGGTGTTTGGTAGTCAAAGGATTCAGAAGAACAAGTTGTTTAAGTGAGTAATTGAAGGCACAAGGACATCTGTCCTGGACCGTACCAAGAAGGGCCATGGACAAGTGACTCGTGGAGGGGAGGAAGGAGGAAAGGAATGGTACCGAGTATTGTTACTATGCCCTTCAAGCTCGGTGATGGTTCTGTTTGTGTTGTTGATAAGATTAAGGCCTAGGGACAATGTGCTTGTTAGTGCACGTGGAAATGACATTTGCTTAGAAGTTGCTGTGGAGAGAACCTTTTTGAACTCCATAGTTATCAACAGTTTTAATGGCGGGTCATGATTCTTGGTGGCGATGGTAGCTGGTAGCCATTAATAATAAAATACTTGTCAATGGATCTCCAGCTGCATTTGTGTAGACGTTTCTTTTCAATCAGCTCACTTGAGTATCCATTTCAACTTCTTTTTCCTATTTTGCTTTCTGGTTTCGGACAAGCATGTACTTGATAGTCATGTCGGAGTTTTGTATTCATAGTTGTTGATGGTATATGACAATGCTGAATCGTAGGGAGTCTACATCAATACCTGTGTATGAGTCATGGGCTTGGTACCAAAAATATCACCGAATCTTTCAAGAAGATGCAACTTTTCTCCTAGCTAAGATTTTTGCTTCACAACTTGATTTTGAATAAACTGCATGGTTTTTTTTAATAGTGTAGTAAAGGTTTGAAAATATATTAAAATAATATTTTTTTTATTTTTTAAAATTTATTTTTAATATTAGTACATAAAAATAATCTGAAAATATATAAAAAATAAAACAAAAAAAATTCAATTTAAAAAAAAACACTTTCAAGATGTAAAAATAAACAGAAAAAACAAACTTGGATTTCAAGCTTGCTTTCGTCGAGGAGGGTGGAGGGAGAGGGATTTTAACTTGTAACAAATATTTGTCCTACGTAATTCTCAAAAGGGAAACTAGAATGGGTTTCTCCTGCTGATGCATGGCGTGTTCCTTTTACATGAACCAAACGTCACCTTAATCTAAAGACTAAGGGATTCCCCCACATATTTTCAGAACTTAATTTTAGTTTCTAATTTGTGAGTAAGTCTCCTTTTGTTTTGTTTTTTTTATTCATCTCGTTTTATCAAAAATAAAATAAAATAATAATAATGCAAATGCTGTGCTGCCCTGCTCTTAAAAATCTTGTCTTGTGTTTTCAATTTCGACAGCAGAAGTTTTAGCTAGAAAGGAGCAACAAATTGACACAAAATATACAGCATAAAAGCAGAACACCATATGATTCCAACAAAATTGGCAGAAAACAACTGCAAGAATAACATTTATATTCAAGGCACTCCCTCAACAAGGAAAACGAGCTCCAAGCCCTAGAACCTGATCTCAAACCTCATTCTATGATAATGGAACAAATTAATGGACACTTATTTTGTGTTGAACAGCTCACAATCACAGCTAATATGACACAAACAGTGTGTACCTAATTATATACTAGGATTGATTCAGGTGAAAGATTGAACCACAGATGAAGTGGTGACAAGACCTGACAGCAGGCCAACAATTAGAGCACTGTTATATGTGCTTGGTTCCGCCTGCATTGAGTTGTTGCGATCATTACTGACAAATGTTTCATTTAAGAAGGGACCACCAACAAGTGCTCCAGTTGCTTCGTTGGGATTCGGTTCCTTACTTTCAAGCCATGTCCAGCCATCCTTGCAACCAGTTTTTGCACCAGTTGGAATTGAAGCTCCCCTATGATGCACATATTGTGGATATTTCTCACCATAACCGACAAGATAGCTCATTTTCATAGGATTATTTCCCAAGACATAATCAGCCTGGAAGAGAAAAATGCTGCATTATTATGTTTGCAAGGTATCATGGTTCTAGGACATGGTAGTTCATCACATCTTAAAAGTCTATAATATGTGTAAAAACAGATATAACATGGGCATCGTACCTGAGATTTAGCAAATTTCCGAAGTTCTGAAGGTTTATATGAATCTCCATTGCAGGATAGCTTTGCAGTTCCTGAACTAAGCATGTAATCGCTGTAAAGAGCAGCTAAAAATGCGGAAGCAACGGGATGCTGCAAAGCATTCCATTGACTGACCCATATAAGACCACCTGTACCAATAACTGGAAATGAGGCCACAATAATTGGGTATAAAATTTTATTAAAAATTTGAACATGTGCCACCCATTTTGTATCTGAAGAAAAGTTGATGGCTCTGAAAAAGAACATTACCATCTGTTCTGCTCTTTGTGGCTGTTGGAGAATCTGGGATGAGACCACACATAACTGCCTCAGCCGTTTTCCTATACATTTGAAGGCCTGAGTTTGAGGTGTCTTTGTTGCCAAGGAAAGTTAGTCTGGACAACAAAACCTGCATCCAAAATAAATGAATCATTCTCTTAAGAAAGACATGGATTTCAAATGTTGTTGAAGAATTCTACTTCACAGTTCAAGGCCAAGTGTAACAGGTCTTGTTTCCCAAGAAATTAGACTGTGATATGTATCTGAAAGCATTCCAAGCAAAAGAAAATCTTGACTTGAGAAATTTTAGAGATGGTATCTTCAGGAAAGAAAACTCATTGAACACAAATTAAACCAATAATTTTGTAAATTTTGGCAAGTTTTATAAGGAAAAGAAAATAACTCTGTCTTCGAATGAAATTAGTATGATACAAACATACGTATGCCAAATGTAGACAAGTCTTAAGATTTAAAAATAAAAGTAAAAAATTTACTTTCAATTACTTGGAAAAAATGAAACGTACCTGCGCTCCTGCAAGTTTGTTATCCCAACTGAACCATGTCGGACTTCCCCATTGAGCAAAGAGTTTACCATTTTGCCCGGTCACGTACTGAAGATATGATTTATCTCCCGTTGCATGATAGAGCCAACTAGCTGCCCACAAGAGCTCATCTCCATATCCTGTTGAGTTGTAATATGTGGCAACTTCAGGGATACTTTCACTATATAAACCTCTATATTTGTCGGCAAACGTAAACAACTCTTTAGCATGCCTAAGCAGCGTGCTCGAATATGTGGAGTCGGATTTAAACACCAAAGATGCTGAAGCCAAAGCTGCTGCAGTTTCAGCTGCAACATCTGTCCCTGGAAAAGATGTATTAACCTGAGTAAGTGGCCTCTTCTCGGTCATGTCTTCAGGTCTGTCCCAACAACCATGATCAGTATCAGGGTCACCAACCTGTTACAAAATGATAACCAATCATATATATTAAATAGTTCACAGGTCGGATTCTGCATATAAAAAATAAAGTATACTAACATAGCTCTGGGAAAGTTTGCAGGTCACGTCATGATTCATCACTACTACCTTAATCAAATAACATAACTAGATTGGTTTAATCTTTTTTCAGCAAGGATCCAATTTCAGGGAAGACCTTGACAATGGCATGAAAGAATGCCAAAACTTTGGAACTCAAATAACTCCAGACAATCAGCATAAAGTTTATTCCACTTTAAGGGTTCTGGGTATAGCTTATTAAGGCTTGCAAATGGCATCATAACTTAAAATAGAAACATTTAGAGGCCATGGTATATGAACAAACTTGAATGTAGAGCACATTCGCTTCAGGATGCGCATTGATAAGGTAGTCAGTGATCCACTTGAGCGAATCCTTCGCCGGTTCAAACTGATTTACTACATCCATTTGATCTCCATACTCAAGGATGGCCCATGACAATACTGTAGCAGTAAAAGCCATTGGCAAACCAAACTTCATATGATCCCCAGCATCATACATGCCTTTTGAAAGATCTAATTTTGCTTGACTTCCATCTCTAAGAGCTGAATCCCCTCTCCAACTAATCTTTTTGTCTACCAACTTCCCAGCTGGATTAATCAAATATCATCTTAGTGCCAACATTCATAACAAAAAAGATAATTACAAGGTACGAAATTTGCAATGCAATAAAATAGACATGACAGGAGTTATCGAGACTAAAAAATTAAAAGAATAAGCTCAAGAAAAGATCTTAACTTGTGTTATCAATTCGAAACAACAACAATCAAAACTGAACCCAACACCTTAATTTTAAAGAATCAAAATTGAACTCGTGTTCAAGAAAAAAATTACTTTTATACTATATTGACTGAAATAAAAAAAAAATGGGGGGGGGGTGTTCGGCGAGAGAACTTACATTTTTGAATGTCAAAAAATTGCGTAGCAATTTTGAGAGCATCAGCATATTTCTTATCAGTAGCGCCAGGAGGCCCTGGAATAGGAGCAGGCCCTTCAGACTTCTCACTTTTCTTCTTAACTGTATAAACAATGGCACCAATAATCAATGCCAATATTACTGCCACGATAAACCACCCAAAGCACCCTCTAGAACTTGGCTTCACTCCCATTTTAACACAAATCAATCAATCAAGATCAAATCTTTAACGTCCAGATCTGAAGAAAAAGAAATTCGAAGATAAAGGGCACTCCCAATGTGCTTGCATTGAGCAATGCCACGAATAAATCTGGGGTTTTGAGAGAAAGAGAAAGCAGAAATGACTCTGCAACTTGTTTCCTTTTTTTTTTTTTTTTCTTTTCCTTCTGCTGGCTTTTGGGTGTTCAAGGGTGTTTGTTATTACATGTAAGCGAAACTTTAGTGCTAGAAATGCTTGCTTTAGGCGCCAGCAATCCTAATTAAGGTACGGTTAAGGTAGATCTAGGTCCGATTAGGGTATATTAGCCATTTGGCCCAATCAAGCGTTTTGTTTGTAATCTTTGGCTCAAAACGAGACACCGACAACAAGATTATTGTTTCCGATTGTGCAACCATGTACATTTCGGTCCCCATAGTTTAGTATTTCTCAATACCAATCCAAATCTAGCTATTATTTACTATTGAGTAGTTTACGAGATTAACCAAAACGTTATTACTATGAAACACGGCCTTCTTTTTCATCCGATTCTCTCTTATTGTCTTCCTTGCTTTTATACATGTGACAAGATTATTGTTGTTTTTCTATTAAAACTATGA
>Ga0307509_10011730_pt1 | contig 10568 bp, 9 predicted proteins | sample 10_EM_MG_FD_202245 | JGI IMG/M metagenome (GOLD analysis project Ga0307509, IMG submission 202245) | Populus trichocarpa ectomycorrhiza microbial communities from riparian zone in the Pacific Northwest, United States - 10_EM | ecosystem: Host-associated > Plants > Roots > Unclassified | place...
AATTTGCTAGCGCTGAATATGGATTTTTGTACCTATAAAAAAATAACGAATTATTAAAAAAAAAAAAAAAAAAAAAAAAAAACAACCAATAGATAGGCACACGAACCATCTCTCCTGCACCTCCGGCGATTGAAATCTCAACACCACGGGAAATCATCATCACTTTCCCCCACCCACCTCTCTTCCCCCATCATGGCTACTGCCTAGGGGTTGACGTTAAGCCATCTTCCCTTGGCTCCTGGGGCACGCAGGCCTCCCCTCCTTGGGGTTCTTGTTCCCGTTCATCGTTGACACCCGCTGATGAAGTTCCGTTCTCCCCCTTACCCCGCACTTGCTTTGCACCTCGCTTAGCATTTTGCACGGTCGGAAAGCTTCTCACTTCGTTCACGGTCAGCGATATTGCTTCCGGACTCTCAGTCGAAGTAGGCTTAGGTTCTGCTGGGCTTGTACCTCTGATGGGGAAAGCTGCGGTTAGTAACATCACGGTCTCGCTCGGTTTCGCTGTCGTCCCAAAAGCCCTTGCTATGGCCCGTTAGTCGGTTGTGGCTAGCCCGTTCGCAATCCTTCCTCCATCCCCCTCCCGGTTCCGTCTGCTGGCACCGTACTGCCCCTTTAGCTGGCACCTTACTGCTTCAAATCCTCCCAGGCTGGCACCCTACTGCTCCTCACCGGCTAGCACCCTACTGCTCATCGCCGGCTGGCACCCTACTGCTACTCATCATTGGCTGGCATCCCCTCTGCCCGGTGGCTCCCCTCGCTCACCTTTCTCTCTCCTTCCTGCGATTTACTCTACGGTCGCAAACCTCGCTTAGGTTACGATGGGTCATGGTATAGCACTACCTCCCTGGCACATTCTAAACGCCGACGCGCTGCCACCTTCCTGTCACTCCCGACCGTTGAGCCGCCGCCCCAACCGGATTTCACAATACAGGTTCCTGGACTTGGCATATTGGCAATAGTAGTTGTATCTAGGCGTTTCTTTGATTCTTTTCTTAGTGTTAGCTGGGGGCCTGCTGAAGGGTTTGGGTCTCTCTCCTGTACGTCTCTATAAATTGTTTCCTTACGTGTCTGAGGTATTATTGTCTTAGGTGCTAGACGAGGTGGATTTTTCCTCTGAATTCGGGGTGTTTGATTTTTCCCATCAAGAGGTGAAGCGGGCAGGTGTTTGGGATTAAGGTTTTCTTTACGCCATAGCTAGCGCTGCATGCCAGTTCTTGTACCTTACCAATGAATACATGATATAAAAAATAAAATAAAAACCAACCAAGAGATAGGTTAAGGTTTTGTTTACGCCATAGCTAGCGCTACATGCGAGTTCTTGTACCGTAAAAACAATGAATACATGATATAAAAAATAAAAAAATAAAAAAAGAACCCGACCAAGAGATAGGATCTTCACGCAACCATCTAACTACATTTCTATACTTAAGATATTCCAATACCATTCCACTTTACTCTCTTTACATACACTCCTCCTCTACGAGAGCCTACGCTCTAAGAACCTGGAGACTATTGTGATAGTCTTGACGGGCCGGCCGAACATAGAGATATTGTGATATCTCTATCAAGCACGACAGTTCACCAATCTTACTATCTGATAAGGTAGTATCCACCAACGGATCACTCATGACAAGCAAGCCAGTTCCAAACTCTCTGCACAGATGGTACTTCCCTACGCCCTGGTGCAGAAAAGCGAGACTCGCTTACGCAGGAGACGACTGTCGTTGCCTGTTGCATCCCTGCTCAACAATAGGATTGCTACAATATATCTCGCTCTTAATTATTAGGTATGCTATGCCCTCTAGGGTAATAAGTACGAGTATGAGTATACTGCAAAACATTGTGGTCATCCGACTTTCTGATGTCTGCCAAGCCCATAGTTTTTCCAATCGTTTGAACTCACAGCTGACCTTGGCTGAGGATTTAGCCAATGTTTTTTTCCGATTTTTTCATCCCTACCTGAGTATAGAACCACTCACGAGTGGGAAACGATCCTCATATGAGCAAGAAACCTTTATAACAACATCAAAATCAAAATTCCACTTACACTTATCCTATAATGATATTGCTGAATGGGCTCGTATGGTAATAAAAGAAGAAGCTGCAATTGGAAATCCCCCTTATCAACTTCCACGATTTCAAACACCCCCGCCAGCAGCCCTCCGATCGTCTCGAAAGTGAAAGTCTACTAAATCAATTAGCGATCAATTCCACAATCAACCAGTTCAATTGATATCATCTACCTTTCTCAGTAATTCGCCAGAGCCATCCAGAAAGTGCTCCAGTCATTCCCTCCGAAAACTTACCATTCTTCCAATCTCCTTCTCCCACTCTAGCCTCTCTCCTCAACCTACTATCCAATCATTTCCCAACCTAAAGGCCAATCCGGTTTGGCTTCCTCTAAACTCACCCACCTCACGCTTGTGCGCCCTGATCCAAATCCAATCTCGGCACTAATTTCTCCCCTGGTTGAAGTCCTACCGAAAAAGGCCTACGAAAGCTTGCCTGCTAGGGGTGACACATCTCATGAGCTGCACTAAATTGTACCATTGCGCGCACAAACAGTCACGGACCTGAGTGCCAGTACATGGGCCTTCGTTGGGCTTCCGCAAAACAATAGGGCAGGAAAGAACAAAAAGCCAACCGGAGATGCGGAACCTTCCTGGGCCTACAACTTGTTAGTAAAAGAAAGGTATCAGAAGGTAGACAAGACTTTAAGAGAGATTGACGGAGAGATATTGGCTTCTTTACCACCTCCCCAAACTTACCTTCAAAAAAAGACTTTCAGGAATGCTCTGGAATTCTATCTAGCATGGCTAAAAGGTAAGTATCCCCCAAGGGCAGACGAATTTGACCAGGCATATATCGTTTTGGAAAATGCTGGATTTTTGTACAAGTCGGTTATAAAAGAAAATAATCATGTACAAGTAAAAAATGTACTTATAGAAGGGGGGGTTGACGGAGCAGAAGGACTTACATGTTTGCTCTGAGATGAGGTTAGAAGTTTTTGGCGGACTGTGAATATTGGTCAGATTGTCAAGGACAATGAGCTACATAATCTAGCTGGGAAAACACAGGATGCAGAACATAAGGTAACAGAGTACAATGATGAGGAAACTTGTTTCCCATCACCACTAAATGCTACGCAAAATGTTTCTGGAAATGTTTCTCTATGCTCTAATTCTTTGGATAATGTTTCGAGTTCTGACTATTTTTTTTAATAAACCAAATACTATAAAGTTTGTATCTATCCAAATAAATATTTTTTATTTATAATACATTTTAATAGTCCAAGTAGTAGTTAATATACATATATAACCAAGTAATAAAAATAAAAGTAGTTTACAACTTAACTATATCCACATTTTCTGAAAAACCGTTGTGCATGCTTACCCTGTACTGCTTGCATTGCATACAAAAAAAAGGTATCAATTTCATCCCGGATAATTGCTTCTGCAAATTCCATATGCTGCCTTGCAATCCACTTTTTTTAATACCCCAAAGGCAATTTCTATTGGGTTATAATCAGGGGAGTAGGGTGGAAGCATAACTAGCTTACATCCTACTTCCTCAATTATTGCTTGTATATATTGATGTCGATGGATCTGGCAATTGTTCATAACAATAACAGAATTCTGACCAGGAAATGGATTGCAGTTTGGCAATAGTGTATCTCGTATAAAAAAAAAAAAACCTTTCTGTTGCAAAGCTTTCTTGAATTATATCCTGGCATAAAAAGCATTCAATATTCAATGCTGGAAGTATTGAGTACTTATCAGCCTTGGAAAATGGTTGCGGATTCACCGTTCCCATCCCCTTTGGCCTCCAAACACGTTGCCGGTCACCAACTCTCTCATTTCTAGCACTTTCATTGATGAAAACTAGTTGAAATGACTGGAACTCCGATACCGTACATCCATATTCGTCTCGTAGAACTGAGTTTCTCTCCAAAGCTGCCTTTATTGCCTAAGTAATTTACCTTATGTTAGCCTTTTTTTTTATGGTTTGTGATCCTTTCTCAGATTGTTGTTATACTATATGCTTTAATTACTGAATCTATTTACTTACTAAAGTCTTTGTCCACTTCTCCCTTTTTAAGGCTTTCCAAATACCACTAACTGAAAACCATACATTTAGCGATTCCCATAGGCGTTCCTAAATCTCATCTAGATACAGGTATGGTTGATCGTGCAGCAATTCTAAAATCTACTTAAAGTAACCACAAAACCATTAGCCTTACTAAGTATTTAAAAGAATCTATTTTTTCTTACTTTTATTATTTCTTCATTAATTTCTCTAGGTCTTCCTCCTTTTTGCTAAGGCTTCACTACATCCCTATGTCTTTGCTTGTTTCGTGCTGCACGATATACACTACTGATATGGATTTGTGCATCATAGGCAACCCTGTGTATTGACTCCCCATCCATAACTCTTCGAACACCAAGGCTTAATACATCCACTGGTGTCTGGGCTGGCATCTATTTTTTTGTGTTAGCAGTCCCTCTCATAGTATTAACATGTATTTTTCAATGCTTACCTTGTACTCCTGGAATATACTGGACTTCGTTCATTTTCCTCTCCCAAACCCCTATACCCCCTTCTGCTCCCGGCTCCTTGGCTCTCCTGTCTCACCTACGCCACACAGCTCTTTCTCTCAAAAAAATGGGTTTGGCTCCGAACGATTCTCGCAACCTTTAGGAAAAGCACAATACCCTTGCAACAGCCACAATTATTGTCTGTGCGCAAAATTAACCGCGCTCTAAAGATCGTTGGCAACGCAACCATCATCACCACGCATTTTCAACACCTCTTAGAGAAATTCCTCAAGAATCTGATGAAATATTAATGTCTACCACGTCCCTACCGTGTGTTTACATACAGTATTTTTATTTTTTTCTAGTTTCCATAATAGTGGAGTATGTGGGGGGGTGCTGCTGTTGTTGCCGCGGTTTTTCCTCTTTGTTGATGCGCGGTTAATTTTGTCCAGGCACAATACTTTTCTCATAATATTCTGTACCCTTCCTTTCCCTTGCTAAGGCATAGATTCATCAAGACTAGGTATTGCTTGACAGTTAGCCTAAGCCGTAATTCAATGAATATTTAGAACAATCTTCTATCGCTAACTACTTGTAACCGTGCCGAGGTTGTGGCGGAGCTACAACCTACGCTTGCTTGTTTGCTCGCAACCTTGGGCACTCTCCCGGAGAGTGCCCAAGGTTCAACGCCAGTTTCCATTTTGTATGTAAATTTAAGAATTACGAAACACTACCAAACATTCTCTGATGCCTTAAACGTCCTTCTGGCTTTCTCACACATTGTTTTAAGTCATTGAAAATAAGTCTTCCATTTTCTTTCCCCCCTTTTACAACTTTTGTTTTCACCCGGTAGAACTTTGGTTTGATCAATTTAATAAATTTCATTATAACTAATAGGAGCCTTGGATCAAGCTTGAACCTGGCGTTGAGCTGTAGGGTACTGTACTCTCTGGGGGAGCACCCAAGGTTAACCGCGGCAACAGAACAAATGTCTTGTGAACAAGCCTTGGGACAAATTATAGTAAAATTTACTTGCGACTGGTGTGACCGCTGAGTTGGGCTATTATAGCCTACGAGGCTACACAATCCAATATAGTACTATAGCATTCCTTAACTCCATCCGACACCGTCAGCCAAACAAGTTTAGCAAAAAAAAAAAAAAGAGAGCCACTCTAATCGGCAAAGGAGATGCGGGCGGGGGGTACTGTTTACCCATGACCCAGAGATGAGGAAAAGAAATCCTGAGTTTCCCCTTTAATACAAACCCAACCCCCGGAACCGGGGATGAGTATTGTGTATCGAACCCCCCTCTCCCTCAGTAGCACCCTCTGCACCCTACCCTGCTTGTATGCTAACCGAAGCCTAATCTCCGAGTCTTATCTAAAAATCCAGTATTCCGCACAATGTCAATGAAAAAACTGCTCGTATAGGGAAACTTGGTATATCAGCACTTTTTAGGCCGTAGGATCCTATGGCAAGAGATACTATCACCCGGCATCAGATTTTATAGTTGCGAGATATCGTTTTTCGGTATTATACCTTACAGGTATAATCTAAGGTATGGTATAAATCCTATACGGTACTGAAACGTAACATATTATTCGAACACTTCTCCCGGACATGACTAGATTTTCCCTACCGGGCCGGGGGGATTATATGGGTTCTTGACACCCGACCCGGACATTGTGCACAATCCCCGGAGAAAGGGAATAAAATCCCGGTAGGGAAGAGGAGATCACTATTAGAAGTAGATCGACGGTAACTGTGGAGCACAACGAGTGACGAGCGGTGAAACGAAACGAAACGCCAAGCAACTCACTGCGAAAACGATCGCACACAGTGGCGGGGAAAATATTTTGACTAACAACCATAGTCTCAGGCTCAATGACGGCTCTATCAACAACCACAACTAACTAAGGGCAATCACAGGAGTATCATATATATTAATCACGAAAACATCATATCCATCCATGAGCCACTATGCTACTCCATACGAGTCTCCCCTTCCCCCATCATGACTCCCGGACTGACAAAAAGAAACAAACTCTCCCACCGCCGCCGGACTCTCACGCTAGCCTTACCGCGCTTCCGCTCTTCTGGCCTTTTCTCCCGGCCTTCCGGAAAGCTGCACGATCCCAGAACTATCGCGCATTCCTGCATTCGAAATGCTTTCCACAAATACGCCCGAAGCCAAAACATATGCCCGAATCCTCAGCGCATTTCCGAACCACAAACAAGCGCGCTCCCATAAGCTTTCCGAACAACAAATGAAGTATTATGGGAGTATGGCGAGCAGCACCATTTCCGGCAATCGCGGTAGAATGGAATATGCTTCCAAACTGACTCGTACACCGATATTGCTCAGTGTTGTAGGCCGTTCAATCACTCATGACAAGTCGGGGTACGATACCGATGCCCGTGGAGTAGAAGCTAACCTGCTGCTCGAAAGACTCAACACTTCACTAACTCCCCTTAGTGAATAGGGCAGGGGGTATAGACAACCTCCTAAATCTCACCTCCGAGTCCTGGGCCTTCTTCACGATCAATTGGTCTGCAAGCATGACCTCCATTAAACTATCAGACTTGATGGAAGCGGATAGTTGTCTGAGACAAAGAAAGCGAATAGATGAGGGGCAAGACGAGCGAATGAAGTTTCTGATTTTCCCTAGTACCCTTTAGTTGAGCCCTAACTTAGTCTAGTTCGCCCGTTTGACCGTTACACGATTTATCCCCCGCAACATAAACCGTGCCCATGATTGGCACCAACCGCCGCCATGCTTTTTAGCTAACGGCAAGATCTCGGATCCCTTTTCACGTGCATTAGAAGTTACCCCTTCGGATTTTTTATTATTCTCTATTTGTATCTAAGCAGCCTCCACGTCCACATTTCAGAGGGATAAGGAGAAAGGAATTAGAGAAAAAAGAATTGAGCAGCAAATGTGCGGGATGGACCACGAAAACAATGAAAGTAAATAGGAGTGAAATTCCGGGGCACACCAGCCCATATCAATACCAATACGATAGAAATAGCCCACAACCAACCCTAAAGTCTGGATTATGAGGAGAAATCGGGAAATCTAGATTCGACAAGAAATGGGAGTGGGTGTAGGTCTTTGGACGGGGGAGCGGGAGACCTATGCATCTCCACCGACCCATGCATCTCCCTCACAAGTGATTTCATGGGGTTAAAGGAAAAATATCTAATCTAAGTGTTCGTGGTATGCCTACTCCGGAGGAAAGGAAAAGAAAAGACGACAATTAAACAAGGTGGTGTTGCGAACTAGAGAAAACAGTAACAGGATGAGAGGGGGAGGGAGCGATAGGGATAGATATGTTTAAAGAGCTGTTGCGGTCCTTGCGGAAGTGGCAAATGGGTAATCCGTACGCGAAAGCGGTAGAGAGGATGATGCCTCCCGGCCCCAGGCAGTGGCGGGTGTGTCAGACATCGGGAGGTGTAGTACAAGTAGCGGTATCACTTGCCGGATACGCCAGAGCGGTGCTTAGTTGCTGCTATCCAGTTTGTTAGGATTGAAGCCGTCCGCGTAGTAATTCCACCACTCCTTTGTGACCTTTGGTAGTAGCATAATGGAGTGGTGTTCCGCCCTCACTATTTGACTTGTCGTGGTCGATGTTACCCTGCCCGAGTAATATTTTCACTACTCCCTCGCGCCCATTCGCGGCAGCACGCAGGAACGGTGTGTTGCCGTACCAATCTAATCGATTTGGGTCGACATCACCCCGCCCGAGGAGTATTTTGACTACCCCCTCACGCCCAACTGCAGCAGCCTGCCAGAACGGTGTTCGGCTGTTGATATCCTGTATGTCGGGGTTGACATCTTTCCGTCTGAGTAGTGCTTTCACGACTCCCTCGTGCCCATTGTTAGCCGCAACCCAGAGAGGTGTTCGGTCGTGGATACCCTGTTTCTCGGGGTCAACGTCGTCTCGTCTCAGCAGCATTTCCACTACACTCTCGTAACCCTTCTCAGCAGTATGATGGAGTGGTGTTGCGCGGTCTTTATCCGGTCTGTTGGGGTCAACATCGTCCCGCCCGAGTAGTATTTTGACCACGCCCTCGCGCTTATCTGCAGCAGCCTGCCAGAGCGGTGTTCGGCCGTTGATATCCGGTGCGTTGGGGTCGACATCGTTCCGCCTGAGAAGCGCTTGGACCACTCTCTCGTGCCCACGAAAAGCCGCACCCCAGAGCGGTGTTCGGTCGGCGATATCCGGTGCGTCAGGGTTGACATCGCTCCGTTTGAGTAGTGCTTTCACGACTCCCTCGTGCCCATTGTTAGCCGCAACCCAGAGGGGCGTTCGGTCGTGGAAACCCGGTTTCTCGGGGTCAACGTCGCCTCGTCTCAGCAGCATTTCCACTACCCCCTCATGTCCCTTCCGAGCAGCATGATGGAGTGGTGTTGCGCCGTCTTTATCCGGTCTGTTGGGGTCAACATCATCCCGCCCGAGTAATATTTTGACCACGCCCTCGCGCTTATCTGCAGCAGCCTGCCAGAGCGGTGTTCGGCGGTTGATATCCGGTGCGTTAGGGTCGACATCGTTCCGTCTGAGAAGTGCTTGCACCGCTCTCTCGTGCCCAAAAAAAGCCGCAACCCAGAGCGGCGTTCGGTCCCAAATACCCCGTTTCTCGAGGTCAACGTCATCTCGTCTCAGCAGTATTTCCACTACCCCCTCGTGTCCTTTCTGAGCAGCATGATAGAGTGGTGTTGCGCCGTCTTGATCTGGTTTGTTGGGATTGACGTCGCCCCGCCCAAGTAGTATTTGCGTTACTCCCTCGCGCCCATTTTCGGCAGCAACCGAGAGCGGTGTTCGGCTGTACTTATCTGGTCTGTTGGGGTCAATATCGTCCCGTCCGAGAAGTATTTTCGCTACTCCCTCGCACCCACGCGCAGCTGCACCCCAGAGCGGTGTTCGGCCGTTGATATCTGGTGCGTCGGGGGTAACATTTTTGTGTCCGAGTAGCGTTTTCAACACCCCCTCGTGCCCGTAATAAGCCGCACCCCAAAGCGGTGTTCGGTCGTAGATACCCCGTTTCTCGGGGTCAACCTCATCCCGTCTGAGCAGTAATTCCACTACCCCCTCGTGTCCCTTCGCAGCAGCATAATGGAGTGGTGTTCCACCGTTGTCATCCGGTTTGTCGGGATTGACGTCGCCCCGCCCGAGCAATATTTTCACTAACCCCTTGCGCCCATTTTCAGCAGCACCCGAGAGTGGTGTCCGGCCGTACTTATCTGGTATGTCGGGGTCGACATTGTCCCGTCCGAGTAGTATTTTCGCCACCCTCTCGCGCCCATCTGCAGCAGCAGCCCAGAGTGGTGTTCGGCCCTTCCTATCCGGTGCGTCGGGACAGACATCCTTCCGCCTGAGTAGGGTTTTCAACACTCCCTCGTGCCCATAACTAGCTGCGTTCCAGAGAGGTGTTCGGCCGTACATACCCCGCTTCGCGGGGTCAACGTCATCCCGTGTGAGCAGTATTTCCACTATCTCCTCGTGCCCCTTCGTTGTAGCATAATGGAGTGGTGTTGCGCCGTTGTCGTCTGGTTTGTCGGGATTGACGTCGCCCCGCCCGAGCAGTGCTTTTACTATCCCCTCGCGCCCATTCTCAGCAGCACCTGAGAGCGGTGTCCGGCCGTTCTTATCTGGCCTGTCGGGGCTAACGTCTTTCCGCCCGAGCAGTATTTTCACCACTCCCTCCCACCCATCTTCAGCAGCACCCCAGAGTGGTGTTCGGCCGTTGATATCCGGTGCGTCGGAGTTGACATCCTTGTGTCCGAGTAGGATATTCAACACTCCCTCATGTCCGTAATAAGCTGCGCTCCACAGTGGCGTTCGCTCGCAAGTACCCCGTTTGTCTGGAGCAATGCCGCCCCGCCCGAGTAGTATTTTCACTACCCCCTCGTGCCCATTCGAAGCAGCCCACACCAGGGGTGTATTACCTGTGCAGTCTGTTTGGTTGATATCACAACCTTTCACTTCGACCAAGCTAGCTACCACTTCACCAATCCCGAAGAAGGATGCACA
>Ga0307509_10011732_pt1 | contig 10568 bp, 10 predicted proteins | sample 10_EM_MG_FD_202245 | JGI IMG/M metagenome (GOLD analysis project Ga0307509, IMG submission 202245) | Populus trichocarpa ectomycorrhiza microbial communities from riparian zone in the Pacific Northwest, United States - 10_EM | ecosystem: Host-associated > Plants > Roots > Unclassified | place...
TTTTGAATTCTAGAGTTGCAAGGCTGTTGAGCCTCCCATTGACCGGAAAGGTTAGCGACTTCAACTCCGGGGTGTCGCACATCGCGCCAAAAAGAAGCAAGATAGAATTCTTGCATAATGTGTAAGAAAGTTTTTTCTCCTTTTGGAGCCTTTATCGGAGACCGAGCAGGAGAGGTTCCGCTGAGACAGACAAAAGGGTCGTAGCAGAAACAATTTCTCCGAGACCTGGATCCGAGAAGCTGATGAGGTAGCTTCTATGTTGGGTCGGTGCCCAGCATTTCGCCTTTTCACGGTCGACGGTCGTCGTAAGAGGTTGTTGAGTGCCCACTGTCAATTCGCTGGCATTGCAATCACGGTCACGTGGACTGCAATGTGTCACCTCTTGTCACGCTCAAAACTCAACTTGCTCTCCTCTTGTTCTCGAATTGCCGCTGGTTGGGTGACTTTCGGAAGATAAAACGGACAGGACATTTACATATTATGCCATATTTAACGCCCGGCGCTTTATCACCTGCTTCAAAGGCCATTAGGACCACCGATGTGGAATCGAAGGGCCGAACTGGGATATATTTTTTCGAGGATTCTGTTCTGAAGCCGGGCTCAGCGAATGTTGGGGAAAGTGGTGGTGGTCTCTCTGAAAAAGAAGTCTCGAACGCGTACCCCGTGGTGAGGCTAGATGTAGAGAGGATCACCGATGCTATAGCTGGAAGGCTCGCGACGACTTTACTTGCACACGTTCTTTTCCTGAAAAACCAGGTACCATTGTGAGTAAATATTCCAAATATTTCTTCTTTAAATTATCTTATCTGTGGGCCCCTTCAAGTCCCGTTACGCAGCTTGGAAAAATTCCAGGGGGGAACGTGCGTGAAGTTCGCTTCGCTGCTGATTTTCCGGCAACTCACAACCCCTGCAGACCAATTCACGCGCGTCCAAACAGCGTGCAGAACTTTTAGCCTCGTTTGACACCATATCATCCCATCTAGATACGACATTTTCTGCGTTATCAACAGCCATTGCAAGATGCACAAACAATCAGGGCAAGTTGGCACAAGCGCACTTGGCTATTCTGGTTGGACCCAGTATAGGAACGGCCAAATCAAAACTAATTGTGGGTATTGATGGCCTGGAAGCACGCGTGTGGGGAAGCGACGGAGGCTCTACCGTTCCTCACAATTGCACAGACCAGAGCAACAATGAGGACGCAAATGAATCCCAAGAAGACTATGACGATGACGATGACAGTGAAGAAGAACCGGCAGAGAGTGAGGATGAGGATGAGGGACAGGATGAAGACGACGAAGAGGAAGAAGACGATAGCCGGTTGCCATCTCCTCTACCACCCTATTTATCTCACGCGGAAGAACAGAAATTTCTCCAAAACGCAGATCGACTTCTGTCGCGTACCCTTGCTGCTGCAGATGCAGACGGTAATGGAATTACGTCTGAAATGTGTACGTGTGCCACCACATTCACTCACATTAACCAACTGACGGAACGCTCAAGCGCCTACACAAACACACATTCTCATACGCGCTCCTAGGAGGTTTAACCACCCGGCATGGATTCCCCGTCAGAACGTCACAATCTCTCTCGATTCATCTCTACAAGAATTCCTCAACTATTCTGGACTCAGGGACGCAGAACCTGAGTTTAACCCGTCTTCTAAATTCTCAAGGAGAAGTAAAATCGAGGGTGTCTGGATCGCCGGGCGAAGCGGCATCCAGCTATTACGCAACGTGCAGGCTGGCATAGGGGGGCCATCGAAGCCAAAGGAGGAAGATGATATGATATGGTGGAGTTGGGACGGTAAATTTGTGGGCTTTGCCGATTGGTGACCGGCGATCCTCCACGCTGCCCGCCATCGCTTAAGTATTCAACTATCACGGCTTTCGAGAATTGAGCCGGCCTTTTACATTTTTTTTGAATCGTCTACTTGATATTCACGTCAGTACAAGTAGAGGCACAATCCCCAAGGAACTCAAAAATCGAACCTGGGGTTCTACCAGACATCCGACGCATTTCTCTCTCTCGAGGCCCTATGGCCTCTGAGGTCCTTTCAACATAGTCAATGTTTTCTTGAGGGATTTGTGGCTGGTGATCAGCGCTGGGCCCTCGCCATTGCTTGACCATTTCCAATACCAAGGCTACACGTTTTCTGGACGGCGGCCATATGACAAGGAACACGACTCATAACCCCGCCAATACAAACTGCCTCGCGTTCGCTACTTGGAACGATGTTTGCCTGACCTGGTAATGCCACAACCTCTCGTGCGGTGGGTGGTATTTTTGATTGCAGGAGTCGAGGTAAGTCCACTGATAACGTCCAGTGATGGATCCGCTAACTACTGTCCGCCTACTATCCTCTAACCGGGTGATTGATCATGATCAGAATTAATTATTGAGAAAGGGGAGAGCCTAACTTTCAGGGCTTTCCCCCGCATTCGTCACTATCGTGCCGACCCCATCCGGATTGCTTAGACACCTCTAGACTCGGCATTCGGGAGCGTGGATACCCTTGTGTGTGTTACTAATGCACGAGGCGCCAGACAGATGATCAAGAACTTTTTAGTTGATATGGATCGATAGATTGAGGTAAATTAAGTTCATAAAAATAAAATAAGGTATCCCCAAAAAGGGGTTCGTTGTTTCGGGTTTGCCTCTCAACGCACTCAACAGGATCGCGATCCCGGGAAGTCCTTTCCTTTCTGAGAACTTAGCCCATCAGTGACAACATAAGGGAAAATCAATGATTGTTGTGCGCACTGCGCGCTCCGGTGATTCGGGAAAAGATAAACCTGTGGGTGGCGGTATTGGAAATAAAAAGACAGTGCATCGCCTCCAAGAATAAGTAATGCTGCTTGTAGCTAGGATGATGCGCAACAGATACTAGCCTGATTGAGCCGGGGTTCGCAATACCAAGTTAGTTCGTTCATGCACCCTCGCGGCAAGAAGATTTTCCCTAGAATTAACAGGGCATTTTTGACCCAGTAATTTGTAGCTAGGTCAAGAGAATGTGGCACTCCGGCAAGAACCGGACCTTTAAAGGGATTAGCAGTGGGTCTATACCATCTCTGACAAATCATTCGGGCAAGTTTAAGATTGGCGGAATGCCTGTTCGCAATTAAAGAGGTTAAGAAATTTGTGTGGGTCTGTTCTTGTATTCTGGGATCCCGATTATCAGTGTTGTTCCCCGGAAATTTCAACCCTTCAAGTTCAAGTCGTCGGCCGATCATGTACAATGTGGTAAGAGCTCGGCAGGCCAGGGTCCGGGTACTGCTTTTGGTACCATGACCATATTTAGGATGTTGGGGTCGCGTTAGTTCACTGCGCGTGAGGTGAGAGGCCCGTGGAAGGCTGGTGAGGGTACCACAGCGGTAACACTACGGCACTCAACTTTAAAATGTGTGAGGTGAATCAGAGGATAACAAACTCTATGCGATTCTAATCTGGATTCTAGTGTTAGTCAACGTCATATTGTAGTACGATTCTGGTACGATTCGTCCTAGCGCGAACTGAACGTTGAACGCCAGTATAACCCCACCAATCGAGATTTTGTTCAATTGCCTTCTTAGCCACCATTTCAGCCGCCAAGAACTATCCACAAGAAATGCTTCTAGGTACTACTAGGTATGTCGTGTTCCCAATTCAACGACATCTAGACCTTTTGAGAGTATCGGCATTAGCAATTTGCAGACACCGGGTGCGCAGCCACCATAATATAATCGCCATTTACGCAAGCCTCACCTTGATCAAGAACCGTAAGTAAAAGGACAGGGTCGGGATGACCGCGAGTTCCTCAGCCTTTGCCTTCTGAAATACAATGCAATCTGTCGCGTACATCGCAAAGTTCATCCTCCGTAAGGTTGATCAGCGTTTGAATCTCATCAGGGTGTTTCTTATCACAATGTTGCTGCATCATAGCCTTGAAGTGTTGAGGGGCTACGCCTGTCTTTGAGACTTGGAAAATATCCTCGCTTGTTCCCCTGTCAATGAAGAGTCAAGTAGGCTATGAGATGAAGGAAAGATGATGATATCGCTTGAAAGCTAGCACTTACAGGCATATCCTACAGACCATAAAATTAGGTTCATCCGCAAATAAAATAGAGATGTGTATTTCCTTCAGCCACGATGCGGGATCTGGGGAGAAAGCTATTGTTCATGAATTAGTACTGGCTCCCACAGGTGCCTAAAATGGCGAAGGATGGCTTACAGTAACAACTTATGGAAAAGTCCTGATCGTCGGCCAGCGTCTCAACTCCGAGTTTCATTTGATTGAGAGTGTCACCGTCGTTCCTAGATAAGGCATCGCCTTCCGCCTCCAAGGTCTCAGCGCTCGTCGGAGAAATTGATAACGAATAATCATCCGCCTCAGCAGGGACGCTAGGGGATATTGGTACCAAAGGTTCCAGCGTCCCACTTGTAAAACCAGGTAATTCCGGAATTGATACTATCTTGGGCAGATCTGTATATGACTCGAGTTTGGATGGTGGTCCAGAATCAATTTTAACTGCCCTGAGGGTGGGGTCGCTCATTATATTGTCCGAATTTGCCTCTCTGAAGCTAACCAGCGTTGACAAATTGGGATTTGGGGAGAATTTCCCCGAGTTATTCAGCCCATGTACATCCCCACCAAGGCGGTGGTCTGGAAGTGCCGCTCGAGGGGGATAAACACCGATAGAATTTTCGATGTCATCTTCAGTGTTACTTTCCTGGAGGGGATGTGGTATGGTCATGGGATTGTATAGAAGAACGGTATCGTCAAAAGTGGCTGATGTAATTTTGGCAGCACTAACCTCCGAAATCGTTTCATGTCCACTTGAGGACGCCGCTACATGTGGAATCCGCAGTGGGGACGGTGTACAGTTTATTTCCAGTTCCGGAGGATCGCCTGGCGATGAATTAGTTGTAGTGCGGGGAAAACTGGCAATCGAGCCCGCATCTTTGCTTGGGTATCCATCAGAGATGCGCTGTCAGCATGTTCACTTAGTACATGAAAGGGCCGGGCGTAAGGAATATACGAATGAATGCTCACGAGAGAGGGTGATGTGGCATGTGTAGCGCTTACGCGAACGTTGTCGTGAAGTTGGTTTCTCAGAATCACATTCTCACCCCTCAAGCGCTCTATTTCCTTGTGGGCCTCTCTGATCCGCTGCGCGTCTCGTTCAGATGCGGCATGCAGTTCCAATCGTTGACGTGGAGTCTGATCCTGGATGGTAGGTTGGTCGCACCCGCTTAAAACGGGACCGCCAGGCGATCGTGATGGCAAGGTAAGCTGCAAAGTTGGCGGAACAGCAACGGAAACTTCGTCACCCGTTGTTAAACAAGGCGGCTGCTCCACCATACCAACGGATGTACGTGCCTTTCCAGGAAGTTCGGCGTGGAGAGGTGCGTGGAGAGGTTGTTCAACATTTGGGGTGGGTGGAAGCGATCCACCTGATTGCATCACCTGTTTCGACCGTTGTGCAATCGCCCCCCCAGGACGGGCAACATCTCCGTAGTCGATCAATGAAGTAGAACGGCGAGACCCCATACTCTGAAGGCCGCTTTGGGAATTCTCGATTAATTTTCTTTGGTGGGGTTGCTCAAGCAAAGTGGTAAACGATCGCGATCCTGTGACTTGTAAATACATATCTGGAGAAGTATCAGGAGACATCCGACCACTTTCAATTGAGTAGGGAGGACTTTGGGCACATGGTACCGCATTTATACCATTTGAATCCGCTTCGAAAAGGTGTGCTCCATATGGCCACTCAGTGGGCAACTGTGGTGATGTGGACTCGCTCGTAAAGGTTGAAATCTCTGTAAGATTTAGGATATAATTTAGAACTATAGTGCACGGTTATCGCTAGGGGTCTCAAATATAAGTTCGCTCACCAAATGGCCGCGTTATATGTTGGAAAGGTGATGGAAGGGATACCAGGGAGCTTGAGCTGGCCAGATTTGAGTAGGGATCCACAGTTTGGAGCAATAAAGGGTGCATCGATACGGATATTTGGGACAAGTTTGAGTTCAATCTTGGGTGCAGAAAGAATTAGGGTCGTTTGTAGAAGAATTCTCAATGTTGTGCGCTTACTCAGTAGTTGGTCGAAGTTCTGTGGGACTAACTTTCGTCTTCGTGGCCGCTGGTTCTTGTAGTTCGGTTTTCTCCTTTGCTTTTCTTTTCCTCTCTGCATTTTTTTCGACCTGCGCAGATTGGGCAGCAGAAAGAGCATCAGATGCAGTCGAATGAACTTAGATTAGGTAAATGGGAGTTTTGTGTTCAGGACGATTGCGGCTCACCCGATGGTCGTCCTTGCACAAATCTGATCGAAAACCAGCCGAACGAAGTGTCAGAGCACCATAAGAAGCGGTTTGGATGGGATGGATGCACCACCAAGTCTTCGGCTTTGCGGCTTTGTGGACCCCGCCAAATTTTCCACTCCTCCGAGCACCGTCCATAGAGAGCGAGAGAACTGGGTGTTAGATCGATATATACATCCCCAGATTCTCCAAGATCCATTGATGGAGGACCATCTCCCAAAAATTCGCTATATGGATAAGCCACACCTTCAACATTGAAAGTTCGTAAAATTGTTTTCCGAGTCATTTGTTTTCTTCCTTGTTGGAGCGAAAGCCCTTGTTTGTGGCGTTTGAACGCAGAATCTGTGATATTGATTGCAATGCAGGTCGTCAAGATTGATTTTAGAGGTTAGCAAAGGTTTAAGTTGGATTTAAGGTTATCAAACTGACAGTTTTCTTCTGAGTGATCATAGTTCCAACTCCCGGCACGTGATTTTACACTGTGCCTAATGATCGGGTTCCGGGCCTGCGCTCAAGCGCTTAATAACCGATCAATAATGGTGGTGATATTTCATCAAAAACATTGTAAAGTCCCGCATTTTTTCCTTTGAAACAGAGTGAAGTTTCAATGAATGTTGTTAGGGAATAAATCGGGAGGCGGACTATTTCGATCTTTCTTTTCATGGGGGACCTGAAGAGGCAAAATGTTGCGTAGATCTTTAGAGATTCACAAACACCAGCTCCAATCGATTCATTTGCGTTTTTAACACGACCTTTATAACAGTTCAAAGCCCTTTTGCAGCGTACGCAAGTTCAAACCTTGACATAACTGAACCGTTGTTTCTTCAATTTATATAATAACTGCCAGCTGATTCCATGAAAGGCGAAATTCACGCTCTAAGGAAGATAACTTTTACCTTCAAACTTCCTCCTTCACATCGAAGTACCACGCTTAATAGAAAGATCAATATTCCATCATTAAAATCTTTGCACATATCAGAGGAATCGAAGCTTGATTCATCCAACTCGTTTCAGCGCTTGTGATTCCAACTGCCATGTGGGCTATATATAATAACGGCCATCAACGTAGTTCAGGGCATCATGCGTCGATGTATTGGTACACCATCGCTTCGAATTCTTGACAATGTCCAGTACGCACAAACCTTGCTGATACAATCAAATATCTGCAGGTCTCCCAACCCCTACATTAACCATGCCGCATCCCATCAACAATGGGATAACGGAATATTAGCCTCCTCCTTACGGAAGCGGAGTGTATCCGAGGAAATAATAATTATTTTTTTTCTTACAAGTCACCAATTATATGAATGAAACATTTTGCCGAATTTGATTGCTTCAATGCCTCAATGCCTTCTAATGTTGGACCACTTCAGTTTGACCTCGTTTGCCATAGATGATAGTAACACCAATCTCCTGTGATGCTAGGTTGCGTCCCGGCAATAGTTTGATGGGCAATGGGCTCTTCACTCGGTATTTCCCAAGCCGTATGTTGGACTAGTACCATGGTATTCATGGCGCCTGATACAATGGGCGCCTCAGAAAGTCACCTTCTTTCTGCGCTTCTGCAATCTGGGCTCGGATATTTTCAAGGAATTACAATGTGGGAGGTTAACACAGTGTCTTCCAGACGATCCGGGCTCGATTTGTTATAAAGAACAACTTTCTCAGGTACGCCGACCCCATCAGAAATTCCTATGTATCAAGAAACCCAGCCCGTGAAGGTTTCCTAGACGGAGTTTGCAGTGGACCAGAAGGAGAATGAACAATCCGTGGAACAAGGATGAATCAATTGCCGAACACCGCCGTAGGTCGAGTCTAGCGGAATGTACTCGGCTTGAGGCCTTGAGAACCGACATTACGCCTTGGTTTTTTTAATTTCCGTCATAGAACAGCATTAGGCGCTATTTGAGGACCCCGAGAATCCGATTGTTAACGACTCAAGTAACAGCAATAAATCGTATGGGTTCAAAAGGAAAAAATCATCAGCAAAACTAGTTTTGGCTTGAGTGACCACCCCGGCGGCCCAACGCGAGGATCCAATTCGGCATTTTGGGTGTCGAAAGCCATGCAGCACGAACAGAAGCCTAGGATGCATGCTTTATGGGCCTAGGTCTTACAACGGGGTCAAATAGATATATATCCCAAGCGGACCAGGCTAATGGTGGGAGAAGTGTCCCAGTTGTGCTTCGAAAAGGGTCTCCGGGCCTCGAGGTTGGTTCATCGACAACGCGTATTTCTGATGGCATTCCGCAGATACCGTCAGGAAAGTCAACTATCGATATGATGTAGCAAGAAGACCAGTACAGAACTTTTTTGAGAAGTAAACTTGAATTAGATTCAAAGATGGAGTCGTGGTAGCGAGTTGAGAAAGTGGAACACTGGTAAAAATTCGATACCAATGACTATGGTTTGAGTTTCTTCACCCCAAACTGGGAAGGAAAGCCAGCAAGAAAAGACGTCAAGATACAAGCCCACCCAAACGGGTCTGAATGGCCTGAAGCTGGTCAACATCCAGATCCATCAAGAGGTCGTAATATTCCGCATGATCTTCCCGACAATGCCCGACCAAAATATGGAATGGGGTGTCAGCTGGAAGAACCAATATATGTGCAGTAGAGGAAGCTCTGAAGGAATTCGTTTTGAATCAGAAGTCTTCGATTGAATAGATGAAATGATTCTTGTGGTGACTTACAGACACAATCTGCATATCAATTCTGCTTGCATCTCTGATCGATCGTAAACAACTTCTACACGCCAGCGATCTAAATCTGTTGGTGGTAGAGGACGTGGATTGGGATCTGTTGATTGGATCAAAAATTGGGTGAACTTCAATGAAGTAAATGCCACCGAACCCACCGTCGATCGCGGAAGCCTCTGTCGGCCGAACATCTTCCCTCTCCCCGATATCAGACTTGACATCAACGGCCGAAGGTGAAATCGAAGGCGCAGAAGTAGGACTGTTGCTGGGCGGATTGTGTTCTTCATTTGAGAGGAATCCTCGAAGGGTGCGATCTTCCTTGTGCATTGCTGCTAATTCCTCCGTTTGCCCTGGCGGGGATCTCGGAAAATGGCCAAAAACGGTAAGAACTGAGGGTGAATTCTCCTCTACATCATCATTATTTGCTTCGAGGAATTCGCTGGTAATTTATATAATCAGGTCCGGCTCGTGCGTATAGAACAAACCAATTGCCTGCCTTGGTATACTCCTCAAATTTCGAACGGGAGGTGTTTTACTGGGGTTGACTACATCCGGTCCGTCGCAGTCAATAATTTCAAGTTCTACGTCCGGCGTAAATTCCTGCTGGGCTGTGCCTTCTTCCACTTCTATAATTGCGTTTTTGGCCAAAACTTCAGAACTGATAGGATTTATTTGTGGAATTGTGCATGTGCTTGCTTGATCAGAATTTTCAACGCGTTCAGGCGGCACAGCAGAAGTCAAGGTACCATTCGCTGAGTCCTCTAGGTCGAGACCCAATTCTGGACTACCCTGAGAACGAGAGATCGGAGGAGAAGCATTGTCAGACTGTGAGGCAGGGACAAATGATTTTCCATGGATGCACTCGCGCGCGACGACTTCGTTGGGATTAGGTACAGACACAACGGGGTCAATTAGATTTTTAATGACAATGGGATGATTTCCCACCGAGGACATTGTGTCTGGAATTGGATCAGAGTTGGTAGTATTGGGTTGACCAAAGAGTACAATTGGCTGTTCGCAAGTAATGGTGCATGGTTCTGAACTGAAGACAGGTGCTTCTGGTGGTGTCGAAGTGTGGACATCCACAGCCTTAATTCCATTCAGTGTAGGCATAAGAGCTGGTGGATTTGATACATCCACGCTCGGGCCATTTATCTCTGTAACGTATGCACGGACTGGCGCATCGACATCGGCGTCCCCGGGCGCTATTGTGCAAGCTACTCGAGCGGGTTGCACACTCTCTATGTCATGTGGTCCTTGGAGTAGCCGTGGAGGAGTTGTCTACATAAAAGCAGTACCGTGAGTGGCATGCTCTACAGCAAATAGTGGAACCCTGAACGAACTGATGTAGTCGACACCAGATGAGACATTATAATGGTTGACACGCCATTCGGTGCAGGTAGCCTTGGAGTGCCATTGAGTCAGGAATTCTGATAACTGAGGAATTTGGGTACCTACACTCTACTCGTTTCTCCTCTTGTAGAATCGCGATTTTGGAACACTGTTGTCGGCAGACCGCGCCAGACTCTATTACTAATAGACGACATGGAACTGCCGCCTCCACTGAGAA
>Ga0307509_10011733_pt1 | contig 10567 bp, 12 predicted proteins | sample 10_EM_MG_FD_202245 | JGI IMG/M metagenome (GOLD analysis project Ga0307509, IMG submission 202245) | Populus trichocarpa ectomycorrhiza microbial communities from riparian zone in the Pacific Northwest, United States - 10_EM | ecosystem: Host-associated > Plants > Roots > Unclassified | place...
GAATCACATGGGGGGCCTGTGATGGATATCTATGAGCTCCAGCCAACCTGCTCACTTCATGTGCTCTCTTCATTCCCTCTGACACCAAATGTAACAACTCAGTCCATAAAATTCTCCTTCTACCCAGTCTTCTTCTGCCCAGTCTCCTTCCGCCCAGTCTCCTTCTGCCCAGTCTCCTCCCATGCATCCTTTGTCACCAGTAGAGGGGTTCTTGTACTTGATGTCCAGGACTCAAATCTCCTGTTGTGGACTGAATTGGATGATAGAAGCGACGAACTACCAGGACTGTTCTCTCCTGATGGGTGCTTCTTTATATCTGGGCCATTACAAACCAAGATTCACATTTGGCAGAATACATCCACAGGTTATGTACCATGGAGTAGCCTTCAGCCCCAAGTGGATCCTCATGGGTACCAGTGGTCACCCACTTCAAACTCAATCCTGTGTTGGGGTGAAGGTGGAATCCGGCAATTATTCCACCCCTCCACTCTCCAACAAGGCCAGGATCCAGGATCAAGGTGGCCATTTGGTAGCATATTCCACTGATAAGACATACATTGCAACTGTGCGGCAGTTCAGTGGTATTGTCACAGTCTTCAATTGTGTTTCAAGCACCTCATGGCAATTCTCTAACACAGATATGAGAGTTGAGGACATAAAGATTGCTGACAATACCATCTTTGTGGTAGGTGACTGCAAGCTTGTTGGTTGGGATCTTGAGGCAGATGGGATAGTGCATAATGCCCCCAGAAGGGTGACTGTTGATGAAACATTAGCTATCAGTGGTTGTCAGGACAACCTGACATTATCCCATGATTGCTCTCAGATTGCCTCCACCAAGGGGGAGAATATTTTACTTTATGACACAATAACCCAGAAAACAAAAACCATCCACACACAACCAGTCAGCCATATGCTACATGATCTATCCCCCTGGTTCTCTCCTGATGGGTGCCGATTGTGGTTTGCTGGTTGGGGGGGAGCATGGTACTTTATGGAACTGGGGGCAGGACATGATCAGAGTTTTGTGGAGTTAACTGAGACAGACCTAGAGGATGAACAGACAGTATTCAACCACTCCTCTCATGGGCACCACATTAGAGAAGATTCTGGGTGGGTTACAGACTCCAGAGGCAGAAAACTCTTGTGGTTACCCCCCAGCTGGAGGTCAAGGGATCCACTATTTATAAGGTGGGATGGTAATTTTCTGGCCCTACTTGACAGTCACCACCCAGGACCCATTATCATCAAGTTCCATGCATAACCTCTCCTCCCTCAACCACATCCAAGGCTTATTTGGCACATGCACCCTCACTACTACCATCTGCCCTTTTGTCCTTTCCCTAATCCCAAGCAGATTTTCTTTACACTGGGCCCCCTTCATATCTAGTTTCCTTTGACTTCAGCTTCCATGCTTACAGTTTTGTACCCAACTATGAAGACATTGATCAGAAAATGGAAGACCAAATTTCACTCCATTGTGACATCAGATGTCAGACCACATCAGAAGAACCAGCAACTAATGTTCCCCACCTTTTTCTACCCTCTCATAAGGAAAAGTGGAACAAAGGGAAAAGTATATATTTCGAGAAGTTATATTGTGACTACAAGAGAAGTTGGTGGTAAATATGTTTATAATGCACAAGATAAGCAGTGCAAAGTGACAAGAAGCAGTTGCTTCCTGACGGCCCTACAGTCATGCTACGCCTTGGTCCCACCCCCCCACGAGGGCCACAAAAAATCATCAACAGTGCAAACCTCGGGAACTGTCATCCTCGAATTCTGATAATCCGAGGGAATCGTCTCAACGCTAACCTCACCCTTCACCAAACCTGCCAAAGTCTCCCTCCACTTTGAATTCTCCACCTCGAAACCATCCCTGCCCACTTTCCTGCACACCCTCACATCTCCAAATGGGATCCCCACCTTCGCCCGCGAACTCGCGACCTCGATGAGCTTGTCGGCGGGGATGTATCTCGTTTGTAGAATGATGGTTTGGAGATGGGGTAGCGGGATGTATCCCGAACCCTCATCCGGGAGGAGGGCGTGTAGGATAGCGGTGTCGGGTGGAAGGAAACTGTCCGTGATGACCAACTGCTCCAACTCCGGAACAGAGGCAAAAATCCTAGGATACGCCGACCGGCTCGTCAAACTGGACTCGATCCATAACCCCCGCGCCGCCAGTAACGGTGACCTGAACAACTGGCGTAAGGCTTGGGGTATGAAGGCATTCAGTTGGAGATGCCCCATGGTCGATAGGAAGACCGACGAATGAGGTCCACACGAAATAAGCCGAAGGCCGGCGGATGTCCATCCGAGTTCGATCCGGGTCGCCCCTTGCAGCCGATGTTCCGGTGGGTAGTTCGATGGGAAAATGTCGTGGATCGTGCGGTTCTGCTGGGGTGGGAATCTAACGCTGTCGAACCTGATCGCGACGTCGTTCGCGGTGGGCAGTTGGATCAACGACAAGAGCCTCGAAATCCCGTGGTGTGCGAAACCGGAAACGTACAACCTCTGGAGATTGTCCAGCGGCACGGGCGTAACGTCCGGTAGACCTCGTGTTGGCGTCCTGCTGTTTCCTACTACATCCTCTTGTTCCAGCAGGAGGTCGCGAAGCCCCGGACTACACTGAAACAGATCTAGGAGTTGGTCCATCGAGTGCTCCAAGTTGCGCTGAGCGGCCAAGCACAACACGGAGAGGTTGTGGAAGCGGTTGTTGGGCCATATAGTAAAGTGGTTGACCCTCAGGACCCGTAGGGAGGGGAGCGACTCCGCGAATATCGTGGGGAGGAATAGCGTGGCTCTAGGGTTCGCCCCGGCGAGTGGGTTCCGGTATCCGACATGAGCCGGAGGGTAGATTACCAGCGTCTCGAGCAACGGCGCGGGGAGGTGTAAATCCGATAGCGGACTGCAAGCTTTAAAACCCAAAGGGTGTACAAAGGTAAACGTCCGGAATCTTCCGCCGTGATCAGCGAGGTTTCCCATAAAGTCCAAGTTCGTCCCCCTCGTCGGGTCCGAGTCGGAGTCGCCACGAGAGCTTCTGAAACACGCTCCCTCAAATCGGACGTGAATGTGGAGAGGCAGACTCCCAGATCTTGACGTGAAAGCGTCAACGACCTCTGGCCTCGTAACGTCAATCGTGGACCATAACGAAGGGAACATGAGTGCCGTTTCTCGCCAGTGGTGGCATACGTGTGTCACGCACACGATCCACTCGTGAAACAGTCGTGCGGCTGCGTACTGTGGTGTGTGGATTGGGGGAACCCTGCGTAGGAGGAAGGCGAACACGTTGGCCAGGGTCTCCCTTGGAATGCGGTTGATAGGCCGCGCGGCGTTCTTCGAGCGTCGGAGCTCGACTATCACCATCGATAACTTCTGTTCTAAAGGTGCGAGCTGCGGGGCGGTAAGCCTGGTGCAAAGGGTGCGACAGAGCCCGGGGCCCGGTAATACCTCATGATGTACGGTGTCTACATCCTCTCCTGCCCTGTAAAGGTGTGTTAATCCGGAGCTCGGTTGCCCTGCGACGGAGTCCCACTCACCTTTGTCTCTCGAATAACCTGGTGCAAACGTTGGATACCCTCTGCCCCAGGTCGTCGGCGATATCGTACAGAGCGACGGTGCGGGGAAGTTCGTCGTCCATATTGAACGTGCTTGGTGGAGGTGCGAAGTGGAATGGGTAGCGGCATGATGAGACAGTGAAACCTCGACGTTCAATATGCTTGCAGGGTTTCGATCGGCGATCACACACCTAATCACATCCGGCCACCGGGAACACTCCCTGTCTTGGTTAGGCGACAGGTCAGGTCAGGTCGGACCGGAAACAATACCCTCAGGCACGCGGGAGCGGGCATGAAACAACGCATACAATTTGGGCTTTAACTACGAGATAGAACGAGGTAGGCGATGGGAAATGGATGCACACTGGAAAGAGGATGGAGCAGAGAGGGCCAGGAGGTGAAAGCATGGTAATACATATAGGACACAAAATGTCGGGCCTTGATCTTCAACCAAAACTTGGGCGAGGGGAAGTACCACAACGAGCAACAGCATTCTGCCCACGAATTAACCAGGGCCCAAGACAAGGTTCCGGTATCTACCGGAGCTCGAAACATGTGTCTGCCGTTTGGGGGACATGATTCAATGATAACTGTTGGTAACTGTGACGAAGAGATGGTCTGAGATGATGGTTGAGTCGGTGAATTGAAATCGTGACTTACGGCTCAGAGTTCTGGTGGAAGTAGAAGCCGCTCATCGTAGCCACAAGTGGGCCAGGCCCACTACGTGAGCTAGAACGCGAAATGCCCTGTTGGAATCGACCCTCCCTATCAATCGAGTGCCTCCTAGATCGGCGAGGACTTTCGGGTTTCGCCACGGCTTCGATGAGCTCGGGCGCCGGGTCGGGGGTGACATCAGTGTTCATATCATCCGTCTCACGAATCAGCGGCATGTGGTGGGATGGTGGTGTCTGTGGTTGTTGATTGAAGTCGACGCAAACGTAATAGAATCCTGCGGTGGTTTCGCCGAACGTAAGCGGATATGACCATATGCAAACGGGAAGGGACCTACCTGCGAAACTAGCGCCATTGATGTCTTGGACACGGTGGTCTGGGACAAGGAACCGCTCCTTCCAGCGCATAAAGACGGCCCCGCGGTCATTCTCGGGCATGGTCAGGTACGGTCGCTTCAATTCGTTTTTAACATGTCGGAACGCCGGGAAGCGCTGCCAATGAACCATGTCTTCCTGTTCCGTGGCACCCCAATTGCGTGTCAAGAAGCCGTAGCGGCCCCCAATAATTTCGGCATCGAAATAGGTTGTGAGCTCTGGCCAGTCCTCTGTCAGGCCGCGTATCCGGAGGTAACCACACAAAAAGGACGAAGAAAAATCAACATCCTGCGTGAGCACCGTGCGATATTTGATTCAGGTGGTCAATGTAACGATGGGGGAGACTCGTACCACGATGGTTACATTGACATCATAACTGCTCCGCCCGCTTTTCTGTGTTCCGGTGAACGTAGCTCCGGGGTAGAGACAATGATGGGTGGGCGACCGGACGCGAAGCCTTGTGATATCCACCAGCGGGTTGGGGGAGTAAATAGCTTCATGCCTAGTCTCCTTCTGAGACTGGGAGGACTCTGAAGATGCAGCCCTGGAGATTGGGTATAGATTGTCCGTCTGAATCTTGACTTTTGGAGCGTGGTGGATCTTGTCCGATATCCTGGGGAAATACGCGTTGGACTCGGAGGACATGGAAATCGAGCGTGACAGTTCTGGGCCGTCCAGCGGGGATGTCGAGGGGTGGGTTTGAGAGGCAGGAAACGGAATTGGGCTGGGTCCATCTGGGGGGACTTGGAGAACGGGCCTGACGAACTCGGACCCAATGGAACTGCGACCGCCGGCTGAGATGGGGTGTTGCTGTCGGACGGGAATGCTCCTGGCCTCTCTGCAGCCTGCACACATGAGAGGAATGTCTGGCTCGATTGATAGCTGGTGTGCCGGATAGTCTGGGTCGGAAGACGACACAGGAGCCCTGCAGAACATGCAAACCTTGATCTGCTCTCGCGAGAGATCAAGGTCTTCAGGTTGGGGCTGAGTTGGTACCGACTGCTCTGAAGGCATCGGGGCGGATGGGAGAGGGTGGGTGCGAGGTGTGTGCGTGGGGCGGGAGGATGTTGTGCAACGTTCCCACGTGGTCTCAGTATCCCATATGTGCACAGGCGGCTGAGGGTTTCCGAATCCGTACCGCCGTCAGAGGTAAATCCCCCGGTCTAATATTCTCATCCTCTTCACATCTATCTGTGATTACCCCCATGCCCTGAAGCCCCAGGCCCAGCTCTCTCCCATTCGGTTCTCTCTCCGTACTCGAGATGAAAAAAAAAACCTGTTTGTACGGGAACTGACCGAGCAATTTGAGACCAATGCGGCTATCAGCGGTCACGGATGATATAGATAAGGGACACCTGATACACGCCCCCAGTCACTTTCCATTGATGGACTGGTGCAGCATACCCCATCTCTTCCTCTCCTCTTCACTTCCTTCGAATTGCCACCTGACCTCAATGATCTCTGAGAACCCTTCCTCCAGCGACGGCTCCTCGTAGTTCTTCTGAAATCCAAAATACGCAATACTCGGCACCCTGTCCCGTTTAGCCTCCACCCGGCGGTTAACAAACGGAGGCGATTAAGGGAACCTGCACAATAGCACTCACTTCATTCTCCAGAGTGGACGAGGCGAGGCAGAATGCTCTGTACATATTGTTGTGCCAGGCGAGGTCGATGGAATTTTCAAATTTGAAACACCTGGCCGGGAGTGGTGTACGTAAACGGAACTCAATGTCGAATACCATGTCCATCACCACACTTACCGGACCGGCACACCATACTTTTTCGCAATGTCGATGTAATGTTTCCGCGTTTGCCCGTCTCTATTCGTGTTGTCTGTGCGAGGACACGATAAGCAGCCAGGGCAAGGGCACAGTCAGGGAAGCCTCGTACCGATGACACAACTCTTACCCTTCGAAAGCGCTTCTCCCGTCGCTTTCGTGCACTTGGGTCTAGTCCCCAAGGCGTCCTGGCTGATATGCTCGTAGCCAGCGGGGCTAAAATGTTTTCCGTATAATGTCGATTTTCCCATGCTTGGGTAGCCGACAAGCAACACAAGTTCGGGCTTGGGGGACAACGTCGGCGTAAAGGGGCCCCCATCTAAATTAACTGTGTTCAGTTCTCGCTGACGACCGCTCTATAATACAGAATGTTACCCGGTATTGCCAATGATGCATCGTACCCGAGGAATTGGTATGCTGACGCTGGCTGTCCCAAGTAGAATTCCTGAAGGGAAGTGAGGTCATAGTCTTCGCGCGACAATCACCGTTCATTCATACCTCAGGGGTGTAAAACTTGAGACCAGCGTTCATTGCCCACTTTCTATCAGTTCCCGAATGATCGTTCGGACGGCCCGCAGCGTCTCCTACATAGTACGATTCCGCCATATCTACGAATCCATTGTCAACATCATAACAGAATACGCCGAGCGGCGATGTAATTTACCTATCTCCACATCCTCGGATGTATATATATCCTTCAGTGCATGTAGCATCCCTAACATGGGTTTGCGGTACTCGTCGTCCGCAGACGCTGCGAAAATTCTGAATGGTACATTCGGAAGCTGGGGAAAACCTCGGGCTCAGTGAGCGCGATCGTAAGCAAGGGATGCGATATTGACCCACGGAAGCTGCAATGAGATGAATCTTCTGCTTCCACTCTTCGAGATCCTTCGAGAGCTTCTGGTTCGAGATCACGACGATCGAGTGCCTGTGCTCAACGGTCAAGATCGCCCTAGAGAGGGCTAGGTCGTCCATCTTACCCGCTATTATGGACCTCCTCTAGCTTCTTCACGACACTCTTGTGCCACCAGATGAAGGAGGTGTGACGATTCTTCTTGGACTGTCCCTTCCCATAGGCAGATACAATTATTGTACCGTCCAAGTCGAACATCGCGACCTTGGGGTTCGTCGTGGGCGTAAGACTCTCCCCGTACAGACAGGTCTTCTTAGGGCCCAGAGGTTTCAACCATTTGAAGCGCGATTCGTCAGACGCGCCAGGTTTGGAACCGGACGCGTCTGGTTTCGCGAAGAACGGATGGACTGCTGAGTATCGCGAACTGGCTCAGCACGATATTCGTGGACATGTGGTAGCACGCACTTTTTTGAACCTTGGTCGAGGTTGAAGACGAAGGTGCATCAGAATCGGCCTTCCGTTTCTTGGCGGCTGGAGTAGGCATGTTGGGCAGGCGGAAGTAGCGAGGGGGCCGTCCGCAGACGATGCGCTGAACGAGAAAGAGACGAACGTGCAACCTCAGATTTACAGTCCGTGTGGACCGTCAAGGTCGCCGTTCCGATAGAAAGCGACGGAAGTCGTGATGGGGCGCCGTCGGATTTTCGGGAGATGGCTTGGAGCCCGTCCACCATCTCTTGACTTTTCTTTTCAATTTACCTCCATCAACAACCCCCTACCAAAACATTCTCGCGCACTGGAATCGTGGTCTGGCGGCAGACCTGGCTCGCGTGCAACTCGCACGGAACTCTCTTTGACAAAACGTCGGCTCAAATATTTCCATGGATGGCAGAAGGTATGCAGGCTCAATCCATCCCTCGGGTCCCCTTCCGCCCTCTGCCGTGCGATTGAACGCGTTTCCGTAGCCCGGGGGACATCTCATATGCGGTGAACGGTATACTCCATCGTGCGTTGTGTCTCAAAAGTTCCCCGTTTTGCTCGTACGTTTTATCCCGGTTTTAGAGTACAAGGCGGTGGCATGTGCGATAGTTGCTAGTGGAATATCGACCTTCGCTGGATATCCTGTCAGTCTTCACACTCACCACGAAAAGAAGCTCCAGAACCAGGCTGACCCCCCAACCAGCTTGACTCCCTCAAATCTCGCCTGCAAACAATCAAACACCCGATATCCGTCCCAAGTCTTGCTGTGCTTGTGTATCGCGAGGAGGGAGTCCGCGGGTTTTACCGCGGGTTGTGGATTCCGCTGGTGACCATCACATTCGTCAGTATGTCGCTTTTATTCCTTTTTATCCGGCATTTTTCCCTCCCGTTCGGCGGCTGATGATGTCACGAGGAGCGGCCTCATTTACTATCTACTCCGGAACAAAGGAGAGTTTTCGAGACGCTCGCGTTCTCAACCGGGACTCTCTCCTCGATGTCTCACTGTTGGGAGGAATAGGGTCAGACCCGGATCGTCCCCCAGAACCCCAGAATGCTAACATTCGGCTTCAGGGGCGCGTTGGCGGGATCGGCCATCTCGTTTGGGTCGGCCCCATTCGAGCTCGTCAAGGTCTGGTTATTGTTTCGCGCCAGCGGATTCCCAACGTTCTCATGACCTCCCCTTCCTTTCCTCCCCGCCGCGCTATGATGACAGTAGGTCCGACGTCAGCTCGAGTACTCGATCGCCGCCGCGAAGGGGCTCCACATTTCCCAGCCTCCTGGCACTCTCGACGCCGTCCGAGACATCATGAAGACCCGAGGAGTGTTTGGGCTGTACACCGGATTTAAACTCCACTTTGGTACGTGAAACCTTCTCGGTCTCATTACCGCCGCCGCGGCCTTTCTCCTCGTGACCCCATGGGAATACGTGATGACTGATTTTCCCCGCCTCCTTACTCTGTTCTTTCCTGTGTGCTGTAGTGAGGGATACTTCTGGGACCGCGCTGTACTTTATGGAATACGACGGTATGCGCCACTTGCTGGGGCGGCTACCATCTGGGGAACAAGGACCTACACCCGCATGGCTTCCAATTCATTCTTCTCTCGTTCCGTTCGTGTGTGGATCATTATCAGGGGTCACATCTTGGGCATTGATATATCCGATGGATGTGTACGTCACCCACACCCTCCACCGCCCCCGTGAGCTGATCATGGGAACGTTTGCATTCTGGTGTACCCTTATTTAGGGTAAAGACAAAGGTCCAACAGCGTGCGCTTGCGGGTGAGAGGTACCGTGGGGTCTTCGAGACGCTTACACGTTTGATCCGGGGTGAGTTCATACCTCCGACCTTCATCACGATCAACACATGATGTAGTCCGCTCCCCATCCTGTGTTTGCGATCCCCCCATCTCTCCACCCAGTCTCCCGGATCCGCTGTCCCGAGTTAATAATTGGAAATCGCTAATCATTGTTCTCCTCCGACGCTAGGTCCTGACCCGCAAAATCCGAAGCCGCTGGTAGCGGGCATTGGCCGACTGTATCGGGGACTCGGTGTCAGCGCAGTTCGGAGCATCACTACCCACGGGCTCCTATGGACATTTTTCGACCTTGTGTCGAATTACATCGATCGCCTTCCGGTCCGCTGACCCCCCCCCCCCCGAGGACGCGCGTGGAGATGTGGGATTACCGGTGCTGCGTAACTGTGTGGTTTGATCGTGCCGAGTGGCAGGCGACTGTTACCCCAACATTCCTTCTTCCTCACCCCCTCTCGTTTGCCAGACCCAGTGCTGCCGGCCCATGTGTCTTCTGATCCTTCGCACCACTCTTCCGTTCTTTGGGGGCCCAGCTCGAGAACGATCAGGGGTATTCTCTTGTTTTATTCTTCTCTTGCTTTCCCTTTCCCCGTTACACTCGACTCCCCCATCTACCGTAGATAGAGCACCGTTTTGTCCCCTCTCGTATAGCATAGCTTATAGCATGACAGTACCAAAAAATCGACAACCTCATTTAACCTCCACTGACCCCACCCCCCTTCCTTGCCTGGGCCATACCCAAGGTCAAACTACGAGATGGTATACTTCCCGTACTTCCTTTCAGGATCGTAAACCTAAAGCGTGCGTAAGCAACGACACTGTAGCCGTGACATCCGCTACGAACCTCCCAACGTGAAGCGGGGAATATATGCTTGTTCCTCTGATACCAGCTCCGTTCTACGACTTTACCTGCGTGTGATTCATCTTTCTCCTTCGAGGCGTCGGCGAGAAGCCGTACATCGTCATGCACGTCGAAATTGAACAGCGGACCGGATTTCCCACGAGCTTTGTTGACGATGAAATTGTAGAATGTGTAGTGCTGTA